>Ga0247742_10000066_pt1 | contig 91853 bp, 73 predicted proteins | sample UWRJL208509C2_FD_180944 | JGI IMG/M metagenome (GOLD analysis project Ga0247742, IMG submission 180944) | Plant litter microbial communities from Arlington Agricultural Research Station in Wisconsin, United States - UWRJ-L208-509C-2 | ecosystem: Environmental > Terrestrial > Plant litter >...
TATGTTCTCAGGTTCAGCAGTAATTGATTATAACAATACTGCGGGTTTTAATCGGGGTAATACCCCGGCCATGATTGTAACTTACACCGCTAATTCTGATGCCAAACAGGTGCAGTGTATGGCTTACAGTTTGGATAAAGGCCGGACTTGGACAAAGTACAGTAAAAATCCGCTGATTGATTCAAAAGCCAAATGGAACAGTCAGGATACCAGGGATCCCCGGGTATTTTGGTATAAGCCGGGCAAGCATTGGGTATTGGTGTTAAACGAACGCGACGGGCACTCCATCTACAATTCGACGAACCTGAAAGACTGGACTTTCAAAAGCCACGTAACAGGCTTTTGGGAATGCCCGGATCTGTTCGAATTGCCTATAAACGGCGATAAGAACAAAACAAAATGGGTGATGTACGGAGCGTCAAATACCTATATGATAGGTTCGTTTGATGGAGAAACCTTTAAACCGGAATCGGGCAAGCATTATTTTGTTACCGGAACAATTTACGCTGCCCAAACGATCACGAATATGCCCGAGGCCGATGGCAGAAGAATACAAATTGGCTGGGGGAGGGTTAATCATCCGGGAATGCCCTTTAATGGGATGATGTTATTGCCTACCCAGCTAACGTTAAAAACTACCAAAGATGGGTTAAGATTGTTTAGTGTGCCTGTTAAGGAAACTGAGCAACTGTTTGATCGTGTAAACCAGTGGAGCGACCTCAAGGAAAATGAGGCTAACGATAAATTGAAGGAATATAGCAATAGCGACCGCCTGCGCATTAAAACCACTATCAAACTTTCGCATGCTACAAGCGCAGGATTAAACCTGTTTGGTCAGCATATTATTGATTACGATATGAACTTTAATTTGATCAATGGAACTTTTTATTCGCCCGAGGACATGACAAGTATGGAGCTAACGGCAGATATTTATATTGATCGTACATCCATAGAAGTATTTATTGACGGCGGTGCTTATTCTTATTCCATGGAAAGAAAACCAAATTTGAAAAATACCGAAGGTTTCCGCTTATGGGGTAACAATATCGATATCAAAAAACTGGAAGTTTATTCCGTAAAATCTATCTGGAAGTAAGTTTTAAATATAAAGTGAGTAAGATTAACTGGTGCATCAAGCTCATGCTTATTTGAATTGATTAAGCCAGTTAAAACTTATTAATAGTTGAAATTATTTTGAAGACAAGGGTAGGTTATTTTCTGTCGCTAAAAGTAAAATCCCCAGCAATAAGTACTGGGGATTTTATTAAACCAACCCTAAGGTCACCGAGACCCTGCGAGGACACAAGGATTCAATGAGGAAGTGCGTAAAAGCTTTTATGCTTTTAACATTAATTCTTAAAATAGTCGCTGGCTTTATAAACGGCTTCTACCCATATTCCTGAATTAGCATTTAACACAAACTCGCTCACACCAACCCTGTTTGCGCCAGGCGCCCAATTGTAAGTATAACCCATTCGCGTCCATGGGTAATATACCTCGTTACCAGTGAGCGGTTTAAAATAGGATGTGATAGTATAGTTGTTAAACCAAAGCTTATATTCCGGGCTTGCGTTTAATGATAACGTGCCCGAAGCCTTTGGTATTGTGACGTCTGGACTTCCGGCAGGCCGGAAAACATTGTCAACCTGCACCCAAAATTGTGCTATATGGGTGTCCCCAGATACAGGTGGCAGACCAAGCATTTCATTTAATTTAAGGATAGTATCAGTTTTATGAGTCATTTTACCCCTTAGCCGGTACTGCATTTGGCCAGGAATAAAAAGCCAGGTCTCTGTTGTTGTTCTGGTTGAATCCCCCACCGGGTAACCTTGAAGATCGTTAGTAAAGGTGGCCATTAGTACGCAATTTTTTCCATGAATTGTTTTCCACTTCAATACAGGATTAGCTGCTGTTAAGGTCATCAATGTATCGATATTTCGAGTGCTGTCGGCAATCATGGCAAGTTTTGTCGCCGCATTGTAAACCTTCGTAAGTTTATTGCTTTGTGCGTTCACCAGGGTGCTTTTACATACAATAGCAAACAGAAAGATAATAACAGATAGTTTTTTCATGATTTTAAAGGTTTAGGTAAATTTCAATTGTGACAATTCAAATAATTTTCATTTTGTATGGGGCATAAAAAACATTGAAAATTGGTATAAATAACTTTTCAAAGTGTGAAAGCACTCTTTCACATAAAAATTGATCTTTCAAACGGTCCTGCTATGATTCGTGCCTTCATCTGTCGTTTCATTTCACTATAGATAATGTCTACCATTCAAAATTATCAGACCTGGATGATATTAAATAGTTATTTTGATTAAATAAAAATATAAAATATTTAAATAATACAATTTAATTTATTTAAATACCTTGCCAATGGTATGATATGAAGTATTAAAGGTGGATTAGTATAACCTAAAAGGAAAAATAAATACTTCTCTTTAGTTTAACCACCATCAGGATTATGTTTAAGTTTTGGCTACAATAGAAGTAAGGTCATAGGTTATGAATGCAGTAGGTATTTTGCAGTTTATTTTAAATCTATTAAAGCCAGGAACTGAAAAGGCAGCGTTTAGATAAAAAGTTGACTTATTCAGTAAATTTCTTGAACTGTTAAGATGCTTGTGCCTTTACGTTTGTCTCACTCCCTTTCATGAAACTGCGATTGATCAGCGTTGTGATACCTGGACATAGGTAAAATCTTTCTGATTGTAGATCTGACTCGTTAAGAGCACAAATTCAGGTTCTTTCGCCGCGATTCAGTTACTTCGCAATTGTGTCAATTTGTTTCCCCAGTTTTTGGTAGTCAAATTGATTTTCTAATCCCTTGTTATTGTACAAAAACAGTTACCACACTCCCATAAATATTACAGACTTGAGTTTATTTGTAAATGAAAGCTTACAGCTAAAACTGATATAAGTTTTATAGATTTGGCTCCAACATTTATGTATGATTGATCACTAATTCATCCATTAAATTTCAGTGCACTTTTCTCTCTTGGCCCATTTTATCCAAAGCGGGAAAGTAAATAGTTTACCAGAGGCGAGCCGGTATTTTCGGTTTCTCAAAATAAAATTAAAACGATGACAAATTCAATAGTCTTTGATTCTGCCCGTATTCATGACCAGTCCTGAGATTAACATTCCGAAGATCCGGCTCAGGGCATATAGGGCCGTAGATGAACCTGATACCTGTGAGCTTTTTGTTAAAGGTCATGCAGACGTGCTGGCTGGTATAGGAATTACCAAAGTCACGTCATCTAAAAACGAATGGACAAGGGATCCCGGGGTCTTTGTCATTGTTGTTGAATCCCTGGATGACCTGAAAGTTTACGGCGGTGCCCGCGTACATGTAGCCACGGGTACAAACCTGTTGCCTATGGAAGCAGCGACTAAAGAAATGGACCCTTATGTGCTGAAACTGATCGCATCATATGCCCGGCAGGGTACAGGTGAGGTGTGCGGTTTGTGGAACTCCGCTGATCTCGCAGGCTACGGGATCGGGTCTCCCTTGCTTATTCGTTGTGGAATTGCCATCGCTACTCAGATCGGTTTGCAATCTCTTTTTGCCCTTTGTGCGCCTTACACCGTAAAAGCGGTTGCCAATTGCGGAATGCAGCTGGAAGACAGTATAGGGAATAAGGGAACGTTTTACTACCCCAAATTGGACCTTATCGCCACAGCCATGGTTTTAAAAGATGTCACAAAATTGGATTTTGCTACGGATGAGGATAAACAAGCGATACAGCAGATGCGAGCTGCACCTGATAATCATCGCCTTTCCGGTTTGAAGCAAAAAGAAATCATGATCGAATTTAAACTTGGGATACCAGGACTTGGGCGTTGGGAGCTGCCGACTTTAAAAAAAACATGACCACCCATCTATTCGTCATCTATCGCTTTTTAATATTTCAATTAAAGCTAACCTATTCCTGCTTTTAACGTAATAACATAACATCAGCATTTTTCTATGGAACAATTATCAGCTCAGCTGGCAAAGCTAACGGTATCTACCACTGTTCATCAGCCAGTTTTTTTCAGATTAATCAATCAGGAAGATAAAGCCCTTCTGGGCCAGTTGCTTGAACAAAATCCACATATAGAGGTTTTTGACGAAATGGAGGGACAGCTGCGTGAGCTGATCAAGAGCCGAAACCCTGCTGTAAAGATCATGCCGGAAGAGTATCCAGAGCTTATTGATCAACATCTTGCTGGTACCAAGATGCAGGAGTATGGCGTATGGGTTTATTATTCATGGAATCAGCGATTGGTGCACTTGTTAGATGAGGCGGAATTTATTGAAGTGCGCACCAACAGGAACCAATATAAAATAACCCGGGCTGAAGCTGCCATATTGCATACCAAAAAGATAGGCATTATCGGTTTGTCGGTAGGCCAGTCCATAGCGTTGACACTGGCGATGGAACGCGGGTTTGGCGAACTCCGGCTGGCTGACTTCGACGAATTGGAATTAAGTAACTTAAACCGTATACGTACCGGGGTTCATAACCTGGGTTTACCCAAAGTGGTTATCACTGCGCGTGAGATTGCGGAAATAGACCCTTTTCTTAAGGTAACCTGTTTTTTCGATGGCCTGACAATAGCTAACATGGATGCGTTTTTTACCTCACCCGAAAAGCTTGATATACTGGTTGACGAATGCGATGGGCTGGACATGAAGATCCTGTCTCGTTATAAAGCCAGGGAACTAAAAATACCAGTGGTCATGGATACCAGCGACCGTGGCATGCTTGACGTAGAGCGGTTTGACCTGGTGCCCGATCGCCCGGTTTTTCATGGCCTGGTTGAAAATGTGAATACAGCCACGATCAAAAGCCTTACCAATGAGGAAAAGGTGCCGATTATATTGCAGATGTTGGGTATTGAAAATGTATCCTTACGTATCAAGGCGTCAATGATCGAAGTGGAGCAAACGATAAACACCTGGCCGCAACTGGCCAGTTCAGTAGTACTTGGAGGAGCGGTGGGTGCAGACACCTGTAGGCGTATCTTATTAGGTCAGTTCCATGATTCAGGGCGTTATTATGTAGATCTTGATGAGATCATTGCCGACAAAGCTCCGAAAATACTGCCGTCAGAAGTGCCTGCAAACCCTTTTGAACCGTTATCAGCAAAGGAGATGGAAGCCCTTGCAAACGGATACAGGATCTCAGAACAACCAAACACTGTTATTCCTGAGAATGAATTGATCCGCAAACTGGTCACTGCTGCATGTGCCGCACCGTCCACAGGGAACGATCAACCCTGGAAATGGTATTATGGTTCTGGCATATTGTATCTTTTTCACGACCAGTTTCGTTCGTTCTCGTTTGGTGATTATCATAACAATGCATCCTTTATCTCTTTGGGTGCCGCTTTCGAAAATCTCTATATCCATGCTTTGAATCACGGCCTGGAGGCATTTTATGAGTTTATGCCGTGCCGGGATTCTGAAAAATTAGCAGCAGTTATCCGTTTCAGAAATAGGGTACAACTGCCTGCTCCCGAAATAAGTGGTCTGGATCGCGCCATTTTCAGGCGTCATACCAACAGAAACCCGGCACCTCAAACAATGCTGGGCTCGGAGGTGTTGGAACGTCTTGCTGATATTACACAGTCAATTCCCGGCGCCCGTTTTCAATATTTTACAGAAGAATCGCAGTTAAAGGAATTTGCGGGAATCATTGGTGCCTGCGACCGCGCAAGGCTTTTAAACCCTGCGGGACATCAAGATTTTATTCACCACGAAATGAGATGGACTCCGGAAGAGGCTGAAATTAAAAAAGACGGTATTGAAGTGTCAACCCTCGGCTTCAGCAACGGCCAGCTGGCTGCTTTAAATATTATCCGGAATGAAAAGGTAATCCAAACCATCAATGAGCTTGGAGGCGGGTACGGTTTCGATGGGCTTGCTAAAAGGATCGTCAAAACAGCTTCGGCGCTCTGCATGATCACCCTACCCGAATATAATTTGAGGAACTTTTTTGAAGGGGGACGCGCAATGGAACGTTTTTGGTTGGAAGCGACCAACCTTAACCTGGCCGTTCATCCGGTCATATCTCCTTTTTATCTGTTTTCCAGAATATTACATGGAGATGGAGAGGGACTTAATTTAAAGACTCAAAAGGAGCTTACTTCGCTAAGGAAACGTTTTGACGAACTGGCAGGCTTAGGCAACAACCGGGCAGAAGTATTCTTTACCAAGATTGCCATTGCCGGCGAGCCGGAAGTCAAGTCCTACAGGTTACCTCTGGAAGAAGTTCTGGTAATCTCATAGTTGGAGGAACCACAAATGGCCGCAAAGAAACAACCCGACCGGATGGCTTTTCTTCTGAAAATAGCCTTTTTATTGCTCCTGTTTCAGGTTGCAGGCACCCTTCATTGCGCAGGGCAAAAGGTTGTACGTTTTGACGGAAATAATCGGCTAATCGGCCAGTATGTTTCTATACTGGAAGACCCGAGTAACAAGCTGGATTTTGCTGCGGTCAGCAAGTCCTCCCGGTTTATTGCTTCTGATGCACAAGTGCCGAACTTACAGTTGAGCAGGTCCGATTTCTGGCTGCGTTTTACCATCAGGAATGAAAGTTCTGACGAGCTTTTATTGCTCAATCTGGAATATCCCACTCTGGACACCTGTTCATTTTACTATCCGGTGAATGGTACTTACCATCATACAACACTGAGTGACAATAACCTGTTCAGCAAAAGGAAATATAAGCATCAGGATTTTATATTTGATATGCGCATCCCGAGGGATAGTACCGCGACGTTTTTCCTAAGAGTACAAAGCAGTGAACAAATGGTGCTGCCCCTGGTCATCGGCAATCCGCAAAAGATCGCAGAATCTAAACTTACCCGCGATATGCTCTGGGGTATACTGATCGGGCTGTTGGTAGTCATGACCTTGTATAATACTTTCATATTCTTCTCTACGAGGGATATCAGTTATTTATTTTATGTATGCTATACCATGATGATCGGTCTTACACAGACCTCACTTTCGGGCTATAGCTACCGTTTCCTCTTCCCAAACTTGCCATGGGTATATAATGCCGGGATCACCATATTTCCGGCACTTGCCGGTATTTCGTTACTTTTATTTGCAGAGTCATTTTTGGAGGTGAGCAAAAAGCTTCCCTTTATGAGCTGGATATTCCGGTTGATTATGCTGCTGTATACGATAACCATTGTTGTGCGCCTTTCAGGCTTTGATCATACCAGCTACCGGATGATTGATATCTGTGCGTTGTTATTAACGTTCAGTGTCTACGCGGTGGTTATTAAATTATCAATCCAGGGATTTAGACCTGCGCGGCTTTTTTTGCTGGCTTGGACGATGTTTTTGATCGGCATTATTTTATTCGTTTTGCGCAACTTAGGGGTTTTGCCCTATAATAATCTTACGAATTATACGATGCAGACAGGTACTGCTATTGAAGTAACATTATTGTCACTTGCACTTGCGGACAGAATAAACATCTTTAAAGCCGACAAGGAAAGGTCACAAGCGGAAACACTTAGCGCTTTACAGGAAAATGAGCGGATCATTCGTGAACAAAATCTTGTCCTGGAATCTAAAGTGCAAGAACGTACCAGCGAGCTGATGGTATCCAACCAGGAGTTGAACAGGACCTTCGATGAGTTGAAGCAAGCACAGTCACAGCTTGTGGAAGCGGAGAAGATGGCTTCTTTAGGCCAGCTTACCGCAGGAATCGCTCACGAAATTAATAACCCGATAAATTTTGTAAGTTCCAATATCCGGCCGTTAAAACGCGATATCGACCTCGTTATGAAAGCTATGGTTGAAATTGAACGTATCGGGCTTGCAGACATCACAGAAAAGGACAAGCGGAAACAAATATCTGAATATAAAAACGAAATTGATTTTGAGGACTTGTCTACCGAAATCAAGCATCTATTGAAGGGGATCAATGAAGGTGCTAACCGTACTGCGGAAATTGTAAAAGGGCTGAAAATATTTTCCAGGCTTGACGAAGACAACTTGACTGATGCAAATATGAATGAAGGATTAGATTCTACTATACTTGTCGCCAATAACCTGCTTCATGGTATCAAGATAGTCAGGAATTTTTCCGAGCTCCCTAAAATCGAATGTTTCGCCGGTAAACTGAACCAGGTTTTTCTTAATATTATTTCGAACGCTGCTTATGCCATCAGGAAAAAATACGGAGAAGGACCCGGCGGTGAGATTGAAATCACAAGCATCCATGATGATCAATCCATCATCATCACGATCAGGGACAATGGTACAGGTATGGACGAGGTTACGCAGAAAAAGGTTTTTGAACCATTCTTCACGACCAAAGCGGTCGGAGAGGGTACCGGCCTGGGTATGTCCATTGTGTATAATACGGTAAAAAAACACAATGGAAGGGTAATCATTGAAAGTTCTTTAAACAAGGGGACAGCATTTACCGTATACCTCCCTTTACAGTTCATTAAAACCTAAAAGCTTTCAAATAAATATTTTATATAACATAGACTGTTTTAAATTATTTATTATAAATTTAATAATAACCGATGTCTGCCAAAATCAACATTTTGTATATTGATGACGAACCTGAGAATCTCGTGGGGTTTAAAGCTTCCCTGCGAATGGATTATCATGTTTTGACGGCATCTACTATACCTGAAGCGTTGACTCACCTGCAGGATCAACCGGAAATAAGGATTATTTTTTGTGATCAGCGAATGCCCGGTATGACCGGAGTAGAGTTTTTTGAGCAGGTATGTACCAGTCACCCCAACCCAGTTAGGATATTACTTACAGCATACACGGATGTCAGTTCCCTGATCGACGCCATCAACAAGGGAAATATATTCCGGTACGTAACCAAGCCATGGAATGAAGCCGAAATAATATCGGCAATAGAAGAGGCCAACAAGTTCTACCAGGCTAATTCTATGCTTTCTGTCAAAAATGACGAATTGCAAAAGGCCTACAATGAACTCAATAAGTTTGCGTACAGCGTAAGTCATGACATCAGAGGCCCTATTTCTGGTATTTTAGGCGCCATTGATGTTGCCCGTAGCATTGAGGATATGGGCGAGGTAAAAGAAATGCTGTACCTGATGGAAAAATCCCTCAAAAAGTTGGATGCCTACATCATTAGCATGCATGATTATTATAATCTGCAACGGGGCGAATTACATATCGGAGATATTGATTTCCATAAAGTTATGGATGAGATGAAGGCGATTTATAATGTAGTTTCAAAAGTGAAAGGGGTGAGCCTTTCAGGAGAGGTTAAACAGGAGGAAGTGTTCAGAGGGGACGAAGTGCCTATTAAATTGATATTAAACAATTTGTTGTCTAACGCTTTTAAATATCAGAATAAAAACAGCGATCATAAATCGGTGGATGTTCGCATCATAGTTGAAAATTGTATGGTTACAATATATGTGAAGGATACAGGTATTGGTATCCTTGGTACGCATGTGGGCGAGATATTCAATCTTTTTTACAGAGCTAACTCACAGGAGTCAGGATCCGGTTTTGGTTTATACAATGTAAAAAGCGCTTTGCATAAGATCAACGGTCAAATAGAGGTACGCTCCGTGATGCACAAAGGAACAACATTTAAAGTAATCATCCCTTCAGTTTAAATGATATGACACGCTCCTACATGCTTATCGATGAAAATGACCTGGATCGATTTATTGTTAAAAAGGTGATAGAACAAACGGACAAGTATCATTTTGGGATTAAAACCGTAAGTAATGCCGTTGATGCCCTGCTGCTCATAGAAAAGGAAAACGATGAACTCAACCATACTACTGTTATATTATTAGATCTGTATATGCCGCTCGTTAATGGATTTGAGTTTGTACAGGAGTTTGAGAAATTGCCATCGAGTGTCTGTGATAAATATTTGATCTATGTATTAACAGCCTCTATAGATAGAAATGATATATCCAGGGTGAGGTCGTTTAACTCGGTAGTCGATGTCATTCATAAGCCGCTCACAAAAAACAAATTAATTGACGTTTTGCAGCAAATGAGTTCGCCCCTTTAATTTAAGAAAGGAGCTTTTGCCGCAGCATGAACTCCAGCTGATCATTTGACACGACGAGCTTATCGTTCGTCTCTTTCAATGTCTGATTCTCAACATATTTATTATGGGCATGGTTTATCGTTGCTTCCAGTTCATCTTCGTTCCACGGTTTGGTCAGGTAATGAAATATTTTTCCTTTATTAACCGCTTCAACAACGGCACTCATATCCGTGTACCCGGTAAGCAATATCCTGATCGGATCGGGGTATTTTACCAAAACTTGTTCCAAAAAATCCACACCGGTCATCCCGGGCATCCGCTGATCAGTAATGATGACGTTAATGGAATGTTCGGCGAGTATTTTTAAAGCCTCGGTGCCACTGATGGCAACAAAAACACAGTACTTCATCCGAAATGCAGCCTTGAAAGAAACAAGGTTGTTCTCTTCGTCATCCACATATAACACATTGATTTTTTCTAAACTCATGTCTTTTCCGTTAGTGCAAAATCTTATTCGTACTCCTTAACACTCATGCAAATATCGTGCAATAAGAAATAGTTAACAAAACAAGGTTTATCTCTACGAAGAATATACCTCACCTATCTTTGGAACATTTCAGGCCGAGTTGCAGCATTTTCAAAATGCTTAATGGATATTATTTTATATGGGCGTAGTTGGCTATTGGGTTGCCTGATTCCGTAGTGGTCGGTGCATTCATTTTTAGTCCGGTGATTTTCAAAACGTAGGCAATATCGCAGGGCGGTGCAGCAGGTAGCTTTACATTTAAGCCTTCAGCGTCCTGTGTAAAGGCCAGCTGCTCATTAGCACCAAGCATTGTAACAGAGTTGATTTTCCCTGCAGGAGCCAGTGCTTTGGCGAGGGAAGTGATGGTTACTGTTTCGCCCGGCCACTTGCCCGAAATGATGGCATACAGCACGCCTCCCTTCACTGTAAAATGTATATTCAAAGCGCCAGTTCCGTTTTCTGCAAACCGGGTCCAGTTATGGGTATCATAAATGGCATCTCCATTTATATTCAGCCATTTGCCGATACCAAGCAACGTTTCCTGTTGTTCCTGCGGGATAGTTCCATCCGCTTTAGGCGATAGGTTAAGCAATAGTGTTCCGTTCTTGCTGACAATTTCTATCAACCTGTTCACTATCGAGGCCGAACTTGCCACCTTCATATCATTGGTATAACCCCAGGTGGAGCCTATCTGACTGTCTACGTCCCAGGTACCGGTACGAATTTCCGGAGGTATCCTGCCCTCGAAATCCAGGATAGATCCTATGGTTGCGATATTAGTGCCTGATGGTGCAAAAGCTGCTTTTTTAGTATTGAGAGTAACCTCCTTACCCCATTTTTTGGCGCTGTTATAATAATAAGCTGCGATCTGCAGTTTCAATGGATCTAAGAAACGCTGGTCAATACCATTGTCAAACCAGAGCACGTCGGGCTGATATTTGTCAATGAGTTCCACATTACGATCATACCAGTTTATGAGAAATTTCCGACAGGCTTCGTCACTGCGATCGGCCACATTATAAAATTCCGCCCATTTGGGATCGAACAGATCGGCTTTTTCTGATTTCATTTTTTCAAGCATATCCGGCGGCGGGTTAATAAATTGGAAGTTTTCGATCTGGTGGTTGGTAAAACCGAACTTGAGCCCTTGTTTGCGTACAGCCGAGCATAATTCTCCGAGTAGATCGCGTTTTGGCCCCATCACTTTGGCATTGAAAGGTGCCACTTTGCTATCCCAAAGAGCAAAGCCATCGTGGTGTTGGCAGGTTGGCATCACAAAACGTGCTCCCGACTTTTTAAAGAGCTCGGCCCAGGCCGAAGGATTAAATTTTTCCTGGCTAAACATCGGGATGAAATCCTTATAACCGAATTTATCCTGTTCTCCGAAATGTTCCACATGCCATTTGGCAATAGCAGGATTGCCGTACATATGTTTCTCGTACCATTCATTATGATAAGCCGGGACAGCATAGATACCCCAGTGCATGCACAATCCAAACTTGGCACCGGCGTACCAGGCAGGTACGCGATAGTTTTCCTGCAACGATTTCCAGGTAGGCTGAAATGGCCCTGTTGGCATTTTCGTAGTGATGGACCTGACTGCTGATTCCACAACCTGAATATTCGTCTCCGGAGCCATATCGAAATCTTTGGCGTTGCCCTCTTCGCCGATACTGCGGTTCGGAGTCTTTGTTATATCAAATTGTATTTCAGTAGTTTGTGATAAAACCGTCAGTGGGAATAGCACGATTAAAAAAGCAGTGCACAATGGGTTTAGTTTCATGATGGCAATAATTGGTAATCAAATATATCTGGAATGGATTGTTTTCTCATCCTGCTGCATCCTGCTCGTGTTAGTGGGTTTATCGAAACGGTGTGAATAATTAATTCACAGACAAGTATAAATTATACTGGTGTTAAAGACGGAAGCCCGGTAATTTTGGGATCATACCTGCAAGTGGGATGATGGTGGTTTTTGGTAAGAATTAATTATTATATAGAATGTTGTGGTAAAATATTTTAATTTTATTCCAACCGATTATCTGTTTTAAATAGATTCCTTTAACTTGAAATTATTCACTAAGAGCTTAACGTACGGTTTGAAGTTCGTTTTTTTGTCACTTTTTTTCCCAATGGTCTTATGCACAAGATATACCTGTGAAGTATTTAGGTATTGAGCACGGACTTTCAAATAATGGATAGATGGGATTTAAGTGTGTTTAATAATTAAGATGAATAAAAGTAAAACTTTAGGTAAGGTTATTACAAGAAGGGCTATAAAGTAAGTGAAATTAGAATAAGAAATAATACAGAAGTATGAATATCAAATTTAAGTTTTTAACCCTGTTGGGTTGCGTTCTCATCGTTTTCCATTTTCAGATCAAGGCACAGCAAAAGCATGAATTTGCGCTGGGCGATTCTGTCTTTTTACTTGATGGTAAACCCTTTCAGATGATCAGCGGTGAGATGCATTACCCGCGCGTGCCACGTGAAGCCTGGCGTGCCCGTATGAAAATGGCCAGGGCCATGGGGTTAAACACCATTGGAACCTATGTATTCTGGAATTTACATGAACCTCAAAAGGGCAGGTTTGATTTTAGCGGCAATAATGATGTAGCCGAATTTGTTAAAATAGCACAGCAGGAAGGCCTTTGGGTAATACTTCGTCCGAGCCCATATGTATGTGCCGAATGGGAGTTTGGTGGATATCCGTACTGGTTGCAAAATGAGAAAGGGCTGGTTGTACGCAGTAAGGATGCTCAATATCTTGAAGAGTACAAAAAGTACATCATGGAGGTTGGTAAACAGCTGGCTCCTCTCCAGGTTAATCATGGAGGTAATATCCTGATGGTACAAATTGAAAATGAATATGGTTCATATGCTGCTGATAAGGATTACCTGAAAATAAACCAGGATCTTTTTAAGCAAGCGGGCTTTGATGGCTTGCTTTACACCTGCGACCCGGCCCCTGATTTGGTCAATGGGCATTTACCCGGTTTATTACCGGCTGTTAACGGGCTTGACGACCCAACCAAAGTAAAAAAACTGATCAACGAAAATCATGAAGGTAAAGGTCCTTATTACATTGCAGAATGGTATCCGGCCTGGTTTGACTGGTGGGGAACCAAACACCACACCGTACCCGCATCGCAATATAGTACTCATCTCGCTGCTGTTTTAGAGGCCGGTATTTCAATTAATATGTATATGTTTCATGGCGGTACAACCCGTGGTTTTATGAACGGTGCAAACTATAAGGATACATCACCCTATGAACCACAAATTAGCAGCTATGACTATGATGCCCCTTTAGATGAGGCCGGAAACGCTACCCCAAAATTCATGGCGTTTCGTGAGGTTATTGAAAAATATCTTGTACAAGGTCAGGTATTGCCGCCCGTTCCTGCTGCTAAAAAAACAATGGCTATCTCATCAATTAAGCTTACCCAGACTGCCGCTTTGACGGCAAATTTGCCTGCTTCCAGAGCTAACCCCAAACCGCTGACCTTTGAAGAATTAAATCAGGATTATGGTTACGTATTATATCGTTCCATAATAAAGGGCGGTAAAAGCGGTGTATTGAAAGTGAGTGAGTTGCGGGATTATGCCGTGGTTATGGTAAATGGAAAAACCATTGGTACAATGGATCGTCGCCATACACAGGATAGCCTGCAAATAAGCCTGCCGCCAGGCAGCGTGACTTTAGATATTTTAGTGGAGAACATGGGACGCGTTAATTTTGGTAAATACCTGTTGCAAAACAAGAAGGGAATAACCGAAAAGGTATTATTTGCCGGTAATGAAATTGTTAATTGGCAAATGTATAGTATGCCTTTCGCAAATTTATCCGGTATCCGCTATCAAACTGCCGCAACTAAAGGTAATACGCCGGTAATCAAAAAGGGGACGTTTGAACTGAAGAACGTTGCAGATACTTACCTGGATATGCATAGCTGGGGTAAGGGGGTAGTTTGGGTTAACGGGCACAATTTGGGCAAATATTGGAGTATCGGTCCGCAGCAAACCCTATACTTACCTGCCGAATGGTTAAAGGTAGGATCTAACACCATTGAAGTAATAGAATTACTAAAGCCACAAGAAACAGAGCTAAATGCCTTGGAGAAGCCGGTTTTAGATCAACTTCAATAAGTTATACACAGTAGATTTTAAATATTGAGCTACATGCTAAATAAAACGAATATGAAATCGAATTTTTTATGGTATATATTCATTGCGATATTAATGCCAGTTGTAGCAAATGGCCAGTCGCGCTTTAACGATACTACGGGCAATTATCGCTTGGTATGGGCTGATGAATTTAATAGTGATGGTGCGCCAGATAGCAGCAACTGGAAATTTGAAAATGGTTTTGTACGCAATCATGAATTGCAGTGGTATCAGACTCAAAACGCGGTTTGTAAAAAAGGCTCGTTAATTATTGAGTTAAAAAAAGAGCACTTGCCCAACCCTGAGTTTTTGGAGGGAAATAATAACTGGAAAACAAGCCGGCAGTTTATAGACTATACTTCATCCAGCCTGAACACCCAGGGACTACATAGCTGGCAATTCGGTAGGTTTGTAATGCGTGCCCGTATAGATGTTGAGGCTGGTTTATGGCCTGCCTTTTGGACACTGGGCGTCAGCAAACCCTGGCCATCAAACGGTGAAATAGATATTATGGAATATTATCGGAATAAGGTATTGGCGAATATTGCCTGCGGAACTGCAAAACCCAATATGGCCAAATGGTACAGCACACATGTTTCACTTGATTCGTTAGGTGCAGGATGGAGCAAACAATTTCATGTATGGCGAATGGATTGGGACGAAAATACGATCAGTTTGTTTGTGGATAACCAATTGCTAAACCGGGTTGAATTGAAAGATCTTGCCAATACTGATGGTAGCGGTTTTAATCCATTTAAGCAACCGCATTATGTTTTATTGAATCTTGCACTTGGAGGAGATAATGGCGGTGACCCTTCGCAAACTAATTTTCCACGTAAGTTTGAAATTGATTATGTGAGGGTTTATCAAAGGCGATAAGTATCAGCAAGTATTTATATTTATTTTTTTGTTATGTAAAGTTACGCCGGGGCGGGCCACCGCTGCGGTATGGAATAAGTTGACATTCTCTTGTTACAACACAGTAGAAGGGTATTTTGTTAGAAACTACATTAGTGTAATTTATGTTTGAATACAGTTTAGTGGCGGCATAAGAGAGCGCTTTTGCAGATGACAGAAAGCGTTTATAAATATAAGTGGTGAGTCGTCAACTGATATTTATAAACGGTAGACAATTATTTTAAAAAGGCAGGACGGTGCAGGACACTTTAAAAGATTTCATATAATACATTTACTCAAGTGCAGTATCTGAACATTGCACGAATTACCAATTACAATAACCGGTTATTTTCAAAAAGGTTTCGCTGATGCTTTGGGGCTGATGATGCCCTTGTAGCGCTGCTATTTTTTGTTTGGTACAGGTAATTCAGGAATAATGTAAATGTGAATATAAATGTTTCTTGATAACGAAAAAACAATATTAGCAGAAGTAGCTCGGGATAATTCAGCTGCGTTTGAATTGCTGTTTAAAAAATATCATGATAAAGTATATAGTTATTCCCTGAAAATTTGCCAGTCGACTTTGCAAGCGGAGGAAATTGTTCAAGAAGTGTTTATGAAGGTTTGGATGAATAGGGCCAGTTTGCAGGATATTGAAAATTTTGGAGCTTACATTCGTGTTATGGCACGTAACCAGGCGTTGCAGGTTTTAAAACGTATGGCTTTAGAAACCCGCTGCCATGCGTTAATAAACCGGGATTGGACAGAACAACAGAAAGAAACCGAAAATTATATCTATTACAACGACACAAAGAAAATACTGGATCGGGCTTTGAATACATTGCCCCCGCAACAAAAGTTAATTTACAATATGTGCCACCTACAGGGTATGAAACAACAGGAGGTGGCCAATCAGTTGCGTATTTCGCGCCTTACGGTTAAGGCCCACCTGCGCCTGGCCGTACAAACCGTACGAAGTATCTTGCTTGAAGATTCCCATATAGTGGTAGCTATCATACTAAGTCTGCTGCTTTGCAAATAAAAATAATATCTTTTTTTATATTCCAACTACTCCCTTTTTGCCGCCCGTTAATCATAGTATAAAATAGTTAAGCAGCAAACATGCTGCTGCTTTCAATAACGGCTTATTCTTATTTATGCAAAACAGACGGCTGGAGTATTTATTCCAAAAATATATCAACAAAAACTGCACTCAAGAAGAGTATATAGAATTGATGTTGATGATAGATCAGTGTGATGAAAGCATACTTCAAGATATACTTGATAAGGCTTACGACGACCTGCCCGACGAACATTTAACCAAACACACTGCTAATAAAATCCTAAAAAAGATAATACAAACCAAAGCCGTCCGCAAACATTTTTGGCCATCGGCAAAATGGACCTTAATAGCAGCTTCCATCGGTATTATTTGTGCCATCAGCATTATTTATAAATCAGATAAGCGTGAAGTACCTGAAATAACAATAACCCGTTCGCGATCCTTACGTGATCATCAGTTTATTAAGTTTAGTGATGGAAGTTCTGTAACACTGAATAAATATAGCAGCGTGAAATACCCCATGAAATTTAATGGATCAACAAGGGAAGTATCGTTAATAGGAGAGGGGTATTTTGATATCAGGCATGACGCCGGTAAACCATTCCTGGTACATGTAGGTAAATTGACAATTACGGTTTTAGGTACTGCTTTCAATATCAATTCTACTCAAAAAAATATTGCGGTAACTGTAACAAGAGGGAAGGTTTCTGTGAGTGAGCAAGGTAAAGTTTTAGGTGCCATTACCCCCAATCATCAGATAAACTACAGTGTGGTAAGTCAAAAAACGCGGCAGCTTACGCTAAATGCAGATCAGGTTATCAAGTGGCAGGCCGACGATATATTTTTTGACGATATCACCATGGAAAAAGCTGCCGATTTATTAGGAAATCGTTTCAATACCAAAATAACTTTTGACAATGAGCGGGTTAAGCACTGTACACTTACCGGCACTTTTACACACGGCGAAAGCTTAAAGGAGATCCTAAAAGTGATTTGTGCTTTTAATAACGCTACTTATGAAGAATTTCCGGGCCGCGGAATAGTAATAAAGGGTGCTGGCTGCTAACAATACGATTTATCAGAATACAAGAAAAGAATGAAGAAGAATTACAAAAAGGGCTAAAAAAATCCCCCTGTGTCACCAGGGAGATCTGTGTAAGCATTTTACGGCGCCAACCGTATTATGCGCGTTTCAATTAATTATTTGAGAACCAATTAAAACCAACCAAAATTATGATTTTTTCTGAAAAACCAACAGAAAAGGGGGAGCGCTATGTGCCACCTCCAAAACCCAACTTTAAAAAACATTACTTATTTCACCGGCTCATGCGGATAGGTTTATTAACAGGATTTTTTTTAGCAACAACGGTTCAGGTATTGCTGGCCGGTAATGTATCGGCGCAAAAAGCCAATGAGGTTCAAATTAATTTTGAATTAAAAAATCAGTCAGTTGTTGCAGCTTTTAAAAAGTTGGAAAAAGCAACCTCTTTCCATTTTGTTTACCGTAATCAGGAGGTCGAACAAATTAGTCCGCTAACTATTCCTATAAAAGAACGATCAGTTGATGAAATTTTAAACCTCTTGCTGAGTAATTCGCAGCTTGCTTATAAGCAAATTGATAACAGTATTTTGATCCTTAAAAAAGGGGCATTACAGGCGGATCTGTTAAATGGAACAGGTGAAAGCGTTTTTCAGGCTATAACGGTAACAGGAACGGTAACCGGTGCAGATAATTTGCCATTACCAGGAGTAAGCATTAGGGAAAAAAATACGAACAACGGTACCGTAACCGATGTAAAAGGTCATTTCAGTATCAAGACTCAAACGGGTAACGCAGTGTTGGTATTTAGTTTTATCGGGTTTGAAACGCAGGAAGTACCGGTTAATAATCAACAAACTTTGAAAATCATCCTGGCCGAAAATGCGTCAAAGCTTAATGAGGTAATTGTTGTTGGATACGGTACTCAGAAAAAAGGTAATGTTACTGGTGCGATAGCTAAAATTACGGATAAGCAAATTGAGGAGCGTCCGATAACAAGAATTGAACAGGCTTTACAGGGGCAAATGGCCGGGGTTACGGTACGCAGTACCTCGGGTTCTCCGGGTAGCGACATCACTGTTAATGTAAGAGGGGCAGCTTCCATATCCGGAAGTGCAACGCCTTTATATGTAGTTGACGGTGTCCCGCTGGATAACCTTTCGGGTATCAATCCGGCTGATATTGCTTCTATAGATGTGTTAAAAGATGCTTCCTCTGCCGCTATTTACGGTTCGCGAGGGTCAAATGGTGTTATCCTGGTCACTACCAAACGTGGCAAGCCTGGTAAACCAGTTTTCTCCGTATCTGCCTACACCGCATTGGCCTCGGCTGAAAGAAAGGTGCAGGTGATGACCCCGGATGAGTGGATTGATTTCAATAAAAAATGGCTTGACAGGATCTGGACAAATACAACCGGCTTGAGTGCAGATGTGAGCCAGGCCGAGAGAATTGCTTATGCCCAAAGCAAAACCGGACTCATCTACGCAACCCGAAATGACCTGCTTGGTATCAGAGGTACCTACGGAATTTACGATCCCTATTGGAGCAACGGGGCTTTAGAACCTATTAATTGGCAGGATGAACTGCTCCGCCGGGCGCCCGTTAACGACCTTCAGGTAAGCGCATCAGGGGCTAATGATATCATCAACTATTCGGTATCAGGTGGTGCTTACCGGCAGGATGGTATTGTGGTTGGATCTTCTTACAGAAGATATTCTTTCAGGGCCAACCTGGAGGCCAGGTTAAGCAATAGGGTTAAGATGGCTTTGAGCCTGTCTCCGTCCATAGGTACAATCAAAGGTGCTAATGTGGATGGGAAAGACAACGCGGTATCCCGGGCTTTAAGTTACCCGGGTTGGGTTTTGGCCGGTACGGGTAAAATGGCCGGTGCTTCGCCATACAAATACTACGATGGCTGGGGCCCGGGTGCAAACACAGTTAGCCCTTACGTGCAGGCAGTTTATAATGATAGGCTGAATAATGATGTCAGGCTCAACTCCGTATTTAATACTACGGTTAATATCATCAAAGGGTTAGATATTAATGGCCTCATTGGCTGGAATTACCGGGGCAATTCGCAGCGCACTTATAGCCCCACCTGGATACAGGGAACCTGGGATTCGGCTACACCAGGGCAACTCTCAAGTTCCCGCAAAACAACCTTGTCTTCCAATAGCGTTTTGTTGCAGGCAACGGCCAATTACACGAAAGACATTGGGAAACATTCCATTACCGCTTTGCTGGGAGCTTCGCAGGAAACCTATTCGGATGAAAGTACCGATCAGGGGCAAACAGGCTTTCCGAATGATAAAACCTATATTTTTGATATAACCCGCGGTACCACTACAACGTCAAACACCATTACAGGTTCAAGTAACGCACTGATTTCGTATTTCGGTAGGGTGCAGTACAGTTATGATAATAAGTATCTGCTTTCGGGCTCGCTTAGAACCGACGGTTCATCAAAATTTGGTCCGAGCAACAGATGGGGGATATTTCCTTCTCTTTCGGCAGGTTGGGTGATGAGCGAGGAACCCATGCTGAAAAAGATAGATTGGCTGGGCACTACCAAATTAAGATTAAGCTGGGGACAGGCGGGGAACGACAGGATTGGTAACTCCGTTTTTTTGTCAAATATGGCTGCGCTTAATTACCCCACGGGTGATGCGCAAACCGTTACCAGCGGCTTTGTTGTTGGTAATATATCAAATTCAAAACTGCGCTGGGAAAAAACAACCAGTTATAATTTAGGATTGGATATCGGCCTTTTACGTGATCGGATTAGCTTGTCCGCAGATGCTTATTATAAGAAAACTACCGATTTATTATTGAACGCGCCGGTATCTTTAACTACCGGGTTTGCCAGCATGTACAATAACGTAGGTAGCGTCGATAACAAAGGATTTGAACTGGAATTGAATACGGTAAACATACAGGGCAAAAGCTTCCGGTGGAATACCTCTTTGAATATATCTATAAACCGCAATAAAATAACCTCTTTAACCAATGACAATGCTGATATTAAGCTGGGTCAGGGTAATACTATTATTCAACGCGTTGGTTCTCCTATCAACTCCTATTACCTGTTAAAAGCTACCGGCGTATTGCGTGAAGCTGATTTTAATAAAGATGCTTCTGGTAATTATATCGCTAAAATACCAATTTACTCAGGCCAGAAACCAGGTGATACCAAATATTTTGACGCTAATAATGATGGTAAAATAGATGCCAGCGATTATATCGTTGCCGGAAATTACCAGCCAAATTTTGAATACGGAATCACCAATACTTTCAATTATAAAAATTGGGACTTAAGTATCCTGGTACAAGGACGGGCAGGTGGAGATTTACTCTCCATCGGGTCGCGTGGATGGAACAGGGCAACCAACGACCCCCGCTATAATTATATGGAGAGCTGGTTAAAGGATGCCTATTGGTCAGAAGCAGAACCAGGCAACGGGAAAGTGCCTGCATTTTTCTCGGCAGTAACAAGTCAGTATGATACCAATTGGATGTACAGTGCCAGTTATGTGCGCATTAAGAACGTAACACTTGGTTATAACCTGCCGGTATTAAAAAGCACATTCAAGAGGCTGCGGTTATATGCTTCATGTGATAATGTATTCCTTTGGGATAGCTATTATCCGGGATATTCCCCGGAAGCCGCTACGCAGGATAATGCATCAGCCGATTGGGGTTCCTATCCATTGGCCAGAACATTCTCAGTGGGCTTAACGGCAACATTTTAAATCAACTATTAAAATCAATAAGATGAAAAAAAATAGAATATACCTGGTTGTTTTGGTTTGCTTGTTATTCGGTATGCAGGCTTGCAAAAAAACGATTGATATAGCTCCTATAGAAAACAACACATCCAATTCTTTTTACTCCAACGAGCTGGAGATAAAACAGGCGGTCATAGGTATTTATGCCCGATTAGGCAGAAACGGTACCAACACGGATTTCGCTACAGATTACTTTTGGCTGGCCTCGGAAAACCGATCGGACTTGTTATACATCGCCGGCGAAACTTCAGCCCAAAATGATCAGTTGGACCTGCGGAAATATCTAACCACACCAACGTCAGGCACCGTATCTGCCATATTCGCCAGGTTGTACCAGATCATCAAAGAAGCCAATAACCTTTTGTATCATACCAAAGAAGATCAATACCTGAGATATCGTGCCGAAGCCAGTTTTTTAAGGGCATATGCATATACTGAATTAGTCAGGTCCTTCGGGCCTGTTGCATTGGTTACCTCGCCAATTGAAAATGACAAGGCTGTTGCCTTGCCGAGGGCACCTGTAACAGAAATTTACACACAAATTATTGCTGATCTACAGTATGCTGCGGCAAACTTGCAAAAAGTGTACACCGGGGCAGACGCAGGGAGGGTAGGAAGCCTGGCTGCCAATGCCTTATTAGGGCAAGCCTATATGACCATGGCCGGGTATCCATTAAATGATGCCACTGCATATCCTAAAGCTGAGGCAGTATATGCGGGTATCATAAATGATGTCAGTGGCCGGTTTGGTCCGGTATACGCGCAACTATTTACACTCGCCAATGAAAATAAATACGATCTGTTCTCTATTCAATTCGCATCGGGTGGGTTAAATACAGGGTCGAGTTTGGCCGGTTATATTACCAGTTCGTCATCCTCAGGAACACCCTTCCCTGAGTGGATGTATTCGACCTATACCATGCAGGGGCAGGATATGCGCGTCGACAGCGCTTTGGTGAAAGAAATGAAACAAAATAAAGATATGCGGTTTTCTGCCAGTATTGATACCGGCTATTGGAGTGCGCTAAGTACGGTGCCTACGCGTACGTTTGTTTTGAAAAACATCGTGACCAAGTTTTTGCAAAAGGACAATACTAACTCAACGATTAAAGCCTGGAACGATCAGCCCCGGAACTTTCCGATCATCCGTGATGCAGATGTGTACCTGTTATATGCGGAGGTATTAATTAAAGATGGGAAATCAGGTATGGCAAAGCAATATATAGACAAGATCAGGGCAAGAGCCGGTTTACCCGCATTACCAGGCGACCCAACGCTTGATGATATTAAAAAAGAAAGGAAATATGAGTTCATAGGTGAAGGTAAACGGTATTTTGACTTGGTTCGCTGGGGTGAAAACGACGCGGTAAGCACACTGGCTGCTTCTGCGGTTCACTATCATTCCAAATTAAACGGGCAGTTACCTACTAAAAAAGACCTGTTGCTACCGATACCCCAAAATGAACTGAAAACCCGATCTAATTGGACTCAGAATTTGGGTTATTAATTTAACAATCACATCTATCTTAAAATGACGAATTATAAAAAATATCCGATTACTCGCCGTTCCTTTCTAACTTCAACCGGTATTTTGGCGGTAGCGACTGCATGCTATCCGAAAACTGCGCTCTATGCTAAAGAGGTTGCAGCCCAGCCGCCTGCAGCAGGTGCCATTTCCTTAGCGGGTGTTTGGCGATTTGCGATGGACCCCAACGATGGAGGCATCAATGCGGGCTGGTTTAAAAAGGCCCTGGCGGGTAATGCTGGTATTTCATTGCCCGGCATCCTTCAAACCCAGGGGTTTGGTGATGAGATCACCGCCGATACGAAATTTGTGGCGGCGCTGCCCCGCGACATGCGCTGGTATCTGCTGCCACAATACAAACCATACACTGTGCCTGGAAACATTCAGGTACCTTATCTTTCGCAGCCCGTACGTCATTATCTTGGTGTAGCATGGTATCAACGGGATATTGATATTGCACCGGAATGGGCTGGAAAGCGCATCGAGCTGTTGCTTGAACGGACGCGTTGGCAAACCGATATTTATCTTGATGATAAGCTGGTTGGAAGCAACAGATCGCTTGTGGCACCGCATGAGTTCGATCTGGGGATTCAGGAGCCGGGACGGCACCGCCTCACAATCCGAATAGACAACCGCATGCTAACGCCGTCTTATCGTCCCGATGGTCATGCTGTCTCTGATGGAGAAGGGTCAACCTGGAACGGGATCGTAGGCCGGATCGAATTGTCGGCAACTTCCACTGTTTGGATTGATGATGCCCAGGTGTTCCCGAACCTTGCCGCCAAATTGGCACAGGTTCGGGTCTCAATCGGCAACCTGTCTGGAGAGGCAGGCAAGGGTACTCTTTCAGCAGGGAACGTAACTGTGCCGGTTATATGGGATAAAACCGGCGGAAAGGCAGTTATAGATGTACCTATGCCTGATGCAGGTACATGGTCGGAGTTCAGGCCGGAACTTCAGCACCTGTCCCTGACGCTTCAGGGGGGACAGGCAAACCATCATCGAAAGGTTACCTTCGGCATGCGTGAAATCAAGGTAGACGGGAACCGTATCTTGCTTAATGGTGAGCAGCTCTATCTGCGGGCCACCCATGACGGTGGTGGATTTCCTTTGACCGGCTATCCGGCAACAGATGTAGCTACGTGGAAGAAGATCATCGGCATCTGCAAATCCTGGGGTCTTAACGGTATGCGTTTTCACTCTTGGTGTCCTCCTGAAGCGGCATTCATAGCCGGCGATGAGCTGGGTTTCTATTTTCAGCCCGAATGCGGGATGTGGAATGCATTCGACAGGGACGGAAAAATGCTCGATATACTCAATGATGAAACTGCACGTTTGCTGAAGGCCTATGGTAATCACCCGTCACTCGTTATGCTTGGTGCAACCAATGAGCCGGCTGGTGCTTACTCCCAGCAGCTTCCCCTATGGGACAAGGCCTGGAGAGAAGCTGATCCCCGGCGCCTGTACACTGATGGTACCGGTCGATGGGCGGTGCAGCCAGCCGGGCCGGGTACAGCCTTCGCTGCAGACTATCTTGTCACCGGCTCAGAGGCACGCGGCCCAAGAGGCTGGTTCGGGTTAGACTACGAAGAGGGGCTGAAAAAGGTGCGCCTGGGTACCAGCGTTCCCTGTATCGGGCATGAAATAGGTCAGTACTGCGCGTATCCTGATTTCGGGATTATCGAAAAATTTAAAGGGAATCAGCCCCGTTATGCCGCATTCCCCAAAGGGATCGACTCTGGTAAAGTGCCCTATATGGTTCCTGGCAACTACGTTATCATGCGGGAAAGTGCCCGGGCGCATGGCCTGCTCTCGCGAAACAAGGAACTCGCTTATGCTTCGGGCCGTTTTCAGGTGGCCTGTTACAAGGAGGAAATTGAAGCGCTGCTGCGTACTACATCCTATTCAGGATATCAGTTGCTTGACCTGCATGACTATCTTGGCCAGGGTGGTGCGCTCATCGGCATGCTTGACGCGTTTTGGGAAGAAAAGGGATATGTTACCGCCGAACAATTCAACCGATTCAATAATGCAACAGTTCCATTGATCCGTCTGAAGGATCGCGTCTTTTTAACCAATCAAACTCTGACTGCAGATGTTGAAGTCGCACATTTTGGACCTAAACCACTCAGTGCTGTCACACCCACATGGCGGATCGTTGATGGTAACGGAAAATCAGTAATAACAGGTAGTCTTCCCACCCTTGACGTGACGCGCGGAAATGGACAGGCCCTGGGGACTATCTCCGTATCACTTTCCAAGCTGCCCGCGCCAGCTTCTTATTCACTCATTCTTGACCTTGTCGGCACCAGTTTTAGCAACCAGTGGACCTTTTGGCTCTACCCACCGGCGACCAAAAATACCCACCCCTCTGATGTTCTGGTTTCGAGCTCCTGGGAGGAGGTGAAAGCGCGCCTGAACGATGGCGGCAAAGTCCTGTTCCTATCAGGTGCGCCTGAAAACCCGTCCCGCGATCTGTCGCTGACCACTACACCAATCTTTTGGAATCGATTAATGAACCCGAGCCGAACATGGATGCTTGGGTTGCTGAATGCTGCCGATCACGGGGCCCTTGCCGGATTTCCCACTGAAAATTGCTGCGACTGGCAGTGGGCCCATTTGCTTCCAAAAACTGTAGCAATGAATATGGAAGCCCTTTCTCCCTCGTTAACTTCCATAGTTCAGCCGATTGACGACTGGAACCGCAATCTGCGGCTTTCTATGTTGTTTGAGTGCCAGGTAGGCAATGGTAAGCTGATAGTCACGTCTTTCAATCTCTCGGATGAAGGAGTTGAAGGTCAGCCTGCGGGCTCTGCATTAAAAAAGTCTGTGCTCGATTACATGGCCTCTCCTAAATTTAAGCCCCGACATTTGCTTGCAATGCATGAATTGGAGAGCTGGGTGCCTACGCGTTATGTAGCTCCCGTCATCCTGAACTCGCCTCCTGCGACACATGACGTTGCCGATCCGGGGCAGTTGAAAGGATGATCAGGGGAAGGGGTTTTAGGTGTGCAGGTAGGATTGCGACCCAAAAGGAGGGATTACTTTCCTGGGACGGGTGTTACCACTTGACCTAACGGTATTAGGCTTAGGGCTAAACTGATACATAGTTTTTGTGATCATATTAACCATGTGAAGGATTTGCTTATAACCGATGTGATGTTTAGCGACGGAGCATCGGTTTTTTTCATTACAGACTATTGCCGCCCTTGTTTTATTGCTGGCGGATTGTGTTTTGATGAGTTTTAAGGGGCTAATGTAGGTTTCAGAGGTCACTTAACGATTATTTATGCCCGTTTACCGAATAATTGATACTTTAAAACCTGGCGGGCTATACTTTTGAATCAGAATAAGACGAATGAAGATCATTCTCACAAGAATGTATACAGAATTGAATTTTATAATTATACCCTGCTAATATAAAATGAAAAAGATACTTCACACCGCCATGAAACTACTGTTGGTTTTTGCCATCTTCTTCGGATTGCAAGGACGTGTTATTATACGTTATGTAGCTATGTTTCATAAGGTTTGTGAAGTTGAGACAACGCATAAAAATAGTCATGGCGTGCAAATACGGGCCGCTATAAAGCATTGCAAGTTACAGTGCTATACGCAGCACTTTCAGCCACTGAATATACCTGCCGTGGTTTTTATGCTGGTAATTTTACTGGCATTAAGTATTCCTGCAAAAATCTTTATCCTTTATGATGAAGACCTTGATTTTGCAGAACATGTCCGACTCCTCCCACTACGAGCCCCCCCGGTTCTTTGATTAATTATTAACCTGTTTAAAGGTTAATGAATTATCTATATCCACATCAATCAAAAAATAACTGAATTCAGCTCATCATAGCCTGGCTACTGATGACCCTGGATGTCGATTTTAAAATTTTAAGCTATTTTTTATGAAAGCATTAAGCAAGCTATGCATTAGTGGCATGGTCGTCCTTGCCCTAATTGGCTGTGCCGTTACCAGTGTGCAGGCACAAGACAGTGAAAGCATATTAACCTTACCCAATGCACTGAAGATGGCATTGGCAAATCAACAAATTATAAAGGCAAAAGCAAATTATGCTAAAGCCTCGGCGCAGAATATTACCTCGGCAAAGCGGGATGGGCTGCCTGATTTTACCCTTTCTGCTCAGCAAGCTTATGGTACCACGAACGGTTTGAACGGGCTGGCATCCGGTTTACCCGGCAATGTAACTATTACTGCAGGGCCAACTACCACCTCACAAAACTGGAACGCGGCTTTTGCAAGTATTTATGCATCAAATATTAACTGGAATCTTTTTTCATTCGGGCTGCAGCGTGCCCATGTGGCAGATGCCGCCGGCGTTAATAACCGGGATGAAGCCGATCTGGGGCAGGAACAATTTGAACAGCAAACTAAGGTGGCGGGTGCCTACCTTGACTTACTGACTGCACAACGGCTTCACTACTCTATGAATGTTAATTTATGGCGTGTATCGCAGTTAAGAGATGTTATTATGGCACGCACCGTTAACGGCCTTAATGCCGGGGTTGACAGCTCTATTGCTAATGCCGAGCTTTCCAAAGCCCGCATAGCAGTTACTGACGCCATTATATATGAGCAGGGCAAAATTCGCGAGTTGGCTATACAAATGGGAGTAAATGAGCAACGTTTTGTGTTAGACACTTCATTTGTTTCCCGTATACCAGCCAGCTTACCGGCAGGGCAGATAGATGACCTGTCAGCCCATCCCTTATTACAATTTTTGGCATCGCGTGTGAAAAGCAGTGAACTTACGGCCAGCTACCTGTCAAAATCAAAATTACCCAAAGTGTTATTGTTTGGCGCATTTCAGGAAAGGGGATCGGGTTTTGGGACAGGCTATGACGCAGGTAACCTTTCCAATTTCAGCAGCAATTACCTAACCGGCATAAACCCGGTAAGGGGAAATTACCTCATAGGTATTGGCGTATCCTGGAACTTGACAGACCTGAGCCGGGTATCATCTCGCGTAAAAAGTCAGCACTATTATTCAGATGCACTTAACAACGAGTACCATTATCAGGAAAATAATCTTACCAACCAGTTGGAAGAAGGTAACCGGCAACTGCTTAATACCCTGCAAAAATACAAGGAAGCACCTATACAGCTAAAAGCTGCCAGCGACGCGTATGAGCAAAAAAAGATGCTGTATAGTAACGGGCTTACCACTATTGTAGATGTTACCCAAACCCTGTATAACCTGAACCGGGCCGAAACAGACCGCGATATAGCCAGCAACTCGGTTTGGCAGTCATTGCTTTACATAGCCGGCTCATCAGGTAATTTAAACTTATTCCTTAACCAAGTAAATTAACAACCATGAACCTGATTGCATTTTCATTAAGAAAACCCATAACCATCATTGTGCTGGTGCTTGGTTTGGTGCTAACGGGCGTTTCGGCCATGACCAATATCAATATTGATATTTTTCCAAACCTTAACCTGCCAACTATTTACGTATCCCAGCCTTATGGTGGAATGTCGCCGCAGCAAATGGAGGGTTTTGTATCTACCAATTACCAAAACCTGTACCTGTATGTAAGCGGCATCAAATCTATCGAAACCAATAATATTGAGGGCTTAAGCCTGTTAAAACTGAGCTTTTACGACGGTACCAATATGGCGCAGGCCGCGGCAGAGGTAACCTCATTAACTAATCGTGCATTTGCAGAGATGCCACCGGGCACACCGCCACCCATTATTATTCGTTTTGATGCATCTACTTTACCGGTGGGGCAGCTAACCATCAGCAGCCCTAAACGCACCAACAATGAGTTGCAGGATTTGGCCAGTACCTACGTTAGGCCAAATTTCTCAAAAATACCCGGTTTGACATCTCCCCCGCCAATTGGAGGTAATGCCCGTACGGTGGTTATACAGGTAAATCCCGATTTGATGCGCAGCCACAACCTTACGCCCGATCAGATTACTGCCGCCGTGAAAGATAATAATCATATATCGCCGGCTGGTACCGTTAATATTGGCAACACCGCTTATTTAACTCCTTCCAACTCGGTTCTGGTACATGTAAAAGATTTTGAAACCATTCCGCTGCAATATCAAAATGGCGCTACGGTTTATTTAAAAGATGTTGCTACCGTAACTGATGGAGCAGATATCACCAGCGGCTTTGCCTACATTGATGGCAAAAGGTCTATTTACATTCCCGTTATAAAAGGATCGAGTGCTTCAACCTGGTCGGTGGTACAGGATTTGAAAAAGGCTATACCCAATATGCAAAGCCTGCTGCCACCGGATGTAACCCTGAAGTTTGAATTTGACGAATCCGTATACGTGATCAATGCAGTTAAAAGCTTAATAAGCGAAGGTGCAACCGGCGCCTTCCTTGCCGGGTTAATGGTGCTGATATTTCTGGGTGACCGCAGAAGCGCCTTTATCGTTGTTGTTAATATCCCGCTTTCTGTGATCATCGGTACACTTGCCTTAAAAATGTTTGGACAAACGCTCAATATCATGACGTTAAGCGGGCTGGCACTGGCCATCGGTATTTTGGTTGATGAATCAACCGTTACTATTGAAAATATTCACCGGCACATGGAGATGGGGAAAACAAAAGCCCGCGCTATTGCTGATGCCTGCGAGGAGATTGCCTTACCCAAGTTTTTGATTGTGATGTGTATACTGGCCGTTTTTGTTCCGGCACTGTTTATGACCGGTGTTCCGCAAGGTATGTTTTTACCACTATCTATGGCGGTAGGTTTTTGTATGATCGCAGCCTTTCTGTTGTCGCAAACCCTGGTGCCGGTATTAGCTAACTGGATATTAAAAGTGCCTGAACATAAAGCAGAAATCATTAAAGCGGAGGCAAAACCAACGCGCTTTGATCGCTTTAAAAACGCATGTTTGAACATAACCCGGTGGATGATGAGCAGGAGCAAATTAAGCGTTACACTTTATGTAGTCATTTCCATTGCTATTATTGGCATCAGCGTATCGGTTATTGGCAAAGATATATTACCAAAGGTAAATAGCGGCCAGTTTCAGATACGCATACGCGCAGCCGAAGGAACACGACTGGAAGGCACAGAAGCCACCATGTTAAAGGCACAGCAGGTACTCTATAATACCGTTGGTAAAAACAATGTGGAAATCATATCGGCATTTGCGGGGCAGCACCCATCTTCGTTCCCAACGCTGCCTATCATATTGTTTATGAGCGCATCAAACGAAATTGTGATGCAGGTTAACCTGAATGCAGCCTATAAGGTAAATATAGAAGATGTAAAGGAAAACCTGCGCAATGCACTGCATCGGGCAATCCCGGGTGTGAAACTATCCTTTGAACCTATTGACCTTACGGATAAAATCATGAGCCAGGGATCTTCGACCCCGGTTGAAATAGCGGTGATGGGAAAAGACCTTGATGAAAGCAACCGTTATGCCACTAAGCTGGAAACGTTGTTGCAGCAAATTCCCTTTTTAAGAGATGTGCAGCTAAAGGAACAATTGAACAACCCAGCTATTCATATTAATATTGACCGCGACAAGGTTAAACAAATGGGGCTTACCGTAACCGATGTTACCAGTTGCATTACGGAGGCAACCTCATCAAGCCGCTTCACCGAAAAAATACTGTGGCTGGATGAAAAAACAGCAAACTCCTATGATGTTCAGGTAGAAATTCCTCAAACAGATATGGGCAGTATTGACGATTTGGCTGGCGTGCCTATTTTTAAAGACCGGGCAAGGCCAATATTGGGTGATGTTTGCACGTTTACCTCCAAACCAATAGTAGGGCAGTACGACCGCAAGGGTGCCACTCGTTTTTTAACTGTTGAAGCGAATGTTTACAAAAAAGATCTTGGATCGGCGGCCAGCGCCGTGAACAAGGTTTTAAAACAGGCTGGCACTCCACCACGCGGAATTACAGTGGAAACAAGGGGCTTATCAACGCTGTTGGATCAAACGTTAAGCAGCCTGCAATCGGGCTTATTGATAACCATCATCATCCTGATATTGATACTGGCAGCCAACTACCAGTCCTTTGGTCTGGGTTTTACAGTGGTTACTACAATTCCTGCCGTTTTGGTTGGGTCTTTACTTATACTGCTGGCTACCGGCTCCACGCTTAATCTGCAATCATACATGGGTATTATCATGTCAGTGGGTGTTTCGGTATCCAATGGCATATTGTTAGTTACCAATGCCGAACAGATCAGGTTAACGGGTAAATCAGCAATGGAATCGGCTCTTGAGGCCACAGAACTCAGGCTGCGCCCCATTATGATGACCACGATAGCCATGATTGCCGGTATGATACCCATGGCATCAGGCTTGGGCGAAGCCGGCGATCAAACCGCCCCGTTGGGCCGTGCCGTTATTGGCGGCCTTATTGCTTCTACATTTATATCCCTTTTTATATTGCCTGTTATTTTTTACATGATCAGGCATAAGGCTAGCATCAATCCGGTTTCCCTTGACCCTGATGATAGCCACAGTGTTTATTACGATCATCCTTTAACCTTAAACCAATAATTTATTTTAATCATGAAATCAACATATTTTATATTGAGCCTGCTTACCGGTGGTTTGCTGGCATCCTGCCAAAGTAAACCTGCTCCAAAAACAAGCGTTGAAATCCCGGCATTACAAACTTTCAAACTGAATTCAGGTTCCCTGAACACCAACATGAGTATTCCCGGCGAGTTACGACCGTTCCAAACGGTTGATCTTTATGCTAAAGTGAACGGTTTTGTAAAAACAATGGCCATTGATATTGGCAGCCAGGTTCATAAAGGTCAGCTCCTAATGGTGTTGGATGCGCCTGAAATGACCGCCGCGCTCAAACAATCTGAAGAAGATCTGCATACCAAAGAGGCCATTTACCGGGGCAGTAAAGCTAATTACGACCGTTTGTTTAAAACCAGCAAAATGCCGGGTACCATATCTCCTAATGATCTGGATATGGCCCATGCTAAAATGAGTGCTGATAGTTCGGCACTGCTGGCTGCGCGGTCAGCCTACCAGCTTTCTGCCGATTTGAAGGGATACCTGGAAGTGCGGGCCCCCTTTGATGGTGTAATCAGCTCCCGAAATGTATACCCTGGCGCTTACGTTGCACCTACTGATAAAAGTGCCAACAAACCTATGTTAACACTGCAGGAACAAACCAAATTAAGATTGGTAGTTGATGTGCCCGAGGCAGCAACAGGTTATTTTACAGATAAGGATACTGTGCATTTTACCGTTAAAACCTTACCTGCCAGACAATTTACAGCAACCGTAAACAGGGTAGCCGGCAGCATGGATAATGAACTGCGGTCTGAACAGATGGAAATGGATATTCCAAATAAAGACAAAGCACTTATTCCTGGTATGTTTGCTCAGGTAACTTTGCAGCTAAGCAACCCTCAAAAAACTTTCCTTGTTCCGCAAAGTGCCGTTACCGGAAATTCGCAGCGGATATTTGTGATCAGGGTTGATCAGCATAAAGCGCGGTGGGTAGATATTAAAAAAGGAAGATCAAGCGCAGATAGTGTGGAAGTGTACGGGAATTTTAAACCAGGTGATGTTCTGTTACAAAATGCAACTGATGAGATAAAGGAAGGTACGGTACTTAAAACTACTTTGTAACGGCAAGCTTTAACCTCCCGGAATACCTTCGCGCTGTATAACTTCGGGTGTACACCTTGCTTTGAGGATATAATATTCGGCTGACCTATTTGAGTGTAAGTAATCGCGGCCAGAAAAATAAGTTTAGGCGAATTGTTTAAGCGGGAGCGGCTGACCTGGCCCATATAAAGTAGTTATATAAGAGAAGAATTCGATTATCGAACTCTTCTCTTACTTGCTTTTAACCTTTGAGGTGCCATCTAAAAAAGCACCTGGCGGCTCGTGCTGTTTTAACGCCGCAAAGCTTTGCGAAGTTGTCTTTTAAATTTTATTAAAATTTAGGATCAAAATTGAAGTATATCGGGTTTGACAGCGCTACCATATTACCGGTTACTTTAGCAGATTTCGGCACTTCAGGGTAGTCAGTAGCAGGTCCTTCAATAATAAGGCGATAGTACATACGCTCAACTAATTTTGGCGTATCGGTAAACTCAACTACAGGGTTGCTGCCCGGCATTTTATAGCTACCAAACTTACGGCCGTCTTTAATTACATTCACAGTATAAGTACTATCTGTTTTTACGTTTCCTTTAAGCTCAACACGAAATTTGATAGGCTTACCTGTAGATTTTGCATTATCTCCCATCATCATATCCATTTTACCATCTTCGTTGATATCAGCATAGAACTCTACGCGCGGGGCATAAGGGTTTGCGCTGATGGAAACACGGCCATTTACTAACGCATCTACCACACTTTGCGCATCGTGCTTGGCCGCAAACACCCAGGTGGTTGGGGTTCCAATGTAATTTACATCGCTTGGTCTGTGAACATCGCTACCACCACGGGCGGTAATTCTGCGACCTGATGAAAGCATGTCTTCCCAGATCAGGTTTGAGTTGGCGTTTTTGGTCCATAGGCATGAGTTCCAAACTTCCATCGCATCAACCAGGTCATAAGAAAAACCGAAGTGATCTTTAGGACCGGCCGGATGATTGGCCGATAAGTGGATACCCAATTCTTTTTTCACTTTGGCGATGTCCGCATCTCGTTGATCGCGCACGTCGTAAAACTTCTGGTGATCGTATGGCTTTGCCGAGAACACGTTACCATGACCACGGGTGGTGGTCCACTCGGCACCGTAAAGCATTAGCAAAGTATTGTCTTTAAAAGCGGTATCGGCCCAGGTATTGTGCTCCACATCACCCAAAACGTGGTTATCATGATCGGTAATGCCAATAAAACCAAAACCTACAGATTTAGCAAAAGCTTTAATTTTTGAAATAGGATGACGCTCAGGATCGTAACCACCCTCAGAGCTATAGCTGGAGTGCACATGCAGGTCGCCCTTCATCCATTCACCTTCAGTTAAGCTGGCAATTGGTGGAAGTGCGCCCAATGGTTTTGATGTCCAGGGGTTAACGTGATTTGGCATGTGCTGTTGTGCAAATGCCATATTGCTGGTGCTGATAATTGCCAGTACTGCAAATGCGGTGCGAATAGTTTTATACATATATATTGATGATTAAAGTGGGGTTCTACAATTATTTACTTGGATAGCCAGGATTCTGTGTTAAAGTAGGGCTGCGTACAATTTCTGTTACCGGGATTGGTCGTAACAAATACTTAGCATCGATGTTGGCAGGGTGATTGTGAGCCGTGAAAGCGTTATATTGCGCTGCGCGGGTAAGTAATGTTCCGGTACGCTTCAAATCCATCCACCGGTTTGATTCGCCAAACAGTTCGCGAGCCGATTCGTCGAGCACATCCGTTAATGTGGCACTTCCGGTAAGCAGGTCATTTCCGCTCAGCTTGGCTCGTGTGCGCAGGTCGTTAATCAACCCGATAGCTAACCCTCCTTGTCCTTGTTTAACATATGCTTCGGCCAGTAACATCATGGTTTCGGCACGACGGAAGATGTAAGTATCGCGGTGACCTTGAGGGTCTACACCAGAGTTGGTATAAACTACTACCGTAGGGTCATAGAACTTCCAGATGATAGGATAAATAGTGTTTGATCCAAAAAACTGATGGTACTGATCTGGATTCACCACATAATACGTTGGCTTGTTAGCTGCCTCATAGGCGGTAATATCGCTTGCGCTCATCGCCACGCGGGGTAGGTAGATCACGTTATCGCCTGTCTTAATTGCGCCATTAGGTCCTGTTGCATTGGCAGCAGCCACGATGTGCCTTTGTAAAAAACGCTCAGATGCCCGGTAATCAGTAGCAGCATAGAGGTTGAAAAGGTAAGAAGAAGGCTGATAAGAAGCATCCTGCCGCCAGTATGGTGCTGCCAGCGCTCCACCCGGAAACCTGTCTGTCCAAAATTTGAACTGCTGATAAAGGTTGTTGCCGTTTTTGTTGTTCGCATCGGTGCTCGAATAGCGGACCGCAAAGATGACTTCTTTATTGCCACCAGCCGAGTATTGGTCGCCGAAGAGTGCATCCCATGTGCTGAGCGTTGATTTGTTCATAGCGCCTTGCAGATTGCTAATGGCATTTGCCAAATCGGCCGATTGCGCATACGATTTATAGCTGCGTGTAAGCAACACCTTGCCAAGCAGGTGCTGGGCCATGGCCTGGGCTACGCGTCCATAGTCGCTTGGGTCGGCCGGCAGCTGGGTGATGGCTTGATTAAGGTCGGCCACAATTTGTTTATACACATCTTCTTCAGAAGAGCGTGTAAAATTGTAGGTAGCCTGGGTCACCTCGCTGGTAATCAGTGGCACGCCTCCAAAAGTCTCTACCAGGTTAAAATAGGCATAAGCGCGCAGGGCCAGCAGTTCGCCAGTGCGGGTGGCGTATACTTTCGGGTCTATATTACCTTTTATTGCAGCTCCGCGCGTTAGGGCTGTGTTAGCCTTGCTAATCAGGTTGTAGTTGTCGGTCCACCAGCTTAGGCTTTCGTCGCCCGTAAATGTGGTGTAATCATTAAGTGGTAATTGGGTGTCATCTACCACCCCCGTACGATCATACATATCTGTACCGTACCACATGTGGTTAGTGTTCTGCAACAATGGGCGCAGGTATCTGTATGTTTCGTTCACCAGTTCCTCATACGAGCTTTGAGTAACGAAATACTTGTCACTCGTCACCGACGAAGGGTTAACTTCCTCCAGGCTACACGACTGAGCGAATACCAGCAACCAAATTGCTAATATACAATTGATTATCTTTTTCATGATTAATAATATAATATGCGTGATCCTTAATGAATTAAAACGCTAAATCGAGTCCGAACATAAACTTACGTGTCATCGTATAGCCATAGGTTTGCGTGTCTTTGCCTGCATTTTCCGGGTCCCAGCCAACATAATCGGTAAAGATGAAGGGGTTTTGACACGAAGCGAACACGCGTAACTTGCTAAGTCCTAATTTGCCTGTCAGGCTCTTAGGCAGGTTGTAGCCAGCATTGATGTAACCCACCCTTACGTACGAAGTCTTCTGATAGTATAAAACTTCCATCGGGCCCGATGGTACGCCGGGGCGCACCCAGGTACCGCTGGTATTTTGCGGGGTCCAGTAGTTGAGTTTCAGCACATTAAAATTCTCGTTGTCCTCCAGCGAGTACGATCCATGGAACTGCGAATATGAATATTGTCCCTGGCGGGTGGTCACTGTAAATGCTAAGTCAATATTTTTATAAGTAAAAGTATTGGTGATACCTCCTGTCCATTTAGGGAAAAGAGATCCTTTAAATACCTTATCGGCATTGTTTATGGTTCCGCTGTTATCTATATCGCGCACCTTGATACTGCCTGGTGCCAGTCCGTATTTTTTCGCTTCTGCAGCCTCGTTTTCACCCCAGTAGCCAAGCTGGTCATAGGTCCATACAACACCCACGAGTTGCCCCACAAACCAGCCATTGGCCTCATCGCGGCTCGAACCATCAGAAAGGCTTACGATTTTATTAATATTGGATGCAAAGTTGAGCGATGTATTCCATGAGAAGTTATCGGTTTTAATGTTGACGGTGTTTAGGCCAATTTCAATACCCTTGTTGTTAACCGAGCCCACATTGTCTGTCAGGCTGGTAAACCCATTAAGTACAGACATCACCCTGTTCATAATAACGCCGTTGGTGCGGCGGTTGTATACGTCGATCGTTCCGCCGATCCTTCCTTTGAAGAGTTCAAAGTCTAAACCAAGGTTAAACTCGTTAGTTCGTTCCCACGTCAGGTTTTTATTTGCAAAGCGCGTTATGGACGATGTGTTCACCACATTTGAGGTGCCAAAAAGGTACCTGGCATTGGCTACTGTTGGATAACTGTTGTAAGGCGACACGCCATTATTGCCCGATACACCATAACTGAAGCGCAATTTCAAATTAGAAAGCGGGGTTTTGTCTTTCAAAAACTCTTCTTCAGAGATTCTCCAGGCAGCGGCTGCTGAGGGGAAGAATGCCCATTTGTGCCCTTCCGCAAGTTTAGAGCTACCGTCTGTACGCCCAGTAGCGGTTAAGAGGTAACGTCCCTTATAGTCATAGTTAAGACGTCCAAAATACGAATCCAACTGTTCTTGTATATAACCGGTAGACATGGACGACATTGTTCCGGCTCCCAGGTTATACCAATCATAAGCATCAGTAGGGAATGCTCTCGCCGCCTCGGCCGAATTCATGATGGCTGATTTGTAATAGGACGAACCCAAAAGGAAATTTACAGTATGATCGCCCCAGGTTTTATCGGCTTGCAACAAGTTGTCCCATGTATATTTTACCGTGCGTCCTGCCTGGTATTGGGCACTGCTATTGGCCAGCGCTCCTGCACCGGTTTTTGTCATCGACCCGATGTATGACCCATATTCAGTATGCGTGATATCGGGAGCAAAGGTGGTGGTAAACTTCAGCCAGCTTAGCGGTTTCATTTCAAGATATACGTTTCCAAAAGTATGCGTGTTGTTGGTTTGCGTATGCCTGTTCTTCTCCTCTATAAAAGGGTTGGTGATAGTTGTTATTCCATCCGGATAGAACTTTAACGACCCGTCGGCATTATACTTATCAGACAACGGATTGAGGCGATAGATGGTTCGGAAGGTTTCGGGGCTGGCTTGCTTAGTAATTTCATAAGCCGTATAAATGGTAGTCCCAACTTTAAATGTTTTGTTAATCTGCTTATTTAGCGATGCATTCAGGTTGTAGCGGGTATAGCCGTCGCCGCTAATTTCGCCGTTTTCAGAATTGATTGCTGCGCCCAGGCTGTAAGTAAGCTTTTCTGCACTGCCATTCACGCTCAATGCATGCGATTGGGAGTAAGCCGTTTTCAAGATCTCATCCGGCCAGCTAATAGATTTACCAGCCTTGTAGTTATTGTATGCCGCCTGGCCCAGCAACTGCTGCAGATCAGGTTGGTAGGTAGGGTTGGTATAGTTTTGTCCTTTACTACGGTCTATACGATATTGTACCCACTCATCGGCATTGGTGAAGTGGGGCAGGTTCATGGCATTGCTTATCGAGGTTGAGCCTGTATATTCTACTGTATTTCTCCCTTGCTTTCCCTTTTTGGTGGTAACAATGATAACACCATTTGCCCCGCGCGAACCATAAATGGCCGTTGAAGAAGCATCCTTCAAAACGTCGATCCGCTCAATATCGGTCGGCGCGATGTCATTGATAGAGTTGACATAGATACCATCCAACACATAAAGAGGCGGATTGATGGCACTTAAATCTGTACCCGATTTAATGGTGTTCTGTCCGCGGATGGAGATATCGAAGCCTCCACCAGGCTTAGTACTATTTGTTACGATGTCTACACCCGGTAGCTGACCGGCCAGTGCCTGCACGGCGTTGTTGAAGTGTGTAGCTACAAGCTTATCGTTAGATACAGAGCTCAGCGCGCCGGTAAGGTCGGTACGTTTCTGCGTGCCGTAACCCACAACCACAACCTCGTTCAATTGAGAGGCATCCTGCTGCATGGTGATGGTAAGGGTAGCCTGTTTTGCCAGTAGTTCAAGCGTTTTGAAACCTACGTAGGTAAAGTTTAGTGTAGCATTATCATTAGGTATGGTAATGGTAAAGTTTCCATTGTTATCAGTGACGGTGGCAGTGTTATTGGCTTTGCACTTGATCACTACTCCAATCAACGTGTTACCCTGCTCGTCAACCACCTTTCCTGTCACTTTGTGTGGCGGCACGGGGCCTCTTCTTTCTTTCACAACAACCGCCTTTTCATCTTTAGAAATAGTATAGGTTAAAGGTTGATTACTGAAGATCTGCGCCAGAACATCCTCCAGCTCTGCGTCTTTTACGTTTATGGTAACCGGTTTAGCGCTTTTGATCAAGCGCAGGTTATAAAAAAAATCATACCCGGTTTGATTCCTGATGTCGTCAAACACCTGCTCCAGCGGCGCGTTGGTTTTATTTAAGGTGATTTTTTGTGCGTAGCTGCTGGCGTTAACCTGCAAAACGGCCATTGTCAGCACGATGATAAGCTTCATCGTTAACAGGCTTTTTTTAGGGATTTGGTAAAAAATACTGCGCGTGACTTGTAAAAAAGTTTTATACATTTGTTATTAGGGTTTATTCAAAAAATATTTATTAGCATATTATTTTTCGTTGATGTAACGGTAAGCCCAAAACATCTGCCAGTAGTGGTTCCAAGCACTACTGGCTTTTTTGTGGATTACCGTTTTACCTGGTTAGTTTTACGGCATAACGATAACCCTCCTTCCTTCAACTTTAAAGTGAACATTTCCGGTTAATTCCATGATTTTTAGTGTAGATGTAAGGTTTTTATAGCGGGATATCTTTCCACCGAAACGCAGCGACTGGTCCATATTATCAGTGTAAATAATATCCACATCATACCAGCGGGCAACCTTGCGCATAATGCTTTCCAGACTTTCATTAAACTTGAAATAGCCGTTTTTCCAGGATATCACATCTTCTATATCTGCATCCCTGGTTACCTGCAAGGCTTCATCGCTAACCTGGGCTTGCTCTCCCGGAGCCAGTATGCGTGTGCGGCCATGATCTGAGATCCTTACCGAGCCCTGCAGCAGGGTAGTTTTCATCAGTTGATCATTATCATAGGCCATGATATTGAAATGTGTACCAAGCACTTCTACCGTTTGTGTTTTGCTGTCTACCCTAAAAGGCATTTTCTCGTCATGAGTAATTTCAAAGTAAGCTTCGCCCTTTAGCTTTACCCGGCGCTCATTGCCGGCAAAATAGGTGGGATAGTTAAGGCTTGACCGGGCGTTGAGCCAAACCTTAGAACGATCCGGCAAAACTACTTCCCACTGGCCGCCATTAGGGGCCTCAATGGTGTTGTATACGGGGCTCTGGGTGTTATCCCCGGTTTCGGCCGGCAATTCATAAACTATCTGACCCTGGGCGGCCTTTTTGATTTTTATACCGGCCTGCACCGCAATCTGGCCGTTAACTGAATCTGTTAGCGCTATCTTCTGGCCGTTGGCCAGCGTGAGGATGGCCTTATTGCTGCCCGGCGTGATGATCTCCCTTTTTTGAGCATTGAAATTATGTTGCACCGGTTTCGGATTGCGCAGGTAAAAGAGCATACCACCAAATACCGTGATGATCGCAGCCGCAGCATATGATATTTTCCAGAATGATTTTTTCTTTACCGGGAGTACAGGTAAAGCGGCCATTTTTTGTTGCAACTCTTCAAAATGCTGATCACGCAGCGTTTCCTGAGATGCTTTGGCCATCATGATTACCGTCCGTCTCAGTTCTTCTACCTGAAGCGCATCTTCGGGATGGTCTTCCAGCCATTGATCCCAATATCTCACATCATTATCGTTCCGTTTGAAACAATAGTTCAAAAAACTCTCCCGCTGAAGTAATTGTATGAGGTCTTTTTCAAGCATTTGCTCAATAGAGCAAGACACCCTCAATTTTTCCCACGCTTTTTTTAAAAAAAATAAAAAAATATGGCAACCAATGAAATAACCGCGTGAAGCAGATTCACATACTCCTGCCTGATGAGCTTTCTAAGCTTATCAACAGAATTATATATTGTGTTATAGGCTGTTTTGATAGAGATATCATTAATATCCGCTATCTGCTCATAGCTGAGGCCGAGATAGAATTTTTGATAAACAATTTTGGTTTGGCTTTCAGATAATTCGCCAATGTATGATTGCAATGCCTCTGTTATTTGTTTGTCGGTTGTTTGCTGAATATATTCAGCCTCTACCGATGGGTAAACGGGCATTCCTGGCAAATCCAGCAGCTCCAGGCTTTCTTCAGCGCTAAAATGTGGTTTACGGAAAAGATTGCGGATAAACGAAGTTACGAGGTAGTTATGGTGGTTGCGGATATGCAACAGCTGGCTGCGATTCTCAAATACATACAGGAAAAGATCGTTGATACAATCTTTGGATTTATCGAGCGTAGCGCCCCGCAAGTTGCCCAGATAGATCATGTAATCATGGTAATGAGAGTAAAGCACATAAAAAACATCCTGATTACCTTCCAAAAGAAAAGTATCCCAATGGGCTTTTAATGCTAAACCGGACTTACCAAAACTGGACATGTACTAAGGACTAAATGGGATAGTAATTCTGGGTGCAAATTTGCTTGCCGCCTGTACATTTCCGGTTTAGTCAATATTATCAATTTGTTAAAAGTTGTAACTTTTTTGTCTGTTTTTAAATATCTAAGCGTATTGCAGTTAAAATATTTTTAATAAAGCCAACTAATTTATATGTCTACTAACTACAATAGGGATATCAAGCCCGCATGAATAAATTAAAGGCTTAATGATGCAATAAAAAGCCCTTCTAAACAATTAGAAAGGCTTTACAAAAAATGATCCCCTATGGATTAAAACCAAAAACCTACAGATTTTATGGGCTTCGTTAAAAATATTAAAATCCCTGTGTTAAACCAGTTTGGTTATACGGCTGATAAGTGATCACAACGCTACTACCGGCAGTTGCAGGATTTGTAAATGGGTTTCCTGTTAAAGTAGTTAATGTATTGCGTTGAAATTTTATTCCCTGTATTTGCCTGGTTGAATAAATTGCATAACTGCCAGTATTCCCGTCGTACGCATTAGTATAGGCTGTTATAGTTATATTACTGGTTAAATCTAATGTCATTATATCGTTAAACGGACCGACCGTGAAATTAGTGCTTCCTATTTTGTTGGCTGGAACCGTTACACTTTTATAGTAGCTAAAATCACCAGATCCCCGAATTCCAAAAGCAATGGCAGCAGGCTTGTCATCCCAATAGCTATCAGCATTACCTATTGAACTTATATCTATTCTAAATTTTGTAACCGAAGCTGGCAAAGCACTATTTATAACTATTTGCAATCCTGAATTCAAGCGTTGCAGATCAACACCAACTTGTTGATCTGTTGTTCCAACAGAAAAACTTACCTTTTTATAGAAGGTTTCGTCAAAATACTCGGAAAATTCCTCGTCTGAGTAGTAAATAAGTTTCTCGTTTTGATAATTGGAAAAAAACTTTGAATTTACAATTCCTACAAAAACGGCCACGTAATTTCCTGCAATCAAATTGTCGCTAAATGCGGTAAAAGTAGGATCTCCCTTATTGATAACCAACGTTTTTAAAAGAGTACCATCTGTGGTATATAATTTGTAAACTAATTTAATAATATTACTTGACGGCAGCGAAACTGCGGCGTTTAACTTAACTTTATTATCTTGATTAACAGCAGTATTTTCCTGGGTAAAGTTTATTATGTTAAATGAAACGGTATGTAAACTTCCGTCTGGAGAAGTTTCGGAATGTTTATCTTTTTTACATGATAACCATAACGCGCTTATAAATATGAAGCAAAAAATGTATCCTTTTTTCATGTGAATAGTTTTGAGTTTTAAAAACCTAAGTTTACTGCATTCCAGTCTTGGTTAACCGTTATATTAAACGCACTATTCCCCGGCATAAACAAATTTCCGGATAGTGTTGTCAGGGTGTTTCGTTTACAGATCACATCTTTTACAAGTCTTGTACCTAAAGGAGCTGTATTATTGCTGCCATAATAGTTAATAGTGACATCAAAAGGTGTTATGTTATTGAGCGTATAAATAGTAATGGTATAGTTAGTTTTGCCGATATCTGCCGTGCCGATGTTTGCAGTAATTAACCGGGCTCTTGCTGTACCATTTCCCTTTATAGTGTGGGCACTAATAAGAGTGGTGTCATTAAACCCAACCGTTATTTTTGTTACTCCTGTCGGTATAGGATCTTTCAATACGATATTTAATTTGGCGTTAAGACGATTTAATTCTGCGGTAAGGTTTACTCCACCAGTAGTTACTTTTATCGGTACTTTTTTATAAAACAAATCCGCCCAAATACCGGTGGGTGTTCCATAACCAAAATACGGGCCTGGGTATACATTCAAATCAGAACTACCCCCTATAAAAGCAGCAGTATAATCTCCCGCTGGCAGATTGTCTGAAAAGGTACCAAAACCCGCCGAACCTACTTCTGCCCGTTTTTGAGAGACCAGTACTCCTGTATTTTTAAATAAAAGGTAAACCAATGATTGCACTGGTACGGGATCATTTGTGGCTTGGGTAGCTAACGCGGCTGTTTTTATTTTACTTAAAGAATCCTGTGTTTCAGTAAAACCAGAAAGGTTAAAATTAACCGGGTATAATTTTTCATCCGGAGCAGCTTTTTTATCCTTCTTACACGAAAACAACAGGGTGGCACAAATACAGAAGAGTAAAATTATTTGTTTCATCGGCTTAAGTTTTATGTTATAAAATATACTCCCTCTTTTGCAATTGATCAAATGGAATTAATTTGATAACAATGCAACCAACATTCCGTTTAAATTTGAGTTTGTTAATGAGGCTTTTGCAGAAAGCCAAAAATTAATTTAAGTAAAAAAGATAACAACTTAATGTCGATAATGGAAAGCAATTTGTCATTAGCAACGGACATTAGGGGCTTCTACGAGCACGCAGATATTTTAACAAAACAAGAATTTATAAAAGTGGGGTTCGATAGCAATCTTTACTATGAAAACGGTGTCTATCGAACCCCCACAATGCTGAGTTGTTTGCATTATAAATACCTGAAAATGAGGATAAAAACTTTATTTATTATGAAAAAAAGGGATTTCCTATCGGAAATCCCTTCGGGTGGAGCCGGAGGGATTCGAACCCTCGTCCAAACATGGTATAAGGTAAGCTTTCTACATGCTTAGCTTCTGTTTAATTGTAGGGAAGGGGAAGGTCAGTCGCTTACCTATACCGTCTTCCTTAGGTGCTTTATCTCGTCCGCTATGCACACCTTAAGCAGACCAGTTCCGTTTTTCGATGCCCCGATTGCCGATTCAACAGAACGGAAAACCGGCGGGACAAAAGCTATTTAATTCTAAATTAAGCAGCTAAGGCGTAGTTATTTTCGCCATTTGTAAGTTTGAGCGTTCAGATTTAAGCGCTAATTCACCCAACGCGCTGCATGCTTACTTACTTATCTCCATCCTGTCAATTCCGGTCGACCCCATTTTAAATTTGCAGTATACCAGCAAACAGTTTGCAGTAAAGTGTACAAATATATGGAAAAAATTGCAGTTAACAGTCGATATTGGGTAAAACTCAAAGTTGATTGTTAACTGCGTCTGATAGTCCGTAAATTATTTGCTGGCTGTAAGCTGACCCTGGTCAACTGTTCTTCCAGGGTATACTTTTAATGCTTCTTCCAGGCAAATCATAGCACTTTGCAAATCCTCTTTGTTCAAAACATATGCCATACGTACTTCATTATGGCCAGCTCCGGGTGTGCTATAAAAGCCGGTTGCAGGTGCCATCATCACTGTTTGATTTTGGAAGCTGAATGTTTCTAACATCCATTGGCAAAAAGTATCAGCATTATCAATAGGGAGTTTCGCCACTACATAAAAAGCACCACCAGGATTAGGGCAATAAACGCCATCTATACGGTTTAAAGCTCCAACCAATGTGTCTCTGCGGGCGGTGTATTCTTTATTTACAGCTTCAAAATAGCTATCAGGGGTGTCAACAGCGGCAGCACCAGCAATTTGTTCAACCATACCTGCACTCAGGCGGGCTTGAGCAAATTTTAATCCGGCTGTCAAAACTTCTTTGTTTTTGGTAATCAGGCAACCTAATCTTGCTCCACACGCGCTGTAGCGTTTACTTACAGTATCCATTACAATTACGTTCTCTTCCAGTCCGTCAAGATGCATTGGAGATATAAATTCACCACCTTCGTAGCAAAACTCGCGGTAGGCTTCATCTGAAAATAAGTATAAATCATACTTTAAAGCCAACGTTTTTAGCTCCTCAAATTCTTCCCTTGAATATAAGTATCCAGTAGGGTTATTAGGGTTGCAAATAATAATTGCCTTTGTTTTATCAGTTATCAGTTTTTCAAATTCGCTGATAGGGGGCAAGGCAAAGCCATTATCTATAAAAGAAAGTATTGGTTTAACTACAATGTCGCTTTGGCTTGCAAAACCGTTATAGTTGGCATAAAAAGGTTCAGGAATGATTACCTCGTCGCCCTGGTCAAGGCAAGCCATCATGGCAATTGATATAGCTTCAGATCCGCCTGTAGTTACAATAATATTGTCAGGGGTGATATTATAACCAAATTTATTATAATATTCTGTAAGCTTTTTACGGTATGCCAGTGTACCCTCCGATGGGGTATAGGCCCAAACTTTAAAATCAATATTTTTTATAGCATTTAACATGCCTTCTGGTGTTTCAATATCGGGCTGACCTATATTTAAATGGTAAACCTTTTTGCCCTCCAGTTTAGCTTTGTCAGCATACGGAGTTAATTTACGAATAGGAGATGCGGGCATTCGCTGCCCTTTTTGAGATATTTTTGGCATGTGCAAAATTAATAAAAAAACAAAGTATTGTCAGTTTAAATAATCCTGTAAACTAAAAAAGACCCATTAAATGGGTCTTTTAAATACTTTTGGTTTCCTTGCCTGGCAAGGACATTAGGTTTTAAATCAAATTCACTTTAATTATTTGCTTGATGCCGGTTTGGCTACCACTTCGCCAATAATGTTTAAATACTTTTCTGGCGTTACAGCATTTGATTTAACAACTATTGTTTTGTTAAATGGTGCTGCTGCTGCTGCATTGTAAGTGATTTTAATAGTGCCTTTTTCACCACCTTTTACAGGGGTTTTAGTATAATCAGCAATTGTACAACCACAAGTTGGTCTTACCTCGGTTAAAATAAGAGGCTCTTTGCCAACGTTAGTAAATTCAAATACAGTGGTTACAGGGGTGCCCTGAGGTATTTTACCAAAGTCGTGTTTTTCTTCGTTAAATTTGAACTCGGCTTTTTGGCTATCCTGTGCTGAGGCAGTAAAGGCAAAACCTAATATTACTGCGCAAATCATTAATATTTTTTTCATATGTTTATTTGATTAATACAAATATATAAGGTTTAATGTAATTTAAAAACTATTCGCAAAACTCTATGTTTTATTGTTAGTTTGCAATTTACAGAATAGAATTTTATAATTTTACCGTCTAAACGAAATTATATATGCCCGAAACTACCATACGTGCAACCAGTAAATTTAATACCGCTGAGCTGAGTTTTGATGATTTCAAGAAAATTGTGATAAATGATTATCGTATTGGTTATGAGAGCAGACAGGCCAGTATTATAGGCAGGAGAGAGGTTTTAACAGGCAAGGCTAAGTTTGGAATATTTGGCGATGGTAAGGAAGTGGCCCAGTTAGCTATGGCCAAAGCATTTCGTGCAGGAGATTGGCGTGCCGGATACTATCGTGATCAAACTTTTATGTTTGCTACGGGTATGAGTAACCTGAAGGAGTTTTTTGCTCAGCTATATGCTAATCCCGATATAGAAAAAGACCCGGCATCAGCGGGCAGGCAAATGAACTGTCATTATGCAACGCGTTTTATAAATGCCGATGGCAGTTGGGTAAATCAGGCCGAAACCATGAATTGCTCGTCAGACATTTCAACCACTGGTGGTCATATGCCCCGTTTGCTTGGCTTGGCGTATGCATCAAAGCTATATCGTCAGAATAAGGAGCTGGAATATCTTAAACAGTTTTCTATAGGCGGTAATGAGGTAGCTTTTGGCTCTATAGGTAATGGATCAACCTCAGAAGGTTTGTTTTTTGAAACTTTTAATGCTGCCGGCGTGCTGCAGGTACCTATGGCTATTTCTGTTTGGGATGATGCTTATGCTATTTCGGTACCAGCCAAACTGCAAACTACTAAAGAAGATATCTCGGAAATACTGAAAGGCTTTCAGCGAGAAAAAGATACGAATGGATACGAAATATTTAAAGTAAGAGGCTGGGATTATATTGCCCTTTGCGAAACGTACGAACGTGCCATCGCTATATGTCGTGAACAGCATGTACCCGTGTTAATTCATGTGGTTGAAATGACGCAACCTCAGGGTCATTCTACTTCTGGTTCACATGAGCGTTACAAAACAAAAGAACGCCTTGGCTGGGAAGATGAACACGATTGTTTGCTTAAAATGCGTGAATGGATGATAGCCTCTGCCATTTCAACAGAAGAGGAGCTTAATGAATTGGAAAATGAGGCTAAAAGGTATGTTCGTGAATGTCAGCGTGAAGCTGCTGCCGAATTACTTGATATAATAAAGGCCGAATTGTTGGAAGCGTCTCATTTGATTGATGCCGTGGCCAATCAAGTGACCGCGAAAGACGAAATACTCAATATTTCATCTGCACTTCGCTCAAGTTATGATGCTGGCCGTAAGGATGTGATTTCTGCTATCCGTAAAACCTTAAGGCTCACTGTATATGAAAATGTTTCAGAAAGACAAACATTGCTAAACTGGCTTAATGGAGAAATGGTTAAGAATAACGAACGTTTTAATTCAAAGCTATTTTCTGAAACACCACAATCGCCTTTAAATGTGTCGGTTGTACCTGTTATATATAGTGATGATGCCCGTATTTTAGATGGCCGTGAGGTGCTCAATGCTTGCTTCGACGCTAATTTTGAACGTGATAAAAGCATCGTAGCTTTTGGGGAAGATGTTGGTGCCATTGGTGATGTTAACCAGGGTTTTGCAGGGTTACAGGGTAAATATGGAGACCTGCGTATAACAGATACAGGTATCCGCGAAACTACCATTGTAGGACAGGGAATGGGTCTTGCAATGCGGGGCTTACGACCAATAGCAGAAATACAATATCTTGATTATTTGATCTATGCGATGACTGTTTTGTGTGATGATATAGCAAGTTTAAGTTATCGTACACGTGGTGGTCAGAAAGCTCCTCTTATTATCCGTACCAGGGGGCACCGACTTGAGGGCATCTGGCATTCAGGCTCTCCAATGGGTTTAATTGTAAATTCTATGCGAGGCTTTCATATTTGTGTACCACGCAACATGACACAAGCAGCCGGTATGTATAATACCTTGCTTAGGGGTGACGAACCAGCCATCGTAATTGAAAGCCTGAATGGGTACCGGTTAAAAGAAAAGCTACCTGAAAATGTTGGCGAGTTTACGGTTCCGCTTGGTAAGGCCGAAATATTGAAAGATGGGGTAGATGTTACCGTTGTTTCTTATGGCTCAACATTACGCCTGGTGCTGGAAGCTGCCGAAGAATTGGAAACAATGGGTATCCATATTGAAGTTATTGATCCACAAACTTTATATCCGTTTGATTTAGATAATGTTTGTGGTGATTCTTTAAAGAAAACAAGCAAATTGTTGGTTATTGATGAGGATGTGCCGGGAGCTGCCTCAGCTTATATTACCCAAAAAATTATAGAGACCGAAAATGGCTATTATTCGCTTGATGCACAACCCAGAACATTAACTGCAAAAGAACATCGCCCGCCTTATGGCTCTGATGGCGACTATTTTAGCAAACCCTCTGTAGATGATATTATTGAGGCTGTTTACGCTATTATGAATGAAGCTAATCCTTCAAAATATCCTGCGATTTTTTGATTGCAGGATATTGAATTTATTTACCTTTTAATAGCCAAATTTTCCTTTTGGCTTATTTAAGTTTACATTTTCTGAATATAATAACAACATGGACTCAATTGCATTCACTACTATATCGAATATTATCAAAACCCGCCGCTCGGTTAAGCCGGCAATGATGAATGGTCATAAAATACCAAACGGACACATTGCAGCATTGCTCGAACTTGCTGATTGGGCTCCAACTCACGGATATACAGAACCGTGGCGTTTTACTGTTTATGAAAATCCTGCCGAATTTTGCGGACAACATGCTGAAATATATAAACAAGGGGTTGATGCAGAAAGCTTTAATGAAACTACCTACAATAATCTGCAACATCAGGGCGATAAGGTATCGCACGTAATTGTGGCAACAATGAAGCGTGGCGATTTGCCCAAAATACCACCGTTTGAAGAAGTGGCAGCAGTTTCAAGCGCTATTCAAAATATTTTGTTGGGCGCTACTGCTTTAAATATGGCTTCGTTCTGGAGCACAGGAGGAGCTATCCTAAAGCCAGGCATGAAGGATTTTTTACAACTGAGAGAAGAAGACAAAGTGCTGGGCGTACTTTATTTAGGATATGCAGATCAGCATCCCGAAGGAAAAAGAAATACTCCCCTTGAAGACAAGATAACTTGGATTAAATAATAAACCCAACTTTTTTCCGTTTTTTATCGTAAAACAGCGTTTTAATTACTTTTATTTAAAAATATTTTCATTTTAATAGAACTAAGCGTAGAAGATATTTTTGCATAAATAAATAATTATAAATTTGTGATTGATCGGCTCCTAATCCGGTCAGTTGCTATAAACCTGTTATTAATTTAACTTATTGATTAAAACTAACTCAAACACAAGTATGAGGAAACATTTTTGGTGTGTTACATTAGCGGTAGTATTGTTGTCGGGAACGGTTATAAGTTGGAGATCCGTAGGTGCAAACAAATCAGATGGGAAAACTAATTCAACCCTTGATGCAAAAGAATTATTTAATCAGTATGTAAATAATTTATATCAAACAGCTGGCTTACAACAATCAGGCTTAGCATTTGATGTATTTGAAAAAGCAGTTACCGGTTATACTAATTTAAGATTGGCGCATAAATTACCAGTAAATAGCGAAGTATTAACCGTGGTTGATTTTACCAGATCAAGCCGCGAAAAGCGCATGTGGATAATTGATCTCATAACCAAGCAATTATTATTAAATACATGGGTAGCTCACGGGCAGGGTAGTGGTGAAGAAATGGCCAATAGCTTTTCAGACCGAAACGACTCACATCAAAGCAGTTTAGGCTTTTATCTAACAGATAATGTTTATATGGGTAAACATGGTCGCTCACTACGTTTAGATGGTATGGACCCTGGTTTTAATGGCAATGCCCGTATGCGCGATATTGTAATTCATGCGGCCAGCTATGTGAGTCAGGCGGCTATTGATCGTAAAGGGTATGTAGGGCGCAGTTTTGGTTGCCCTGCGGTATCACCCAAGGTTGTAAACCAGGTAATTAATACTATTAAGGGTAAAACTGTATTTTTTATTAATGGTAATGATGAACGGTATAATTCAAGTTATCTTGATGAAACAGGGCCCTTAAACTTTATTGCTACAGACACTACCGGGTTTGATTTAACCCGACTTTAAAATACACTCATATCCGTAAAATATAAAAACAAATACCCGGCTTTAAGCCGGGTATTTGTTTTTATAGGCCGCCGCTTATCATTGTTTTTAAATGAGTATAAAGCACAATGTCTAATCCATATACATCTTTCCGGTATTGCAGCGTACCGTTTTCATCTGCCCAGCAAGTTACATAGGTGATGTATATAGGGGTTTTCTTAGGTAATGAAATGTTGGTAGGCTCTGGATTATCTTCACTCATATCTTTAGATATGGTGTCAAAATCCTCGCCCTCACCAAAAAGATTTTTTGCAAGCCCTTGAGGGTCACCCAAGCGTACACACCCATGGCTTACCGCGCGCATGGTATGCCTGAATGCTTCTTTCGCGGGTGTATCATGCAAATAAACACTGCTTTTATTTTTGAATAAGAATTTAATTTTTCCTAATGAGTTATCTTCACCAGGGCGTTGCTTAAAATCATATTCCAGATTGTCTTTAGTTACTTTTGACCAGTCAATTGATTCAGGATCTTCAATTTTTACTCCGTCTTTATAAACATCGATATTTTTATTCGATAAATAATAGGGATCGTCAGCAGCTTCAATAATGATCTCTTTAGTAGCTATGCTACGGGGAATATTCCACATGGGGTTTACTTCAACACTATGTATCGAGCTGCTGAGCTGCGGAGTTTCCCGTGGGAATGGTTTATCGTACCTGTCGCTATCCGCATAGGATATCAAACTGGCGTGATAATCCTTATTACGACCTTCGCCAACGCAAACTTTCATATTTAAGACAGATTTTCCACTGTCAATCACATCGAGCTTAAAATCAGGAATATTTACGATAACATATTTAGTTTCCTTAGGTTTGTTTTTCCATCTCAGGCGTTCCAGGTTAACTAAAAAATAACGTCTGCTTTCTTCCTTTGATAAGCCATCAAGAACAGTATTATTTAAAAATGCCTTTTGTAAAGCTTTGTATTGCGGATCCGCAGGTTGAATGCTATCAAGGAAAGCTTTAAAATTCTTTTCCCTAAGCACGCTCTTCATGCTTGTGCTATCAGGTCTTTTTGTAGCTGTGAAATAACGGGAATATATTTTGCGTGGATTAATAACCCCGTATTGCAAGGCGTTCGAATATTTTAACAAAGAACTTGCAGTCAATATTTCCAGCTGAACTAAATCATGATAAGCCTCTTCTGTAGTCTTTACGCCATTTTTATCGAGAATTTTAGCAATCAAAACTCGTATAACTTCAGCGTGATAGGGTTTTTTATCGAGCCCATGTTCATTCGCCTTGTTATAATATTCAGGTAAAACGTCAAGGTCTCCATTAAATAAGTGGTTCATTACCAACATAGGCTGGTAATCATTTGAACGAAAATACGCTTCAATGATTTGTTCGTTTGCAATTTTTAACTTTTGCGACGACATTTCTTTTTTAAGCGCTGAAGCAAGAGTATCGGGGTCAATATCCTGAAAAACTTTATTCTGAGTTGTTTTAAAAAGCTGGTCAGCTATTTCAGAATGCTTTTTTTTACAGCTTTGAAGAACAAACAGGGAGACAAAAAAGCCACATAGCAAGATAGGGATTGAGGCCTTTTTTGTTGAGGTAGAGATCATGTTATTTGTATAGTTAAATATAGCTTTTGGTTAGCAATCGCCATACCATAAAACAAAATGATTTTAATTAATTTTGAAAACAGACAATTTATCACGTTAAACATATTTGAAAGTGATGAGACGGCATAAAACCTTAGTGTTTTATAGGCCAACATATTCATTATGGATGAGTATCTCCGCTATAATTTTGTTGAATATAAATTGGGAAGATTGAGCATTAATAGATAATTGGAGAAATGGCAAATAATAAGCCTGAAGTTTGGCTTCGGGGACCTTTAAATAATATACCAGCTTTGCTGGAGCCGGTAGCTCATGCACTTATGCAAGCTCGTGAGGAATTAAATGAGGTAATGAATGGTTTTCCGGATTCTTTATTGTGGCAGAAAGTTGCCGGTATGGCATCGCCGGGATTTCATTTACAACATATGGCAGGAGTACTTAACCGGCTTTTTACTTATGCCAATGATGAGATGCTTTCAGATTATCAATTGGGATATTTAGCAGCAGAAGGTAAAGCATTAGAAAATACACAGACAACAGAGCTTGTACAACGATTTAACTTGCAGGTTGATAGCTGTATACAACAATTATCTGAAATTGATGAAATGATACTGAAGCAGAAACGTGGCGTTGGCAGATCAAAATTACCGTCAACAGTGTTAGGATTGTACGTTCATTCGGCAGAGCATACTATGCGTCACTTGGGGCAGCTTTTAGTTACAGTTAATGTTTTAAAGAGCAAAATCGAGGTTAGCTGACTTTCTCAATGATGATGCTGGCTTGCTTATTTGCATGCGTAACTTTTTTCAGTATCAAATATCCAATAGATGAAACCAGGCAGACTGCTGTTAATACCCACCAAAGCAAATTAAAACCACCATGTGCTATGATCTGGCTGCCTACTGCCGGAGCAATTATTTGCGCAGCTGACCATGACATGCTATATAAGGCCGCGTACTCGCCCCGGTTATGGTTTGTTGTTCGCACTATCCAATATGAGTTCATGAATGGCATACTCAATATTTCTCCCAGTGTAATGAGGGTTACTATGAGTATGGCCGCCCATGCGGTATGTGGCAATATATTTAATAATGCGAAGCTGCTTGCTGCCACAACAATACCTACACTGATATAGGTGAGCGGGTTTCTTCTGCCCTCTAAATTATGTATCAGGATCATTTCAATCAGCACAATCAATATACCGTTTAATGCCAATAAGAAACCAATAAAACGTTCATCAAAATGCCACTGCACCTTATAAAATAGAGGTTGCATAATGAAAAACTGAAAAAAGCAGGTGCCAAAAAGAGTGCTTAATAGAATGAATATCAGATATGCCCCATCTTTATATGCTGAAGCAGATTTGATAATTTCGCCAGTATTCCTAACCACTTTAATGATTTTTGAACGAGGCATCAGTTTTAATAGCAAAAGAGCTGCAAAAATATTGGTACAACCATCAACCCAAAAAAGCAAATGATAATTGATAGATGCCAGTAAGCCCCCTAAGCCGCCACCAAACGCCCAGCCGAGGTTTGTTGCCAATCTGTTTAAGGAATAGGAGCGTGTCTTATTTTCATCGTTACTATAATGGGCTATAGCTGTTGAATTGGCCGGACGGAAAGATTCGTTGCAAATACTTAATATAAATGTACCAATGCTCACACTTAAAAAGGTATGTTGGTAGCCTAATACCAGGAATAATATACCGCCGATAAGCAGTGCTCCAACCTGGATATCATAAAAGCCGATTTTATCAGTCAGTCTTCCTCCAATAAATCCGCCTGATATAGCTCCTATACCAAAAAACGCCATCACCCATCCCGATTGCACAATGGTAAAATGTAGTTGCTGGATAGTATAAATGCTCATAAATGGCACAACCATAGTACCGCTCCGGTTAATGAACATAACAAGGCTTAAATACCAGCTATTTTTGGAAAGTCCACTATAGGCTTTTTTGTATAATTGAAAGAAAGAGGTTAACATGGCCTTACAAAGATAATTATATGGAGAAAGCTTAAAGCAAAAGGCCCAAAGCTTTTTTATTGCTTTGGGCCTTTTGAGGATTTTTATTTTGAAAGAGTGCTTAACTTAAAACTTTAGCTTAAAATGGAGTTCCTGTTTCTTAACCAATGATCGGCCAACACCAGGGCGGCCATGGCCTCTACAATTGGCACTGCGCGTGGTACAACACAAGGATCGTGACGGCCTTTGCCGGATATTTCGGCAGCGTTACCTTCACTATCAATGGTTGCCTGATTTTTCATGATAGTAGCAACCGGTTTAAAGGCTACTTTAAACTCAATTGGCATACCATTGCTAATACCGCCCTGTATACCGCCCGAAAAGTTGGTGATGGTACTTATTTGGCCCAGGTGCGATTTTACAAATATGTCATTATGTTCAGATCCACGCATTTCGCTGCCTGCAAAGCCCGATCCAAATTCAAAACCATGTACCGCATTAATGCTCAACATTGCCTTACCCAAATCGGCATGTAATTTATCAAATACCGGTTCGCCTAAGCCAACCGGGCAGTTTTTAATATGACAGCTTATTTTCCCCCCAACTGTATCACCATCTTTACGAATACTATCAATAAAAGCTATCATTTCTTCTGCAGTTGCAGGGTCGCCGCAGCGTACAATGTTCTTTTCGCGTTCATCAATGAAATCCTGAACGTTTTCAATGTTTACATTTGGTGAGTTGATAGTTCCAACACTGCTTACGTGCGCCGCTATTTCAATTCCCTGTGTTTTGAGCAATAGTTTAGCTAATGCACCAGCTGCAACACGTGCCGCTGTTTCACGGGCCGATGAACGGCCTCCTCCACGGTGATCACGAATACCATATTTAGTTTGGTAAGTATAATCTGCGTGTGAAGGACGAAATACATCAACGTTGTGACTATAGTCCTTAGATCGCTGGTCTTCATTAGGGATCAGCATAGCGATAGGGGTACCTGTTGTTTTGCCTTCAAATACACCCGATAGTATTTTTACTGTGTCGCTTTCCTTACGTTGTGTGGTTATTTTTGACTGACCGGGTTTGCGTTTATCCAGTTCTCCCTGTATATAGTCCAAATCAACGGTTAACTGCGCGGGGCAGCCGTCAATGATTACGCCTATAGCCTCACCATGTGATTCGCCAAAGGTGGTTATTCTGAATATTTGCCCGAATGAATTGCCTGCCATATTAGTGGATGTGTACTTTTAAATTTCCTTATGCCTCTATTTCCTGTACCTCAAAGCCAATTTTCTCTAAATCTGTCCAAAAGGCTGGGTATGATTTATCAACTACCGGCCCATTTTCAAATTCCAGTTGAGGAATAATGAGTGCCAGTGGTGCAAATGCCATGGCCATACGGTGATCATGATAGGTGTTAATGAACATGCGCTCAGGAATAAACTTTTCGCTGCAATCCAAAGTATATGTTTGATCTTTTTCAATAAGCTTTACACCCATTTTTGCCAACTCGGTTTGCAATGCTAAAATCCGGTCGGTTTCCTTTATTTTTAAAGTTTCCAAGCCTGTAAAAGTAGCTTCATGGTTTAAAGCAGCGCATACCACAATGACGGTTTGGGCCAAATCCGGACATTCTTTAAGGTCAAACAGCTTTTTGCTAATTGGTTTAGCTTCTTTTATTAACTGAACACCTCCGTCTTTAAATTGGGAGGTAATGCCAAAGTTTGCCATGATCTCGGTTATAACACTATCGCCCTGAAGGCTGTACGATGTTAAGCCGGTTAAAAATAATTCAGCCTCATCGGCCAAAGCCGCTATAGCATACCAATAAGATGCCGCGCTCCAATCAGGTTCAACATATAATGAGGTTGTTGCAAATTCCTGATTTGATATTGTAATGACGTTGCCTTGCCAGGTGTGCTGTATATTTGCGGTCTTCAGCATTGCAAGTGTCATTTCAACATAAGGGCGTGAAGTTAATTCACCTTCAATATGTAATTCCAAACCAAAAGGCAGTCGGGCAGCGATGAGTAACAAAGCGGTAATATACTGACTGCTAATGTTACCTTTAATACTGATCTTACTAGTTTGCTGCTCGAAACTGCCTTTTAGTTTAATAGGAGGGAAACCCTTCTTTTCTTCATAGTCAATATGGGCACCCAACTCTCTCAGCGCATCAACCAATATACCTATTGGCCTTTCTTTCATCCTCTGACTGCCGGTTAGTATTACTTCATTATCCTGTATGGCAAAATAAGCTGTTAAAAAGCGCATGGCTGTACCTGCGGGGCCTATGTCGACGGTAGTAAATGGCGAATAGTTATTGGTGGGTAATTCATCACTTGCCAGAACTTCTTGATTCTTTCTCAAAATGCCCGCCAATAACACAGCATCTGCGGCGTCCGAAACATTTTCAACTTTCACTGTGCCACCGCTCAATGCCTCAATAACCAATGCCCGGTTGCATTCACTTTTTGACCCGGTAAGATTTACCGTGCCACTTACTTGCTTATTACCTTTTTTCAGGATGATGTTTTGCATCACTATATATAATTATACGTGTGTTAGTTTTTCAGCTGCTTGTCCGGCTTCACTGTTGTTCATGATCTCGGTTTGTCTGCGGATAGATTCGCTGTGCACTAATTCAAGCAATTTTTCAGTAAACTCTGGGCTTAATTTTAATGCTTTTGCATAGTTTGTACGTTTTTGCAAAATTTCATCCCAACGGCCAACTTGTAATATGGTGATGTTGTTATCTTTTTTGTAAGTGCCTATTTTTTCGGCTATTTGCATACGTTCTGCAATTTTCTGAATAACCAGATCATCTATCTTGTCAATTTGGTTACGTAATTCAGCAAGCTTATCATTTAATTCGGCATTACGGATTTCTGGTTTTCTTAAAGCTAAGTGGTCAATGATATCAGATAAAGCTGCAGGAGTAACCTGTTGTTTAGCATCTGTCCAGGCTACGCTTGGGTCAATGTGCGACTCAATCATTAATCCCTGCATATCAAGATCTAAAGCTTTTTGAGAAATGTAACCAATCAGATCACGGTTACCGGTAATATGGCTCGGATCGTTAATGATAGGTAACTCGGGAGCAAGTGTTTTTAAACTGATGGCAATATCCCACATTGGTTCATTACGAAAAGCTGTTTTTTCATAAGATGAAAAGCCGCGGTGAATAGCTGCCAGTTTGGTGATACCTGCATTGTTAACGCGTTCTAAAGCTCCAACCCATAAAGAAAGATCAGGATTTACCGGGTTTTTAATCATTACAGGAACATCAACACCTTTTAATGCATCAGCAATTTCCTGTACGGTAAAAGGGTTAGCTGTTGAACGGGCACCTATCCATAATATATCAACACCAGCTTTTAAAGCTTCTTCTACGTGTTTAGCTGTTGCTACTTCTACAGCGGTTGGCAAACCGGTTTCTTCTTTAGCCCGTTTAAGCCATTCTAAACCAATGCTACCAATTCCTTCAAATTCACCCGGACGGGTACGTGGTTTCCAGATACCTGCACGTAAGGCAGATATACGGCCGGTTTGCGCTAACAGGTGTGCTGTGGCCACCAATTGATCTTCAGTTTCGGCACTGCAAGGGCCTGCAATTACCAAAGGTTCTTTTCCAGTCTTAATCCAAGTATGGAGCGGCTGTATGTTTAAATTCAGTTTCATTGTTTTAATTATTAATCCGGATTAAGCCGGGATGTTTGTTATATTTTTATGTTAATTGTTAAATTTAAGTACCTGTAATTAAGTGTTAAATATTTCTCCGGATGTTGATGTATTTTCTCACTCTTTCATTTTTTTGAGGTCTGGGCGTTGTTGTCTCTTCTTCGTGTCGCTCATATTCTCCAAGTATGTTAAAATTATGAGTGTACTTTAGTATTTGCCTTATAGATGCATCATATTGTTTCTGTTCGTCCCATTCAACATCTACATAAAAGTTGTATTCATTCCGTTTACCTAAAATTGGCATGGATTGTATTTTACTCATATTTATACCTTCTTCAGCAAATATATTCAGCACTTTAGCTAATGATCCCACCTTATTACTCACCTGGAAACAGAGGGATGCTTTGTTGGCATTCTTTTTTTCAACATTATCATGATGAGTAATGATCAGGAAACGGGTGAAATTCTTTTTGTTTGATTCTATCCTGCGTTCCAATACGTCAAGCCCATAAAGTTTTGCAGCCAAGGCATTTGCTATAGCAACGGTATCAGTTAATTGCTCATCACGGATGCGTTTTGCACAGGCCGCGGTATCAACGCTTTCTACAATTTTTAAATTAGGATATTCATCAAAGAAATCAACACACTGCCTTAAAGCAATAGGGTGGGAGGTCACATATTTTATATCTTCAAATTTTACTCCCGGTAAAGCCATCAGGTGCAATTGAATAGGCAAATAAATTTCACCCACCACCGGAAAACCGTAATCAAGCAACAAAGTGTAGTTAGGCAATATGCTTCCGGCAATGCTGTTTTCAATTGCCATTACTACATAATCGGCCTCTTTGTTTTTTAGTGCCTCAAACGTTTGTTTGAAAGAGTTACATTCAATAGTTTGGGTATTTTCTCCAAAATACCTCAATGCGGCTTCTTCATGAAAAGAAGCACGGATACCTTGTATTGCAACTCTTGGTTTTTCTATTTTCATTGGTGTAATTTGTTCTTTAAAAGTGATAAAGCTATCACGAGCATTTGTTAATTGTTTTGGCTGCCCATGATGGTTTCATAACCCCGTTAAAGCAAAAAGTCCCGGCATTTTGTGCCGGGACTTTTTAAGTTCTTTATGTGTGTTTTAAGTACATATTAGTCCCGGCTCTCACTGTTAAAGTAAAAGTAGTAACCAAAGTAATATGCGCTTGTAAATTTCATTTGTTTCTTATTACGTTGTAAATGTACGGCTAAAAATGTATTTGTCAATAGAAAATTTTATTTTTTGTAAAATAATCTTTCGTAACCAAATTTTATTTGCCAAATGGCTGTTTTTCGTATTCTCGTTGCAAAATTCGCGCTGTTTGTGAACTACCATCATGGCTCCACCCCGGTGGATTTAACATATACTTAATCTTATTTTTAATTCCTGGTGCATTTTTAACATCATGCAGCAAAGCTTTCCATTCGTGAAAAAGAATGTTTACCGGGCCCATGTCTTCCGGTTGTTTAGTTAAGCCGTATTTAACAGGTTCATCTAAGTCCTCGTCCCGGAAGGTGCCAAATATCCTGTCCCAGATAATAAGTACCATGCCCATGTTTTTGTCAAGATAAGGAATATTTGATGCATGATGTACCCGATGATGTGATGGCGTTACAAATAACCAGCCATACCATTTAGGCAATGGTATTTTATATTGGGTATGAACCAAATTGCCGTAAAGCTGGGTAATTAAATAAGCATATAAAATATCTAATGCTGTAAAGCCCATCAAAGCCAGAGGCATATAAAATACAACCCTGTAAAATGGTTCAAACACGGTTGACCGAAATCCGGTTGTGAAATTAAATAGTTCTGATGAATGGTGGGTTACATGCATTGCCCAAAAAAACCTGCAATAATGGCCGGTGTAATGTAAAACCCAATATAAAAAGTCCTGTACAATAACCAGTACAAACCAGTACAAGTATATATTGTGTATTTGAAACAACCTGTACTGGTACGTAAAACTGAGTACTACAAACGTACTTACCTTTACCATTAAATTGGTAATTACGGCAAGGGAGGTAAGGTATATATTATTAAGCGTATCGCGTGTTTGGTAATATTTGCGGTTTTCCCAGTAGCTTAAACCCATTTCAACAAGGGTTAATACTACCAATAAAGCCATTAATACAATTGCGGCCTTGTTTCGGGGATCTAAATGAGACATCTTACAAATTAATGTAATACATTAAACTTTCACGAAGTTCGGGTTCTGTACAGATATTATCAATATTACATTGTCCTATGCGTGTCAGTAATGTGCAATTTATTTTACCGTCCTGATTCTTCTTATCTTTTTGCATAATGGCAAACAAAGTGTCGAAGCTTGATTCTGTTATCGTATATCTTGGGTAAAGATCGCTGAATACCTTGGTGATCTCTTTTAAATCTTCGGCACTTAGCCCAGTTTTTTTGTAAGCCAAATATGATTCGCAGATCATACCGATGGCTATTGCCTCACCGTGCGACAGCGGGTCTGTATCATTTATTAAAGAATTGGTTTCAATGGCATGGCCAATGGTGTGCCCAAAGTTTAATGCTTTTCTGATACCTTTTTCAGTTGGATCTTCAATAGTGATCACGTTTTTAATTTCTACTGAGCGGTGTATGAGCTCAACTGATGGTTTTTTTAGATCACTTGCCTTAAGCTCGTTCCAGTAAGCTGAATCAGTGATCAAACCGTGTTTCAGCATTTCTGCTACGCCGGAGAGTATTTGCCGTGCAGGCAGGGTTTTTAAGAAATCGTATTCAATAAATACAGCTTTAGGCTGGGTGAATGTGCCTACGATGTTTTTAATGCTATCAATATCAATACCTGTTTTACCGCCTACAGATGCATCAACCTGTGATAAAAGGGTAGTAGGTACGTGTACAAAATCTATCCCCCTTTTGAAGGTAGACGCAGCAAAGCCGCCTAAATCCGTAATAACACCGCCGCCAAGGTTTATCAATAAACTTTTACGGTCGGCGCCAAAGTCAATCAGCATTTTCCATACGCCTATGCAAAAATCTATATCCTTGCTTTCTTCACCGGCATTTACTTCAATAAGGTCATAGTCGCCCAGGCCTTCTATTTTGCTTTTTACAAGCGGAAGGCAATGTACACCGGTATGCTCATCGGTTAGAATAAAAAAACGGGAGTAGTTGCCTTTTTTGATAAAATTAACCAACTCATCAATGCTATTATTAAAGTAAATGGGGTAGGTATCGCTTTGGATAGTATTCATAATTTTAAACAACCATGATTTTAGTGCCTCTGAATTCAACCACATCGCCGCGTTTAACTTTGAGCCGTTTGCGATAATCAACCTCGCCGTTATACATTACTTCGCCCTCACTTACAACTATTTGCGCCTCGCCACCTGTTGATACCAGGTTGGCAGCTTTTAGCAATTGTATCATCGGTATATAATCGCCTTCTAATTTAAATTCTGTCATGGAGAGGCAAAAATAAACTATTCATGGAATAATGATATATCATTTTATAATTTTGCGGATGCTTTCTAACGAAACGAACAATAACAACAAACACGCTAAGCTCTCTTTTGAAAATACAGAAATCGCTTTTCGTCATTCATCGAACACTGATCTAAACCGGGCTTACTGGTTATTCAGAATAATCAATGTCAATTTTTTAGTGAAGATTGGCCCGCCGGTTACAAATTTTGCCATTAAGATAGGTTTACCAATTAAGAGCTTGATCAAAGCTACTATATTTAAGCATTTTTGCGGTGGCGAAACCATTAATGAGTGTAATAATACGATAAAAAACCTGCAAAGCGGCGGCGTAGGTACTATATTGGATTACTCCATAGAAGGTGAAGAGGATGAGGAGGTTTTTGACAGCACCCGCGATGAAATTGTCCGCACTATTTTACGTGCCGCTACAGATAAGGCTGTTCCAATTACCGTTTTCAAAGTAACGGGTGTTGGCCGCTTTGGCTTATTAGAAAAACTTGATGCCCGCCAGGCTCTTAATGACGATGAAGAGCAGGAGTGGCAAAGGGTACAAAACCGTGTATTGGCCATTTGCGATAAGGCCCACGCCAATAACGTACCTGTAATGATTGATGCTGAGGAGAGCTGGATACAAGACACCATTGATTTGTTGGCCCTAACTATGATGACTCGCTTTAATACTAAAAAAGCGATAGTATATAATACTTATCAAATGTACAGGCATGATAAGTTGGCATCCTTATTAAACGATCACGAAATAGCTGATGGCGAAGGCTTTATTTTAGGGGCTAAAATTGTTCGTGGGGCTTATATGGAAAAAGAACGTAAACGTGCTGAAGAAATGGGTTATCCTTCTCCAATACAGCCCGATAAAAAATCGGCCGATCTTGATTATGATTCTGCTCTTGATTATTGCACTACCAATATTGATAAGATAGCATTTATAGCAGGTACACATAATGAAGAAAGCTGCAGATTGCTTGCCGAACTGTTGGATACCAAAGGGATAAATCATAAACACCCCCATGTTTATTTTTCGCAATTATTAGGTATGAGTGATAACCTGAGCTTTAACCTGGCAGATGCCCAATACAACGTAGTAAAGTACGTTCCCTATGGCCCCATTAAAGCTGTTTTGCCTTATTTATTCAGACGTGCCCAGGAAAATACCGCTATAGCCGGGCAAATGAGCCGCGAATTGAGTTTAATAGTGAAAGAACGTAAAAGAAGACGTGGATAGACATTAGTGGTTATTAAATGAAGGTATTTTAATAAGATATTGTCATTGCTTCATCATATTGATTTATAAAGTGGGGAATGAGCGGGGATAATAAATACAAGCAGGTATTTTTTACGTTAGTTCACATAACTAAAGTTTTAGATTTTATTAATTAGTATATGAAGAGGATAATCTGTTTTTTAACCTTCTTGATTTTTGCATCACATAATTTATTCGCCAATAATGGTAATGACATTATAAGATCAAATCCGAAGGCAAAAAGTATTGATACAGCAACTTTTGCTACCGGCTGCTTTTGGTGTACCGAAGCTAAGTTTCAACAGCTCAAGGGTGTAAAAAAGGTAATTTCCGGATTTAGCGGGGGCCATGTAGCTAACCCAACTTATGAGCAGGTTTGTACCGGAAAAACCGGGCACGCCGAGGCTTGTAATATTATTTATGATCCCGCAGTGATCTCGTATGATGAGCTGCTGGAAGCATTTTTTGTAGCTCATGACCCAACCCAATTAAACAGGCAGGGTAACGATGTAGGTACACAATACCGCTCAGCTATTTTTTATCATAATGGCGCCCAAAAACAAAAGGCAGATTATTACATTGACAGGCTCAACACAGAAAAAGCTTACAAAAGCAAAATTGTAACACAGGTTGTACCCTACACAGCTTTTTATAAAGCGGAGAATTATCATGAGAACTATTATAGTTTAAATGGTGATCAGCCATATTGCAAATATGTGATACAGCCCGAATTGGAAAAATTTAAAAAGGTGTTTAAAGACAAGTTGAAGAAATGAGATCGATATTAATTTTATTTGTCCTGGTTTTAGGTTCAGCTTTTTGTGCAAATGCGCAACATCTTAAAACAAAAAATGGTCATGAGAATAATCCGTATTATTCCAATACCGATACTAAGCCTCTAAGTGTAAGTAATGCGGAATGGAAAAAGATACTATCGCCAGATTTGTATGCTGTAGCCAGAGAACAATCAACCGAAAGGCCTTTTACCGGTAAGTATTGGGATAGCAATGCCAAAGGCACTTATTACTGCGCTGTTTGCGGGAACGTGCTGTTTAAATCAACTGCTAAGTTTGCAAGCGATTGCGGATGGCCAAGTTTTTTCGAGCCTATCCGTAAAAACAGTGTGATCTATAAAACAGATAATTCTTATGATATGCACCGGACTGAAGTAATCTGTGCACGTTGTGGCTCTCATTTAGGGCATATATTTGATGATGGCCCGGCACCAACTTATAAAAGGTTCTGCATGAATTCTGTGTCGCTTGATTTTGAGCCAGACGCTTTTAAATAGTTCTATTATTTGTTGATGGTGAGCTTATTTAATAACAAAGACCAAGGCATGCCTTGGTCTTTGTTATTAAATAAATTGTTTTCTATACCTCTATATTAATCCATACCGGGCCATGATCGCTTGATTTTTCCCATCCACGTACATGGCGGTCAACACCGGCACTAATTAATTGGTTTTGAATGTTAGGGCTCAATAAAAAATGATCAATTCTTAAACCGGCATTCCGATCGTAGGCATTTCTGAAATAATCCCAAAATGTATAGATAACATCAGTAGGGTAAAGTTTTCTGATGGCATCAGTCCAGCCTTGATCTATGAGGTTTTTGAAGGCCAACCGGGTTTCTGGCCTGAACAGGGCATCATCCACCCATCTTTCTGGTTTATAAGCATCAAGTTCTGTTGGCATAACGTTATAATCACCGCATAATACTACCGGCAAATCTTGCTGAAGCAGCCCCGCCGCGTGAGTTGTGAAACGTTCAAACCATTTTAACTTATAATCAAACTTTGGGCCCGGGGCAGGATTGCCATTAGGGAGATAAAGGCAGCCTATAACAACTCCATTCACAAGAGCTTCAATATATCGGCTATGAGTATCGTCCGGATCTCCTGGTAGTCCACGGGATAATTCCTTAATTTCACTATTTCGCGATAAAATAGCAACGCCATTCCAGCTTTTTTGACCATGCCATATAGCGTGGTAACCCGCGTCACGTATAGCTTGCTCCGGGAATTTTTCGTCAGGAGCTTTCAATTCCTGTAGACAAGCCACATCGGGCTTGGTCTCATCGAGCCATCTGAGTAAAACCGGTAACCGCCCGTTTATGCCGTTAACATTATAGGTTGCTATTTTCATTCACAGTGAGTATAAAACAAAGTTTTGGTTGGGTATATTTATAGTTATATAACTATATGCTTATCAAATATACCTCAATTAAAGCCAGCTGTCAAGCGTTAAGTATCTGTCCGGTTTCTGTTATTAATGCCTGCATTAATTCGGCGGCTTTTGTATGTTTAAGCCTGATACCATTTTGTCCAGACCAAAAATTAATCATATCTGTTTTTCCCTGGGCAGTCGCGGCTTCCCTCAAGGGTCTCATTAAATGTGTTTGCAATGGAAAAGGGAGTACCTCATGTTCATGTTTAACCTCTTCCGAAACCCTGTTACGGATCAATCTGCCCATTCTGCCGGTTAATGATTTAGAAAGCACAGTATATTTTGCTTCATCAGACAAAAGCATGGCCTTATGAAGAGGAGCAGCATTTGATTCATCGGTAATTAAAAAAGCTGTCCCCAATTGTACCGCATCAGCACCTAAAGTTAACGCGGCAGCTATGCCCTTACCATCAGCAATACCTCCAGCGGCAATAATGGGTGTTTTTATTTTGGCTTTTAATTGTTGTATAAGTGTGAATGTACCGGTTAAAGAATCGGCGGCAGGTCTTAAAAATGATGGCCGGTGACCGCCGGCTTCAAATCCAGCAGCTACAATGGCGTCAACTTTTGCCTCTTCCAGAGCTAATGCTTCATCAAGGGTTGTAGCTGCGCCTACGGTTTTAATACCAAGTTTGCGGGCTTCGTTCAATACTTCTACAGGCGGAATACCAAATATAAAACTGAACACAGCTGGTTTTATCTCAAATAAAACCTCTATTTGCTTCAGGAATTTAGAAGGGATGTTGGCATCCAGATCTGGCAGTGGTATGCTCAGTTCATCAAAGTAAGGTTTAAACAGGGCTTTCACTTTTTCCAGGCTTTCAGCCGGATAATTAGTTAGGCGATCGTCAACGTCTGAAACCCATAAATTAATGTTGTAAGGTTTATTTGTGAGCGTTTTTATGACGTTGTTCGCTTCTAATAGCTGTTGCGGGGTGAGCGTATATGCACCAAGGCTTCCCAAGCCTCCTGCGTTTGATACCGCGGCCAAAAGTTGTGGTGTTGAAAATCCGCCACCCATGGGGCCCAACAAGATGGGGTATTTAATGCCTAAAAGCTCTGTAATTTTAGTCTGGTTCCACATGGCTTTAAATGCTTACGTTAGTTAATAACTTATTGACTATTACCCATTCACCATCTACCTTAGTCAGGGAAAGCAGATCATGATAATTAAACTCAAACATAGGCACATGTACCTTAGCAATAGCTATGGAATTGATAATTTCTACAGCTAATATTTCCATCCTGAATGGTTCGCCTAATACTAAGGGACTTTTTCTGTTTTTTACTCCTTCCAAATATTGGTCAAGAGTTTTAAAATATGGCTGTCCATTAATATCGCCGCCAACCAAAGCCTGAGGATGGAAAGTGCTGCGGAGCAATTCCACATCTCCATTAAAAATACCTTTAAAATAATTTGATAATACAGCTGCTACAGCTGTTTCATTATCTGCATAATTGTTCATCGGTTTTTATGATAATAAGGTATGCAAGGGAACAACATGTTCCGATGCATACCTGTTTTATTTAAGAGATTATTAATTTATGTGGTGGCCAGCAACGTGTCCGCCATCTAAATTGATGATTTCGCCAGTTACAAAGTTACTGCCGGCCAAATAAAGAGCCAGTTCGGCCACATCCTGTGTTTCACCAATACGGTTAAGTAAGTGAAGGCCTGCAAGAGTATCTGCATTACTTACACCTGTTTTAGCCTGAAGCGGGCTTCTGATAATACCAGGAGCAATTAAATTTACACGAATGTTGTCTTTACCAAATTCTGTAGCAAGTTGCCTGGTTAAAGCATGGATACCTCCTTTGCTGGAAATAGGAGCTGTAGCCGGAAAACCGCCGATTGCGTGATCAACTAATACTGTACCTATATTAATAATTGATCCCTCGCCTTGTTTAAGCATTTGTTTAACAGCTGCCTGACTGGTGAAATAGGTGCCCTTTAAATTAATGTTTAAAAAGCTATCCAAATGGGCTTCATCAACCTCTAAAAATGGTTTAGGTTCAAATATACCGGCATTATTTATTAATACATCAACTGAACCAAAACGGGCTACAGCTGTGTCAACTAATTGCTGGCCAGTAGCAATTTTACTGATATCGCCAGCAACCATAGCTACTCTGTCGTGATGACCAAGTTCGTTAAAAGTTGCCCTTAAATTGTCTTCGTTAGCGGAGTTAATAACCAGGTTATGTCCGTGTTGTAAAAATAAACCGGCTATGGCCTTGCCAATACCTGTTGATGCGCCGGTTATTATAATGGTTTGTGTTTTCATGATCTTGTTTATAAATTGTTGTTGAAATTATCTTTTAGCCGTTATTCCCTTTTCGCGGAGTACGGATACTTGTTCGCCTGCATAACCCCAGTCATCCAGTTCTACTTCCTGTATCACTACATGAGTTAGCTTTGGGTCTTTATCCAATACCTCGGTAATCAAATTGGTTACTCCTGCTATGAGGGCTTGTTTCTGTTCGCGTGTAACACCCTCGCGTGTTACCTCTATTTTTACGTATGGCATAACGTTTAAATTAAAGAGTAGCTACTGCGGTTATTTTTACATCCAAATCAAATTCGTTGTAAATAAGGGTATCGCCCAGGTTAGTGAAAAAATTACCTGAACGGAATTTCATATTGTACCTGGTGCGGTCAACTGTAATTTTACCTGATGCAGTGAAAGTATCATCTGCTGAGGTTACATCTGCAGCAAAAGTTACCGGATGAGTTATGCCTTTAATAGTTAAGCTACCAGCAATCAGATATTTTTCATTGCTAATTTTATCAGCGCTGATTATTGTAAATGTAGCCTCAGGATAACTTTCTGTTGCGAAGAAGTCTTCAGAAAATAGGTGGCCCGCAAATTGAGCATTAGTATCAGGATCGGTAATATCCAGTATTTTTATAGAAGTGGTGTCAATTACAAAGTCACCACCACTTAGTTGACCGTTGTTAACTATCAGGTTACCTGCTTTAACATCGATAGTGCCATTGTGCGCTCCTGTTACTTTTCTGCCAGTCCAATCAATATTGCTTTTTGAGCTTAAAATTTCAAATTTTTTAGTTTCCATTTCTTTATATTATCAATCGTTAATGATTTGATAGTACAAAGGACGGCAGGAAATTTCAAGTAGCTACGTGATGTACATCACATTCGTTTGCGGGCTATTTATGGGCATTATATAGCCTGCTCAGCGTTTCTCTTGATACGCCAAGGTATGCTGCAATAAGGTGTTTTGGAACCAGGTTATAAAGCTGGGGATATAATTTAAGCAACTCCTCATAGCGGGCTTTAGTATCGTTATTCATAAATGATAGTAATCTTTTCTGCGAAGCCAGATATCCTCTGTTGGTACGCCAGCGGAAAAAGTGTTCGGCCTGATGTATTTCGCTACAGATCTTCTCACGATCCTGGTTAGAAATACACAGCACTTCGGCATCAGTAATACAATCTATATTAATGGTTGCCCGGGTTTGGTTATATAAGGCTCCGTAATCAGATGTCCACCAGGTTGGCATGGCAAATTGCAGAATATACATCTTGATTTCATCATTAATGAAAAAAGCTTTAAGGCAGCCAGAAATTACAAAGTATTCGTTATCAACTTTATCGCCCTCTGTAATAACAGCCTGGCCTTTTTTATAAGTCAAGGGCTTGAAATACGAAAACATGTAGTCAAATTGTTCATCGGTTAAAGATGCCGTTTTTGCAATATGTTGTTTTAATATTTCTTTCGTTTCCATTGTTCAAGTAACAACTAAAAGTACAAATCTAATAAACACCCCTCACTAAAGAGGTGTGTTTATTAAAAGCACTATTGATTTTTTTGTTGCTGATGAACAGGATAAATGACTATTTGTTTGTGCTGATAAAGCGTACCGAAGATTTGCAATCTGTGCGAAGCACGCTTTGCTGTTTAAAGCGGTGCAGGTATTGTTGTGTAATGCTGTCTAAAGCTGCATCTCTTTGTTTGGTTGATTTTCCGAAAAAGGTTACAACTTTAGTAGGCTCCGTTATTGTTTTTTTGGTTTGGGTATCTTTCCATCGCCCATCGGCATTCCATTCGGTATAACCTTCCGGGAAATAATGGCTAATAACACTGTCGCTAAAATTTTTCCACTGCTGGTCACTTACTTGCCCACCATCTGGAATATCCCTTCCAAAATAAAGGTCGCTTCGCTGATAGGTGGCACAGGAGGTAATCATAAGGCAACAAAGCAATGCCCACATAAGTTGATGTTTCATCATAGTAAAGGTTTAGGTATTAAAGATTTCTGTATAAAATTGATATGGTCAAAACAAATACTTCAATCAAGATCAGAAAAATGGGTTAGGAAATGAAATTTCATTGTGTTCATTTTAAAAAGTAACGGTTAGAATGTTAGTTGACTACTATTCCATTATCCATAAATGTATAAGTTTTCTGAATTTTACATTTCTTTATTGTTTCATCATAATGCTTTAACAATCACTTGAGTATTTTTCAGAATAACTATCTGAACAATTATTTACCGGTTTAAATAAACACAATTAACATCTTCATTATGGATAATCAAAGCAAAAATGATACGTTTCATGCAGGTATATGCATGGCCGGAGCGGTGTCTGCGGGTGCTTATACCGCAGGTGTTATGGATTATTTGTTTGAGGCCCTGGAACATTGGGAGAGAGCCAAGAAATTGCAGGAGGACGGCAAACTTACCGGAGTACCAAAGCACAATTTTGTTATTGAAGCAATAGGAGGGGCATCTGCCGGGGGAATGACAGCCGCTATTACAGCAGCGGCATTACAAGGCGATTTTGAACCTGTTAAGCAGGCAGATGCACAAAATGATGTTGTTACTAAAAAGAACCCTTTGTATAATTCGTGGGTAAACCTGATTGAGGATGATCAGCATGATATGATGAGCTATATGCTTGATACCAGTGATATTGAAAATGATGCCGAAACAAATCAGCATAAAGAGGTAAGGGCCGGGCTTAATTCTTCATTCATCAAAAAGGTGGCAAGTTCAGTGCTTGATGTTCGTGTCAATGAAATTTACGATAGGCCCTATTTGGCTGATGATCTTGATTTTTTTACTACTATCACTAATTTAAGGGGCTTTAGTTACAAAATTTCTTTTGATACCAGCAGTGGCATAAGGGAATATTATATGAGAATGCATCGTGATTATGCTTTTTTTAAGCTCAGCGAGAGTGCTTACGGAAATGATGGTCGCATTCCTATTAGTTTCAAAGCAACTGCCGGGGGAACATCAAACGATGAAAATATAGAGATCCTTAAGGCTGCCGCCATGTCAACAGGTGCATTTCCGGTTGGTTTGGAAAGCAGGACTTTAACCCGTCATCGTGAATATATTGAAGATAGCAAGTATCTTAACCTAAAACTGGCTGGCCAGGCAGACGACCGCGTTACCTACCATTTTTTACCGGAAGGGAATTTTGTTTCTCTTAATGTTGATGGTGGGGTAATCAATAACGAACCATTTGAAGTTACCCAGCAATTGCTTGATGACCGGAGAAGAAATGCGATGAGCAGCGAGGCAGCAAAAAACTACGTTCCCAAAACCTCGGCCGCCGAATTTGATAGTTTGGTACTTATGATTGATCCTTTTCCGAGCGAAGAAGAAAAAGAGCCTGCCGTTTTCGTACCACAACAAGCATGGAAGGATGTAGTCCCGGCGGTATTGTCGGCCATGATTGGACAGCTTAGATTAAAAGATGAACAAGTTAAACGAGCATATCTTGAAGATGATTATACCCGTTTTCTGGTTATGCCAGTTCGTACAGCAAGTGGCGAAAGCCAGCCTTATACCATTGCATGTGGATCATTAGGAGGCTTTGGTGGATTTTTCTCCAAGGCGTTTCGCAAGCATGATTTTTATTTGGGCCGCAGAAATTGTCAGCGTTTTTTACAGGTTTATCTCTCTGTACCGGAAGATGCCAATAATCCTATCTTACAGTTTGGTTATAGTGGCATAACCAATTTTAAATATATTGATGAGGATAAAAACAAAAATAAAACAACCACCTATCTTCCACTGGTACCGGATCTGCGTGTAGTGGAGGATGCTGCTTCTGGTACATTTAAATGGATCAGCCCGCCTGAAGAGAAGGAATATCCATATCCAAACATAAGCCTGACTTATATTTTAGGTTTAAAGGACAAAATGGAGAAACGCATACAATGCATATTGGATAATGTGCAGAATGCAGCGGAGCTTGCAAATGACAGCCCTAAATGGGAAAGTTCCATCATTCCCCGAATCCGAAAAAAGTCATGGTTAGGGAATTTAGTGAATAATGTGGTAACGGATAATTTCACTAAGGGCTATTTAAGCCTGGGTAAAAAATTTGGCAGGGGCGCGGTTGCGGATATGTGTATTAATACGGTTATTGAGGATATGGAAAAACGCGGATTGATAAATGACGATTATAAATAATGGGGCATTAATTACTTTAATTGCAGGTGGTTTTATTTGGAATCTACCCTGTAATTCAATGCTGCGGTTGTACCGCTGGTTACGTCAATAGTAACCCCAGTTATTTTGGCAGCCATTTCTGAAGATAAGAACACCGCAACATTTGCAATATCTGACATTAGCGGGAGTTTTTTGAGCATGCTATCATTTTCCATCTTTCCAAGAACTGTTTTCATGACTTCTGGAGCGGAAGCCATAGCTTCTTTAAATATGCGTGAATCTGGAGAACCGCCTGATCGGATATTAACTACGCGTATTCCATAAATACCCAATTCTGAGGCCAGGTTTCTGGAAAAGCTTTCTAATGCACAGCATGCTGCCGCGAAACCACCTGTTAATGGATAACCAATTCCACCTGGTGTAGCCGTAAGAGACAAAATAACACCTGATCCTTGTTTTTTCATTGCCCTCCCGGCTGCGGTTGCAGTTAAAAACTGAGTTCGCATGGTTTCAGTGATAGGGGTTACAAAATCAGTAGCCGGCAAATCTATCAATGGAATGTTTTGTATAACATGAATACCAACAGCGTTGAATGAAATATCAACTGTGCCAGCTTCATTTATAACCCTATTTAGGTGGTCATTTATCGCCTTTTCATCAAATGCATCTACTTGATCCACTTCTGCATTGCCACTCATGGCAATTATTTCGTATGCTGTTTTTTGAACAGAACTTTGTTTGTGTCCGGTTATAAATACCCTGGCACCAGCACTTGCAAGTGCTTTGGCAACTGCACTGCCTATAGAGCCGCCAGCACCATAAATAATTGCATTTTTGTTTTTGAGTATCATAATGGTGTTTATTCAGATAAAATTACAAGAATTTTAAATTATAAAACATTAAGTATATCAATATCTTATGCACTTTAATTAATGAGTTGCTTATTTTAGTTGATATTTTGTTTTTATGGCCAACAACAGCTCTCAACATATTTTAGGTCCATCAACAAGCCTGTTAGGTTTTTGTCTTGTAGTTATAACCTCATTTCATTTAACAAACAAATCAGACTCAAGCCTCATAGATGAGTTTACCTCAGGAGTAGGCATGATGCTTATTCTTTCCTGTATTTTTTCCTTTATTGCAATCAAGACCAATAATCAAAAGAAAACAGCCAGGCTGGAGTCGATTGCTGAGTATATTTTTTTGATTGCCTTAATAGGTATCATGCTGATCATTTTACTTTTGGTATTCAAGTTTATACAATAGCATGTAAGTAAAAGGGACTACCTCAATGCCTGAGCCGGTCCCTTTTTTGTATTGAAGTAAAATGATAGGTTATATTAATAAGCTGATTTCTAAATCACACCATTTTTAACGGCGAACATGACGAGGCCCGCCGTATTACGAACGCCAACCTTTTCTATGATACGTTGCCTGATACCTTCAACGGATCGTGGACTTAAAAAGAGCGCTGTGGCAATTTCTGAAGCTGTTCTTTCATTACAGATCATTTTTAATACATCAAGTTCCCGCTCCGAAAGTTCAATATTCTGATTAAATGATGGCTTAATATTGTTCTTTACAATAAGTTTCTTTAAAAGTGCTTTATTTACAATATCATTAAAATAGTATCCGCATTCATGAACTGAATATATGGCCTTCCTGATTTCTCCGGGATCGGCATTTTTTAATAGATAGCCATTAGCGCCAATTTCCATCAGGTGTATAATGAAACTGGTTTCATCATACATGGTAACAATCAGTATTTTAATATCTTCAAAGCGTTTTTTTATTATTTTGGTGGCCTCCATGCCATCCATAACAGGCATCTTCAAATCCATTAAAATAACATCCGGACGTATTGTTTCAATTTGTTCAAGTAGTTCTTGACCGTTTTCTGCTTCAAGTACTACTTCAAGGTTTTTGTCCTTGTTTAGCCCTACCTTTAACCCATCTCTAAAAATAGAGTAATCATCAGCTATGGCCACCTTTATTTTTTGCATTATTATTTAGGTTGACGCCATAAAAATAATTAAACTTTAATTAAAAATAAATAATAAGGTGCGAAAAATAAAAGCGCTGCAAAATAATATCCGTTATACTTTAATGAAAGTAAGTGTGTTGTTGAAGGTATTTTATTAATTAATAGTTGATGGTTAATGAGTTTTGGAAAATGTATTTAAACTACAGGTACAGATATATTAATGAGAAAGTCATCTGTTTGTTGAGAGAATCTAAGATTGGCTTTTAATAGTATAATTCTGTTTTGAATGTTTTTTAAACCCAAACCATCTTTTTTAAATCGTAACTCTTCAAAATGAGTTTGAGTTAGCCCGCTGCCGTTATGGGTTATGCTAAGATCTAAATGATTATTATGATAAGCTGAACTAACCGTAATTTTATTTGCCTGGGCATGCTTGATTATATTGTTAATAAATTCCTGTATAATACGATATATACTGATGTCGTTTTGAGCCGCACGGGTAGGGTACCTATTATCAAGGTTTACATTAATTTCAATGAGGCTTTCATGCCCCAATTTGTTACAAAAGTGAGTTATAGCCTCATTTAAACCAAACTCCTGTAATATGCTCGAGTGTAGGTTATGTGAAATACCGCGTATCTTACTAATGCCGTCATCAAGCAGTATTCGGCCTTTTTGATAAATCATTTGGCTCGATTCATCACAATCTTCAATTTTAACGTTGTAAAAATGGAGGCTTGATGCACCCAAAATTGCTCCTATTTCATCGTGTAGCTCTTCTGAAATTCGATGGCGTTCAATTTCTTCACTCCTTATGGCCGCTTCAATTAACTGGTTTTTTTGAATATCATGCAAGACCTGTACCTGGTTTTGGTATTGAAGCTTTTTACGTTGTGTAAATATAAATATAAGCAGCAAGCTTATGAACAGCATAAGCATTGCGGCAATTCCTACAACCAGTAAAAGCCGTATGTCGTTATTCTCTTGACTCATAAAAACCTTTAGCTATAAACAGATTAAATACAATGTATGATATGTTGTGAACGTTCCACAACGTAACTGCAAAATTTTGCAGGTGTACAGTTAATTCATTGTATAAAAGAAAAATGAAGAAGTTAAAGGTTACGAAAATTCCGAGCCCGGTAACAATCCAAAAGTCGGAGTTAAAAATATCAACCTCCGCATGATCATTAATCTTAAAAAGATAATATTGCAATGTATAGAACAAAAGCAAAATAGATTCAACTGCCAACAGGCGACTGCTCAATTTCCAATAGTCAAAAAAATTTTCAAAAAAACAAAAGTTGATAATGACAAAAGCTGCAAAACAAAAGGGGATAGCCTTTTTAATAACAGATAAAAAAGGTTGGCGAAGCTTTATGAAAAATATACTGAATAGGAAGAAACGTATTACCGAATGCAAGTTATAAAGATAATTGTTTGAATTAAAAGCAGTCGGTAGCGAATTTCTTAACTTCCAGGTCAGGTCAATAGCCAGATTAATGAAAAAAGCTATCCAAACGTAAAAAACAACCGGCTTTATTATAGCCGGCTGCTTCTTGTGTATAAGGATAGGTATAGGTATGAGTAGTGCCCAAACTTCCGACCAGTCAATAACGATCTGAAATATTTTAAACATTCGGAAATAATAGGCTTAGTTTGTAATGGTGGCTGGTGGTGAAGGATTTGTATTTATAGGCTCAGTGCTTGCAACTCCCATCTCAACATCACCGGTATCAATTCTTTTATATCGTTTAACATCATAATAAACATGCATTTCATCGCTGATATTAGGTGTAAATATCAGATAATCAGGCTTGTCTCCAATAGTATCAGGTGTGTTAATCAACAGCAGCATATCGGCAACAGAAATAATATTATTACTCATGATAAAAGGTCCGCTCAATTCCAATGCATTACTTTTATAAGCCGATAAAATATCGTACTTAGTGCTATATTGATTTGCTGGTACCATGTATGCATATGATACCAATTGTATTGCTTTAGCTTCGTCTGTTGTGTTAGGTAAATAAAATGAAAATACAAAATTGTCAATGCCTGGTGAATTATTAATTAAAGCCTGGATAGCGGTTATTTCATATTTTAACCAATAGAATTTTAGTGTTTGGATGTTGTTCATAGTAATGGTTGATTATGAAACAAATATATAGTCTATATATATAAATATTAAGCGTATAAATACGCATATTTTTTAATCAGTATTTATACTTTAAGGCAGTAGAGGTTTTAGTGGCTTAAGTACTAATGGGTTAAAGCCTAAATTATGGCATGAAATTTTATACTTTAAATCTGATTACATTATTAAACTTTTTTTATCACTCAATAATCCTACAAGTTATGAATGAATTAGAAAATTGGTTAATCAGATTCCTCAAAGCCAAAAATCACCAGGGAGTTAGATGTAGAATAATTCCTTACAGGAGCGGGAAAGTAATAAAATACATGTTTCAGGTTAATGAAAATCTTCGAAACATTGAGAACTATTTAACCCCCGAAGAATTAGCGCACTATAAATCATTAATAAAAAAGGGGATTTCAATCTCAGCCTGTTGGTTTTTTTACGGATTGGTAGATATTGCTTCTCTTGCACTGGGATTTTAAACAATCAAATGCGACTCCGGGTGAGTAAATAATTCCCCGGATAATTCCCCGAAAGGTTACAATATGTTGATTACCAATCATAATTGGTATCCCGTGATCAATCTGTTTTCTTTATTATAGGAAATATAATTTTACTGTAAATTATCATTTATTAAAAATTTCTACCGTGTACACATTTAAAAGAATCTTCTGTTTATGATTTTGTAAATAAGGTTTAACTTAGCCTTTTTTATCTTAATGTTGCATAAAATCTATTAATGATTGAGAGTAATAACAGTCCCGAACTATTTGTTGTAGGTGCAGGCCCGGGAGATATAGAATTAATAACCGTTAAAGGCCATAAAATTTTGCAGCAAGCCGATGTTGTTCTTTACGACAATTTGGCGAATAAAGAGCTTTTGAGCATTACCCGTGATGATTGTGAAAAGATATACGTGGGTAAACAGCCTTATGGCAAACATACATCTCAGGAAGAAATACATGAGCTAATAAAGCACTATGCTTTTACTAAAGGCAAAGTTGTAAGATTAAAAGGAGGTGATCCCTTTATATTTGGAAGAGGGTTTGAAGAGATACTATTTGCAAGGCAGCATGGTATTAAAACACACTTTGTTCCAGGTATAAGCAGTATGCAGGCTTCAGGTTTTGAAGATATCCCTTTAACACATCGTAATGTCAGCGAAAGCATTTGGGTTGTTACCGGTACGAAAAAAGATGGTACGCTATCTGCCGATTTGCGCTTAGCTATGCAAAGTAATGCCACTGTAGTTATATACATGGGTATGAAAAAACTGGATGATATTGCAGCAACCTACACAGACGCTGGTAAAGGTTCTATGCCTGCCGCAATTATTCAGCATGCATCATTACCTAACCGAAAAATAGCTAAAGGCCAGATCCAGGATTTGCCAGCCATAGCAGTTTCAGGCCGGTTTACTCACCCAGCCATAATTATTATTGGAGCAGTAGCAGGTTTGGGGCTATGAATAAATTCATAGAAAGTACACAAATCGTAGAAATGCTCAGGCCAATTATGTTTGTCGGTACAGCATCGGATGTTGGCAAGAGTATAATCACCACAGGATTTTGTAGAATATTTAAGCAAGACGGCTACCTGCCTGCGCCGTTTAAGGCACAGAATATGTCTTTAAACAGCTATGTTACGCCAGAGGGCTTAGAAATTGGCAGGGCACAAGCCGTACAGGCTGAAGCTGCAGGTGTTAATTGCCACACAGATATGAATCCGGTACTTCTTAAACCGACTACTGATAAAAGTTCGCAGGTTATTTTATTGGGGAAGGCGGTAGGAAATATGACCGCTAAGGATTATTTCAAACCAGCAGGACGGGAACAATTATTTTCTGAAGTTAAAAGCGCATTTCATCGCTTAGCTGGAAAATATAACCCCGTTGTTATGGAAGGCGCAGGTAGTATTTCTGAGCTCAACCTGAAAAGCCGGGATATAACCAATATGCGTATGGCTAAAGAAGCCGGGGCAGCAACATACCTGGTAACCGATATTGAGCGTGGAGGTATATTTGCCAGCCTTTATGGAACTATGGCTCTACTGGATGATGATGAAAGGAAATTTATTAAAGGAATTATCATTAATAAATTCAGGGGAGATGTAAGCCTTTTTGATGAGGGTAAAAAGAAAATTGAAGAGCTTTGTGGGGTCCCCGTAATAGGGATTTTGCCTTATTTTAAAGATATTGTAATTGAAGAAGAAGACTCTGTTTCGCTTACACAAAAAATGACAAAGGCGATTGATGGAAAAGTAAACGTGGTTGTTATGCTTTTTAACAGGCTATCAAACTTTACCGATTTTAATAGGCTGGAAAACGATCCCAGGGTGAATTTGTTTTACTCTAACGATGCCCAGGAAATTTGCAAAGCTGATATACTCATTCTTCCCGGCACTAAAAATACGATTGAGGATACCATCGCTGTAAAAAACAATGGGGTGGCCGAGGCTATTTATGCCGCTCAGAGGTCTGGCAAAACCATTATTGGCATTTGTGGTGGTTACCAAATGTTAGGTGAGACTATCGCAGATCCGTATCATGTTGAAAGTAATATACCGGAAACTGCCGGACTGGGACTGCTCCCGGTAAGGACTATTTTACAAGTCGAGAAAACAACCAGGCAATGCTTTTTTAACTACCAGCAACTGGATGAAACGTGCACTGGTTATGAAATACATATGGGTGAAACCTATGCTGCAGAAGCAAAGCCACTTAATTTTTTAGCAGATGGGCAAACAGATGGTTATCTGTTAAATGAAAAATGCTGGGGAACTTATATGCATGGCATATTAGATAATCCGGTTGTAATTAACCATTTATTGGCTCCATACACAAACGTTGAGCAAGAAATGATAAACTATACACGGTACAAAGATGAACAATATGATAAACTGGCGTTATTGCTGAGGGAGCATATTGACATGGACTATGTGTATCAATCTTTAAAATATTAAAGATATGCTTTACGGGCATGGCGATGATGGCTACCAGTTTAAAGCTGATATTGTTGCAGACTTTAGCACCAATGTTTGGTATGGCGGGGAGCCAGAGGGGTTAAAAGAACACATTTTCAGTAACTGGAGTGCTGTTAATAAATATCCTGAGGTACTGGCAGAAAGTTTAGTATATAAAATAAGTGAGCATCATTATTTGCAACCGGATAATATCTTGGTTAACAGTGGTAGTACAGAAAGTATTTATTTAATTGCCCAGGCTTTCAGAAAGCAGAAAACAAGTATTGTAATTCCTGCCTTCGCAGAATATGAGGATGCGGCAAAGATGTATGAACATCAGGTAAGCTTTATTAACTGGAATACTTTGGATCCCTTGATTAAAATAGAATCAGACTTGGTGTTCCTTTGCAATCCAAACAACCCTACAGGCGAGGTCTTTTTTAATATTGAAGATTTGATTATAAATAATCCTCAAACCACATTTGTAATAGACGAGGCCTTTATTGAATTTACGTCATCTAAGTTCGGTTGCTGTGCTTGTAAAAGAATATGCAAATCTTATTGTTCTTCGTTCGCTTACTAAAGCTTATGCCATTCCGGGGCTTCGTTTAGGGTATATCGTATCGTCTACGGAGCTGATCAATAGACTAAAACAATTTAAATTCCCATGGTCGGTTAATACTATTGCCATTGAAACCGGAAAGTTCATTTTTGATAATTATCAGGCCATTCAAATTCCATTAAAAGGTCTTTTAAAAGAAAAGGAGCATTTTATAGCCTCTTTAAGCGAAGCACCGATTCGCATATATCATAGTCACACTCATTTTTTCCTGGCCAAGCTAATAAATGGTTCCGCAGCTGAATTGAAAGAATATCTTTTAAAAAAACACGGAATCCTGGTCAGGGATGCCAGTAATTTTCGCGGACTTAGTATAGGTCATTTCCGACTTGCCACGCTAAGTGCCGATAAAAATCAACTATTGGTTAATGCATTAACAGAATGGCAAAACCATACCTCTTAATATTGCCATTAATATTAGGCTATTTGCTTGATCTCTTGCTCGGTGATCCGGAACAATTTCCGCACCCTGTAAAGTTTTTTGGCAACATGATTGCCTTTACAGAACGATTATTAAATAAATGTTCCTACAGGTTTTTAAAGGGAATGTTATCAGTTATTGGTTTATGTTTTCTTTGTTTCCTTTTTTTTTATGTTGTCTCTACATCTTTAATGTGTTACAGCCCGCCAATTTACCTGATCTACAGTAGTGTTTTTGTATATTATGGATTGGCCAATAAAGGACTGATCAACGAAGGGCGAAAGGTTTTCAACATATTAAATAACCAAGGAGTAGAAGCAGGACGAAAACAATTATCACGAATTGTTGGCCGTGATACTTCAGCTCTCAGCATACAGCAAATTCGGATAGCTGTGCTCGAAACCATGTCAGAAAACCTGAGCGATGGTGTTATTGCACCCTTATTTTATTACGCCATAGCAGGTATACCCGGTATGATGACCTATAAATTAATTAATACACTTGATTCGATGATCGGATACCGGAGCGAGAGATATGAGCAATTCGGAAAGTTTGCTGCCCGGCTGGATGATGTTGCAAACTTCATTCCGTCAAGAATTACAGCACTATTGATGATATGTGTGTCCTTCAGTAAGTCGGCCTTGCAGTATGTTTTTTTATATGGCAATAAACACAAAAGTCCCAATGCAGGATACCCGGAAGCTGCTTTGGCCGGAATATTAGATACCCGCTTTGGTGGGCCCAATACTTATCATGGTGTTTTACTTGAAAAACCATTCATCGGTAAAAACGATAGGACAATTGAACATCACGAAATTAAGAGAGTTATTGGCATCAATCATAAAGCCTGTTTTTTAATGGTTGTTTTAATTATAGTATTCATTTTAGCAGTGTACTATGAATAAATTTATAATAACAGGTGGACCTGGTTCTGGCAAGACAAACGTACTAAACGCGTTGAAGTCATTAAATTACACATGTTCTGATGAAGCTTCCCGCCAGCTGATTATACAAGAAGTTGAAAAGCAATCTAAATGTTTGCCCTGGGTTGATCTGAATTGTTTTGCTGATAAGGTTCTGGATAAAATGATTTCATCATATAAGGCAACCGCCAATGAGAAATTAACGTTTTATGACAGAGGAATACCAGATATTATTGCATACCTGAAAGTAGCTGGTTTAGGAATTCCCGATTATTATTACGAAGCATGGCAGCAGCATCCATATAATAAAACTGTATTTATACTCCCGCCCTGGCCGGAAATTTATATTAATGATAGCGAACGATGGCAAACATATCATGAATCTGAACAATTATATATGTGTATTAAGGAAACATATACTTCATTAAACTGCAATTTAATTGAAGTACCTCGACTTGCTGTGAAAGAGCGGACAAACTTTATTATAAATCATATTAATTCAGCGCTATAAAATACAGATGCCTAACAAAGCCCAATTTTTAATTGCCGCCCCATCCAGTGATTCTGGAAAAACTACTGTTACGCTTGGTTTACTAAGAGCTATAGCTAACCGTGGATTAAAAGTGCAGCCTTTTAAATGTGGACCAGATTATATCGACCCAATTTTACACAAAAAAGCCTCTGGTAATGATAGTATTAACCTGGACACTTATATGGCCAGTAGTGATCACGTAAAGGCCATGTATAACAAATACTTACAGCAAAATGATGTAGCTATTGTTGAAGGCGTAATGGGCCTGTTTGATGGTGCAGATAAGATGAACGGAAGCAGCGCTGAAATAGCAATGCTGCTCAATATTCCCGTGATATTGGTGATCAACGCTAAAGCTATGGCATATTCGGCTGCTGCGCTTATTCACGGTTTTAAGGGTTTTCAGCCCTCACTAAACATAGCAGGTGTTATTTTTAATAATGTAAATACGCTTTCGCATTATAACATCCTTAAAGAAGCCTGTAAAGATGTGGAGGTAGAAACATTAGGTTACCTGCCGACTCAACCAGATATAAAAATCCCGTCACGGCATTTGGGGCTTAGCATTGCCTCTGATATAAATTTTGATGATCTGTGTGATAAAATAGCAAGGTCTGTTAAGGAAACTGTTAATCTTGATCGGCTGTTAGAATTAACTACCCATGATAGGGCTGGAAAAAGCGAAGAGGTGATGCCGCAGAACAAAGGGACTTTTAAAATAGCAGTGGCGTTTGACGAAGCTTTCAGGTTTACCTATTATGAAAATCTGGAGGTATTAAAACAGTTTGGGGAGGTAGTTTATTTTAGTCCGTTAACAGATGCCAAACTGCCAGAGTGCGATCTTTTATATTTGGCCGGTGGTTATCCGGAGCTTTTTGTAGAGCAATTAAGTCAAAATAAAAACATGCTTAATTCTGTTCGCGAATATTGCTTAAATAACGGAAAAACCTATGCCGAATGCGGTGGAATGATGTATTTGGGAAAATATATAATTGACAAGCAGGGTAATCAGTTTGAAATGGCTGGCTTTTTTCCTTTGGCTACATCAATGGAAAATCCTGCATTGCATTTAGGTTATCGTTCTTTATTTATTAACGATCTGAATATCAAAGGGCATGAATTTCACTATTCAGCCTGTATAGAACTAAGTGATATTGAGAAATTAGATTGCAGCGTTTTTAATGCTAAGGGAATTGCCTTAATTCCCAATATATATCATAAAAACAATACTTTGGCTTCATATAATCACTTATACTGGGGGGAGGAGAAAGTATTTATAGAGCGGCTTTTACAGGGTAAATTATAAGTGCTGTTCATAATTAATGACGTATCAAGGTGTTCATAAGATATTGATAGAAATTCTTAATATTTTTGAAGGGTGCCAATTCTTAATAACCAATCAATTTAATAATGGCTGAAATTAAACGGCAACGTGTTACAAGGGCAGACGGAAAGGCCATTAACCTGGTTCAAAGAAGAGGACATTTATCCTATTGTTATAACGCCTGTTGCTGTGGCAGAACAGACCGTGGATTTAGTGCTGTACCGGTAGACTTGTACAAAAGCGAATGGATGCGCCGCAAAATAAGAAACGTAGTCCATATGACCAAGGGAGGCTGTTTAGGCCCCTGTACACTTGCCAATGTGGTTACATTGCTTTTCGACGGACATTCTGTTTGGTTTCATTCCATAAACAACGATTGGCAGGTTATTGCCATATTTGACTACATAGAAAGCATGATTGCGGCGGATGTTTTTTTAGTACCACCGGCAGAACTAAACGAATATGTTTTCCAATTTTACACATGGAGAGGTGCTGAGGCACCTTCACTTGCCGATACATTCGTACCTCAGGATGGCATAGTTTTTTTAACTCATGCTGATACCGATCTGCTTACCTTGCATCATGCGATGCAATTACTTCCTGAAGATTTCCCTAAAACACTGGGGGTAAATTTACAGGCCGTAAAAAGCGAATCACATATGACCCAGCTGCTTGACAGGGAGATAGCTGGTGCAAGGATCATTATCCTCCGCATATTGGGCAGGCCAAGCAGTATTCCCGGGTTCAGCGAATTGGTGCAACGGGTTCATAAGCAAAATCAACAACTAATCATTATAAGCGGAACAGGTGATTTTAATCCGGAATATGCCGCTACATCAACTGTTTCACCCGATATTTTACAGGAAACCTTAAACTATCTGCAGGCTGGAGGCCCTGCTAATCTGGTTTCGTTGCTGTATTATCTTGCTGATCATTTGCTCATGACAGGCTTTGGTTATGATGCTCCTGTTATTTTGCCTGAGCATGGTATTTATCACCCTGATTTGCCGGAAAATGCCACGATAGATGATTGGGAGAAACACAAGGATAGTAGATTAGCAACTATCGGGGTCACGTTTTATCGGGCGCATTATATTAGTGGGAATACTGGTTTTATTGATGCAATGGTCAGGGCCCTGGAAGATAAAGGAGTAAATGTTCTTCCTGTTTTTACCGCTTCGCTAAAAGCTTTGGATACCGCTTCTGGATGGCCGGCAGCATTCCAGTTTTTTAGAAACTCGGGGCATACATCAATTGACGTGTTGATTAATACGGTTTCTTTCGCCATGCAGGATGGTACCGTAAGCGCAGACGAAAATATACTTAGTAAACTGGATGTACCTATTCTTCAGGCTATAACCAGCGGTATGAGCCAAAGCTCATGGGAATCATCAAGCCGTGGCTTGAACCCTTTGGATACAGCTATGAACGTAGCTATTCCTGAGTTTGATGGCCGTATAATTACTGTACCTATTTCATTTAAAGAAAAAGGCAGGGAGGCTAAAGGCTATGAACCTGTTTACGATCGTATAGAACGGGTTGCCGGTATCGCAACACGCTTTGCCCGTTTGAGGCATATTTCTAATCAGGCAAAAAAAATTGCCTTTGTTTTTACCAATTCAAGCAGCAAGGCTTCACAAATAGGTAATGCGGTAGGTTTGGATGCACCTGCATCATTAATGGCCATTTTGCAGGCTATGCAGGCAGAGGGTTATCAAATAAATGGTCTTCCTGATTCTGGAACTCAGCTGATTCATGATCTGATTAATAGATGCTCTTATGACGAAACATACCTTACAACCGAGCAATTAGTGAATGCTGTTGGTCGTGTTTCGGCTAATCAATATACTTCCTGGTTTAATGAATTGCCCACCGCATTGAAAAAATCAATGGAAAAACAATGGGGTACTGCTCCCGGCGAAACATATGTACATGATAACCATATTTCGTTTGCCGGTCTCGAATTTGGTAATGTATTGGTTGCTTTGCAGCCACCTCGTGGGTATGGTATGGATCCTGATGCCATTTATCATCAGCCCGATTTGCCTCCTACACATCATTATTATGCATTTTACCAATGGTTGCGCAATGATTGGGGTGCTGATGCTATTGTACATGTTGGTAAGCATGGTACATTAGAATGGTTGCCTGGAAAAGGTATAGGTCTTTCTGAAAATTGTTTTCCGGATGCATTTTTGGCGGATATGCCACTTTTTTACCCCTTCATCATTAATGACCCGGGCGAAGGTTCGCAGGCAAAGCGTCGTGCGCATGCGGTGGTGGTTGATCACTTAACCCCGGCAATGACATCGGCGGACAGTTATGGCGAATTGGCATTGCTTACCCAATTGGTTGATGAATACTACCAGGTTGAAACTTTAGATCCATCTAAGCTACCCTTACTACAGCGTCAGATATGGGATTTGATCAAGCAAACCAATCTTGATAAAGATTTGTCGGTAATGCTTAAAAGAGATCATGGCGATCATGTGCATGAATGGGATGATGAAATGACACCAGAAGGGGTTCCGGTTAGCATTAGTGAAATGGATGGGAAAGACATAGCTCACTTAATTGAAGATATTGATGGATACTTGTGCGAATTGGGGGCAGCCCAAATTCGTAATGGCCTGCATACTTTAGGCCAAATTCCCGAAGATGCGGCTTTAGCAGATATGTTGCAGTCACTAACCAGACTTTCCAATATTGGTGTTCAGAGCCTACCGACTGCAATTGCTGATTTTTTTGGTTTTGATATAAATTATCTTTTAGATAAAAAAGGGCAGCGCCTTTCAGAAATACCAGCAAAGTTTATAGCTTTAGCCGGAAGGCCGGTGGTTACAGCTACTGATGCATTGGAAGTTATTGACGAATTGGGAAATCATTTAATTCGATTATTACAGAAACAAGGGTTTAATAAGGGATCTGTGGAGCAGGTGTTTTATGAAACATTTGAGGTAAATAAAAGCAACAGAAAAAGTGATTTAATAATTGAGGTACTGCAATTTATATGTACTTCGTTAATGCCCAACTTGGCACAAACAGATGATGAAATAAGTAATCTTCTGCATGGCTTGTCAGGTGGATATATCCCAGCAGGGCCAAGTGGTGCTCCTACACGTGGTATGGCACATATATTACCCACCGGACGCAACTTTTACAGTGTTGACCCAAGGGCTTTACCTTCGCAGGCGGCATGGCAGGTTGGCCAGCAATTGGCCCATGAGGTATTGCAACGCCACTTTAAGGAAACAGGCTTTTATCCGGAAAATGTAGCTATTAGCATCTGGGGTACAAGCGCCATGCGTACACAGGGTGACGATGTAGCCGAAATCTTAGCGCTAATGGGTGTAAGACCCATATGGCAGGCAGAAAGCAGGCGGGTAGTTGGTTTAGAACTTATTCCCCTAACAGAGCTTAACCGGCCAAGAATTGATGTAACAACCCGTATTAGCGGCTTTTTTCGTGATGCGTTTCCGCACCTGATCGACCTGATTGACGAAGCCGTCCAAATGGTAATAGCGGTAGATGAGCCAGACGAGCAGAATTTTTTACGTAAGCATTATATAAAAGATGTAAACGAACTTAAAACTCAGGAACTATCCATTGAACAGGTGGAAGAGAAAGCGAGTTACCGGATTTTTGGTTCGCCACCGGGTAGCTATGGTGCTGGTATTTTGCCGCTTATTCAGGAAAGAAACTGGGAAACGGATGCCGATTTTTCATCGGTCTATATTAATTGGGGTGGTTATGCCTACGGTAAAAATGTAAGCGGGGTAGATGCCCGCAATGAATTTAAGCAAAGGCTGGCCGTAGTGGAAGTGGCTTTGCATAACCAGGATAACCGCGAGCATGATATTTTTGACAGTGATGATTATCTGCAATTTCATGGTGGTATGATAGCTACAATTCGCAGCTTAACAGGTAAGCAACCTAAAGGTTATTTTGGTGATACACAAAATCCGGACAGGGCCGCGGTAAGAGATTTAAAGGAAGAAGTATTGCGCGTTTTCCGCTCAAGGGTTGTGAATCCGAAATGGCTGGAAAGTATTAAAAAACATGGTTACAAGGGCGGCTTAGAATTAACAACTACGGTAGACTATATGTTTGGCTACGATGCAACGGCACAGGTTGTTGACGATTGGATGTATCAGCAAATAGCAGAAACATATGCGCTTGATAGTCAGATGCAAGAGTTTTTTGCTCAAAATAATCCATGGGCTTTACAGGCAATTACGGAAAGGCTATTGGAAGCTGTAAAGCGTGATATGTGGTCTGCCTCTGCAGAAATGCTGCAAAACCTGCAGGCACTTTACCTGCAAAGCGAAACATTATTGGAAGAACGGAACGAAGTTTAGTTAGCAAGTAGGAATATACTACTTTTATAAATAAAGATGTATTTATGAATTATCCATTTACAGCAATAGTAGGGCAGGAAAAACTTAAAAGAGCATTGCTGTTATGCGCCATTAATCCGGGTATTGGCGGTCTATTGATCCAGGGAGATAAGGGAACTGCTAAAAGCACCGCTGCCCGTGCTCTTGCTGAAATTGCTCCTGTAATTACTAAGGTAGATAATTGCTCGTTTGCTTGTTCGGCAGCGGAGCCTTTGGATTTTTGTGATGTATGTAATCATCCGGAAAAACAACTTATTCAGGTACAGGTACCGTTCATTAATTTGCCATTAGGAGCTACAGAAGAGCGGGTTTTGGGAAATCTGGATTTAGAACAGGTGTTGATTGAGAAGAAAAAAAAGCTTCAGCCCGGTCTTCTTGCAGCTGCGCACCAAGGTATCCTTTACATGGATGAAGTGAATTTGTTACCTGATCATTTGGTTGATGTATTATTGGATGTATCTGTCTCCGGCGAAAATATTATAGAACGGGAGGGTTTATCACTCAGCCATCCAGCCAGGTTTACATTGATTGGTACAATGAACCCGGAGGAGGGGCATTTGCGGCCACAATTTTTAGATAGGTTTGGATTGATGGTTGAAGTTGAAGCCCCTGTAGATGTAGCTGAAAGAACCGAGGTAGTACGCAGGAGAATTTCCTTTGAGCGTGATCCTGCTGAATTTATTGACCAATGGAAAATAGCTCAAGGAAATTTGCAACAACAGCTACTGAAAGCAAAAAAATTGTTGCCTTTTGTTCAATTAAATGATGAACTGCTTACTCTGATCAGTGAACTTACTATAGAGCTGAATGTAAAAAGTCTTCGGGCAGATTTAGTTATATACAAAACTGCTGTCACTATAGCTGCATTGAATCTGCGTACTGAAGTTTCTACCGACGATATAAAACAGGCTGCCGAACTGGCGCTGGCTCACCGAAGTAAAAAACATCCATTCAACAACGCTCAAAACAAACACGATAAAGCCGACGATAAAAAACAGCAAAATGCGTCGCCCAAAAACGAAACAGCTCCTAAAACTGCTGAACAAAATCAATCTCAGAATAGGAATGAGGCTTCGTTTGAAAACACAGACTCTCAGAAAAAGGATGAGGGTTTATCTGCGAATGAGGGGCAAAACCAAACAATGGCAGAGCAAATTTTTGATGCAGTACTACCATTGTCTTTACCGCAAATAAAAGTTGATAGTCTGCAGTCAAAACAATCAGTCCAAACCGGTAGAAGGGGAGTAAGCACTAATACTTCGCGTGGTATATATGTTAACCCTGAGCTAACTGCAAATACAACAGATATTGCTATAGATGCTACAGTGCTCCATGCCATAATGCGCAATCCGGATAAACTGGATATTACCATAGATGATCTTCACCGGAAAAAACGTAACGGTAAAACTAATAACTTAATTTTATTTGTTGTAGATGCATCCGGGTCAATGGCCGCAAGTAAAAGGATGGAAGCTGTGAAAGGAACCGTTATCAGTCTGTTGACAGATGCATATCAAAAGCGCGATACTGTAGGGGTTATTGCTTTTAGGGGTATTGAGGCTCAGGTGCTTCTTAATCCAACTCAAAGTGTTGAACTTGCCGAACAAGCTATGAAGACTTTGCCTACTGGAGGAAGAACACCTTTACCGCATGCGCTGCAAACTGCTATGCAATTATTCAACCGTTTCGATCAAACCAAAGGTTATAATCCTTTACTGGTTATTTTAACTGATGGAAAAGCTAATGTTGCCTTGCCGGGTGGCGGCGATGCCTGGATGCAGACAATTGAGCTGGCAAATCAGGTTAATAAACTAAATATCCAGTCGGTGGTATTAAATACCGATCTGAATTATTTCAATTTAGGTAAAGCGGAAGAACTGGCAAGAACACTTGGAGCACAATATATATCATTAAATGATGTATCAAAAGAGCAACTCACGCCAATAGTAAATCAGTTATTATAACGTTTTTCTTTGAGTGTATAAAATTTATAAAGCAGCAAATACGAAATGAAAGAGGGGGTACTACTTTGCGGGCACGGCAGCAGAAAAACAGCCGGAGTTGAAGAGTTCAAAAAATTGGTAGAGATTTTGAAAAACCGCTACGCGAGCACTTTTGAAGTGGATTACGGTTTTTTGGAGTTTAATCACCCTCTTTTTGAGGCAGCTGTTGAACGTTTGTATAGTAAGGGGATTCGTACTATTTATGCCTTGCCTGTAATTCTGTTTGCAGGTGCGCACGCCAAAAACGATATTCCTTATGAACTAAACACAATTCAATCATATTACCCGGATTTGAAGATAAAAATGGGTAGTCCGATAGGAGTGAATGCCCATGTTCTGGATCTGGCTAAAAAGAGGATTGAAGAAACTGAGCTTACTTTAAGCTATGTAGACAGGAAGGAAACCTGCCTGGTAGTAGTGGGCCGGGGAACCACTGATCCTGATGCCAATAGCGATGTGAATAAATTGATGAGTATGTTATGGGAGGGTATGGGCTTTGGTTTTGCAACAACGGCCTATAGCGGTACGGCATATCCTTCGGTTGATCAATCTTTAAATCTGGTAGAAAAGTTAGATTTTAAAAGAACAATTGTGATTCCCTTCTTTTTCTTTACTGGGGTTTTACTCGACAGAATTTACGCAGCTTTGGAGGAAAAGAATAATAATTCGTCTCAGGAATTTGTGTACACCGCCCCCTTTGGATCCGATGAACTGATGCTGAAAGCCTTTGATGACCGCTTAGATCAAGCTATCAATGGTGAGGGAAACATGAATTGCCAGATTTGTAAATATCGTACGCAAATTATTGGCTTTGAACAGGAGGTGGGAAAAGAACAAATAGGCCATCACCTCAATGTGAAAGGCGTACTTTTTGAAGAGGATGAAAAAATAGGTGAGAAGAAGAATTCTTTAGGCCGTAGCTTTAAAAAGCTGTTAGGTATTTAATTTAGATAATGCTAACGTCTTAAATCAACTAAAAAAAAATCCGATATATCCAAAGACACCCGATAGCTATTGAGGCTAAACCTGCAATGCCGTTCATCCATTTAAATATCACCAGATTCTTTTCTAAGAACCGACTCATGGTTGAAATAAGCACATAGCTATAAACACCCATTGCCAAAACAATTCCTACTGATTCTATTACTAAAACCATTATTGAGCCACCTATGGTTGTTGCGCTGATAACCAGGGCTGTAGTTAGCGCGCCGCCTGTCCCCGCTAAACCATGGAGCATGCCAACCCAAAAAGATCGTGTTAGTGGGTTTAATGCAATTTCTTCACCGGTTTTTCCATGTAGATGCATCCCGTCGGATAGTAAGTGATCATGAGCCTCTATTTTTTTATTATCAATGATCATCGCGTTGATTTTGTAATTGCTTCTGATAGCCTGTAAACCCAGTATGATCATGATAGGTCCAACAGCCATCTCGGCCCATGAAGAAATGTTTTTTACGTACAATTGCAGTGATTCTTTGAATATCAGGGCAATTATTCCAAAAATTAGTAAAGTTACGGAATGGCCTAATGCCCATTGTGAGGCCCTAAAAACTACAGACCATGATAATCGGTTTCTTTTAGCCGCCTGCTCTGATGCTAAAACTGATACCGCCGTCATATGATCAGGCTCAAAAGAATGTAGAATGCCTGCTACCAGCGGGCGACTAATGCTCAAAATATTCATTAAGCGTATTTTATATATGTTCCGTCTTTGTTGATCAGGAATAGTACCAGCTCAACGTTTGGAATGAGTTTAGAACAATTTTCATGGCAGGCTTTTAGTAAAGCAATGTAAAATGGTTCATCCGGGGTAAAGTTAAACAATTCAGTTAAGCGCCCAGCCATGTTCAATGATAAAATCTGGTCCAGAAAATCAGCCTCATAACCAGAATTAATTGCTAATCGATATACAAATTTTTTGTTCCATGTACTTTTACCGCTGTGTGTATCTAAAATACCCTCTGCCAGTTTAACCGACTTGCCAAGCATGATACCCATGTTTACTTTTTTGATATTGCTTTTCGCTATTTTTTCCAGTGTTTCGCCTATCCAGTTGCCGTAATGTATAAATGCAAATGCCGGAAGCTTTGGAAATAATGTAGCCAAGTACTTCTCACTTCGGGCCCCTGAATTAATAACCAACTCGCTAACCCCATTAGCAATGGCAACATCTACACCTTGTACAATACTGGCAATGTAAGATGCGGCAGAAAAGGGGGTTACTATACCCGTAGTTCCAAGAATGGAGATTCCCCCCATAATTCCGAGACGTTCATTTAATGTTCGTTTAGCTATAATTTCTCCATCTTGTACAAAAATGGTAACATCAACGCCTCTATGCTCTAAGCCATGATCTGCCAGAAGTTTTTTACATGCATTTGTGATCATTTGCCGGGGGACGGGGTTGATAGCAGGTTCGCCAACACCTATTTCAAGACCAGGTAAAGTAACTTTTCCTACACCTTTGCCCTGAAAAAAGTTAATATTGCCTGAGCTGTTTAGCTTAACTGTAGCACCAATAATAGCCAGATGTGTCACATCCGGATCGTCTCCGGCATCCTTTTGGGTAGTACATTCACAAGTGTCATGGTTTAAAGTGCAGGAGATAATCTCAAATTCATGCTGTGAACCAATAGGTAAAGTAATAGTAATGCGTTCAACCTTATGTTGAAGAATGAGTGCCTGTAAAGCGGCTTTGCTGCATGCCGTTGCGCAGGCTCCTGTGGTAAAGCCCGATTTTAAAGGTCCATCCGGAATTGGCTGAAGTTCACTCATTTATTGAATCATGTTTAACAATTCCTTTAAGTTATGAACTGTTTTAAATGAAGCCGAAAGCACTGGCTTTCTAATAATGAATATAGGAATATTACAAGCAAGAGCAGCTTGTATTTTTGCATCAAGTTTGCCATTTAAACCGCTTTCTTTGGTAAAAATTACTTCCGGTTTAAGCTTATTGAAAAGCTGAATTTCTGTTTCTTTATCCTGGGGCAAGCCAAATAATAAGTTTTCGGCCGGGAAACGATGGCGGGCTGCAAAATCAATGGAGTAGTCTCTGTTCAGAATCCGGAACCAGCAGGTATGATTTTGCCAATAACTGCTCAGGTGTGGAATAGATTGAACACCGGTAAGCACTAACATCGATTGATACCCATTCGCTTTTATCATAGTCAAAGCCTCAGGGTAGTCATTTATATACTTCACCAAAGGATTAACTATTTGTTCTGAAAACTCCCGTTCAAACCGGATAATTGGAAGCTGACCGGACAATGACGCCACTGTAGCATGCAATTCTATAGCAAAAGGATGGCAGGCATCTATAACAGAAGCGATTTGATGGCTGGCACAAAACTCGCTTAATCCTTTTTTATCCAGACTTCCATAACGATATTGTCCCTTTCCTTCAAATGCTATTTGAGTACGGGATGAATAAATATAGTCGATCCCTGCTCCATCAAGTGCATTTGCAACTTGTTTTGCTTCGGTGGTGCCTCCTAATAAAAGAATCATTTGAGCGATTTTGCTGTTTCTTTTTTCCTGAAAATGTGATGCCAGTTATCCCCATATAGCCAGGAACGGTTTTTACGGGCACCAACGGCTTCACCCACAATAATCAGTACGGTACGGCTTAATTTGTTATCCTTTATAATTTGGCTTAATTCGTGTAATTTACCGGTCCA
>Ga0247742_10000067_pt1 | contig 90436 bp, 90 predicted proteins | sample UWRJL208509C2_FD_180944 | JGI IMG/M metagenome (GOLD analysis project Ga0247742, IMG submission 180944) | Plant litter microbial communities from Arlington Agricultural Research Station in Wisconsin, United States - UWRJ-L208-509C-2 | ecosystem: Environmental > Terrestrial > Plant litter >...
TGTCTTAACCTGCAAGGAAATAATTAATTTGCTGTTTGTTCTCTAAAATACTTTGGCAATATAATAGATAAAAAAAAGCACAATAGCATTAGGCGCTACTGTGCTTTTTGTGCTCCCGACGAGATTCGAACTCATATCGATGGTACCGGAAACCATAATTCTATCCATTGAACTACGGAAGCATTGCTGCAAAGATATACATTCAATTGTTTTATTTATGATGGATTGCACAAAAAATAGAATAGCTAATAGCGGCTACTTATCCAGCTTTTACTAGACCACTTTTATACAGATCAATAGCTTGTTTTAAAATAGCTTCAATAATTTCAAGGGGGAGATCTTTATCGGCTTCAAATAGCATGATCTTCATGCGGGCGCGTTTTTCTGTGATAAGCTTGGGATGGTCAATGCGGTTACCTTCTACAATACCTATATATGGCTGCAAGAGCTTTTTATGCACCCATAAGTAACAGAACATTTTGCCTTTATAACAAAAAAACGGCATCCCGTATTTCCAGGATGCCGAAATATTATTGTCATGCTTCAGGATGATCTCGCGCAGGGCTAAAAGGCAGCTTCTAACGGGTTCGTCCTTTTGTAGGTAAAAGTTATCAAGCTGGGTTAACACGGTGGCCTCGTTTTACAATTTTAGAAGCTATATAAGCAAACAATGCTTGTACCAAACCTGAGGCAATGCCTATTATAACGCCGGTAATGGCCAAAGCAACCTGGGGGGAAACCTCATAAGGGTTATGGTTGTAAATGGCCACTTCCTGTGCGTGCTCTTTTACATAGCTATTGTAGAAAATTACATGCGCCGCAATAATCCAAATGCAATTGAGCAGGCTTAGGCAAAAGCCATGAGTAAAATACATTTGCATGCAGTTTTTAGCAATGAGATAAGCGCAGATGATAAAAATAACCGGCCAAAGCATCCCCTCCACATTACTGGGAATAAAAAAGGTAGTTGCAACACCCATAGCCAAACCAAATAAAGAGAGTTTGATAAGCAGGTTCCAATTCATGCGGATAGGTTTTATTGTATAAATCTATCTAAAACAAACCGAAAAACAAATATCTTAAACTCTCGATGGTACTACGCCAAATGTTTTTTTAAATGTATATGAAAAGTGCGACAGATTTTCAAAACCAACATTAAGGTATACCTCAGATGGTTTCTGTCCTTTTTCTTTGATGAGGTAATAAGCCTCAGATAAGCGTTTTTGCTGTAGCCATTGGCCTGGTGATGTCAGAAATACTTTTTCAAAGTCGCGTTTAAAACTGGCTAAGCTGCGGCCGGTGAGTTTAGCAAACTGGGCGGTAGGCACGTTGTACATATAATGCTGGTTCATGTACGCTTCCAGATCTATTTTGTAAGGTTCGCTAAAGTCAAAAAGGAAATCATAAAAATCCGGATTCATTGTTAGCAGCAACTCAATAGCTTCTTTAGTCTTTAACTCGGCCATAGAAGCGGTACTGCGCCAGCCATGTTCAAGATAAGGTAGCAGTGATTCAAAGTATCCTTTAATAAAAGGATCTGGTTGGAACAGGTGAATAGGATCGCCGGTGTAGCGCTTTGCCGGTGCAAGCTTGTTGTCGGCGCTGTACTTTCTTAAAAAGTCCTGTTCAAAAAATATATTCACCGATTTAAATTCACCTTCTGGCCCGGGGACTTTTTCTGACTTGATGAGTTGGTTTCTGCGAACAAGTGCAATTGTACCCGGTCCAAACACGCGGGTTCCGGCATTTGTTTTCTGATGACTCTCGCCAGATATGATGTAGCCAAAAACATGTTCCGGTACAAATGATTCATTGGCCCGTTGTTTCCTGTCAACACAAGAGTACAGCAGGTTACTAAACAATATATGGCCATTATTTTCCATCATAGTCAAATCTTTTAAAGATACCATTTACTTTAATTGGCTCAGCAGCATTTTGTCAAAGGTGCGGTCGGGCAGTATTTTGCGCATAAAAAGGCCCAGAGAGGCCATATAGCCCCCATGATAGCGTGTTTTAGGTTGTTTGGCTTCAATGGCTTTTCGTACCAGGTCAACTATAACTATGGGTTCGGCATTCTTTGATTCAACTTTTTGGGCTATACCTGCAAATTGTTTAGCTATAGTTTGGTAAGCCGTGTTGCCCGAGGTTTTTAGCAAATTGTCAATAGTAATATGTATCCACTCAGATTTAACACCACCTGGTTCAATAACTACCACATCAATACCAAATTGTTTTACCTCATTGCGCAGGCTGTCGCTCAGGCCTTCCAATGCAAATTTACTGGCATGGTACCAGCCGCCCAGGGCCGCAGCAAATTTGCCTCCTACAGATGATATGTTGATTATTTTGCCATAATGCTGCTGGCGCATATGTGGTAAAACCAATTGTGTTAAGCGTGCGGCCCCAAATACATTTACTTCCAGCTGGTAACGGGCATCACTGATAGGTACATCTTCTACAGCGCCATATGATCCAAAACCGGCATTATTTACCAACACATCAATACGGCCTTCGGCTTTAATAATGGTTTCAACACCAGCCAGCATTGATGCTTCGTCGGTTACATCCATGGATAAAATTTTCACGCCAAGTTGTTTTAGATCATCCATTTTTTCAACGCGACGGGCTGCGCCGTAAACTATATTTCCGTCCTGTTGCAGGTGCCTGGCCATTTCTTTACCCATACCGGCAGATGCACCGGTTATTAATATTACCTTTTTCATTTTGTTTGTACTATTTAATTACAATACAAATATGCTGGTAAAAACAGGAGGGTAGGTTTGCTGGGAAGCTCAACTTTGCTTTGGTGAGTAGCTCAAAAGTGAGAGAGAGAAAGAATTAATTTGTCATCCCTCTTGTTTCGGAATGACAAATTAAATGAAGATGAGGCTTATATCAAAAATCGCAATCGGCATGTTCAACATCATTGCCGGCTTTTAAAAAGCAGCTTTTAATAGTATCTGTTATATCAGAAAGATTGAACGGTTTTGCAATAAAAGCATCGGAACCGTAATTACCTAACGACTCCAACACCCTTGGGTACGCCGAAACCATCACTACGGGAATGTGTGCCGTTTCCGGCGTGGTTTTAAGAATGTGGCAAAGTTCGCCGCCGTTTATTCCAAATAAGATGTAATCCAGAATTACCATATCGGCGTTATAGCTGATGGCTGCCTTACAAATATCATCCGTAAAGTTCATACTTTGAACTTCGTAACCCTCCATCTCAAGTGTGTCTTTCATCACTTCGAGTATATCCTCACTATCATCGAGGATCAAAATTTTTTTAGGCATATTATTCAATTGGTAAAGGTGATAACGATTGATTAATACCTTTTGTTTTCAGCCAAAATCTTATTGCTGTAATAATTAAGTTACAGGTTAAATTCTCAAATCGGTTACCAACAAACGCATGGTTTCTAATATGGTATCCGAATGGGCTGATTTACCGGTTACCTTGGCTATCATAATAGCGCCTTCAACCAAGGCAATTATAGAAAGTGCTGTTCTTGTTACATCTGCATCTTGTTTAAACTCACCAGCCTCTATGCCTCCCTGTATCAGATCTTCAAGTCGCTTTTTCCATTTTGTAATTATGAGAGCCACCTTTTCCTTTAATAAGGGATTGGTATCATCAGCATCAACAGCGGTATTTAATATAGGGCAGCCACCTTCCGGAAAATTTTTATTGTTAAAGTTATGGTAAACAGTAGAGTAAACCATCAGTTTTTCATAGTAGCTGGGAGCTTTGTCCATCAAGGCAGCCACCTGTTTACGTACCTTTCCGGTATTGTATTCAAATGCGGCAACAGCAACTTCTTCTTTATTTTTAAAGTTACCGTAAATGCTACCCTTAGTGAGCCCCGTAGCATCGGTTAAATCAGACAGTGAAGTGCCAGCATATCCTTTTTTATTGAAGATGCCCGATGTAGACTCTATAATAAACTGCCGTGTTCGTTCGGCTTTTGATAATTCGGTTTCCATAATGCAAATGTACCAACTGGTATTATATATTTAACACATTCGGTAAACTATGATTATACCATTACAACAATATTTCCATACAATCTGTTGTTTTTCAATAGAGATTGTATGGAAGTATCAGAACAGGCTATTACCTGGGGGTATTCATCACTTTTAAAGCTTCGGCAGGCGAAGAAAGAAATAACTGATAAAGTTGTTCGGTACCAGCCACTCTGATCTCATAATTGTCAGTTTCAAGTCCAGCTAAAAACTCATCGGCAACCTGCGATGCCGGGATGCCATTATGCCCGCCAATTTCAGCAGAAAACTCTGTATCAACCAATGGAGGCATCAGCTCAAATACTTTAACAGAAGTATCAGCCAAGGCAACCCTTAATGCCTGGGTATACGAGTGCAGCGCTGCTTTAGTGGCAGAGTAGGTTGCAGTTAGCCTGCCGGGTACAAATGCCACTATTGATGATACGTTTACTATAGCTGATTCCTGTTGTTTTTGAAGCAAAGGCAATAGCTTCTGATTTAGCCTTAAAACCGAAAGGTAATTGGTGTGCATTTCAGCACCGGCTTTGTCAAAAATATCATCATCATTAACTATGCTGTTAAGTGTGGCATAACCTGCATTATTGATCACCATATTTAAGGCAGGGAAGTCGTTAATTAATTTGCTTACGAGCTTATCTACATCAGCAGCATCGGCTATATCGGCAGTTATAGCAGTTACATTTTGTAATTGCCCTGCTGCTTTTTCCAAACGTTCAGCGTTACGGCCAACTATAATTACATGATTGTTTTTGGCTGATAATTGTTTGGCTATTTCAAATCCAATTCCAGCGCTTCCACCGGTAATAAGTACTGTGTTTTGTGAGATTTTCATTTTGATGTTGTTTTGATAATACAAAAATATACCAATTGGTATATTTAAACAATAGGCTATTTTCACGTCTGTGTCACATTGTTTAAATATACTGATAATGAGGTTTATATGGAGTAAAAAAGAAGCCTGCTATTTTTTTAAATAGCAGGCAGCATATATAGGTATTAATTTAAAAGGGCTATGGTAGTATAAAAACAGACAGGCTACGAGGGCCATGTGCTCCAATAACCAATGATTGCTCTATATCTGCCGTTTTGGAAGGGCCAGATATAAATGCACCATAACCATAATCTGCATTGCCAATTTTGGTGTAGGCCTGGGCCATGGTGGGCACCAGGGCTTTCCGGCTAATTACAACAGCCAGGTGCTGGCTTATAAAAGGCAACACCCTTACATTCATCTCGCTTTCGGTTAGCCATAATGCTCCGTTTTCGGCTACACCGAGGTTTGATTGTAATATGGTTAGTTCAACATCGGCAAAGCTATGGGCCAGTTCGCCTGCCACGGCTGCTGCATAAGTATAGTCATCCAGTTCCTTAATGCCCGATACTATTTTAACATCGGGTTTAAACTCTTTTTGAAGAATAGCTTTTATGGCATCCATATCGGCCACTTCGTAAACAAAGCTGCCTCCTGCACTGGCTATGGTGGTATATTGTAGTGCGAGATCGCCAGAGTTAGCAGTTAAGCTATTCAACGCTTCCAGATCGGGCAGCTGTGCCTGGCTAAACTCATTTTTTTTGACGGCGGCTAATATTTTTTCCCGGCTCATTTCTTTTCTTCCTTTCTTTTGCTGTACCATTCACCAAAGGATTGTTCGGGCGATTTTGGCATTTCGCGGTGTTTATACCAGGGGTTTAACTGATTGTTAACGGCAAATGGTGCATGTTTAAATGTCCAGCGACCCGCCTTACCGGCAGTTCTGTACAATGAAGGGGACGACAGCGTGAAAGCCATGGCTTTCATAGCGAGAGTTTTTGCCTTAGGGCTGTATCCTTCTTTTACTATTACTTGCCTCCATTTATAAAGCTGATCGTGAATATCAATTTTAACCGGGCAAACGTTACTGCACGAGCCGCAAAGCGTTGAAGCAAAGGGCAAATCGGCATATTTTTTCATATCCAGGTTTGGCGCCAGGATAGAGCCTATTGGGCCGGCGATAGCTGTATGATAGCTGTGCCCGCCGCTTTTACGGTATACCGGGCAAGTGTTCATACATGCACCACAACGGATACATTTCAGTGAGTTGCGAAAATCCTCGCGACCCAATTGTACGCTGCGGCCATTATCAACAATTACGATATGGATTTCACGATCCTGCTGCGGTTTTTTGAAATGGCTTGAATAAGTAGTAATAGGCTGCCCTGTGGCGCTGCGGGTTAGCAGGCGTAAAAAAACACCCAAATGTTTTCTTTCGGGGATAATTTTTTCGATACCCATGGAGGCTATGTGTATTTCGGCCAGATGGGCGCCCATATCGGCATTGCCTTCATTGGTGCAAATTACAAATTCGCCGGTTTCGGCAATGGCAAAGTTAACACCGGTAAGTGCTGCCCTGCGCGTTAAAAAAACCTCACGCAGGTGCTGGCGGGCCGTTTCTGTAAGTATCTTAGGGTCCGATTCACCCTTGGCCGATCCCAGGTGCTCATGAAAAATATCACCTATTTCTTCTTTCTTTTTGTGGATGCAGGGTAGTACAATATGACTTGGCGGTTCGCCGGCCAACTGTACGATACGCTCGCCCAGATCCGAGTCGATCACATCAACCCCATGCTCTTGCAGATACTCATTTAAGTGACACTCCTCGGTAAGCATTGATTTGCTTTTAACCATACGGTTGATGCCCCGGTCTGCAAGCAGTTTATGAATTATCTGGTTATGCTCTGCAGCATCGGCCGCCCAGTGAACCACAACACCGTTTTTAAGGGCATTGGCCTCGAATTGCTCCAGGTAACTACTCAGGTTTGATAATACGTTGTTTTTGATCTGAGATGCTGTTTCGCGTAATAGTTCCCATTCTGGTAATTTATGGGCGGCAATATCACGTTTGGCGCGCACCCACCAAAGGGTTTCGTCGTGCCAGTCAACGCGTGGTTCGTCTTTATTAAAGGCCGCGGCTAATTCGGGGTGGCTTTTTCCGGTTGCGTTACTCATGGCTGTAATGGTTTAAAATTTCGGCAACATGAATTACTTTAACATTACTGTTTTGCCTGCGTAAAATGCCTTCCATGTGCATCAAACAAGAAAGATCGGCTGAGGTGATATATTCTGCCCCATGTTCAATATGGTCATCCACACGGTCTTTTCCCATTTTTGACGATACAGCTTCTTCTGCAACGCAAAACGTTCCGCCAAAGCCGCAGCAATCATCCTGCCTGCCCAGTTTTATTAGCTCAAGTCCCTGAACCATATTGAGCAAATGCGCGGGCTTGTTAAAATCGGGAGCAACCAACTCGCTCATTTGCGATATTTTTAAACCGCGCAAACCATGGCAGCTACTGTGTAATCCTACCTTATGAGGGAAATTGGCCTGCAGGTTTTCTACTTTTAATATATCAACCAAAAACTCGGTGAGTTCATAAACTCTTTTGCGTATCTCAACTGCCTGATCCTCTTTTTCCGGTGAATGCAAATGCTCTTTAATATGCAGTGTGCAGCTACCCGATGGGCACACGACATAATCGTATCCGGAAAAATTATCGACAAATAAATTATTACAACCCGTGGTCAGATGCTCATAACCAGAGTTGGCCATAGGCTGCCCACAACAGGTTTGGTTTTTAGGATAGTGTACCTCAACGCCCAGTTTTTCAAGTAATTGTAACGTGGCAATAGCTGCCCCGGGGTAAAACTGATCAACATAACAGGGTACAAATAAAGCTACCTTCATTTTATAGTTTTTACTTTAATTGGTTAAAGCAATATTAGCAGTATATGCGGTAAAACTATCCTCAGGTGTCTTTAAGTATTTTTTTACAAAAAATCACTTGCGGGGCAAGGGTTGTGCCAATAGCTTATTGGTTTACCTGCTAATAAATGTAACTTATAAAGTTGCATGCTAAACAACGAAATTACGGCAATTGGCAGCAAGTGTTATCAAGTTTTTTTGCAAATGATTAATGGTAATTAGCGTAAAAAGCTGCATTATTTTGCAATGGTAAAGGCATATCGAAAGGCCTGTACTCTGCATACAGGTTGAACTATTTTAGAGAGGGATGTTTTTAGCCTTATTCAGATATATACGCGAGCTTAACGTTTTTGTAGGTGCTTTTTTGAAGCTGAACTTTTAATTTTTTAAAGCTTTCTGTAGGACCCTGTGTAATAAACATGTTAAGCAGCCAGGCTGGTACACTGCCACCCGGATCTAAATGCAGGGTGTATTCTACTTTTACCTGTCCGCTGTCTGTAGGGGTAATTATCCACTTGCCAACAGAATGTTCAATACGCACTATGCCATCTTTAAGCGGCACCATATCAGGCAAACAAGGTGCATCAACAGTGATCACTTTGGTAGCAGGGTCCTGAGTTACTTTAATATGTGCTATAAAATCGCGGTTATGTACAGGCCATGGAATGGTTACTTCTGAATAATAATATAATTCTGAGGGTGATACCTGTTTAATCAGGTTTACAGATTTAGTATGGTAAACCCAGTCAATACTGCCTTTTATATCCAATAATACCGAAACCAATTGAGCTGGTGTTGCATTTAAGGTACATTCAACCTTGATGGCTTTTATCTTTGAATCTGGTACGTGGCGGGTGTAAACTTTAATTCCTTCTTTATTGGTGCTTAATGCCCAGGGCTCATCGGCTTTAGCTATAACTAAGGTGAGTAAAAACAGGAACGATAAAGTTATTTTTTTGTACATGATTAGCAGGACTAAATATTATGTAACAAAAATATATACAAAACAAGCCGGTTTGTTAACCGGCTTGTCAGTAAAAGGTCATTTGCTGTTAAGTGAAAGTAAATATGAAATACCTGTGTCAATCAGCTGGGCCGGTTATCTGAAAAGTATACTTTCCGGCTGCTGCTTTGTATGGTTGGGTGCTATTTATCGCTTTGCCGTCCTGGTAAACTTTACCCTCAGGGAATGTAATAGACGCGGTTGAATTTGCCGGTACGGTAACTTTGTAAGTTACGGTGTTGCCAGCACGCAGCCATGATGAAACTATCTTACCGTAAGGGCCGTCATGAGTTGCGGTAAACTCATTTAACCCAGTTGCAAAATGCGGCTGTAGTATCACGTTTTTAAAACCAGGATGATCCTGATCCGGATGGATACCCGCTATACCTTTATATAACCATGCACCGATTTCGCCAAACATGATATGGTTAAGTGACATATCAGATTTGGCGTCTATTTTCCAGTTTTCATATAACGTGGTTGCTCCGTTAGCCATCCACCAGCCCCATGAAGGATATGTTTCCTGCGATGCTATTTTATAAGCCACATCTGCATAGCCATTATCGCTTAAAGCACTCAAAATTGCTTTGGCACCTAAAATACCCACATCAAGGTGAAAATTGTCGGCAGCCACTCGTTTGGCCAGGTTAGCTGCTACTTTACCTTTCATGTTTTGCGGCACTACATCCCAGTAAAGGGGTACAGATAATTCAGTTTGCAAGCCTTTGTTATACATGCCGGTTTCTGTATTCAGGTATTTGGTGTTGATAGCGTTTTTAATTTTAGCAGCCAATGCCGAATATTTCACAAAGTCGGCCTGTTTACCCAATATTTTAGCAGCTTTAGCCAATATATTGGCATCAGCATAATAATATACCGATGATGTAAGCTCAACCGGCGATACTGATTTAACGGGCACCCAGTCGCCAAGGCCCCAGGTGGTTAAGCCTGTAGGGTAAAGCTCGTTAATATGGTTCACGTATTTTTGAATACTGGTATAACTGTCTGCGAGCAATTTAGTATCGCCATAAAACATATAAATGTTCCATGGGATAATAGCAATGGTGCTGGTCCAGTCGGGGCCGTTGCCCCACTCATAACCCCAGCCGCCAGTTGGGATGATGGACGGCAGGACACCGTTGGGTTGCTGCTCGTCGCGGTGATCGGCAAGCCATTTTTCATAAATGGTTATGGCATCAAAATTATATAGTCCAGTTTCGCTGGCAATGTGGGCATCACCGGTCCAGCCGTTCTTTTCGCGCTGGGGACAGTCAGTCGGATAGCCAAAAAGGTTGCTCAGGTACGAGTTGTTGGTGGCTTCCCATATTTGGTTAATAGTTTTGTTTGATGATGTTACTGTACCAATTGGGGCAACATCACTGTGCATAAAGTAAGCCTTCAGGCTTTCTTTGGTCAGTTCAATGGGTTTACTGCTGCTAACCTCAACATATTGAAAACCTTTATAATTAAACTTGGGCATAAATGTTTCTTCGCCTTTACCACTCAAAATAAAAATATCGGTCTGAAAAGGATCTTTATCATCTGTTGGCCTGTAATGAAGGTCGATGTTTGATTGATCAACATGGCCGTTCTTATTCAACCGTTCGGCATGTTTAAGACGTATAACCGTGCCCGAATCGCCTTTTACAGTGATCTGGCTAACGCCGGAAATATTGCGGCCAATATCAAACACCCATATGTTGTTATCAATTTTGGTGATGGTTTTGGAAGCTATTTCTTCCACATTGCGAATAGGTTGCAGACTTTGTGCAACAATATTTTTGGATGGCGCCGAACGGTAAATGGCCGGTTTCCAGGTGCTGTCAACAAAGTTTGGTGTATTCCATCCCGGCTGTTCTTTACGGGCATCATAATGTTCGGCAGTGTAAATGCTGTTGAACACCACAGGGCTCATGGATGTTTTCCATTCTGTGTTTGACGATATGGTTTCAACAGCACCATCAGTATAAGTAACACGCAGATCCATACAAAAAGTAGGGCGGCAGCGCCACGGTGCCTGATGGAAATACCAAACAGCAGTACTCTGGTGATTATACCAGCCGTTACCCAACAACACGCCGATGGCATTTTTACCACTTTGCAATTGCGCGGTAACGTCATAGGCAACATATAAGGTGCGCCTGTCAAAACGGGTATACATAGGGTCAAGGCGGTGGTTGCCTATTTTTTGCCCGTTAATATATAGTTCATACAAACCAGCCACCGCAATATAAGCCCTTGCTGAGCGAATTTGCCTGGTTACTTTAAACGTATGCCTAAAGTAAGGTGCCGGTTTAACAGCAATGCCTTTATTATCGCTTATCCATGAACCTTTCCAGTTACGCATATCCATCATGCCGGTTTCAAAACTGGCAATGGCAGATGGGAGGAGTTTTTTACCCGCCTGATCCCATAGTTGTACGCGCCAGTAATATTTGGTAAATGGCTGTAAAGCTTTGCCCTGATAGGTTACCAGGTTTGCTGCTGATGAAATCTTTGAGGTTACCCAGCTATCGCCCTTACCTGCATTCACAGCCGCTGAATCTGTACCTGTAATAACCTGATAAGCGGTTTGCGCAGCCCCTTGTTTATCATCTGTCATTAACCAGCTTAAGCGTGGATGGGCTGAATCGGTGCCGATTGGGTTAAACAGGTGTTCGCATTGTAAACCAGTAGCTGTACCTGGTGTTTGGGCACCTGCAATTTGAACGACAAAACTGCTGATTAATAAAGCAATGCAGAGCGATGGCTTGCGTAAAGAATTATTCATATAAAATATAGGGAAACGATTTATAAAAGTAATTAAATGCTTTTAGCAAGCAAGAGGGCAAAAAATAAAAGCTTGTTGCAAACATGAAGTTAATGTGGTTAACAACAATGTTAAAAGGATATTTTGGTTTAAACAAGGCTAACTATCCTGCACTGTCTGCCGGGTTTAATATTGTTAGGAGAATTTGGTTTATGCACATTTACAGCAGTTCACGCAGTGTGGGCCAAACGTTATTGGCCATAACGCGGTAGCCGCTGGCCGAGGGGTGAAGCATATCGGGAAGGTTAAAATGAGGTTTTCCGGCTACACCCGCCAGGTAAAAAGGCACAAAAGCCATTTGGTTGGCATCGGCCAGTTTGCGAAATATGGCTCTGAACTCTGCAGCAAATGCCCCGGGAATGAAAGCTGGTATCTCCATACCCATTAAAGCCAGTTTTACGTCCGGAAATTTAAGTTTAACCTTGTCAATTATTGCTTGCAGGTTTTTGAAAGTGGTTTGAGGTAATATTCCTCTTATAATATCATTTATACCAAGTTCTAGTACAAATATATGAATGGGGCGGTTTGTCCAGTAATCTAAACGTAAAAGCCCTCCGGCCGATGTGTCCCCGCTAAAACCACCATTAATTACATGGTAAGGTAATTCAGCAGCATTTATTTTTTGTTGTATAAGGGCCGGGAGCGATTCTGTTTTGGCATCTTTTAAGCCATAGCCAGCCGTGAGGCTATCGCCAAAGAAAAGTATATTATTCATTGAGAGCGGCGCTGTAACTATTAAAATTTGTTGTTATCTCTGAAGTTTTGAGCGCGCACAGCTATTTGTTCTAAAGTAAGTTCGCCATATTTTTTGGCACGGTCCATCCATTCTGGTCCGTTTTCGGCCAAATCATCGATAATTGATTTTCCGTCAGGACCTTTCTTTGTTACATAGTTTATGCCGTAAGCAACTGCTGCACCAACGACAAGGAATTTTAATAAGCCCATAATTTTATTTTTTATAATTTATATGACAATGATGGTGCCAGTTTGTTACATGGCTTATTTATAACATGTTTGAGCCGGTTAAAAGTTTAATGTTTTAATTACTTTTACGGCAAAAGCCTGTTTTATATGTTTTTTATTTTGTCAAAAGTACTGTCGTTTTTGCTTTATCCACTGCTATATGTATTTGTTTTACTACTGATAGCTATTTTTTCAAAAGATACTAAAAGAAAGCGTAAATGCCTGGTAATCGGCGTAATTGTACTTTATGTTTTTTCTAATTCTTTCCTGATTAACCGGTTTGCAAGTGCCTGGGATATTGCCCCAACAAAACTTGAAAAGGGTAAGGTATACAACACGGCCATTGTACTGGGCGGTTTTTCTTCAGATGATAAAGAGGGTAGGGGAATGTTTAACACTGCAGCAGACAGGTTTATACAAGGCGTGCTTTTACAAAAAACAGGTCGGGTAAAAAATGTTTTAATAACCGGTGGCAATGGTAACTTAAATCCATCTGCCTATAGAGAAGGCGCTTGGGCAAAATATGAACTGAAAGATGCTCAAATACCCGACAGTTGTATTTTGATAGAAGACAAATCGCGCAATACACTTGAAAATGCGGCGTTTACAAAAGCATTGCTACTAAAGCATAAACAGCAAGGGCCGTATTTGCTGATAACCTCGGCCTTTCACATGCGCAGATCTATAGGGATATTTAAAAAAGCAGGTATCGATGTTATACCGTACCCTTGCAATTACATAGCCGGAAGAAGTCCTCTTGCTTTTGATGAATTAGTGCCCAGCGCCGATGCTTTAAGTAAATGGAGTACTTATATTAAAGAAGTTATAGGGTTAACAGTTAACTATATTTCAAACAAAGGTTAACTTCAATACTTATTTATAAACTATAAATGGATATATGGGGATATTGTTAGTTGAGGATGAACCAAATGTTGTTTCGGTAATAAAACGCGGGCTTGCCGATTATGGCTTTGAAGTAAGCGTAGCGGCAAATGGTGCAACCGGTTTACAAATGGCCCTCGATAACGACTTTGACCTGGTGATATTGGATGTAATGCTGCCCGTTATGGATGGTATTCAGGTATGTAAACTCATCAGGCAACAAAAGCAAAGTGTACCTATTATCATGCTCACCGCACTTGATTCTACAGAAAATATTGTGAGCGGGCTGGATAGCGGAGCTGATGACTACCTGGTTAAGCCTTTTAAAATAGCAGAGTTAGCAGCACGCTTGCGTACCCTGCTGCGAAGAAAGGGTGGTGATACACAAATGAAAAACAATGTGTATGCCATTAGTAATGTGGAACTTGATTCCGAATCTAAAATAGCTTATCGGGATAAAGACCCTCTGAAACTTACCGCAACAGAGTTCAGGTTGCTGGAGTATTTTATCAAAAATCAAAAAAAGGTGCTGTCACGTATTCAAATATTAGAAAGTGTTTGGGATATTGATTTTAACATGGGCACCAATGTGGTAGACGTTTATGTTAATTACCTGCGCAAAAAATTAGAAAAAGATGGTACTTCAAAATTGATACATACGGTTTTTGGCATGGGGTACATCATGAAGGAGGGCGAGCCGGATGAAAATACAAAGTAAAATAACTTTACTTTTCCTGCTGCTTTCTGGCGCTATATTGATATTGCTCAATATAACCGTATTTTACCTGGTTTATAGGTTTGGTTTTGATGATTTTTTTAAACGGTTAGAAGCCCGGGTAAACATATCTGCCGAGGTAAATATTTTCCCGAGTGCTAAAAGCAGCGCCTACCAGGAAGTAAGAAACAAATACCTGGAAAGGCTGGAGGAAGAACAAGCATACCTGTTTAATACCGATACCATAAATAAAATTCACATTAAAGGGAATGTTGATGTGAAAAGCAGTTTTATTCGGAGTATATTAAAAGATGGTAATGCACGCTACAAGCATGATAATACTTTTTATGCCGGTAAGCAATTTACTAAAGGCACCCAAAAGTACATCGTAATAGTTTCGGCATCAGATCCGGCGGGTTTTCAGGAGTTAAAAGATCTGCAGCGGATACTCATCTACGGCTTTCTGGCAGCTATGGTGCTGGTTTATTTTGTTGGGAAGATATTTTCATTTTATACCTTTCAGCCTATAAGGCGTATTATTAGTAATGTTAAAAATATTACGGCCAATAACCTTCATTTCAGGTTGGATGAGTTAACCGGTAAAGACGAAGTAGCCGAGCTTTCTTATACTTTTAATGATATGCTTAACCGGCTGGAAACAGCTTTTGAAACACAGAATAACTTTGTGAGCAATGCCTCGCATGAGCTACGCACGCCATTAACCATTATCAGTACCGAGGCCGAACTGGCTTTGAGTAAACATGATGTGAGCCTGGAGCAGCGCGAAATATTTTCGACTATTTACTCAGAATCAGAAAAGCTGGGGCAGATATTAAGCAGCTTGCTTTCATTAGCACAATCGGGCTTTGACGGCCAAAAACAACGCTGGGAGAGCATCCGCATAGACGAGTTGGTGATGATAGCCTCTGAGTCCGTAAAAAAGATCAATCCGGATAGTAACATTGAGATTGATCTGGCCGATATGCCTGCCGATGAGCGGTTGCTTTATGTAAGCGGAAACAGCAACTTGCTTAAGTTAGCTATTACCAACATCATCAGCAATGCTTGTAAATACTCCGACAACCGGATGGTGAAAATAAGGATGCTGGCCGAAAATAATAAGGTGATTATTTCTGTAGCCGATCAGGGTATAGGAATACCTCAAACCGAGTTACAGCATATATTCGAGCCCTTTTTCAGGGCATCAAATGCGCATAGCTACGAAGGGCATGGTGTAGGGCTACCCTTAACGTTAAATATCATACGCCTGCATAAGGGCAGTATTGGAATCCGCTCGGAAGTAGGCAGCGGTACCGAGATGAAGGTGTTTTTGCCGGTTGACGCCTCGGCGTAAAATTCTAATCAAATTCTAATAACTTTCTTAAACGGTCTTAATTATTGGGGGCTACACTTGTATCAAGCAAAACGATATAAGTTAAACCATTAATAATTAAGACTATGAAAACGCTGCTCATCCCAACAGATTTTACTTACCAGTCACTTCAAAGCATCCCAGAAATAGCCCAGCAATATTATCCGCAAAAGCTGAATATCATGTTGGTGCATATGTTAAAAATTACCGATTCTATCAGTGAACTGCTGATGCTTTCGCGCAGGTCTACTGAAATCAGGCAAATACCTGATAACTTTTACATCCGTTGCCGAGAGCTTGAAAAAGATTACAGCCATTTAATTAATCGCATTCATATTGATATTTTTTACGGCAGCACCGTAGCTGTTTTTAACAACTACCTTGATGCACATGAGGTTGATGGCATTGTGCCTCCGCACAGTAATTATCAATTGCTGTTTAAGAATAGTATTGACCCTGAAATACTGATTGGAAAAAGTGCCGTAAGGGTAATTGAAATTGCCGAAACAACCAGGCCGGTGCTTAATATCGTCACACCTGAAAATGAATTGATTGAACAACAGTAATTGATCATTTAAATCAAGAACATTATGCTACTAAAAGAAAACATTCCGGCTACTTACGTATTCGGAAAAATAAAGAAGGAACTGATTATGGTAGCCATTTACTCAACGGCTATTTACTTCATACATCAGTACTATAATTTAAAGGAGGTATCTATACCGCTAACTGTGCCTACCATATTGGGTACCATTATTTCCCTGCTGCTGGCTTTCAGGTCAAACCAAGCGTATGACCGCTGGTGGGAAGCCCGTATATTATGGGGAGGAATAGTAAATGATTGCCGCACCTTTACACGGCAAGTGTTAACATTTGTTGACAGCAGTTACGATGGCGAAGAAAAATGGGCCCTTAAAGAGCGGATTGTTAAACGGCAGATAGCCTGGTGCTACAGCTTAAGTCACCACCTGCGCAAACAAAATTCCAAACAAAACCTGGAGGCTTATTTGAGCGAAGATGACTTGAATAATATCAAAGATATGGATCATGTGCCACTGGCATTAAATGAACTGCAAGGGCACGATCTGCGCACTTTATACAAGCTGGGCTGGATCAATGAGTATCAGCAGGTTACTATGGATGGTACCCTTACTGGTTTTGTAAACTCTATGGGAGGGTGCGAGCGTATAAAAAATACCGTATTCCCCGCTACCTACAGCGTTTATATACACTGGTTGGTATTGTTTTTTGTGCTACTGCTTCCTTTTAGCCTGATGGAATTTTTTGGCGCACTGCAGGTACCCTTGGTTATCGCTATATCATCGGCATTTTTCCTGATCGAAAAAATGGCTATCCATTTGCAGGATCCGTTTGAAAATATGCCCACGGATACCCCAACAACAACTATCAGCCGTAAAATTGAGCATGATTTAAAGCAGATGTTGAAAGACGAATCACCAAGAAATACAGATGCAGCTACTGCTAACCAAGCTGTGTTTTATATACTATAGCAACTGATTAACCCCATATATATATCCCGAAAGCGGCGCTGTTTTGGCGCCGCTTTTATTTTGCCATTGTTTTTTATTAATACCACACTGTAAAGTGGATTAATGAATGTGCTATTATTTAATTACTTTGGCTAATGGGAATTTTAAATAACACCTCCCGATTATTATAATGACTTATTGCCTGGGAATTAAAGTTAAGGAAGGATTGTTAGCCATAGCCGATACGCGCATTACTTCGGGTACAGATACTACGGTTAAAAAGAAGATCACCATAGAACAAAAAGATCATTTTTCGCTTTTTATCATGACCAGCGGTTTACGGTCAGTAAGGGATAAGGCTATTACTTACTTTACAGAACAGTTAGAAAACCAGGAGTTTAATAAACTGTATAAAGCCGTAAATGCTTTTGGTGAACAGGTGAAGCGTGCCGCCGAAGAAGACAGGGTTGCATTAGAAAAAGCAGGCTTTAAATTTGATTTGAACACCATTATAGGCGGCCAGCTCAAAGATGATCATGAACATAAGCTTTTTTTGCTTTACCCAGAAGGTAACTGGGTAGAGTTAGGGCAGGGAGCACCCTATGTTGTAATAGGCAACTCGGGCCATGGCAAAGCTATATTGAACAGGATACTGGAAGAGGACTCAAGCTTAAAACTGGCCCTTAAAACTGGCTTTCTTTCGTTTGATTCTACAAGGGTAAGCTCCAATAATGTTGATTTTCCTATTGATGTGGTACTTTATAAAAAAGACACCTTTGAAATGGTGGAGCAGCGCTATGAGAAAAAAGACCTGGAATATATATCAACCGAATGGGCCGAGGAATTAAAAAGCGCCCTTGATCATATATCGGAAGACTGGATGGAGCCTGCATTTGATAAATTAAAAGAAACTAAAACAGCGAGCTGATTATATGAGATTCGATGTGTTTACCCAAATGGAATATGTAGTACGGTCGCCGGGCACATTGGTATTAAATATACACGCTTTACGCACACCGCACCAAACGGTACTTAATGAGGAGTTTACGGTAGAGCCATACCTCAAGGTAGAAGAACTGGTATTGGCACAGGGCGAAAACCGGCTGATGCGCTTTGAAGTTGCCGAACCGGGTACTATTAAAGTTACTTATAAAGCCCTGGTTGATAATTATTATGAAATAACTGATTACTCGCACCAGGAAGAAACACTGGTGGCCCATCTGGATGTTGCTGTACTGCCTTACCTTAACCCAAGCAGGTATTGCCAGTCAGATAAGTTATACCGATTGGCGCATAATATGTTCGGGCATATTACCAACCCGTTTGAGCAGGTAAAGTCCCTAACCGACTGGATTCATAAAAATGTCCAGTACCTGAGTGGCTACAGCAATTCACAAACTTCAGCTTTTGATACAGTAACCGAGCAGGCCGGGGTATGCCGTGATTTTGCTCATCTGGGTATAGCTTTATGCCGTGCGTTAACCATACCCGCAAGGTACTTTACCGGATATGCCTACCATTTAAAGCCTGCCGATTTTCACGCCTGTTTTGAAGCATACCTTGGTGGCAACTGGGTATTGTTTGATGCCACACAGCTGGTGCCGCTAAATGGCCTCGTAAAAATAGCCACCGGCCGCGACGCGGCGGAAACCGCCATAGCCAACATTTTTGGCGATGTAACTTTTACAACCATGCAGGTAAGCTGCGAACTGGCCGAAGGAGAAACCTTTGATCCACTTTATTATACCAATGGTGGTTTTAAAGGGCTTTCGTACTTGTAAGTATAAACCGGATTAGGGGATTCAATATAAACATTTAGAAATTGTTCCAACAATATGCTGTTGGCAAAGTAACAGGATATTGTATATTCGTTTGTAAAGATGAAAATAGCTATTGATGTTTTTTATCGAAATGATATCGCCAAAATTGTGGCTGCGACTTTTAATAACTGGCATGATCGATCACCTACGGAAATCGTCATCAAACATAAAATGTCAATTATTGAATATATACCTGGGGAGTTTTACAAAAAAGAATTGCCTTGTTTAACTGAGATAATTGCGAATTTCGATCTCAATGAAATTGATGTCATTATCATTGATGGCTATGTTTACCTTAACGATGATGGAAATCCGGGTTTGGGGGCTTATTTATATGAGTACTTAAAGCAAAAAGTATCTGTTATTGGTGTAGCCAAAACCCCATTTCATAATAATACTAAGCACGTGAAAGAGGTGTACCGCGGTAAAAGTCAACAACCTTTATATATTACTGCTATAGGTACTGATCTTGGCCAGGCGGCTAAAGATGTCAAAAGTATGTATGGCGAGTTTAGAATGCCACAAATTTTAAAACTGATAGATACAGAAACGAAGAAATAACGTCATTATGAATTCTAGTTTGCAGAATGAGATATTAAGGATTCCACCTGAACAGCGTTTTTTTACAGGAAAAGGAGCGCGTTTATTAGATTATTATTGTAATGATGCTTGTGTATTTGGTTACGGAACGTACTCTAATGTTGCGCCACTAAGTTTTATACCACCAGAAACAAAAGGTCTTTATTTTTATTATGGAGCTGGCATTAAGGATTTGTTAGAGGAAATACTGAAGTTAGATTTGGTGAACAATTTGGAGTGCATGGCAATTGGTATTACGCATAATAATGCAAATGATTACGCAGACTATAGCGAAATATCGAAACTGTTATCAAATAGTCATTTTCCGAAGCTCAGATTTTTTGAATATGGTGTTGACGAACTTATTGCAAATGAACATTGCATATATGGCAATCTGGGTAATATCACTGATGTATTAGGGAATATGCCGGGGTTAGAAAAATTATACTTATATGGGAATTTTGAGCTTACCAAACCACTTGATCTTCCACAGCTTGCTGATCTGGAAGTTTTGATGGATGACTATGTACTTCACATCAATGGCGGCAAAATAAGTAATGAAACACTTCAGAAAATACTATCATCCGATTTGGAATCAATACAAATATTGTCACTGTACATGGACTTCAACGATCAGAATTATGATTACTCTATTCCAGAAACATTTTTAAGTGGTCAGCATATGTCAAAACTCAAAATGTTTGAGCTTCAAGGTAAATTTAAGACTGGAACAAAAACAACAATCAGTAAAAGTGAGTTTTTGAATAATTCAACAATCAAATTGGATATCAGTGGGCTTAAAGAACCGAATATTTAATTGTTAGAAATAAAATACATAGACAACAAGTTACTGTACTGTATAATTTACTAAGAAAATATTTTGTGAAAATTTGACGTCGCGGGCAGATTCGAACTGCCGTAGAAGGTTTTGCAGACCTTAACCTATCCTCTCGGTCACACGACTTGAAAAAAAAACTATAAATCACTTACGAAGATGGGCGGTGGGTTGAGATTGTTTTATCTCTCTCCTTGCGGAGCAGGAATTAGCACCTTTTACATTATGCGGATGTACAGGTTGCTAAGACGTCTTTGGGCCTTTCCCTCAGTCTTTCTTGATAAGCTAAATAAAGAACTATTTGTCTGTTGACACAGCAAATATAAAAACAATTTATATAATTCCTATAGATTTAGTGGAATATTTAAAAAAAGTTTGATCCAACCTAAATTTATCCGTTTGAGCGATAGCCATAAATCAATTATAGAATAGGTATATTAAATAGCACCTCCTTAGTTCTTCAGGAGAATAAACCCGTTTATTATATAGTTCGCTTACAAATACACAATAATTCACATATTTGCAGTATGAGCAAGTTATGGCAGAAAACCACTAATGTAAACGAACTGGTAGAGAACTTTACTGTTGGCCGCGACAGGGAATTTGATGAACAAATGGCCGCTTTTGATGTGCTGGGATCACTGGCACACACTCGTATGCTGCAAAGCATAGGCCTCATGGATACCACCGACCTTGACCTGGTTCAACGCGAACTGAAAGCCATTTATGCCGATATTGAAAAAGGTGGTTTTACCATTGGAGATGGGGTAGAGGATGTACACTCACAAGTTGAAATGCTGCTCACCCAGCGCATTGGCGATGCCGGTAAAAAAATACATAGCGGTCGTTCCCGTAATGATCAGGTACTGGTTGACCTTAAATTATTTTTCCGCCACCAGTTGCAGCAGGTTGTTGAGGAAACAGAAACCCTGTTTCGTGAGCTTATAACATTAAGCGAAAAACATAAGGATGTGCTGTTACCGGGCTATACGCATTTGCAGGTGGCTATGCCATCGTCATTTGGCCTGTGGTTTGGTGCTTATGCCGAAAGCTTGGCCGATGACCTTGAACTTGTTTTAGCCGCTTATCGTATTACCAATAAAAATCCCCTGGGTTCTGCGGCGGGTTATGGGTCATCGTTCCCGTTAAACCGTACTTTAACTACCCAATTGCTGGGCTTTGATAGTTTAAATTATAACGTGGTATACGCGCAGATGGGCCGCGGCAAAACAGAAAGGATCATTGCGCAGGCTATATCATCTGTTGCAGCCACGCTGGCAAAAATGGCTATGGATCAGGCTTTGTATCTGAGCCAGAATTTTGCCTTTGTAAGCTATCCGGATACTTTGACAACAGGTAGCAGCATTATGCCTCATAAAAAGAATCCTGACGTTTGGGAAATCATGCGTGGCAAATGTAACCGCCTGCAAGCCTTACCTAACGATGTGGCTATGATGACCACTAATTTGCCATCAGGCTATCACCGCGAATTACAGTTGTTAAAAGAGTTGTTGTTTCCTGCATTTGCCGATCTGAAAAGCTGCTTGCATATGGCCACTTTCATGCTACAGAATATTACGGTTAATGCCGGCATACTGAATGATCCTAAATATGCTTACCTGTTCAGCGTAGAAGAAGTGAACCGGATGGTATTGAGCGGTACCCCTTTCCGCGATGCCTATAAGCAAATAGGTATGGCCATTGAACAAGGCGATTTTAATCCGGATAAAACTGTAAACCATACCCACGAAGGCAGTATAGGTAATTTGGGTAATGAACATATTACAGCGGCATTTGATAAGCTGATAGCCAATTTTGATTTTAAAAAGGTTGAAGAGGCGATAAAAGAATTAGTGAAGTAAAACAGGAACAATTTCCAATTTGTCATCCTGAGAGAACGAAGGATCTATTTTTTAAAACAATGAACGGACAAAACAGAAGCGATATTTATCCCGGCCTTGAAGTTGATATTATCCTGAAAAAGGATCAGCGTACAGGTACCCTTACCCGAGGGATTGTAAAAAGATTGCTTACCAGTGCAACCTATCACTCCAGGGGTATAAAAGTTCAGCTGGATGACGGGCAGGTTGGCCGGGTTGCATGGATAGTAGAAGAAGATTAAATTTATATAATTCATCAATTCTACACAATTCATCGCCATATTTACAGTAAACCTTTATTATGCCTGTAAGTAAACCCAAAAACAAAATATGGCTGCGCATGGATGCCCACTACAGGGTACTTATTGCCATCCTGGCAGGAGTAGTGGTTGCGTCTTTTTGCTGGGGAAACTTTGGTGTCCCAGCTGTAATATTATTTACCTGGATAGCATTTGCTTTAGTTATTATTGTTTTGGATTGGGTGATTATTCTGTCATCACATCCGGCAGAGATACGTACAATTGCCAAAATTGAAGATTCCAGTCGTACATTGATATTTCTGTTCGTAATAGTGGCATCATTGATCAGTATGCTGGCTATTTTCTTCCTGCTAAAATCATCTAAACAGCTATCGCCCGAGGCCGTTACATGGCACGTTTTGTTGGGTATGGCATCGGTTATTGTTTCATGGGTGTTGGTACATACCATATTTACCCTGCGTTACGCGCACATGTATTATACCACCGATACCGATAATGATAATAAAAAGAAGCCTTTAGGCGGCTTGGATTTTCCGGGCGATGAAAAAAAACCGGATTATCTTGACTTTGTTTACTTTTCCTTTGTTATTGGCATGACATTCCAGGTATCAGATGTGGAGATCTCCTCCCGCCAGATCCGCCGCCTGGCCTGGATACATGGTATGATCTCATTTGCGTTCAATACGGCTATAGTAGCACTCAGCATTAACGTTATATCGGGCCTGGTAGCTAATTAAAACAAGGTGTTTTGTGTGGGATCAATAAATTTAGGGCGAAGTACCTGTGTACCCAGCGCATGGTTAAGTTTATCCGTTACATAGTCGGCCAATATAGGCGAGTAGCGTTCATCATGTTGATGCATAAAGAACCATACCGATTTTAAACCCTGTTGTTGCCATTGTTTAATACGGGCAACCCATTCATCCAAACGTGCCTCGTCTGATGTAAATTTGCCGTCTATAAGCCCGTTGCCTACAAAGCGGATGAAGGCATGAGGTGTAGGCAGATTCATATGCACCACATCCCGACGGCCGGAAGCATCAGTAATTACGGCGCCGATATCCAGGTCGTGCAATAGTTTAAAAACTTTTTCAGCGTTCTCCGGTACAGCAAACCAATCTTTATGCCTTAGTTCTACAAAAATAGGTACATCTTTAGGTAGTTGTTCCAGGTATGCTTTTAACTCCGGAAAACTTTTGGGCGTATAATTATCGCTCAGCTGTAAAAACATCGGGCCAAGCTTATCGCCAAAAGCCAAAACTCCTTCGTAATAACTGGTGGTAATATCTTCAGCATTTTTTAAGCGCCGTATATGGCTGATGCTTTGTGAAAATTTAGGACAAAATTTGAAATTCGTATTACTATCGGCTTTTGCCTTCCATTTGGCAATAGTATCGGGCCCGTAAACATTATAAAAGGTTGCATTGAGTTCAATGCAATCAAAATGTTTTACGTATTCATCCAGAAAATTAACTTCTTTGGTTTTCAGCGGGTATATCTGCCCAACCCATTCTTTACGTCCCCATTTGGCACAACCTACATGTACTTGCAAGGACTGATTGTTTTTTGCAGCCTTTAAAGTGCTTAAAGTTAGTTCAGGATCGGGCGGAAGAGTAAAATCAACGCTTGCTAATTCTTCCGGAGTAACGCGGCCAAATTCCATATCAATGCTTTATTTTTTGCAAGATAAGGTTTTGAGAGGAATGGATGAAAGATCATAAAAAAAGTAGAGGCGCGCATATACGCCTCTACCAATTGGAATCACTTATAAAAACATACCACCTGACGCTTCAATGCGTTGTGCGTTTATCCAGCGGCCTTCTTCAGTACATAAAAAGGCAACTATACCCCCAATATCATCTGGCAATCCCGGGCGGCCTAAAGCTGTGATGCCTGATATACGGTCATGCATTCCTTCATGTGAAAATGCCGCTTTCGTAAAGTCGGTTTCAATAATGCCTGGTGCCACTACATTGGCTGCAATACCACGGTGACCAAGCTCCTTTGCCAGGTAGCGGGTAAATATTTCAATAGCACCTTTCATTGATCCGTAGGCTGCATAACCCGGAGTTGCAAAGCGGGCCAAACCACTTGAAAAATTAATGATGCGGCCACCATCGGCAATAACAGGAAGACTTTTCTGGGTTAAAAAATAAACACCTTTAAAGTGTACATTAAACAGGTTGTCGAAATCCTCTTCGGTGGTTTCTCCAAATTTAGAAGCAGCGTCTATACCCGCGTTGTTGATCAGGAAATCAAAAGTATCGCGCCCCCATTTTTCGTTCAATATCATTTTTAACTGCTCAATAAAAGCATCAAATGATTTGATAACACCAGTATCCAGTTGTAGTGTGGCTGCTTTTTGACCCGCCTTTTCAATTTCAGCAACTACGGCCTCAGCTTCTTCCTTTTTACTGCGGTAGGTGATAATTACATCGATGCCCTTTTTAGCAAGGTGCAGGGCGGAATTTTTACCCAAACCCCTGCTGCCGCCGGTAACAAGAGCTATTTTATTAGTTGTACTCATTTTTTACTTTGTTGTTGTTTTATATTAACAATACAAAGTTGCAGCTAAAGCGTGTTTTAATTATGGTGACTGCTTCAGATAAAATGGTACCAGCTTCAGATAAAATGGTACCAGCTTAGTGGTTAAATAATACAAGAGATGATTGTGAAGGCTAAAACGAGTGATAATCGGATATCCTAAAATTGGGAATTAGTCCTTCTTCAACCTGAAGAACTAAGGATGAAAGTAGAGGATTAACTTAGCTCAACTATAGTTATTATTGATATTGCTTCAAAAGTACTTGTTCACGGTACTGTTTGGGCGTAACACCTTCAAAGCGTTTAAAAAATTTGGTAAAATTTGAAGGATCAAAAGTAAGCTTCGATGCAATCTCGGCTATTGCCATGTTATTGTTTTGCAACATGCCCTTGGCAATTACTAATAACTTTTCCTCGAAAAAATCGCAAGGAGTTTTGCCGGTAGTTAATTTAACGGTGTTGGTTAAATGAGTAGGGTGTATGTGCTGTAAATCGGCAAAATCCCTTATCTCCATCATATCCATTACCTTGTTATGCACAATATCCTGCAGGTGCTGATCAAGCGCTTTCAAAAAATCGCTGGTTATTTCATGCTGACGGGCTAATATCTTTTTAGGTATTGTTGCTGTGGCCATTTACAAAGTTAAGCAAACAGATCAGGCTTAAAAACAGGGGCAGTCCTTTTTTTAGAGGCCTGTTCATAAGCATATCCCAATTTAATGATATCACCCTCTTTGTAAGCAGTACTAAAAAACGAAAGCCCTACAGGTAAGCCGTGCGCCAGGCCCATGGGTACCGTTATGTGCGGATACCCGGCTTTAGCAGCTGGCCCGGAGAAAGAAAAACCATTGTCGTAATCACCGTTAACCAGGTCAATACAACCAGCCGGGCCGTTAGTGGTGCCAATAATGGCATCCAGTTTATTATCGGTTAGTATTTTATCAATTACGCTGCGTGTACCATCGCTGGTTTGTTTTAAAGCATCAAGGTATTCCTTTGTATTTAAATCGCCTTTAGTTTGAGCATATTCCAGTGTTTCCTGTTGAAAAAAGGGCATGGCTTTAGCCTTATTTTGTTTATTAAAGGCAATTACATCGGCCAGGGTTTTGGTTTTGCTATTAGCATTGGCTAAGTACTGGTTTAATCCATCTTTAAACTCGTATAACAGTACGGTAAACTCGCCTTTGCTTATATCTTTTAGTGCTTTGTTTAACTCAACTTCAACTATGATTGCACCCTTATTTTTGAGCGTGCTAATTGCATCCTTTAAAAGGGCAACCACTGCAGGCTTATCATCAAATGCTGATTTCTCAACCCCCAGGCGTTTACCCTGTAGCCCATTTGCATCCAGAAATTTAGTATAATCGGCCTCTGCTTTTCCTTTACTGGTTAGGGTATACGTATCTTGTGCATCTATACCGGCTAAGGCACCTAAAAGTATAGCGGCATCTTTAACGGTACGCGTCATTGGCCCGGCTGTGTCCTGAGTTTTTGATATGGGGATAATACCTGTACGACTCCACAGCCCAACAGTAGGTTTAAGGCCAACCAGGCCATTCACTGATGATGGGGAAACAATAGAGCCATCTGTTTCAGTACCGATAGCTACGGTGCATAAATTGGCTGCCGCCGCCGAACCTGAGCCTGCGCTTGAGCCGCTTGGATTTCGGTCAAGTATATAAGGACATTTGGTTTGTCCACCCCGGCTGCTCCAAGCGCTGGTGGAGTGCGAGGAGCGGAAGTTGGCCCATTCGCTCAAATTAGTTTTGCCCAGTAGTACTGCACCTGCCTCGCGCAGTTTATGTACGATAAAGGCGTCCTGTTTAGCAAAATTATCAGCCAGTGCCAGCGAACCGGCGGTGGTATGCATGTTGTCACCGGTGTTAATATTGTCTTTGATAAGCACAGGAATGCCGTGAAGAGGGCCCCGTACTTTGCCTTTTGAGCGCTCCTTATCCATGGCATCGGCCATATTGAGGGCATCTTTATTTAATTCAATGACTGAATTTAGTTTTGGGCCATTTTTATCTATTGCATCAATGCGTTTCAGATAAAGCTCTGTAAGTTGACGTGATGTGTATTGTTTGGCCTGCATTTTTTGTTGCAGATCGGTTATGGTAGCTTCAGAGAGTTCAAAAGTGCTGTCATGTCCATTGGAGGCTGTATCAGCATTTTTTTCTGCTGACGGCTGGCTGCATGACGCTGCAACTAAGGTTGATAATGTTAAACCCGCTAATGAACCTGTTTTCAGGAAGTTTCTTCTGTGCATAACCGCGATTTGTTTAGTTGCTACAATTAACAAAATATTTGGCTCATTAAAAATAGCGGGATGCTTTATAATATGTATGGATATACAAAAGTTACATCAGCTTCGGCAATCACGGTTAATGAAGTATTAGCCGATGGAGTACATAAATCAGCCAATACTTCGTAACAAGTTGAATGGGTATTTATTTCTTTTTCAATGCCTGAGCTATAGCTTTTTCGGCTAATGGCTCCATTACTTTGTAGCCTGCCAGGTTTGGATGTACGCCATCGCCTGATAATGATTTAGGCAAACCCTTACTTTCATCGGCCATGGCCGAAAAATAGTCGAGGTATACCAGATGGTTTTTATCGGCATAATCTTTTATCATAGCGTTAAGCTTTATAACTTTTTGCGCAGGCCCCAAGCCCGGGCGCCATGGAAATTCAACCGCAGGTAACACAGATGCCAGCACTACTTTAATGCCCGCATCTTTGGCCAATACGGCCATTGATTGTATGTTACCAAAAACGGCTTCCAGTTTTATAGGGCCATTGTTTTCGGCAATATCATTGATGCCAGCTAATATAACTACCACGGCGGGTTTCAAATTGATAACATCATCGCGAAAGCGTACCAGCATTTGGGTAGTGGTTTGTCCGCTTATACCGCGATCGTAATAAGGTTTACCTGCAAAAAAAGCAGGGTCGTTATTGATCCAGAAATCGGTGATAGAATCGCCCATGTACACTACACTTTTGGGGTTTGCAGCCTGAGCTGCTATAGTGCTGTTATCGGCTTGGAAACGTTTAATGTTTGCCCAGTCTTTGTGAAATGCTTCATCCTGCTTTTTACGGTTAGCTTCTGCCTCATCGTCTTTAGTGGCAGGAGATGTGGTTTGAGCCTTCAGGCCGGCTGTAAAAAGCACCAGTAATAGTAGCGTTAATCTTAGTTTCATATAAATTGGTATAATTGATAGCTAAATGTATTACATAATTACAATAAATAAAAGCATTTAGCATAAGCCTCGCTAACTGTTTACTTATTTTTTGTAGTGTAATAATCACGATAGAATTTAAATAAGGCCACTTTTTAGCCGGTGATTTTCGTTATATTCATAATTCTGATTTAAACGAAATGATGCCGGGTAAAAGTAAAGTGTTCTTTGTTAATGCGGTGCTGGCACTTTTACTGTCATGCGGTAAACGGCATCAGGTTTTTGAAAGTAATTGTAATGAAGGCATAAGTTTTAAAAAAGTTGCCTTTACTGAATTGACCACTCATCTGGAAAAATATGATAAACAATACGTTGAAGTTACCGGGAAATATGTAGAAGGGTATGAACAATCGGCTTTATTTAATGATAGCCTTTTTGCCGATCATTCCTTAAAAAAGGCCTTGTGGATTAATTTTAGTCAGGATTGCCCGCTCTACCTGACTGGGACAAGAATTGGACTATTTGAGTATAATAACGGTACCTTCACTCAAATTGATAAACGATACATCACCATCAAAGGCAAAGTTAATATGCGAAATACCGGGTACTTAAATAAATACCGGGGCGCATTGGACAAGGTTAGTTATATTAAACTGTAGTTTAATTGAAAGGAAAAAATATTCACTTAATTATTAATAAAATTTGGATGTTTATTATTCTTTAGTTAATTTTAACTTAAATAATAATAATTTATTAAAACAATGGTTAATAAGTGTTATTTAAGTGAAATTATACTAATACTACCGGTAAGGTAGTATAACAAGAGTGAATAATGATAAATCCAATACTTGAAAATAAAATAGGGGAGAAACTAAAAAGAAATATAGAGTTTATTACTGTCAACAAACGTTTTAAGCATGTTTACCGTAATATGCTCATTACCCGTTGAGGTATTTAAAGGAGAGCTGAGGTAACCTTCAATATCCTGTAAGGTTTCTGAATTTACAGATGCAAAGGCCATTGACCAATCAGGGAAATTTCTTTTATCTATTTTACCGGTTGCCAGCTTAATAATGTTTTTATGCCGGGCATCATTTTCAATTGCACTATAAATAAGGTTAACACTGGCCGCTTCGCCTTCAATAACCTGCATAAAGGTGCCTTCGCAGTATAATAACATTCCGGTAACATTGTACTTTTTATTTTTGTCGCGTGCAACGCTAAGTAAATCTACTAATTCCAATTCAGTCAACAGTCTTTTAGCTGTGCTTACATAAACAATATATTCCATTCAACAGGGGGCTTGATATCCGTTGCAGGATATAAATACTTTACCCCACAACGGATGCCTGCAAATATTGTTTTTTTTTGGACGAAAAAAGTCTTAATTATTCTAAAATGTTAAACATCATAGTTGTTCTCCACAAAGGGATTAAACGGTGATTTTTAGCCCATCATAGGCCAGTTCAATGTTAGCCGGAAGTTCCTTTGAAATGTCAAAATGCTTGCCTAAGCGGTGGCTAATGTGGGTAAGATATGTTTTCTCGGCTCCGATTTCATTAGCAAAGTCAATGGCCTCTGCCAGTGTAAAGTGCGATATGTGCGTTTGTTTTTGAAGGGCGTTAATAACAAGTGTTTTTGTGCCTTTGAGCTTTTCCTTCTCGTTTTCAGAAACAGTTTTGGCATCAGTTATATAGGTGAAATCCTTTATTCTGAAACCTAATATAGGCAGCTTATAATGCATAATTTCAATTGGCGTAAACCTTACACTGCCTATAGCAAATGGCTCCATATCAATTGGGTGTACAACAACCTGCGGTACACCGGGATACCCGTTGCCATCAAAAATATATGGAAATTCGCGGATCAGTGCCTTTTGCACACGTGCATCCGCATAAACATCAACAGGGCTGTTTTGCTTGTAATTAAAAGCCCTGATATCATCCATACCCGCAATATGATCTTTATGCTCGTGGGTAAATACAATAGCATCCAGGTGTTTTACTCCGGCCCTCAGCATTTGGTACCTGAAATCGGGGCCCGAATCAACAACTATTGTTTTATCTTCTGATTCTATTAATATAGAAGTACGCAAGCGCTTATCCTGAGCATCGGTTGAAGTACATACTTCGCACCCGCAGGCAATAACAGGTACACCCTGTGAAGTTCCGGTTCCTAAAAATGTTATGGTCACAGTTGCAGTTTAGTTTGTTTAATTTCCTGCAAAAATGCAACCTGCTTATCATCAAACAGTTTATAGTCTACCTCAAGATCACGTAAAAGCTCAACAATGGCCAGTATTTTACTCTCCAGATTTGAGAAGCGGTTAACAATTACCATACGGCTACTGAGCAGCAAGCACGAGCCGGTTTTAAAATTACCTTTTTCATAGCGTACCCGGTACCCGGCCGATTTTAACAGCGTTTCGAGTTTTTCGAGCGTATGATTGGTAGCGGGTAGCATGTACTTCAAAATTAGCAAAAGTATGCGTAATTGTGCTTTGAAATTCCGGAATTTTGAAAAAGCTGACGCTGGGATTGCTTGAATTGATGCTGGTAGTGGAATGAATATGCATATATAGCTGATTAGTCGTGCCCGGCAATCTTTTTTTGCACCAGGCGATATTTGCCCGATTTAATGAGCCTTTGCTGTTCGGGCGAAAATGATTCACGTCCTCCAAAATCCTGAACCCAGTAGTTTTTGTACATGGCTACACCAACCTCTCTAAAATCCGGATTCATCAGGTTTAAGCAATGGCCTTCGCTTTTAAACCAGCCATCCATAACTTCGCCTATGCTTTCCTGGCCGGCGGCAATGTTTTCGCCAATGGCATAACTTTTAAAACCTTTGTAGGTGTAACCGGCATTTTGTATTCTTTCGGCCATGCTGCGGCCATCTTTACTGGTGTGGTTAAAGTAATTTCGCTTAGCCATATCCTTAGCGTGACCGGTGGCCGCATCTTCCAGATCATTATTCCAGGTTATGGGTGGGGCAGGGGGCATATACTGGGCACCGCAATTGCAGCCTTTTTGCCTTGTTGAATTGATACGGCTTAAAAATTCGATTTTAAATTGCCGGCTGCTTTGTGCATATGCCGTATTGAATGTAATTATAACGGTTATTGTAAAAATAATTTTAGCAGTCAGCTTCCTCATATCCCTATAGACAATTTTGCAGGCAGGTAGTTTAATTTAAACCCTCTGGCTGTATAGGAACGTTATGAGCGTGGTTTTCTTATCCTCATTCGCCAACGGCCATGCTTGCGCCGTTTGTAATAAATAATAACTGCTATGGCCATTAAAGCCATGCCAGTAATAAGTATTATAGTGAAGCTATTCGTTTGGTTGAGTTGGGCTTGGAGGTCTTTTTGCTTTTGGAGATATAAACTTTTTTTTTGACGATGATCGAGTCTTTCTTTCTGACCTGAACAGAGTCGCGGGCAGCTAAACGGGCCAAACTATCTATTTGGGCTTTATGTATGCTATCACTTATTTCCTGGTGCCTTTGTATGGCAAGTGAAGCTTTGGTAAATTCTTTCATTTGCCGGTACAGGCCGGCATAGCCCAGTTGAACAGCCATTTCATTTTGAGGGTTCTTGCTTTTTACAGAAAGTTTCAACGCTTCATTTAAATCGCCCATGGCCAGTTTATAATCTTCCATATCGCCTTTTATGGCTGAAAGTTCAATAAGCGAGGCAATAGTGTTAGGAACATCTTTACGGCTGCGTGATATAGAATTAGATTGTAGTATGAACCATTTGGCCTGAATGTACTTGCGCTGCAGCCGGTAAATTTTTGATAAGTTATTATAGCAGGTGCGCAAGCCAAGTGTATCTTCAATATTAGAGTAGTTATGCAATGCCAGCATGGTGTAATTTAAAGCCTCAAGCTGATTTAAAAACTTTAAACGCCTGCTACTTATGCTATCATTTTTTAATAAATACTGATTGGCTATGGCTACATACACGGGGCCCTTTAACGAATCTCTGGTGATCTGTAATTTTTGTTTCAAACTATCCAATGTATCGGCACGGGCCGACAATTGAAATAAGGTTAACAAAACAAATAGGCTAAGGAGAAGTTTCTTCATGTATAGATTATCGAACGTTCGGCTAATTCTATAATCCTCGTCAAATAGTGTGCCTGTAATCGGTTAATCAGCCTGTAGCAAACAACAATAGTAAGTTTTTGTGTTTTTTATTGAAGAAAAACGCTTTGCTGAAATAAAAATATTCAGCAACATCTTTTATCAAAATTTTATGGATTCCTTAAACTGTATAGTAATCAGGATATAACCTGCTCATAGCTGGTAATAAAACTTTGGAGCGATTTTACCTTGCTGATCAGGAAATTAAAGAGTGCAATACCTATGCTGGCACATAATATACCTGCCAGTACATCCAATACATAATGATGACTTGCATACACCGCAGTGAACCAAATACCCACCATCACGGTAGCAAAAATAACATTAACAAGTCCCAAGCGGTTCTTTATGCCGTAATAAACTACAATAACGGGGTAGGAGGAGTGCAGAGAGGGCATGGCAGCAAATACGTTGGAACCTTTGGTATAGATGGATTTAAAAATGCCTGCATGAAAATAGGCATCAAACCTAGCCAGGCCAGCTGTGTTACCGGCCGTTAAGGGTGTAAAGGCAAAGCCATGAACTTGAATGTACCATGGTGGTGCAGCCGGGAAAGTATAATAAACAACAAAACCCAACAAGTTAACCAGTACAAAGGTGAGGGAAAAATAAAGAAACTGCCGCTTGTTTTTGAAAAACAAAAATGCTGCAAAGCCCAGTGGTACCGGTATCCAGCATAAATAAAAGATGCCGGTTATTACATCGATAGCCGTTTTGCTGTGGAGTTTCCAATATTCGTTGGGGGTTACCCGGATGCCATTATCGTTTATGCCGAATAGGTGCTTTTCCAGGTTATACAGGTCGGCAATGTGAACGGCGGTAAAATTGTAATTGGGAAAAGCCTTCATGAAATCGAATATCACCCAGTAAACAATGAATATGGTAAAACCCAATATAAACTTGCGGGTAATGGCCGAAGCGTAAAAAAGTACGTTGAATATAAGTACCAGTGTAACCTGATCAGATTTATAGCCTATTAAAAAGCGTGAGAGCAGTAAGTAGGCTATTGAAAAAAGAGAAACAATCAGTACCGTTTTTGTATTAATTGTTAGGTTGTTATTCGCGGTACTATCCACAATTATTTTTTTAAAAATCCTGAACGGAATATTTTGTCCCAAAAAGGTGAGCTCACACCGTAACCTTTTTCAGGATCCTGGTAATGGTGCAACATATGGTGTTGCTTTATTTTTTTAAACAGGCCACTTTTAAAGTTAAAGTGATGCATTGCATAGTGCGATATATCATAAAATAAATAGCCCAATATAAAGCCTGGGAAAAATCCCCAGATATAATTTACAGGTAATAAGGCTTTAAATAAGAAGAAAAAGCCGGTAGCCAGCGGAATGCTTAATGATGGCGGTAATACCAGGCGTTTAGCATCGCTTGGGTAATCATGATGTACGCCGTGCATTATAAAGTGTAACCTTTGTGCCCATTCCCAGTTTTCGTTTGGTTTATAGTGAAAAACAAAACGATGCATAATGTACTCAACAATTGTCCAAATGAAAAGGCCTGCAATAAATAGCCCGATATATAACAGAAAGTCAATTCCCGCCTCAAAAAAAGATTTATAGGTACAGTATAAAATTACCGGAACAAAAATATACAGAGGTACTGTATAGTGTACCTTTGATAAAACCTCTAAAAAGTCGCTTTTAAACATTCTCACAGACTCCTGAGAATTGGAGACATAATTCTTTTTCATAGCATATCAGGGTTTAAAATGTTTAACTATTTCTCTGCCTGTTATTTATCTGTTTAGTATATGAGTAATAATCGTCCTTGATTTAAATTAAAACAAGGGCACAATTTTAATAAAGATCTGTTGAACTGTAAATACCTTTATTTAATTGTTACGAAGATATGATATTTTGAGCTTTAGTTCTGAGTTTAATGCTCAGGGTTGCCTTTTTGTTATCTTTTAAAATTTTCTTTTTCCGCTTTTTCTGCTTCAATCAGGGCCCTTTTAGCTTCCCTTAACCTGTTAAAGGCAGTAATGTTAGTTAGCACGGCAAGTATTACCAATGGTATGGTAAATATGGAAATGGTTTCAAATACATGAAATTTAATTCCCGGTACAAACAGCTTATAATTACCGCCAATGTATTGTGCTACAATTCCGCTTAAAGCAGCGCATAAACCAATGGTTACTACACGCTCTGGCCTTTGCATTAATCCACCTTTAACCTCAACACCTAAGCCCTCGGCACGCGCCCTTACGTAGCTAACCATCATAGAGCCTATTAAAGCAATGAAAGCTGCAATTGAGCTTAAAAAGTAATGATGAGCCACTAAGTAATAGCATATACCTAAAAACATGATCAGTTCGCTGTATCTGTCAAGCACAGAATCATACAGTGCTCCAAAGGTCGACTTCATGTTACCCAGGCGGGCTACCTGTCCGTCAAGCATATCAAACAGGCCTGCAAATAAAATTAAGCCACCTGCCCAGCCCACGTAGCTCAGGTCGCCACGGTTGCCTTCTTCTGCTCCTAAAATAAATATCGCGGCCACGCCTACATTTAATACAAAGCCTATTGATGTAACCGCGTTAGGGGTTAAACCAACTTTGATCAAAATTTTTACAAAGGGATCAATAACCTTGTAAATACCTAATTGCAGGTTTGTTCTTATTGATGTTTGCTGTTCCATTTTTTTGTAATTATTATGATATACAAAGTTAAAAATCAAATTTGACCCTCACACGGATACCGTCTTTTGGAACCTCCGGATGGTCTAAATAATTAAATCTCCTTACATAATCAATCCGTATAAATTTAAATATATTTTCGATACCAACACTGCCTTCTGTGTAAGGAGTATTACCCAGCGTATAAGTGATTGGTACGCCCTTACCGTCAAGCGGAAGCTGGTACAAATCGGGATGTAATGCAGGGTTGTTTTTGTTGCTTAAACCGCCATAAAGTATTTTTGCTGAAAACACTTCGCGCCACTTTAACTTTTTAAGCAATGGTATTTTATTAAAAAAGAAACCGCTGAAGTGGTGGTCAATCCTAAAGCTTTCATAGTGATCACTTACAAACTCCAGAAAGTTCATGAGGTTGTATGAATCAATGTCATAGGCATAAGTTTGGTTAGCCTGGTGAATAGTTAACAACGGGAAAGGCACTGAACCGAAAATTTTACCGGCGGCAAAGCTAAGATCAGAATAGCCTAATTGCGACAAATATAAACGTTTATCAACCCTGAAATCAAGTTTTTGATAGTTATACTGGCCATTAAAAAGATTTTTAACACCGGCAGCGTAATCAAGCTCAAGAGTAGGATACTTGTTCGGGATCGGAATCCTGTAAATTTTACCCTGGTAAAATTCTTCGTGTGGCGACCAGCGAATGGTACCTGTAAGCTCGGTAGTAGTAAGATCATTTACCACATTTGGCTGGCCATTTATAATATTGTTAAAGTACAATGAACCGGCCGGCGCTTGTTTCCAGTTTTTGAAACCCGCACTAAACGACAAGTGATTCTCGAGCTCATGCACATAATCAAACCTATAGAAATCGTTGTAAAGGAATTTATCATTTACACCACGTTTAAATGATAACAGGAAGTTATCCTCCTGTACAAACTGCAGGTTTGCACCCGGAATTTTTGTGTCTTTTTGATAGCTGGCCCTGATATAGTTTTGTGGGAACTTGTAAATTGACTTTTTGTTAAGCGAGTAAGTTGCGCTTAAAAAATATTTCCATTTTTCATCCTTAAAACCATATGCGGCATACGTTTCAAAATAGTAACGTTTGCTTAGCTCGGGGGTAGTACGGCCACCAATCCTTAACCTTAAACCTTCAACCGGGTTAAAGCTGTAAAATGTATTGGCCGGGCCAATTTCAAATTTTCCAAAACCTTTGTAACCAGCCAGCAGCAGTGTAGCAATATCCATAGTGCGCTTGTACGATGGCATATTCCTGAGGCTGTCAACATTCTTATATACTTTTGATTCGGCTGTGGTCAGGGTATCCAGGCGATTACGTTCCCAGAACTCGGCCGGGCGGCTTTTGGCCTCATCCTGTGATTCTTCGCTTTGCTTGGTGTATGCCGTATCGGGCCGCGGATGATTAACTATGTAGTTTTTATACGTTATAGTACGTACCCCTAACAATCCACTTTTGCCTTCTTTTTTGGTAGCTCCAAACTCGGCAATAGTATTGCTGCGGCTCAGGTGGTAGCGATTATCCGGATTCTGTTCAAAATCCAGATCAACTTCCATTGAGCGTATAAAGTTGATGTTGATGTGTTTGTTGATCTTCAATACCGCTTTTTGTACTGCATAGTTACCATCAAGGGTAACATATATCATCCCTTCAAAAAGCACGTCATTATCGTTGCGCGGAGTAAAGCTTAGTTCAACCAGCTTTTGGTTCTTGGCATCAGTAATAGTATCAGTGATGAAGAATTTGTAGTAGTTTGGTGAATTGTTTGATATCGGGCTTAAAAACTGGCTGGTGATCAAAAATATATCATTGCCATAAATATCAACCTTGTTGTATAAGTGTTTAAAATACTGTTTAACGCCCTCGTTATCAACCGCAGGCCCAAAGTTTACACCACGCTGTCCTATCACAACCTCGCGGGTTTTTTCCGGATCTTTACGATAGTAGTTTTGTGATAACTTTTCGTCGAGATAAATAGGTAATATAGATTTGCCGGGCAAAATAGTACTGTCGCGGTTATCAATGATAAACTTGTACTTTTTGAAAAACTTACGGTCAGAAAACTGGGCCGATACGTTAATAAAGCCGAACATCATTTTATCATATTCGCGGTACTCTACATAAGGATAAGCTTCTGGCCTGTTTTTCTCTTTGTTTTCAATAACCTTGCGGATCAGCTCAACCGCAGGATTGTCTTTATTACGGTATTTGGGTTTTTTGCCCGATTTGATAACTACCTCATTTAGCTGTTTAGCGGCTGGAAAAAGTTTAACATTTATAACTTGTTCTTTACCGGGTTCAACTGCTAAAAAGGCATCTTTATAGCCTAAAAATGATATTTTGATTTGTTTATATGATTGATTAGTTGTGGAAAGGCGGTATTTACCATTGTTATCGGTAGCAACACCGGTTGTGGTACCCGTAAAAGCAACCACAACAAAAGGAAGGGTTTGTCTGTTGCTTGCATCAGTAACTACGCCTGTAATAACAGTATTTTGCGCAAATAATGATGAAGCAGAAAAAAAGAGTATTAAAAAAAATAAACCTTTGTAAAAATTTTTAAAATTCATGTACTTTATGCAATTATGCAAATACAAACACCTTGTTTGACTTAAACCCCTATTACCTGTAGCAAAATTATTAATTCAAAGCACAGATCACATCAACACTTCATCCAGCCTGATATTTCTTACACTAATGCCTGCAAATATTGCACTAAAACCTGTTTTTGCATCGGCATAACTATCCCTCTCAGCTTGTAACTGCGCTTCAAAGGTAGAAAAATTTATTACAGACTAATGTGGTCAAAAAGTCAAATATTCCCTATAGCGTGCCTATAACTGCATTGCCAGCAAATATTTACTCTTAAATTATATTGGCTTATAAACAGCCATGATCTGTTTGTTTTTATAACGTGTTAAATGATCTTTTTTTTGTTGAAAGTGTAAGATGTTGATTTTTAATTTGATTGAAAATATAATTGGTTAAATAAGCAATTGAAAATTAATGTTTAAACAGGTATTGGAAATCCCTAATAAATTATGGTGAAACTGGAGTTGTAATTATCAAAATGATAGATGATCAGGTAAAAGACAATAATAGCAAAAAAAACAACGGGTTGTACATGGATTTATCCATGTACAACCCGTTGTAATATTAAGGCGATAGTTATGCTTCGGCAAAAGCTTCTTCATAATAATCTAAACCCAGGTGAGTTATCAGATCTTCGCCCATCAGGTAACGCAGGGTGTTCTCTAATTTGATCAGTTGTTTAAAAATATCATTCTCCGGGTGCAGGCCTGCTGCGGTTTGTGGGGATTTAAGGTAGAATGACAACCACTCCTGAATACCACTCATATTGGCCCTTTTGGCAAGGTCACAGAACAAGGCCAGGTCAAGCGCTATAGGCGCTGCCAAAATGGAGTCGCGGCAAAGGAAATTGATCTTGATTTGCATTTTATAGCCTAACCAGCCAAAAATGTCAATGTTATCCCAGCTTTCTTTATTATCGCCGTGAGGAGGGTAGTAGTTGATGCGTATTTTATGGTAAATGTTACCATAAAGCTCCTGGTTATCTTCTGGTTTAAATATATCTTCCAGTACACCCAATTTTGATACTTCCTTGGTTTTAAAGTTATCCGGATCATCCAATACCAAACCATCACGGTTGCCTAATATATTGGTTGAAAACCAACCATGAACACCTAAAGAGCGTGCTGCTAAACCCGGAGCCAGAATAGTTTTCATCAGCGTTTGCCCGGTTTTAAAATCTTTACCAGCAATTGGTGTTTGAGTTTCTTTAGATAGCTCAATTAATGCCGGGATATCAACTGTTAGGTTAGGGGCGCCATTTGCAAACGGTACGCCTAATTTTAACGCTGCGTAAGCGTATATCATGCTTGGGGCAATTAATTTATCGTCATCAAGTAAGGCTTGCTCAAAAGCAGCCAGGCTTTGATGAATGGCTGATGCCTCATAATAGATCTCGGTCGATCCGCACCAAACTAAAACAACACGGTCTAAACCATTTTCTTCCTTGAAGTTTTGGATATCTTGCATCACCTGCTGCGCCAGCTCATAGCGTGTACCTTGCTTTACGTGGGTACCGTTAAGATTTTTTGCATAGTTTTTATCAAATGCCGCTTTCATAGGTTTAATGGCCTCTAACTGTGGCTTAACAGCATTTAATAAACCTGGATCAAGCACCTGTGCATTAGCAGCAGCTTCGTAAACGTTATCTTCATAAACATCCCACCCACCAAAAACAATGTCATTTAAATCGGCCAATGGCACAAAATCTTTAATTTTTGGATGACGGTTTTCTGTTCTCTTGCCCAAACGGATATGTCCCATTTGGGTAAGTGAACCAATTGGTTGTGAGATGCCTTTTTTTACGGCTTCAACTCCGGCAATGAGGGTGGTTGCCACTGCTCCTAAACCGGGAATCAGGATACCCAGCTTTCCCTGGGCAGGTGAAATTTTCATTTTCATTGTACTTGTTTTTATTTAATTATTGAGGCTAAAGCTGTTGGCTTAATGCCTGGATTTATGCTTTTGATTAGTATATGAATTTTCGCTCATCTACTTAAACGTTTAAGTAGATGGGCAAATAGAAAGACTTATAATATAAACTCCCTCAATACCTGAATTACTTAAACGTTTAAGTAATTCGATGAAACAGATGGAACTTTCATTTTTCATTGTATTAATTGTTCTGTTTTTTGTTGTGGCTAAAGCCATTTATTGGCTTTATACCAGGTTAGCGTTTCGGTTAAACCTGCCTGCAGATTGTATGCCGGATAAAAGCCGAGTTCTGCTTTTGCTTTTTCATTGTCGCATGACCAATTTACGGCCATGAGTTCATCTATCTTTTCAATGTTAACAACAGCGGCTTTATTTCTCAAAGAACTTACTTTTTCTGATATGGCCGCTATTATTTTTACAAAATTTACAGGCAAATGAAACTTTATGGTTTTGAGGCTTAATACCTGCTTGGTAATATCCCCCAGTTCATACCTGCTGTAAAAGTTTCCGTCGCTCAGGTTATAGGTTTGGTTATGGCCTCCATATAACGCTTTAATAGCGGCGTTAGCTACATCTTTTACATATATAAAGCTCAGCTTTTGCTGGCTGTTACCTATGTAGGGTTCAATACCTTTTACCAGTTGTTTAAAGAATATAAATATACCGGTATCTCTTGGGCCATAAACGGCTGTAGGGCGCAATATAGTATAGGCAATGTTTTTAACTGTCCTTAACTGTTCCTCGGCCAGAAGTTTGCTGCGTCCGTATGCCGTTACGGGGTGGGGGATAGCAGCTTCGGTAATGATACCATTTAGCGTTTTAAGCGGGCCAATTGCAGCAAGGCTGCCAATGAGTACAAACTTTTTAAAGTTATCGCTACCCAACTCTGCTGCAGTGGATGCCAGGTTATAAGTATTGGTGGCATTTATATCATCATATTCTGCCTGTGAACGGGCAGATGTTACGCCGGCGGCATGAATAATATAATCTGCATTAATAGCTGTAAGCTGTTGCTTTAGGGTAGGCAGATTTTTGTAATCAAGATTTACGTACTTGATATCAAAATGTTTTAAATGATCGGTTTGGCTGTTACTGCGTACGGCCGCATAAACCTCAAGGTTGTTTTGCAGCGCGGCTTCAACTAAATGATAGCCCACAAAACCGCTTGCACCGGTTATTAAAACCCGCTCGCTCATATTTGCTTTTCGTAAAGCCTGTATTTTTTGTATGGATTGCCGTTTATGGCTTCAATGGCACGGTTTACCATGTCATTATGTTCGAGGGTCCAGCCGGCTTCGGCTTGTTTCATGCCTTTCCTTTTGTACTCTCTTATAATAGTGCCGTATAAACAGGCCTCAATACCCATTTTGCGATAACCCTCGATAACGCCCAGTGCGTATATACGCAGGCTTTGTATTTTTTTACGGCCAAACAATAATTTAAAAATACCGGTAGGTAATAAACGGCCTCTTTTAATTTTTTGAAATATCTCGTTATAGTTTGGTAATGCTAAACCAAAGGCAACTATTTTACCTTCCTGTTCGGCAACCAAAACAAAGTCGGGATCAAGAATTAACTTAAGGTCTTTTGCCAGGTAATCAAATTCATCATCAGACAAGGGCACAAATCCTTCATTATGATCCCAGGCTGAGTTGTAAACCTCACGTAGTTTAACAGCTTCTTCCTGGAACTTTTTTAAGTTGATGGTACGGATCACGATATTGCTGCGCTTTAACCGTTCTTCCAGTGCATTTAATAGCCTTACAGATTTATCATCATAGCTTTTATCGTCCCAGTGCCAGGCAATCAGGTCAACATTTTTTATAAAGCCCAGCCCATCTATTAAATCGGCATAGTAAGGGGCGTTATAAGTTTGCATTAAAAACGGTGCACTGTCAAAGCCTTCAATTAATAAACCGCAAGGCTCATTGGTTGAAAAATTAACGGGGCCAATAAATTTTCCGGTTATTCCTTTTTCTTTTAGCCAATCGGCCGCAGTTTTAAAAAGTATGGCAGCAACTTCTGAGCTATCAATACAGTCAAAAAAACCAAAAAAGCCATCGTTGGCATTATTGAATTTATTATGAGCGTTGTTGAGTATAGCAGCTATGCGCCCCACAATTTTATCGCCGTCATAAGCTAAAAAGGGTTGAACCTTATTGTGTTTATGAAACGGATGAATGGTAAGCAAATCCCTTTGAGCAATAAATAATTCCGGAACATAATTAGGATCATGTTCATACAAATCATGCGGAAAATCAATAAATGAAGCTAATTCCTTTTTAGAATTAACGGTTACAATTTTTATCATGAGTAGTATTATAAAATGGAGTAAAGCAAAAAGGGGAGAAATTTAAAGGCCCGCGGGAAACAGTACCAAACTGCTTGCACGCGGGCATCTTTTTATATTTTTATTATATGTTTTCCTTAATTGAGGCCACACCTGCTTCTTTGAAAACTTTAGCAAGTTTTTCAACAGCTTCGTCAATTTGATCAAAAGTGTGGGTAGCCATTAATGAGAAACGCAATAATGACGAATCTGAAGGTACGGCCGGCGAAACAACCGGGTTAACAAATACACCTGCAGCTTGCAGTTGTTTAGTTACCAGGAAAGTTTTTTCGTTATCACGTACATATATTGGCAGGATAGGGCTTTCGGTAGGGCCCAGATCAAAGCCTTCTTCTAATAAAAGTTTCTGAGCGTAGTTGGTATTATCCCAAAGTTTTTGGATTCTTTCGGGTTCTGATTCGATGATGTCAAGTGCTGCAATTACACTGGCAACTGAGCCCGGAGGCATACTTGCACTAAACATCAATGAACGCGCCCGGTGTTTAATATAATCAATAGTATCCCTGTCGGCAGCAATAAAACCACCTAATGATGCCAGCGATTTGCTGAATGTACCCATGATCAGGTCAACATCATTAGTTAAGTTAAAGTGCGATGCGGTACCGGCTCCGTTGTGGCCAATAACGCCAAGGCTATGCGCATCATCAATCATGATGTTGGCACCAAACTGATCGGCAAGTTTTACTATTTGCGGAAGTTTAACAATGTCGCCTTCCATGCTGAATATACCATCAACAGCAATCACTTTTACAGCTTCTTCCGGCAATATGCTCAGTTTACGCTGCAAGTCGTCCATATCATTATGGGCGTATTTGATAACTTTTGAAAACGATAGCCTGCTACCGTCAATGATACAAGCATGATCATATTCATCTAATATAATATAATCATTACGGCCTGTTATGCATGAAAGTACGCCCAGGTTAACCTGGTACCCGGTGCTAAATAAAACAGTAGCTTCTTTACCAACATAGCTGGCAAGCCTGTTCTCTAACTCGATATGAATATCAAGGGTACCGTTCAAAAAACGTGAACCGGCACAACCTGTGCCGTATTTGTCAATCGCTTTTTTTGAAGCTTCTTTAATCTTTGGATGATTTGTAAGACCTAAGTATGAATTAGATCCAAACATTAACACCCTTTTATTATCTATTAGTACTTCAGTGTCCTGAGCAGACTCAATAGGCCTGAAATAAGGATACAATCCTCTTTCCCGAAGTGTATTTGCAACTTGGAATTGAGCGATTTTCCCATGTAGTTTTTTAACCATGTATTAACCCTGCTTAAATTTTTTGTAAAAATACCATGAATAAGCATATAACTTATACGGTACATGTAATTTTTTTTTAAAATACTTATAATGAACCTTTAATTAACAACATCCATACTATATTCTCACATGGCAAATTAATTAATTTTTTTATTTATTTCGCACCACAATTTTTCATTTTTTTGTAAAAAGCCTAAAAAAGTTAGTTTTAAGCCTGTTTTTGTAAAATTTGGATAAAATTCCTTATCTTAATTTTAATTTAGTAATATTTATTACATATTAGCGGCTCCCCTACATATATCAATAAAAATTACCAAATTGTTTTTTTGTAATTTCTACTGAATGAACAAAGCATCTACTTACACCTTATGAGAAAAAACAAGTATTTTACCCTGCTGTCAATATTTTTCTTAACATTAATTTCACATTCGTCAATCTGGGCCCAAAGCGGCACTGATACTGTTGGCGGGCCTGTTTCTCTAAGGCAGTGCGTTGAGTATGCGTTGCGTAATCAGCCCGTGGTTCGGCAGGCATCTATTGATGAGCAGATTAATGAAAAAGACATCAGGATTGGTTTAGCCGCCTGGTTGCCTCAACTTAACTCATCTGGTTTTTATAATTACTACTTTAAAGGTACTCCTCAGGCAGGTGCTTCCGGCGCTAACATACCGGGTGGTACTAATGTGCGCAACCTTTCGTCGTTAACCTTACAGGCCACACAGGTACTGTATAATAATGATGTTTTATTGGCTGCTAAAACTGCTAAATATTCACGTCAGTATTATAAACAAAACACAGTAAGCAGCCAGATCAATGTAGTATCTGACGTGAGCAAGGCCTTTTTTGACGTACTTCTTTCACAAAAGCAACTTAATATAACCATTGAGGATATTACCAGACTGCAAAGGAGCCTGAAAGATGCCTTTAATAAATACCAGGCTGGTGTGTCTGATAAAACTGATTATAAACAGGCCACTATATCTTTGAATAACTCATTAGCTACCCGTAAACAAACGGAGGAGGCTATAAAAAGTAAAACGGCTTATTTAAAACAGATCATGGGTGTTGACCCGGTTAAGCCGTTGGCATTATCCTATGATTCTTCAAAGTATGAGCAGGAAGCTTATATTGATACTAACCAAACTTTGGATGTAAACAACCGTATAGAATATCGCTTGCTGCAAACAACCAAAGTGCTGCAAAATATTAATGTTAACTATTACAGGTTTGGATTTTTACCGTCAATTTCTGCAGTGGGCAATTATAACTTTGCCTATTTTAGTCATGGTTTCTCCAATCTTTATGATAACACTTTTCCATTAGGATATGCTGGGCTTACCGTGAGTTTGCCAATTTTTCAGGGCACCAAGCGTTTACAAAACCTGAGCAAAGCAAGGCTGCAGGTTGAGCGTGCAGATCTGGATATTGTAAATTCACAAAATACTATTAATACAGAGTATGTACAGGCGCTGGCAAGTTATAAAAGCAATTACACCAGCTATCAGCTCATCAGGCAGAACGTTGACCTTGCTAAGGATGTATATAAAATAGTAAGTCTGCAATACCGCGAAGGGGTTAAAACTTACCTCGATGTTATTATAGCCCAGTCAGACCTTCGTACAGCAGAGCTTAATTACTATAATTCACTGTTTCAACTGTTATCAAGTAAAATTGATTTGAAAAAGGCTCTGGGTACACTTACTCCGGATAATAATTAAAAAACTGAAAATACGCTCGCCGAAAGGCGCACCGCATACTAAATCACAAACTGCATAGCACAAATAAGTGCTATTAAAAAGACAAATTACCAACGAACAAATCACTACAATGAAAAATAGATACATATATTGGTTAGCCCCTGCGGCGTTATTAGCATTAGCTTCATGCAAAGGCAAAAGCGCAAATCAAAATGCTCCTTTGCCGCCTACACCCGTAAGCCTTTACGAAGCTAAAAAGGCCGAAGCCATTTATTACGATCAATATCAGGGTACGGTAGTATCGGTCAATACCACCGAACTTAGAAGCCAGGTTCCTGGTTTTGTAACTGGTATATTTTTTAAAGAAGGTGATGTTGTACAAAAAGGGAAAGTACTTTATGAAATTGATAAGCGTAAATATCTTGCTGCCTATCAACAGGCTCAGGCCAACCTTTTAAGTGCCCAGGCAAATTTGGTTAAGGGCCAAAAAGATATTGACAGATATAACATGCTGTTAAAAAATGATGCCATTGCACGCCAAACAGTTGATCAGGCTACAGCCGCTTATGAAACTAACAAAGGCGATGTGGCAGTAGCAAAAGCAGCCGTAGAATCTGCCCGTACCGATCTGTCATTCGCTACCATTACCGCTCCTTTTACCGGACGCATAGGTATTTCGCAGGTAAGGTTGGGTACCCAGGTATCTGCCGGTACTACGCTCATGAATACCATATCGGCCGAACACCCCATTGGTGTTGATGTGGTAGTGAACGAGCAGGACATAGCGCGTTTTTATAAACTGCAAAAATCAAGTACTGATACAACCTTTAAGCTGCAGCTGGCAGATGGAGTTACTACTTACAATAAACCAGGTAAGGTTTTAGCTATAGATCGCGGCGTAAATAACCAAACCGGTACTATTAAGGTAAGGGTTCAGTTCCCGAATGAGGATGACGTTTTAAAAGATGGCATGAGTTGCGTATTAAAGGTATTGAATGATCAGTCGGGCAACCGCGTTCAAATCCCGTACAAATCCATAACTGAGCAAATGGGTGAATTTTTTGTATTCGTGAGCAAGGATACCTCATTTGTTGATTCCACTAAGAATAATGAAAAAACCGAGGCACTTATTGCTAAACAGCATAAGGTTACATTGGGCCCGCGTGTAGGTACCGATGTGGTTATTATGAATGGTATTGAACCCGGAGATAAAGTAATAACTGAAGGTTTTCAGCGCCTTCGTGATGGTGGAAAAATTGTTTTGGGTGATCCTTCAAAACAAGGCGCACCAGGACAAGCTAAACAACAAGGAAAGTAACTGGATTTTTTATAAAAAATAACAAGAATGATAGCAGATACTTTTATACGAAGGCCAGTTACAGCTATAGTTATATCCTTAGTGATAATTATTGTTGGTATACTGGCAATAGGTAGCCTTGCCATTGGGCAATATCCTGAAATTACACCGCCAACTGTAAATATTACAGGTACTTACATTGGTGCCGATGCGCTCACCGTTGAGCAAACCGTAGCCACACCCGTAGAAGTGCAGGTGAACGGAACTCCGGGCATGACTTACTTGCAAAGTAACAGTACCAGTAACGGCTCCATGAGCATGACGGTTAACTTTGAGGTTGGTACCGATATTAATATTGCAGCTCTTGATGTGCAAAACCGCGTGGGTATTGCTACACCAACACTACCTCAGGAGGTGCAGCGTATTGGTTTAATTACTCGTAAACGTAATCCGAGTATATTAATGCTTGTGGCCATGTATGCGCCTAAAGGTTCGCATAACGTTACCTTTTTAGATAACTATACCAACATATTTGTGCGCGACGCGCTTTTACGCGCTAAAGGCGTAGGAGACGTATTTACACGTGCTGATGATTTTAGTATGCGTATATGGCTTAAGCCTGATAAAATGGCAGCGCTCGGTATGACTGCCGGTGATATAACAGCCGCCCTGGCCGAGCAAAATGCCCAGGTGGCTGCGGGTTCTGTTGGCTCAACGCCACAGGAAAACGGGCAGCCATTTGAATATACCGTGTTGGTTAAAGGCCGTTTAACTAACAAAGCTGAATTTGAGAACATTATTGTGCGTACGCAGCCCAGTAACGGCGCTATTGTACATTTAAAAGATGTAGCAAGGGTTGAACTGGGTAAGTTTAACTATGCTGGTAACTCCTTTGTTGATGGGAAACGTGCATCATACCTGTTAGTTTACCAGGCACCTGGTAGTAATGCACTTGAAACTGCCGATAACGTATATGCAGTTATGGAACAGCTTAAACAAGCGTTCCCTGCCGATGTGGATTATGTGGTGCCTTTTGAGTCTGTTACTGTAGTAAAAGTATCTGTACATGAGGTTATCGAAACCCTGGTAATAGCCTTATTATTGGTAACTGTGGTAGTGTTTTTGTTTTTACAAAGCTGGCGTACTACCATTATTCCTGTACTGGCTATCCCGGTATCTATTATTGGTACTTTCATATTTTTTATACCGCTTAATTTTACCATTAATACACTTACCTTGTTTGGTTTCGTGTTGGCAATTGGTATTGTTGTGGATGATGCTATTGTGGTGGTTGAGGCCGTACAGCACTATATGGACGAGGAAGGGATGTCGCCTAAAGAAGCTACGGTTCATGCCATGCGTGATATATCGGCACCGGTAATAGCCATTGCGTTAATATTGGCAGCGGTATTTGTGCCGGTAGGGTTTATACCGGGTATTGTGGGCCGTTTGTATCAGCAGTTTGCTATCACTATCGCTATATCTGTATTGATATCGGCCTTTGTGGCACTTTCATTAACACCGGCGTTGTGTACCTTGATATTAAAACCCCATAAGATTGATGAAAAATCAAAGGGGCTCGATAAATTCTTCTTTAAGTTTAATGCCTGGTTTGATCGTGTAACACACCGCTACCGCAACGGGGTTGATAAGAGTATCAAAAACTCCAAATTCGTCATTATTGTTCTGGTGTGTATCATCATCGGAACCATCATGCTGTTCAGAAGTAAACCAAGCGGCTTTATCCCAACTGAAGATGACGGACGTATTTACATTACTTATGATTTGCCCGAAGCATCATCTACACAACGTACAGTAACCGTATTACGGGAAATGATGAAAACGCTTGACAGCGTTCCTGAAATTGGTCACTACGCTGCATTGGGTGGATTGAACGCGGTTACATTTGCCACAAAATCAAACAGTGCTACCATATTTGTGCAGTTGAAACCATGGGATCAGCGCGAAGGGAAAGAGCACTCCATATTTCCGCTGGTAGCTAAATTGCAGAAAAAGCTGTCGCGCTTTAAAGAAGCAAGCGTTGTAGTAATTCCGCCGCCGGCTATACCTGGTTTGGGTAATACCGCAGGTTTCTCGTTCATATTAGAAGAGAAGCAGGCTGGGGGAGATATTAAATATTTTGAATCGGTAATGCGAAACTTTATAGCCGAGGTAAGTAAGCGGAGAGAAATTTCAAAAGCGTTCTCATTTTTTACCGCCCGTACACCGGCTTACCAGTTGACTATTGACAGGGAAAAAACCAAAAGACTGGGGGTGCAACTGTCAGATGTAAACGCTGCACTGCAAACCTATATGGGTAGTACCTATATCAACGATTTAACATTGTATGGTCGAACGTTCCGTGTGCTGGCCCAGGCCGATACAAACTATCGTACCAATATTCAAAACATAGGGCAGTACTTTGTGCGCAATCAGGCGGGTACCATGGTGCCGTTAAGTACCTTAACCACTTATAAAGTAATAGAGAATGCACCTTTGATATCGCACTATAACCTGTTCAGATCTGCCGAAATTGATGGTAACTCTGCTCCGGGCTACAGTAGCGGTGATGCATTGAAAGCGTTGGAAGAGGTAGCCGCCAAAACCTTACCGCAGGGCTATGGCTACGAATTTTCGGGCCTGAGCCGTGAAGAAAAATTATCAGGCTCAAAAACCATATACATCTTTATGCTATCTATCGGCTTTGTGTTCCTGTTTTTGGCAGCACTTTACGAAAGCTGGTCGGTACCCTTCTCTGTATTACTTGCCGTACCATTAGGTGCTTTTGGAGCTATCCTGTTCTTGTGGTTTAATAAGAGTTTGGATAATAACGTTTACGCGCAAATTGGTTTGATAACGCTGATAGGTTTGGCAGCTAAAAACGCCATCTTGATTGTGGAGTTTGCCAAAGAGCGTGTAGATGCCGGTATGGACCTTGAAAAAGCTACATTAGATGCAGTAAGGCTTAGGTTGCGCCCAATTATTATGACTTCCCTTGCATTTATATTAGGTGTTGCACCTTTATTATTTGCTTCTGGTGCGGGTGCAGTGGCAAGGCAAACTATCGGTTGGACGGTGTTTGGAGGTATGCTTACCGCTACATCATTGGCCATATTTATTGTGCCGGTACTGTTCTTTCTCATTACCAGGTATGCTTATGGTAAAGAGAAACTGGCCGAACTGCAAAAGAATTATAAGCCTGAAAAGGGTCACGAACCGGAAGTTTAACATTTCGGTTAATAAAACAAAAAAGGAGTCCGGTTGTCGGGCTCCTTTTTTGTTTGTAGCCTATCTTGAATTTATTATTTGCTGCTATTTGCTGTATTGTTTAACAAAACAGAACAAAAATTCAGTATTTACCGACACTTCTTCCGGTGGAGTATCCACTTCTTTGAATAAAATTTAATATATAATTAAATTTTATGAACACTGGTTTTGCATTACACCTCATCTAAAAGGTATTGATTACCAATAGCTAAGATAGCCTGTAACAACAGCCTGCTTTAAGCAGGCTGTTGTTACTTAGTTGTTAAAAATGTGTGAAATTGTGATACTGGCAGAGTATTTGTTAAGCAGGTGTTAATACAATGAAAATTGTAGAGTTAGAACTAAAAAATACAACTATGAAAACAATGACAAAAATGATAGCCGGAGCATTTACTGCTTTAGCTTTATTTATCGGAACCAATGTAAAAGCTCAATCAGTACCTAAAAACGCATTACGTTTTGGCGTAGGTGTTGAAGGTTTGTTACCAACAGGTAATCTTCATGATATCTCTAACGTTGGTTTAGGTGGTACTGCACGCTTGCAGTATGGTATTGCTGACAACTTAGCTTTAACGCTAACTTCTGGTTACTATAATTTTTTTGGTAAAAAGATAGGTGATGGTACAGATGTAAAATATCCATCATTTGGTATGGTACCGGTTAAAGCAGGTATAAAAGCATTCTTCACCAATAACTTATATTTTGGTGCAGAAGTGGGTGCCGGTTTTGAAACCAAAGATTTTTATGCAAATGAAGACGGTGGTAAAAACACCAAACTTATCCTGGCTCCGGGTTTAGGTTATGCATCTAAATCATGGGATGTTGGTGTACGTTATGAAAACTATTCTGGCCAAAGCAATAACTATGGTACAGTGGGCTTACGCATAGCTTACGGATTTGGTTTGTAATTTTACTTAAATGCAAACTGCAACAAAAAGCCCCGAAGCATTGCTTCGGGGCTTTTTGTTTTATATAAATGTCATTCTGAATGTAGTGAAGAATCTATTGTACAAGCGAAAAGCTCAAGAACAGATCCTTTGCTATGCTCAGGATGACAATGTAATTTCGATTATACTAATTTACCTAATGCTTCTTTAATTCTTCGCACGGCTTCAATCAGTTTATCTTCAGCAGCAGCGTAGGAGATACGGATAGAAGTAGTATCGCCGAATGAATCACCGCCTACGGTGGCTACATGAGCTTCTTCAAGCAGGTAAATGCTCAGTTCATCAGCATCCTTAATGGTTTTGCCATTGTAGCTTTTGCCGAAGAATGAAGTTACGTTAGGGAAAAAGTAAAACGCGCCATCAGGAAGGTTAACTTTAAGACCTTCAATCTCGCTTAATAGTTTATAAACAATATCACGGCGTTTTTTGAAGGCGGCACGCATTTCCAGCACGCTCTCTAAACCACCCTCATAAGCGGCAACACCTGCACGCTGGGTTATAGAACAGGTACCCGAAGTAACCTGACCCTGCATTTTGTCACAGGCAGCTGCAATTTCTGAGTTTGAGGCAGTGTAACCAATTCTCCAGCCGGTCATGGCAAATGCTTTTGACCATCCGTTAATGATTATTACACGGTCTTTAATGTAATCAAACTGTGCTATTGATTCGTGCTTATCAATAAAGTTAATGTGCTCGTAAATTTCATCGCTCATGATGTATACATGAGGGTTTTTCTCAAATACTTTGGCCAGGCCTTCCAGTTCATCCTTGCTGTAAACACTACCGGTAGGGTTACATGGCGACGAGAACATGAACAGTTTGGTTTTAGGCGTAATAGCCGCTTCTAACTGCTCTGGTGTTATTTTGAAATTTTGCTCAACAGTGGTATTAATAAATACGCTCACACCATCAGCAAGTTTTACTACTTCTGAGTATGATACCCAATAAGGGGTAGGAATAATTACCTCTTCGCCGGGGTTTACCAGGCATAATACGGCATTAGCTATAGCTTGTTTGGCACCCGTTGATACCACTATTTGGCTAAAATCGTAGTCAAGGTTGTTCTCGTTCTTTAATTTGGCAACTACGGCCTTGCGCAGATCAGGATAACCGGCTACTGGGGTGTAGTAGGTCATGTTTTTATCCATGGCCTGCTTTGCGGCCTCCTTAATGTGTTCAGGGGTATGAAAGTCAGGTTCGCCAAAGCTAAGGCTGATCACGTCAACACCTTTAGCGGCAAGTTCACGGCCCATTTTGGCCATCTTAATTGTTGCAGATTCGGACAAGTTATTGATCCGGGTACTTAATGCGCTCATATAAATTATGTTATCGCGGCAAATATAGAAAATAACTTTACTGCTACTTACGCTTGTTATTTATAAATTTGCCGTCGCAACTTAGCCCCGTCTAAATCTTCTTCTTTTGGAGAGGATTTTAACTCTGGTTTTGAACCCTCTCCCTTGGAGAGGGCAGGATGAGGCTTTAACTTATACGAGCTTGAAAGAACAGAAAAGGATCATACTCATATCGCTTATTACTGGCACTGTTCTGATGCTGGCGAAGTTTGGCGCATATTTTTTAACAGCCTCTAATTTTGTACTTACGGATGCTGCCGAAAGCGTTGTAAATGTAATAGCGAGCGCTTTTGCCTTTTTTAGTATTTACCTGGCGGCACAACCCCGAGACGAAAACCATCCATACGGACACGGTAAAGTTGAGTTTTTTTCTGTTTTTATTGAAGGCTCACTCATCGGCATAGCGGGGGTTATTATTATTGTAAAATCTGTTTACAGCTTTTTTTATCCTAACATCATTCATGATCTACTTACCGGTGCCATCATCATAGGCGCGACAGGCATTGTTAATGGCGGGTTAGGGTATTACATGATACAGAAGGGTAAATCGTTACGTTCCATTACCCTTGATGCTGATGGCCGGCACCTGATTGCCGATATGGTAACCAGTATTGGTCTGGTAGCTGGTTTATTGCTCATCAGGTTTACCGGCATCTTGTGGCTGGATAGCGCCTTATCTATATTGGTAGCGCTATATATCATATTCAATGCTTACAAGCTGATCCGTAAATCGGTAGCCGGTTTAATGGACGAGGCCGATTTTCAGGTAGTTACCGATATTATCACTGTATTAAGCGAAAAACGCCGTGAATCATGGATTGATGTGCATAACCTGCGCGCTCAGAAATACGGTAACGAACTGCATATTGATTGCCATATGACGCTGCCCAGTTATTATGACCTGAACACTGCCCATGCCGAAATAAAATTGGTTGAAGTGATGATTAATAAAGAGGTTGGCATCAAAACAGAGTTATTTATCCATACCGATCCCTGCGTACCCGAATGCTGCCATTACTGCAGTATGCCCAATTGCCCCATACGGTTTGAAGCGCAAACAGAAACCATAGCCTGGACAATGGAAAATGTGGTACGTAACAAAAAACACTTTGAATAAATGGAGTATTTTAATGTACGTGTATATGGCTTGCTTATTAATGAGCAAAACCAGGTACTAATCAGCGATGAGCAGGAATATGGCCATCGTTTCATAAAATTCCCGGGTGGTGGCCTCGAAATAGGCGAGGGGCTGATAGATGGCCTGAAACGTGAGTTTGTAGAAGAATGCCAGGCAGAGGTAGAGATATTGAGCCATTTTTATACCACCGATTTTTTTGTGCGGTCGGCCTTTAACAATTCGCAGATCATCAGTGTGTACTATAAGGTTAAAAACTTAACACCCCTGAGTTTTCCTATAAAAACCATCGCTTATGATTTTGATGGCGAGGGAGATGTGCTGCAAGCCTTCAGATGGATCAATATTGCGGACCTAACTACCGACGATGTTACCTTTCCTACAGATAAACGTGTTGTTGAATTATTAAGAGCAGAACTATGAATTTATCCCAACGTGATCAAAAAGTAATATGGCACCCCTATACTCAAATGAAAACCGCCTCTCCGCCAATAGGAATAGTAAAAGGCGAGGGAGCCTGTTTGTTTGATGAAGAAGGAAAAAGATATATAGACGCGGTATCATCATGGTGGGTAAATATTCACGGGCATGCAAACGCGTATATTGCTCAAAAAGTCTCCGAACAGCTGTATAAATTGGAGCATGTGATTTTTGCAGGCTTTACCCATGAAGGCGCCGTGGAATTGGCTGAACGGTTGCTGGCCATTTTGCCGGATAACCAGCAAAAAGCCTTTTACTCTGATAATGGTTCAACTGCTATTGAGGTAGCCATAAAAATGTGCCTGCAATACTGGCTCAATAAAGGCGACCAGCGTACCAAAATTGCAGCCTTCAAAAACGCTTACCACGGCGATACTTTTGGTGCTATGGCTGTAAGCGGCCGCAGTGCATTTACAGCCGCGTTTGATAGCTTATTGTTTGAGGTGGAGTTTATTGATACGCCTAATAAAGATAATATAGAGGATCTCAAATCTCAGATCTCAGATCTCAAATCTGAACTGGCTTGTTTTATTTTTGAGCCACTGGTTCAAGGATCGGCAGGCATGCTGATGTATGAGGCCGAATATCTGAACCAGTTAATGGCTCATTGCAAGCAGGAAAACGTGCTGATGATAGATGACGAGGTGTTCACCGGTTTTGGCCGCACAGGAAAGCCATTTGCTTGCAATCATGTACAGGTACAGCCCGATATCATGTGTTTTTCAAAAGGATTAACCGGAGGTACCATGGCCCTGGGTTTAACAACCTGTACCCAGCAAATTTACGACGCTTTTTTATCAGACGATAAACTGAAGACCTTATTTCACGGGCATTCCTTTACGGCTAACCCGGTAGCTATTGCAGCCGCTTTAGCAAGTCTTGACCTTTTCCTGCAGCCTGCAACTGCTGACAATATGCAGCGAATTGTAGCCTCGCACCAGCAATTTGCTGCTAAAATAAAGCATCACCCTAAAATAAAAACGGTAAGGCAAACGGGTACTATTCTGGCTATGGAATGGGAAACCGGCGATAACACCTCATATTTTAGTTCCCTGCGCGATAAATTGTACCATTACTTTTTAGCCGAAGGTATTATATTACGTCCGTTGGGCAATGTTATATACATTTTACCGCCATATTGCATTACTAATGCCGAACTCGATTATGTTTACAGCAAAATTGAGCAGGCCCTTGAAGAAATATAATTATGCTGAATACATTACTACCCCAGATAATTGCTGATAACGAATTACACTCCCGTTGGTTAAACACACTTTCCCTGATGGAAAATACCGGCGCACGTAAAATATCGGCAAGTGAAGATCCGCTTACGGTTACCTATATTATATTGAAGCATGCAGCCGAAGAGCATCGCCATGCTTTCTATCTCAAAAAACAACTGGAAAAAACCGGTGTGGAGCTACCTACATACGCAGCCGAATATTTACTGGCACCAGGTTCAAGCAAATATTATTTGAATCAGCTGGATGTTGATGTTTGCCGTTACCTGAAAAAAGAGCTTGGTTTAAGGGGCAGCGAACTGCGTTTTGCAGCCTATCTGCTGGTAACTTATTCCATAGAGGTACGTGCCGACGAGCTTTACCCCATTTACCAGGATGCACTTGATGCTGCGGGCAGTAAAGTGAACGTAAAATCTATCATTTTAGAAGAAGAGGGCCACCTGGAAGAAATGTTGAACCAATTGCACAAATTCTCGCCCGATTGGGAACGCCACGCCAACAAGGCCGTGGAGTTTGAAACCAAGTTGTTTAACCAATGGGTTGAGCAATTGGAGAAAACATTGAGTTAAAATAAACCCCATTGTCATCCTGAACGCAGTGAAGGATCTATTCTAAAGCGTAAAAAGTTCAATAATAGATTCTTCGCTACACTCAAAATGACAAAAGCATTTTGGTTAAAGTTGGTGTCATTCACCTAAATGTGGGGTGCCGAAACAAGTTCGGCATGACGTGGTTTTTAACTCCGCAATTTTTAAATCTCAAATAATCCCTTAAATCTCAAAAATCGCTGTTCAGACAAAATCAGCGAAATCACCGTAATCAAAAAGAATCAACGGTTAAAATGACATATACTCCGTAAATATCTGCTGCAAAAAGGCTTTGCCATATAACAGGGCTGTATTCGTAGCCTGCTGATCAGCTTTTTTATTGCTCGTATAAACAATCCTTCGCCCCGAATTATCGTATGATACTGCCTGCCCGGGCAACATAAAACCAAAGCCGTTATCCCAATCAAAAAAAGCAAAATTAGCCGACTGTGGGTTGAGTAAATCTTTCGACCATTTAAACTCATTGTGCGGCATTCCTAATTGCGATAGCAGGGTAGCGGCTATATCGGTTTGGCCGCCCAGCTTACCAATCTTTGTACCCCGATATTCAGGTTTTATCACATCGCCAAAAAACAACAGCGGAATATGGTATTTAACCGGATCATAAGCTTCAGCAACATTGCGTGGCAGGCGATGGCCGTGATCCGCAACGAGGATAAACAAGGTGTTTTTATACCAGGCCTGTTTTTTAGCCTGCTCAAAATAAGCGTTCAGGCACGAGTCGGTGAAATAAGCCGTGCTTCTGAATTTATTGCTGGCATCGCCATCTTCATCTGCCGGGAAGTGTGCTTTTACAGGCAGTATAAAAGGCTCATGATTGGTAGAAGTTTGCAGGTACGAGAAAAAAGGCTGTTTTTCCTGCTCGGTATATTGCAGGTGTTTGTTTAAAAGGGTATTGTCATACACTCCCCATTGTGTTTTTACCTGGTTTTTATCAAAGCTGTATTCGTCCACAATTTTTTTTACTCCGTGGCTTTTCATGAAGATGTTAAAATCCATGTAGCTGCTTTTGCCACCGTAAAAGTAGGTGGTTTGGTAACCCGCGTTTTTAAACACTGCCGATAACGCAGGCAGTTTTCTTTGTTTTATCGTATCGGCTATAACTGTGCGTATGGCTTGCGAAGGGAAGCCGCTCATGATTGATATGATACCTTTATCGGTACGATCGGCAGACGAGTAAATATTGTTGAATAGTACGCCCTGGCTAATGAACTTTTCAAAGTTTGGCGCAACGCCTTTGTCGCCACCCAATGATTCAATGATGCTGGCCGTATAGCTTTCTATCTGAATAATCACCACATTAGGACGCCTGGTGGTTAGTATTTGCAGGGTTGAATCATTTTTAACGCTGTAAATATCGCGCACCAGCTTTTGGGCATCGGCCGGATGCATAAACTCGTATGGATTATAGGGCTTACGGAAGTTTTCAAATATGTTGTTAAACAAATTCCATTCCGTATTCATGGCCGATTGGTTCAGAATCTCATGATCAGAAAAGTAAGCCGCGTTCTGGTTAATGGGTTCTGCTTGTAACCCGCCTCGCATCAGCAAAAAATTTGCAAACACAAGCAGGCAGATCAGCGAAATTTTAGCACCAGATGTTGTAGCAGGCTTTTTGAAATTATAATTGATAATATACCTTGACAGCAACGCGCCCGAACCAATTAATAACAACCCAATAAATATGCTTTTACCTACCGGTGAGGAACTGGAAGATGCCAGCGCCTCAGATGGCGCATGATAAAACGAGCTGAAAACCCTGAAAGTTACCTTAGTACCCCATTCCCTGAAAATGTTGAAATTGAGTATGGTATTTAATGATATGCAGAAGAGTATTAAGCCGGTATAAACTTTTAGCCATACGGGTTTAATGGTATACTTAGGAATGCACCAGTTAATAACAAATACCAGTAAGGGAATGGTACAAATGTAAGCCGCAGCCGAAGCATCCAGTCTGAAGCCGTAAAAGAAGGTTTGCAGTATTTCATCAAAGCCGGCTCCTTTGAGTTTATGCAAAAAATACAGCTCAAACGCAGCCCTGGTAATTGCGAAAAACAACAACCAAAAAATGAAAAATCTGATTAAGCTAAAAAGGTTTCTTAACATAGCCGGAGTACAAACATAGTACTTTTAGCTGCAATGTTAAGAAACCTTTAATGAATTGTTAGTGAAGTATTTTATCTTCCTCCGCTCATCGCTTTCAGATCGTCCATTGAAATTTTATCAAAGTCAGCCGGGATGCCAAAAGTTCCTGCCGGTGCTTTTGCCTCAGTTACACTTTTAACGGTAACTTCGGTACTTTGACCCTGGCTAAATGAGGTGTACTGGATAGGGAAACCACCTGCTGCGCGGTAATATTTCGCTATACCGGTAATAGGTACTTCAATATCATTGGTGATCCATAAATCGTAAGTTTTTTGGGTCTTGGTATCTGTAGCTACTACCTTTTTGCAATTGAAACCTGATATTTGTTTGGTTTCGGTACCAGGTGCAAAAGTAAGGGTTGGCATTTCTGCCATAGCCTGATCAACCTCGTCTGGTGTGGCAATAGCCGCTTTTTTAATGCTGGCAACAGGCACGTCAACTAAAACGGCCATTGATTTGCCGCCTGCATCTGTTAAAATTTTTATGGTAGCTGGCCCTGCAGTAAAAGTAAAAGCACTTGAATCGGCCCTGAAGTAACCTTTAGCATCCACCTGCTGACCTCTCATATTGGTGGTTAAGGCTACAACGCCTTCTGTATACTTTTTTTGTGCGCTGGCGCTCAAGGCTGTTGCTGTAAGAGCCAGTCCCAGGGCAACATTTAAAAATTTAATGTTCATAGTTTAGTTTGATTTTATACCAATTTACTTGTTTTAGATTAAAAGACAAATTTATTAGCGTTTAGTTTAATTTGTCAATTAGATAAACTTATGAGTGCAATGTTACGCTTAATAATGCTATAATTTATATGCAAAGCCCTGGCTTCTGCCTCCAGTTGGGTAATTGATTTGGCGGTGTTGCTGCCATCAATTACAAGTGTTTGATAATCATAATTCTTGTTGATCTGGGCAAGGCTGATGTGAGGGTTTTGAGTAACATACAGATAATCGGCTTTTAACCTTACAGGTAATTGCAGGTTTGCCATACCATCATCAAGTATCACTATTCTTTTATCATCAAACTGGATAAGGTTACCTCGTTTTTTGAGATAGGGAACACTGATGTTCTGATTAAGCCCCAATAAAATAGCATTGCCTACTTTACTGCTATCCAGATACGGCTGTACCGAATAGGTATAGGTTTTATCGGTATCGGCAAGGTTGCTTACTACTATGGCGTTATTGCCACTTTTAAAAACCATGCCAGTATTTTTGCGCAGGCTTAAAAAAGCAACCGATTTGGTATTGGCTGAGTTATATCTTTTAAAGCTAATGCTTATATTCAACAAAAGCATACATAACAGACCGAGCTTAAGCAACCAGGACCTTTTATAGTAAATGAAGCAAAACAGACTGATAATTAATGCATAGGTAAGCAGGTATTCGGTAGTGCTGAACCATATTTTACCGATGCTGGCTAATGGGGCATATTCAATAACAGTTAGGCCTTTATTCATGAGCAGGATGGTTTTTTCGAGCACCCAGGCCAGTATAGTTGATAATACGGGCACCCATGAAAGCAGCAGATAGATTATGCCGGAATACATAATAACAGATGTTGGAATAATGATGAGCAGGTTGCTCAGTAAAAAATAAACCGGAAACTGGTGAAAGTAAAACGCACTTAACGGAAAGGTAATCGCCTGGGCGGCAATAGATACTGAGCAAAGTACCCACAGCTTGTCGGCCCATTTGTTTTTGAACTTTATCCAACTATATACTATTGGCTGCAATATGATCAAACCGGCAACAGCCAGGTAAGATAACTGAAAACCGACATCGGTAATATAAAGAGGATTGTACAGCAGCAACATAAAAGCCGATATAGCCAGGATGTTGAGCATATTAATATGCCGCACAAAGGTTTTGCCGATAATAACCATACTGATCATGACCGCAGCCCGGCAAACGGCAGGCGAAAATCCCGTGAGCATAGCATAATACCAAATGAACAGGATAATAACTGTTGTTTTTAACAGCTTACCATACCTGTATTTGTTTAAAAAGCTAAGCATCCATTGCAATAAAAGATAAACGATGGCTACGTGTGCCCCGGAAACTGAGAGCACATGAATTGTTCCGGTTTGGGAATAAGCTTGTAAGATGTCATTACTTAAATCAGCTTTATAACCCAATATCAGCGTTGATGCTACGGCAACAGCATCAGGGTTGTGTAGCTGCTGTTTAAATTTAGCAACCATTTGCTGCCTCAGTTTAAGCGCGTAGGCGATGATAGGATTACCTTTATTGTGTTTTAATAACCGGTATTGCCCGGGATATAAAAACACCTGGTGGTAAATATTTTGATGAGCCAGGTATTGCTTATAATTAAATTCAGCCGGGTTAAAGGGTGGATCGATAGGGGTAAAAGTCGCTTGGATCAGCAGTTCGTCACCGTACGCAAGCGCTGTTTCACCTTTAATAGTAACGAGTAATGTGCCGGTTACTACCGTTGTTTGCCTCTGGTATATGCTTTGTTTAACCGTAGCGGTAAAGCGCAGTAATCCGTTTTTAAACTGTGGTTCGTTATTGATCTGCACAAAAAGGTATTGAGCCGGTATTTTTGAAAAGTGACGCTGACTGTTCAGCTCATTACAATTAATTGAAGAGATGCATCCTGCAACCAGCATAAGTAAACTCATCAACACACCGCCAAGCCAGCGTAACTTATAAATGGCCAGCCGCCTGTAACCGATGTTAAGGGATATAAATACAATACCCAGGCCAATGAAAATACCTGATAGAAGGGGTAAATAATTTACAGGATTAAAGCCGATGCCTATAGCAATGCCTGGTAAAAAGGGTAGGAGCAGTGTAAGGATAGGTATTTCGCCTTTATGATTCGCGATCATCGGGATATCAATATAAAATAAAGATATGCTTTAGACCGGTACCTACAACTCGTCGCGCACTTCGAGCAGGAATTTTTTTATGTTTTCGAGCGAATCAATAACACGCTGATTTTCCTTAGTATCGCTCATGTTATGCTTTAAATGCTCTTTGGCACCGTTCAGGGTATAACCTTTATCGCGTATGAGGTGGAAAATTATCTTAAAGTTCTCGATGTCTTCGGGGGTAAAATAACGGTTGCCCTTTTTATTCTTTTTGGGCTGCAGTACATCAAATTCCTTTTCATAGAAACGTATAAGCGACTGATTCACATCAAACATGGCCGATACCTCACCCATGGTGTAATACATCTTGCTTATTTCGCGGTCTTTATAAGGCATATGCAAATGTAAGTTTTTAGTAGATATGTAAGCAAGTAATCAAGTTTTTTACTTATGCTCGCTCCAGGGCAGGGATGAGGCTTTTCCGCTTAACAGATCGGCACGGCGCTGTTCAAGGTCAATGGCGTGTGTGATGACTATATCCGGCTCTCCCTCAATCCTGTACTCATATTTCAGCCCGTCTAAAAATGCCATGAGCACTCTTTTTTGCTGATCGTCCTGAATGTCAACTTTCAACGTTTCCATATACAAATTTAATCTTTATTCAGTTAAAACTCAATACTTAAGAATAGAACGTAACAGGTGGTTTGGTATTGCCCTTCGTTATAGCTGCAGCGAGCTTGTAGCCCCTTGCTTATCATGGCCTCAGCTTTCAACTGACGAAAGCTGAAAGCTTACCGTATGCCAACCACGAGATAGACTGTGTTAATCTCGTGATAGAAGGAGATGGTAGCAGAGGAAATAATATAAATCCGAAATCGAAAATCCCACATCCGAAATCCCCCAAAATCCTATCTTTGCACACTATGACAGCTTCACAGATACGACAGGCTTTTTTTGATTTTTTTGTTTCCAAAGGTCACATCATTGTGCCCTCTGCGCCAATTGTTGTAAAAAACGACCCAACCCTGATGTTCACCAACGCGGGGATGAACCAGTTTAAAGATATATTTTTAGGCGAATCACCCGCCAAAGCGTCACGTGTGGCCGATACCCAGCGCTGCCTCCGCGTAAGCGGCAAGCATAATGACCTGGAAGAGGTGGGTATTGATACCTATCACCACACCATGTTTGAAATGCTGGGCAACTGGAGCTTTGGCGACTACTTTAAAAAGGATGCCATTGCCTGGAGCTGGGAGCTGCTGACCGAAGTTTACAAACTACCCAAAGACCGCCTGTATGTTACCTATTTTGAAGGTGACGAAAAGGAAGGCCTTGAAAAAGATACCGAAACTTACGAGCTATGGAGAGCTCTGGTTGCCGAAGACCATATCCTCCCGGGCAATAAAAAGGATAATTTTTGGGAAATGGGCGAAACCGGCCCCTGCGGCCCATCGTCAGAGATCCATTACGATAGCCGCCCGGATAACGAGCGTGCCGAAGTAAGCGGAGCAACTTTGGTAAATGCCGACCACGACCAGGTTATTGAGATCTGGAATAATGTGTTTATGCAGTTTAACCGCTTAAAAGGCGGCAACCTGCAGCCACTGCCTGCAAAGCATGTGGATACCGGTATGGGCTTTGAGCGTTTGGTGCGTGTGTTGCAGGGTAAAACCTCCAACTATGATACCGATGTTTTTCAGCCGATGATCCAGTTCATTGCTGAAAAAAGCGGTAAAACGTACAATAGCGCCGCCAAACCCGGCGATGCTGATTGGAACGAAGCCGTAGCCATGCGTGTACTGGCCGATCATATCCGAGCCATTAGCTTTGCCGTTGCAGATGGACAGCTTCCTGCAAGCAATAAGGCAGGGTATGTAATTCGCCGTATTTTGCGTAGAGCTGTGCGTTACAGCTACCAGACATTAGAATTTAAGGAGCCATTCTTTAATCAGTTAGTGCCTTTACTGGCAGAGCAATTTAAAGAAGTGTTCAGTAATTTATATGAACAGAGAGACTTTGTACAGAAGGTGATTTTGGAAGAGGAAAATTCGTTTTTAAGAACACTTGAAAAAGGTCTTGCTAAAATTCAAGATTATATAAAAGAAAATCCACATTCAACAATTCAAGAAAATAAGCTTAAAGAAGAGGGTATTCCACTTATTCCTCGCATTTCTGGGGAGTTGGCTTTTGAATTATATGACACATTCGGATTTCCTATTGACTTGACAAATTTAATAGCACATGAAAATTTGTTTAATGTTGATATGGAGGGTTTTGAGAATCTTCTTCAACAACAAAAATCCCGCTCCCGCGCTGCTACTGCTATTGATACCGGCGATTGGGTGGTTTTAAAAGAAGATGAAGGTGTTGAGTTTACCGGTTATGATGAAACCGAAACTGTTGCCCATGTGGTTAAATACCGCAAAGTAACTGCCAAGGGTAAAGAACAGTACCAGATAGTACTGGATAAAACTCCTTTTTATGCAGAAAGTGGTGGTCAGGTAGGGGATAAGGGCGAACTGGTTTTCCCGGATGGCGAAATTGTAAAAGTAACCGATACCAAAAAAGAAAATGGCCTTACCGTACATTTTGTTGATCAGCTGCCCGAAGATATTGACGATGCCTTAACCGCCATTGTTGATCCTTCCCTTCGCAGTCAAACCAATAGCAATCACTCGGCAACGCACTTGCTGCATGCTGCTTTGAAACAGGTGTTGGGTAGCCATGTTAACCAAAAAGGTTCGTTGGTGAACCCTGATTACCTGCGCTTTGACTTTTCGCACTTTGCCAAGGTTACTGATGAGGAATTGGGACAAATTGAGTCGATAGTAAATCAAAAGGTACGTCAGAATATTCCGCTGAAAGAAGAACGCAGCGTATTGTATGCCGAAGCCATTACCAGTGGTGTAACCGCCCTGTTTGGTGAAAAATATGGTGAATATGTGCGCGTAATTACTTTCGAGGATGAATTTAGCAAGGAGCTTTGCGGCGGTACGCATGTAAAAGCTACCGGGCAAATTGGTTACTTTAAAATTATTACCGAAAGCGCCGTAGCTGCCGGGGTACGCCGTATTGAGGCCATTACCGGGGTTGCTGCCGAAAATTATATCAACGCGCAAACCCTGTTGCTTAACCAACTGAAAGAGCTGTTGAAAAACCCGAAAGATCTGCCTAAAAGCGTAGAGGGTTTGCTTGACGAAAACTCGAAACTGAAAAAGGAGATCGAAAAAACGATCCTTGAAAAATCATCAGGTTTAAAGAATGAACTGGCGCAAAAGGCGGAGGCTGTAAACGGCATTAACTTCATTGCTCAGAAAGTGGCTTTACCTAATGCCGAGGCTGTGAAAAACCTGGCCTACCAGCTAAAAGATATTGTAACTGATCTGTTCCTGGTACTGGCTGCAGATTTTGACGGCAAACCAAGCCTCACTGTAATGATTGCAGAAAACCTGGTTAAAGAAAAAGGTTTAAATGCAGGCAACATTGTACGTGAACTTGCTAAAGAAATAAAAGGCGGAGGCGGCGGACAGCCGTTTTTTGCCACCGCGGGCGGCAGTGATGCCAGTGGTTTGGATGCCGCGCTGGCAAAGGCTAAAAGCTTTATCAGCTAAACTTCACAAAATGCTTATAAAACAAAAAAGACCACGTAACAGATGGTCTTTTTTGTTATTATATATGTTGGGTTATTAATGTTTATAATGACCGTAGTGATGGCCGTTGTCATGACGCTCCGCAACTCTTCTGTCAATAACACGGGTGTGGTTAACTACGCGGGTATTATAGTGATCGCGGATAATTACCTGGCGGTCACGGGTGCCGCGATAGTTGGCATAGCGCACACGGTCGTCATTAAAATAGGTGTAAGGACGAGGGCGGTTAACGGCTACTTTGTAACCGGTTTGAATATTGTAGGCGCGGTAACGGCCAGGCAATGCACTTCTGAATACCCAGCGGCCGCCATCTAAATAAACATATTGATGGGTAGGTACGTAATAATAACTTTCTACATCGGGCAGGTAATAATAGTTTACGCTTGAATATTCGGCAGGTGGGTTCCAAACTCCCAAATTAACATTAATATGTACCTGGGCTTTTGATGGGGTAACTGATGCTGCAAGTATAAAGCATCCGGCGAGCATTCCTAAAAGTATCTTTTTCATAGTGTTCTGATCTTTAATTATTCGGCTGTATTAACTACTGCCTTGTTGAAATAATAGACAGAACCATATTCCGAAGGTTTAATTATTCCATAGTTGAGTGTGTGTATTAATAGCTAAGGTGTTAATTATCAGTATGTTTTTTGCAAAATAAAACTGTGTTGTATGGTTGCATAGCCGAGCCCAAAACACAATTAACTGGTTGAGCTTTTGACAGGACTTGAATTACACTGTTTTTTTGATGATAAATCAGGAGAGGGGAGTGGTATAAATATAAATGCGCATTTTGTGGTCTGGAGTTAGCAATGTGTTCGGCTTAAATTATACTAAATCAATAGTTTTAATAGGTATATTGGTTTATTTTATTGTTGGGATAATGCTGTTTAATTAAATTTTTTCCACTTGTTTAATAGTTAAATGGTGTTTTTACTGTATTAACTTTTATATATTTGACCTTACAAAGCAGTAAAATTTGAGCTGAATTTTTATTTTATGACAGTTATTAGCAATGAGGTAAGCGACAAGTATGAAGTGGTGATAGGCCTCGAAGTACATGCGCAGTTATCTACCTTAAGTAAGGCGTTCTCGGCAGATTCTGCCGCTTTTGGCGCCGAACCTAACCACCACATCAGCGCTATATCGCTGGGGCACCCGGGCACCCTGCCATTCCTGAATAAAAGAGCGGTAGAGTATGCCGTAAAAATGGGCCTGGCCTGTAATTGCAGCATCAACCTTAATAACTCCTTTGCCCGTAAAAACTATTTCTACGCCGATTTGCCCAAGGGCTATCAGATCACGCAGGATCAGGCACCGGTTTGTTTGGGCGGATATGTGCCTGTTAGACTGTCAGACGGTACAGAAAAAGATATTGCCATTCATCATATCCACATGGAAGAAGATGCGGGTAAAAGCATGCATGACCAACATCATGCCGATTCATTGATTGACCTGAACAGGGCGGGCGTACCACTGGTAGAGATTGTATCACAACCGGATATGCGCAGCCCCGAAGAAGCGGGCCAGTTTTTGACCGAAACACGCAAGATATTGCGTTACCTTGATATTTGCGACGGCAATATGGAAGAGGGCAGTATGCGCTGCGATGCCAATATTTCGGTAAGGCTTAAGGGAGCAACCGAATATGGTAACCGCTGCGAGGTGAAAAACCTGAACTCTATACGTAATGTACAGCGAGCCATTGAACATGAATTTATCCGCCAGGTAGATATTATTGAAAATGGTGGCCATATAGATCAAAACACGCTAAACTTTAATGCCGATACCGGCGAAACATCGGTTTTGCGATCTAAGGAAATGGCGAATGATTATCGTTATTTCCCCGAGCCTGATTTGCCGCCATTGAAGCTTACTGTTGAGTATGTTGAAAATTTACGCAAGGGTTTACCCGCGCTGCCAAACCAATTGTACAATAAATATACGAGTGAACTTGGCTTGTCGGCTTATGATGCCTCCGTAATAACGGCCGATAGGGACATGGCCTTTTATTTTGAAGAACTTGTTAAACATACCACTTTATATAAAGCTGCCGCCAACTGGTTGATGGGCACCGTAAAGTCATATTTAAATGATCAGGACACTGCAATTGGTAACTTTGGTGTTACACCGAAGCATCTGGCAGGCCTCCTTAAACTTGTTGACGCTGGCGTGATAAATAATTCTGTAGCTTCGCAAAAGTTATTTCCGGCAATGATCAAAGAACCGGGGAAAACTGCTGAAGAACTGGCCAAAGAACTTAATCTGCTCATCAGTTCGGACAATGACGATGTGAGCCGCTTTATACGCGATGCCATAGCTAAATATCCGGACAAGGTAAAAGAATACCAGAAGGGCAAAAAGGGCGTTTTGGGCTTGTTTATGGGGGAGATTATGAAAAGCTCTAAAGGAAAGATCGATCCGCAGAAAACAAATCAGCTACTGATAAAAGAATTAGAATCAAAATAAAAAAACTCACCCCGCCCTCTCCAAAAAAGAGGGATTCAAAGGAGCGATTTAAGGTTCTCTCCTTTGAAGAGGATTTAGGTGAGGTCAAATTAGAATTAAAATAAGATAATGAAGAACCGCATTGTAGCTTCAGGGGTATTTTTACTAAGTGTATTCCTTTTTTCGTGTAAAGACAAAACAGCTTTTAATATTTCGGGTACCCTTAAAAACCCGACGAGTTTAAAGATCGTATACCTGCTGGAGGCCGACAGCACCCAGGTAAAGGTGGTTGACTCTACTACTTTAAGCGAGGATGGCAAGTTTAAATTTAAGCACGATGCGCCATATGCGAATTTGTACAAGCTGCGTACCGGCGACAATATATTTGATCTGATTGCTAAAAATGGTGATGATATTGAATTTAGTACCGATTTAAAAGATAGCAGCCATGCCTACACCATTAGCGGATCTGATGATTCTGAAAAGATAAAAGAGTTTAACAAGATCAGTAACTTTTACGGCGCTAAAAATAATAAAGTAGTATCTGAATATCAGGAAAAATCACAAGCTCTCGGTAAACAATCAGACTCGTTGTTAAAGGTCTATATGCCTATATTTCAGAAAAATATGGCAGACTACAGCAATGCAGTGTTGAAGTTTGTTAATGATAATAAAAATTCGCTTGCTGGTTTTTATGCGGCAACTTCGCTGGATGTTGTTAAATATGAGTCGCAACTGATAGCTTATACCGATGAAATAAAAGGAAGTTTTCAGGACAACCCCGGTGTACAGCAGTTTATTAAACAAATGGAAAAGGCAAAGCCAATTTCTATTGGTCATAAAGCTCCCGAGTTTACAACAGCTGGTATTGACGGCAAACCGGTAAAATTATCTGACTTCAAAGGTAAATATGTTATGATTGATTTTTGGGCGTCATGGTGTATGCCTTGCCGCCAGGAAAATCCAAACGTGGTAAAACAATACAATACCTTTAAATCAAAAGGCTTTAATATTTTAGGTATATCACTTGATAAAGACAAGGCAGCATGGCAAAAAGCCATTAATGATGATAAGTTGGCCTGGGCACAGGCTTCAGACATGAATGGCTTTGAAGGCCCTACACAAGTGCTTTACGGTGTTGAAGCTATACCATCAAACTTTATCATTGATCCACAGGGAAATATAGTTGCAAAAAACATCACAGGTGCCGATCTGGAGGCTTTTTTAAACAAAACATTTAGTAAGCCTCAATAAATCGTTAATATAAGGTAACCTTTAACAATTTGTTAATATTAGCTTAACTTTTAGCTTTTGTAAAGCGTATACTTTTATACAAAAAATTTAACGTGCCATGAGCAACTCTTCCAAACAGAAAATACTTATTGTTGATGACGAACCAGACATTTTAGAGCTAATAGAATATAATCTGAAAAAAGAAGGTTATCAGGTGTTTTTGGCCCGCAACGGACAGGAAGCCGTGGCCGAAGCAAAAAAAGCATTACCTGATCTTATTGTACTTGATATCATGATGCCCAAAATGGACGGTATTGAAGCCTGCCGTATTATGCGCACCATGCCCGAGTTTAAAAATACCTTTATGGTATTTTTAACTGCCCGCAGCGAAGAGTATTCTGAAATTGCCGGTTTTAACGTTGGTGCCGACGATTATATTGCTAAACCGATAAAGCCCCGTGCTTTGGTAAGCCGTATAAACGCTATACTGCGCCGCAATGCTCCTGCCGAAGATACTCCTGATAACAAACTGGAAATTGGCAACCTGGTTATTGACCGTGAGGCTTACCTGGTTTACAAAGATGGTGTTAAAGTGGTACTGGCTAAAAAGGAATTTGAGCTGCTATACCTGCTGGCCTCAAAACCAGGCAAAGTTTACACCCGCGAGGTGATCCTGAAAAATATATGGGAAGATTCGGTAGTAGTTACCAACCGTACTATTGATGTACATATACGCAAACTACGTGAAAAATTAGGTGATGACTGTGTGGCTACCGTAAAAGGCGTAGGCTACAAGTTTGAAGCTTAGGTTCATAGTGCCTTTTAAAGAGTAATAGCATTACGGTTTTTTAAAACAGATAATTATTAAAAAAAAGCGGCCCTGATTCAGGGCCGCTTTTTTTGGCTGTTAATAGGAATAAGTTAACCTGTAAACTTGCCGGTAATATCTTTGAGTTTGTCTCCGGCTTTTTCTTTCAGGTCATCGGTAATCTCCTGGATTTTACCACCTGCAAGGTCTGATGCCTTTTCTTTTAGCTCGTCTATCTCGTCGCCAATCTTATCTTTGGCGTTTTCCCACATGTCGCCTGCTGATTCTTTGATCTTATCAAAAAAACCTTTTTCTTCTTCTTCTGGTTCAGTACTCATGATGCTTTTCTTTATTTAAATGATCGTATCTGTTTAATAGTACCCTTGGTAATTAAAGTTAGTAATTGTTTTTCAGTTAATTAACTATTATAGTGCACATTTTTTACACAAAATGTTAGCAATAAAAAAAGGTGCCAGTTTATGAACCAGCACCCTTGTTTTACGAATTTTATTTAAAGGCTATTTGGCAGCAGCAGCTTTTTTCTTAACAGCTGTTGCAGCTTTTTTTGTCTTGGTGGCAACGTTTTTTTTAGCAGCTGTAGCCTTGGTTTTGGCATTAGCAGTAATTGTTTTGGCCTTATCAACGGCTTTTGTTTTTACGTTAGCCACGGTTTTTTTAGCTGCAGCGGTTTCTTCTTTGGCTTTGGCAGTTATGGCTTTAGCTTTGGTATCGGCTTTTGCCTTTACTTCAGCGGCAGCGGTTTTAGCTTTAGCTACGGTGTTATCGGCCTTTTTTACCAGAGTTGTTTTGGTTGCAGTTACTTTTTTAGCTACGGTTTCTGGTTTTTCGGCAGCTTTTTCTTTAATCGCATCTATTTTATCTTCGGCTTTATCTTTTAATTCTTCGGCTTTGTCTTTTGTGCTATCCCAAAATTCCTCAATGGTTTCTTTAACCCTCTCAAAAAATCCCTTTTCTTCAGGTTTGCTTGTTTTTTTAGCCATAATTGTTTTTATAGATCAGGTGTGTGTTGTTTATTTAGTTATGATATTTAACCATTGCATTTAAGGTTTGTTTTACAATGTGTTAACAAAAAGTATTAATAATACTAACCGTAATAACTGTTTAAATTATAAACCGTAATTTTGCCGGCTATATTTAAAGTATGAAGTTTCCGAAATTTGCCGACCTGATATTGTTTGAGAATGATGATGTGATAGTAGTGAACAAGCCACCCTTTTTAAGTTCACTTGATGAGCGCGAGGGGGGAGAGGTTAATTTACTGCGCCTGGCTAAAGCTTATTGGGATGATGCCCAGATCTGCCATCGGTTAGATAAGGAAACTTCCGGTGCGCTTATCATCGCCAAAAATCCTGAGGCTTACCGTATGGTATCTATGCAGTTTGAAAAGCGTCAGGTTAAAAAAGTGTATCATGCTATTATTGATGGTACGCATACTTTTGAAAACCTGTTAATTGATCTTCCTATTTTAAACGTAGGTAAGGGTAATGTAACCATCAGCAGGCAGGAGGGTAAAAGGGCCGAAACCTGGTTTAAGTCGTTAAGGTACTTTAAACATTATACCCTGGTAGAGTGCCGTCCGGTTACCGGCCGTATGCACCAGATCCGCATACACCTGGCCACACAAAGGGCCTCTATTGCCGGTGATGATATGTATAAAGGTGAGCCGGTTTTTCTATCTAAAATAAAACGTAAGTATCACTTAGGGAAAGATCAGGAAGAATTACCTATCATGAAACGCTTTGCGCTGCATGCTTATGAGGTTACATTTCGTATAAATCCAGAAACAGAGATAACTATACACGCGCCCTATCCTAAGGATTTTGAAACGTTATTAAAACTGCTCGAAAAATTCGATAGTTAGCATAGAAGTTAAAATAATTTAGCAGTTGCATGTTAAAAATGCCTCGTTTTACGCTTTTACTATTGTTTATTTGCTGCTTTAGCACTGCTTTTTCGCAACAGAGTGCTAAATGTGATAGTCTTTTAAAATTTATTAAGATAAAAGATCAGGATCTGCGCGAGCAAAAAATAGTAACTTATATTAAAACGAATTTTCAGGATTTACCGCTTGATGGCCTCAGATTAAAGAAAGACTCTTTAAGTGCTTTAATTTCTGGTTTCAAAATTGAAAACAGCAATGCGCTGGCACTTTTAGCCGAAAGCATTTACCAGAAAAGGATACTGCGATTTGGAGAGGCTAAAAAATTAATGCTGAATGCAATTGAGCTGGTTCAAAAAAAATCTGATCATTTTTTACTCTACACATTTTTTAGCCAGATGGCATTTATACAAACCGATGAGGGTGATGGTATTGATGCGGTTTATAGCTATGAGCTGGCTAAAGGTGAGGTGAAAAAGCTGAATGACCCTTATCTGGAGGCTGTACTGTACATTAATATTTCTGATATTTATTGTAGAACAGGTTTGTACAGCCAGTCGTTATTTTATTTAGATAAGGCTCAAACCTTAAGTGATAAGCACAAATTGTACCAGATGAATTTTTTAAGGCTGATAAATTATAACAAAGCCGAAAACTATTTCAGAACTAACAATTATGATTCATTAAGCATTTATCATGAAAGGTTGCGGTTGCTAAAGGGCCAAACCAATAAGCTTTATACCTCGCAAAAACGCACGGGATATTATTTGCTGTTGTTAAAACATGACTATAAAACCGCTATTAAACGTATTAATTCATTATTAAAAGATAGCTTATATATAAAGGTTGATATTGATGAGCAATATTTGGCGAGTGCTTATTTTTTTAACCAGCAAATTGATTCAGCGGCGTATGTGATTAATAATTTGCTGTTGCGTCCAACTTTAATTAATCATGCTGAAATTAAATTTCAGCTATATGAAATGCTTGGCGAAATTGCCCTAATTAAAAATGATAATAAACAGGCTGCTGTTAACTTTAAAGAAGCCTTTCAGCAATCAAAGCAAAATATAAATAACCTTACACAGGTGGGGAATGTGGCCTCGCAAATGAAAATAAGTGATGTGCAAAGTATGTATTATGAAAACATGCTTATTTACCGTAAGGAGCAATTAAAGCTCAGGTTTACAGTGGCCGTTGCATTTTTAATTGTAATTATAGTGGCCATATCTTACCGTACCACCAGGCAAAAACGTCATTATGAAAAGTTGTTACATATGGCGCAGATGCATGAACTGGCCAATATTAATTCGCATGAAGTGCGTAATCATCTTTCCAATATACTGGGTTTGCTTGACCTCATGAATGATGAGCATAATATCGGTAGTGAACTTCCCAAAACAAAGTATTATCTGCAATATTCGGCCGAACAATTGGATAAAGCCTTGAAAAACGTGTCTAAAAAGCTAAGTAATTAAGCTAAATAAGCATTTGTTTATTGCTTTTAATGCGGGGCTGCATAAAAAATAGTCATTTCATACTCTTCGTCTACTTTATTAATAGAAAAAAATTTATTTTAAAAGCTAAATAAAAATGGCCTGTATTTCGGTGTTTTGCACTTTTGATAAAATTGCTGTATTTTTCGGGGTGTAAAATACGAAATTGTTAAAAGCTGGTTTTATTAACCCTGATTTTATGTATTTGTGTGGAAAAAGTGTGGTTTGCTGAAAAAAATTATAAAAATTTCACAAAAATATAATGATTTTTATAAAAATAGTTTAAATTCGCCTTAATAATTAGTTGAATTAACAGAAAAACTATAATTAGAACCACAACTATACAAATTAACTTAAAAATGGCAACTAAACTTGAGTACATTTGGCTTGACGGTTATAAACCAACCCAAAGCCTGCGCAGCAAAACAAAAATTGAGAAAGATTTTAGCGGTAAATTAGAAGATTGTCCGCTTTGGAGCTTTGATGGTTCTTCAACAGAACAGGCACCAGGTGGTTCATCTGACTGTGTTTTGAAACCGGTTTTCATTTGTCCAGATCCTCAAAGAAAAGATGCATTTTTGGTAATGTGCGAAGTATTGGATTCAAAAGGTCAGCCTCATGAGTCAAACGGACGTGCTCACATTGAAGATGATGACAACGATTTTTGGTTTGGTTTTGAGCAGGAGTACTTTTTATGGGATCCTAAAACCGATAAACCTCTTGGTTTCCCGGCAGGTGGTTACCCAGCACCACAAGGCCCTTACTACTGTTCAGTAGGTGCAAACAATGCATACGGCCGTGAAATTGTTGAAGAGCACTTAGATGTATGTTTAGATGCTGGTTTAAATGTTGAAGGTATCAATGCCGAAGTAGCAGCTGGCCAGTGGGAATTCCAGATCTTCGCCAAAGGCGCTAAAGAAGCTGGTGACCAAATCTGGGTTGCACGTTATTTATTAGAAAGAATAGGCGAAAGCTACGGTGTTAGCATTAACTGGCATTGCAAACCATTAGGTACTTTAGACTGGAATGGTTCTGGTATGCACGCTAACTTCTCAAACACTACTTTACGTACTGCTAACAGCAAAGAAACTTTCACAGCTATCTGCGAAGCTTTCCGCCCTGCAGTTGCTGAGTGTGTTGCTGTATATGGTGCTCATAACGAACTGCGTTTAACAGGTAAACACGAAACAGCTTCAATCAATGATTTTAGCTATGGTGTATCTGACCGTGGTGCTTCTATCCGTATCCCATTGTATACTGTTGACCATAACTGGAGCGGTTACCTGGAAGATCGTCGCCCTAACTCTGCTGCCGATCCATACAAAGTAGCTGCAGTTATCATCAAAACTGTAAAATCAGCTAAAGTTTAATCCCCCTTACATACTTTAACTTTTTCCCCCGGTCCAAAAGGCCGGGGGATTTTTTTTGTCTGCCGTGTTTTGTTTTTTTCTAATACCAATCTGTCATTTTGAGCGATAGCGAAGAATCTGTTCGCCAATATGCACAGCTTACAAGTAGATCCTTCGCTATCGCTCAGGATAACAAGATGGTTTAAAATTCTTTTATTAAGAACAATCAGTTTAAATACTTACCTGATCTTATCTGAGTTAAATTATCAACAGATAGGTTATAAACATACACCCAGCATGCTATTGTTCCGGCTGGGGTTTCAATGTTTTTCAATATCCTGATAAACAGGTTTGGCTGTTCCTGATCGCTACCAAATCCCTCGTAATCATCAATTAAACTTAATATCTTTTCGGCATCATCCATCCGGTAAATACTGCCATGTACGTACTGATCGCTATCCTCCTGGGAAATAGCTCCGGGGTATTCGCCCATATCATACAGTTTACCTTTAAACTTACCATGTTGTAAAAAGGTACAGTGCTGCTGAAGGTAAGCACCATAGCTGTTCTGGCTGCTGAGCAGGGTTCCGTACACAAATAAATGCCGGTTAATTTGTTCCATTAATCATCAAAATATAAACAAAGGTAAGGGCAAATTCGTATTATTGCTATAAACAACAGGGCTTGGAACTTTACGGCCTGTTACCGTAATAATTATAATATACCCTGTAAATTGTACCATGAACGAGGAACAGATCAAAGCATATATAGAGGAAAATAAGATCAATAAAATAAAATTTGCCTTTGCCGATATTGATGGCATTTTACGTGGTAAGGTAATTCACCCTAAAAAATTTATTGATGGCCTGCAAAGTGGCTATGGCTTTTGCGATGTTGTTTTTGGCTGGGACAGCAGCGATGTTTGCTATGACAATGTGCAGTTAACCGGCTGGCACACCGGCTATCCCGATAAACTTTGCCGGATTGACCTTGCTACACTTCGTAATATTCCCTGGCAGGATGATATCCCTTTCTTTTTAGCCGATTATAGTGATCCTAAAGGCAAGGCTCTACCCGCATGTCCGCGCAGTTTGCTGAAGCATATTACCAAACAATGTGTGGATATGGGTTACCATGCCGAGTTTGCGCAGGAGTTTGAATGGTTCAATTTCAGGGAAACCCCACAATCTATCAATGATAAAAACTTTACCAATATAAATACCCTTACTCCGGGTATGTTTGGCTATTCAATTCTGCGTACATCAGAGAACAGCGATTTTTATTATGACCTGTTTAACCTGCTTACGCAATTTAACATTCCTATTGAAGGCCTGCATACCGAAACCGGGCCAGGTGTATACGAAGCTGCTATTGCGCATGATGAGGTTTTGAGTGCTGCCGATAAAGCCGTATTGTTTAAAACCGCGGTAAAGGAAATAGCCTATAAGCATGGCATCATGGCATCGTTCATGGCCAAGTGGACAGAAACCCTGCCTGGCTGCAGCGGACATATCCATCAAAGCCTTTGGAGTGCAGACCAGGCCGAAAACCTGTTTTATGATGCTGCGGATAAACATAAAATGAGCGATCTGCACAAGCATTACCTTGTAGGCCAGCTTTATTGTATGCCTCACATATTGCCTATGTATGCTCCAACTATCAATAGTTACAAACGTCTGGTTGAGGGCGCATGGGCCCCAACAACCCTAACCTGGGGTGTGGAGAACCGTACAACTGCTTTGAGAGTTATTAATACAACACCGGGCCTTACCCGCCTTGAAACACGTATACCCGGTGCCGATACCAATCCGTACCTGGCCATGGCCGCCGCATTAGCCTCAGGCCTTTATGGTATAAAGAATAAGCTGGCTTTAAATACACCGCAAACCATAGGCAATGGCTACCAGGATAAAAAGAACGGTGTACTTGCCTCCAATTTGCATGATGCAGCTGTTGCCATGCAAGGCTCTGCTATTGCAAAAGAGCTTTTTGGCGAAGGCTTTGTTGAGCACTTTACCCAAACCCGCCTTTGGGAACACCGCCAATATGCCAAACATGTAAGCGATTGGGAATTGAAAAGGTACTTTGAGATTATTTAGTCTGAACCAGGATTATTTGTCTGAACAATTTGCTTAATATTGCTCCCGCAAATTCCAATTACAAACCAATATTAAAATGGATTATTCCATAATTGTTAAAAAGGCATGGGAGGGGTACGATGCTTCAAAAACCATCAGGCTTATTGAAGATATCAGTGCCATGGTATCAACCAACCATGTGTATCGCATCACTTTTGATGATGATGATATCATTATAGCCAAGCTATCTTACTTCGGCAAGTTTGAAAATTTTAAAGAAGATCACCGCATCATTCAAACTTTAGCAAATAACCTGCTATACCCGTTTGAAAACCTGCTGGCGCGTTCCTTGTTAAAAAACAACCGCGTTTATATATATCATTATAAGCATGGTAAAACTGATGTATGGGTGGTTTTTTATAATCCAACCCGTATACTGCAGCGTTTACCCCGCCGGCTTGATGAAAATCAGATTAAAAAGCTTGGCCAGCAGGTAGGTAAGTTTCATAAAGCCTGTTCAAGGGTTAAAAATGTATTGCCCAAATCGTCAAAAACATTGCGTACCGATATTTCGGCGTTGCTGCACCAGCTTAATACCAACGACGGCGAATTTGGCTCGGGCATGCAGGCCGATTTTTTGAAATACCATTGTGAAACTTTTTTAAAGAACCGCTCAAAATACAATATGAGCTCGTTTGAGATCATCCCGGTATTTATTGACTGGAATATAGGTAATTTCTCGGTAACGCCTAATCTTGAGCTTTATTCGCGCTGGGATTATGATTGGTTCAGGATGAGCTACAGGGTACTTGATTTTTATTTCTTTAGCCGTGTAGTATCAGATATTGGCGATCGTACTGTATTTAGCTATGTGATTAATACCATGATGGAAGATCGCTTTATTATTTTCCTGAAGGAATATCATAAGGTGAACCCTTTAACCGCCGATGAGATCAGGTTTATGAAAGAAGCATACCGCTTTTTTATCCTGAATTATGTAATTAAAGATGGTAAACACTTTTTTAGCGATCAATATGCCCAGAAATTACAGTCGGAGGCATTTAACGTTTACCTGCCATCGGTAGACAGGGACTTTGATGCCGAAAAAATAATTGAAGCGTTAAAATTAAAGTAGGCAATGATGTAATATTTGAGCATATTGCGACAAATATTACATCAAAACTCAAAGCATGACCAGAATAGATAACTTTAAATCCATTATTGACAGGTACAAGGTTGTTTTTTTTGATGCTTTTGGTGTACTAAAGAATTATAAGGGCCTGCTGCCCGGTATTGAGCGTACTTTTGCCTATCTCGAGCAGCAAAAAAAAGAGTACTATATTGTTACCAACGATGCATCACGCAGCCCGGCACAATTAGCCGAATCATACCAGATCAAAGGCCTGCACACCATAACACCCGATCATATTATATCATCAGGTATGCTTACTAAAGATTATCTTGATCTGAAGGTAAACGACGGGATAGTGGCCTACCTGGGCACCCCCGACTCAGCCCATTACATTGATAGTTCTGGCCTTCATACATTGCCTGTAAGCCAGATTGATGCTACCAATATTGATAAGGTGAATGCATTGGTTTTTTTGGATGACGAGGGCTTTAACTGGTTTGAGGATCTGAACAAAACAGTTAATATACTACGCAAGCGTGCCATCCCGGTAATTGTGGCCAATACAGATCATGCCTATCCGGTAACCAAACATGACGTATCCATAGCTATTGGTGGATTGGCCAGCATGGTTGAAAAAATTGTGGGTAAAGAGTTTATCCGCTTTGGTAAGCCCGACTCACAAATGTTCATGTTTGCCTATGATTTGCTGCGCGATCAGGGACCTATCAATAAAAAGGAAATTGTAATGGTGGGCGATACCCTGCAAACCGACATACTTGGCGGCAATAAATTTGGATTAGATACGGTATTGGTACTATCAGGCAATACACAGGCCGTAGATGCCGAAAACCGGATCAATGCCACTGGCATTGTGCCTACCTACATCTGCGACTCGGCAGTGGTAGAATTTGGCGAGCTTGGTTTTTAATATTCGTATCTTTTTCATGCATTAATTATTCATACGAGCTCAGTAATTCGTTGTTTTTATGTTTAAAAATGTCACTATGACAAATATTTTTTATTTATAAATGTAAATTTAACATTTGTTTTTTTACTTTTGGTTCCACAAGGCATTACCCCATGCCTTCGGATGCATTTTAGCATCCTGAACCTAATTAGTAAAACCTGATGAATAACGAAAACTTTGATCTGAAAGAGCATCCGCATAGCCGCTTGAATATTTTAACCGGCGATTGGATATTGGTATCTCCGCACCGCACAAAACGACCATGGCAGGGTAAGGTAGAAAATGTACAGGCCGATGAAAGGCCCCAATATGATCCTGCCTGCTATTTGTGCCCCGGAAATGACAGGGCAGATGGGAGCAAAAATCCCGATTACAAGGGGAGCTATGTTTTTACAAATGATTACTCGTCGTTGTTATTAAATACGCCCGATGGCGGGCTGAATGACGATGAACTGCTGGTAGCTAACAGTCAGCGTGGAATATGCAGGGTGATCAGTTTTTCGCCGCGGCATGATCTTACCCTGCCCGAGATGGAAACTGATGATATCAGAAAAGTTGTTGATGTATGGCAAACCGAGTATCAGGATCTGGCTACAAATTCATGGATAAAGCATATACAGATATTTGAAAATAAAGGAGATATTATGGGTTGCAGTAACCCGCATCCGCACGGCCAGATCTGGGCTCAAAACAGCATACCTGTTGAGGTGGCTAAAGAAACCCAGCAGCAAAAAGTTTATTTTGAACAAAAAGGTCGTAGCCTGCTTGCCGATTATGTTGAGCTTGAACTAAAACGCCGGGAACGCATTGTTTTTGAAAATGATCATTTTGTAGTGCTGGTACCTTTCTGGGCAGTTTGGCCTTATGAAACCATGATAGTAAGCAAGCGCCATATTACCAGCCTGCTTTATTTTACCGATGATGAAAAAACTGCCCTTGCCGATGCTATTAAAAGGCTTACTATCAGGTATGATAATATGTTTGAAACATCTTTTCCATACTCATCGGGCATGCATCAATCGCCGGTAAATATGGGCGATCAACCTTACTGGCACTGGCATATGCATTTTTATCCGCCACTGTTACGTTCGGCTACAGTTAAAAAATTCATGGTGGGTTATGAGATGCTGGCCAACCCGCAACGCGATATTACCGCAGAGTTTGCAGCCGAAAAACTAAGAAACTTAAGCGAAATACATTATAAGTTAAAGTGATAAGTAAAAAATATTAATTTTAAGCCAAACAATATAAACCACCTACTTTATGAACAAGTTATTCAGAAACCTTTCGTTAATAATGTTGCCGGCATGTGTATCTTTGGCGGCCTGCAATCAATCATCTGACAAGAAAAAAACAACCATGACGGATAGTACCCAAACTCCAGCTTCGGCATTTGAAAAAACAATTGATGGAAAACAAACACATTTGTATACACTTAAAAATAAGAATGGCATAACCGCTACGTTTACCAACTATGGTGGTCGTATAGTAAGTCTGCTGGTGCCCGACAAAACCGGAAAGCCTACAGATGTAGTTTTAGGCTTTGAAAGTGTGGAGGGTTTTGAAAAATCTACCGAAGCATATTATGGCGCTACCATTGGCCGTTACGGTAACCGCATAGCCAAGGGTAAATTTAAAATAGATGGTAAAGAATATCAATCATCAATAAATAACCCGCCAAACACGCTGCATGGTGGTAAAAATGGCTACCAAAGCGTTGTATGGGATGGCAAACAGATTGATTCGTCAACTGTAGAGTTTACTTATCTTTCAAAAGATATGGAAGAAGGTTTCCCGGGCAACCTGAATGTGAAAGTTACTTACAGCCTAACTGATAACAACGAATTTAAAGCAGTTTACGAAGCCACTACTGATAAAAAAACAGTAGTTAACCTCACCAACCATGCCTTTTTTAACTTAAATGGCGAGGGCAGCGGTACTATTCTTGATCATTTGGTGCAAATTGATGCAGACAACTATATCCCGGTTGATTCTACGCTGATACCACTGGGCCCAATAGAAAAAGTACAGGGAACTCCATTTGACTTTATTAAACCGGAAACCATTGGTAAAAGAATAAATGACGATAATGTACAGCTTAAAAATGGCAAAGGTTATGACCATAACTTTGTATTGAATAAACACGATATTAAAACACCTATAGCAACCGTAGTTGGTGATAAAAGTGGTATAAAAATGGAAGTGTATACCGAAGAGCCGGGCTTGCAGTTTTACAGCGGTAACTTTATGCAGGCTAAAAATGCCATGAAACGTGGCGTTAAGGATGAATTCCGTACATCATTTGCTATGGAAACCCAACACTATCCCGATTCGCCAAACCAACCTCAGTTCCCTTCTACCGAGCTTAAACCTGGTGCGGTTTACAAAACACAGTCGTTATATAAATTTTCGGTAGTTAAATAAACCTGATTTTTGTTAAATTATAAAAAGGTCTTGCCTGAATAGGTAAGGCCTTTTTTTTGTAAATTGAGTTGATTAAAGCTTATAAATATCGCAATCGGAAACATTTTTTTGAAGAATCAAAAAATACAATTAAAAAACATTGGTGCCATTTGTAATATTTACTTTTACAGTATACAGCTTGCTAATAATCACGTTGTATTTAAACTAAAGTTTGTATCCCTTGCTAACAGATAATCACGGTCGTAAAATCAATTACCTGCGCCTTGCGGTGACAGACAGGTGTAACCTGCGCTGCTTTTACTGCATGCCCGAGGATGGCCTGAACTGGCTTAGCCGTAAAGAGTTGATGAGCTATGAGGAAATGCTGCGTAGTTGCGAATTGCTGGTAAAAATGGGTATCGAAAAGATCCGTATTACCGGTGGCGAGCCTTTTGTACGCAAGGATATTATGCAGCTGCTCACCGCCATATCAAATTTGAATGGCTTGCATGAATTAAGCTTAACCACCAACGGCGTGCTAACTGCACCCTATGTGCCGGAGCTGAAAAAGATAGGGGTGCGGTCGGTAAACCTGAGTTTAGATACTTTGGATGCCAACCGTTTTTTTACCATAACCCGGCGCGATGAGTTTGCCAGTGTAATGGCTGCTCTGGATGCGTTGCTGAAGCATAATATTGAAGTAAAGATCAACGCTGTGGTAATGGATGGCAAAAACACGCAGGATATTTTGCCACTGGTTGAAATGACCAAAAATATGCCTGTAAGCGTACGTTTTATTGAAGAGATGCCCTTTAATGGCGATGGTCATGTATACACCGGCTTGCAATGGGATTACGTGCGTATACTTGATGAAATAAAAAGCAAATATCCGCAAATACAAAAACTGGGTGATCCTGCAAATTCAACGGCTTATAACTATCAGATACCAGGCCATCAGGGTAGTATAGGAATCATAGCAGCCTATTCACGTACGTTTTGTGGTACCTGCAACAGGATCCGGATTACCCCTCAGGGCGAATTGAAGACTTGTTTATATGATGATGGCGTGCTGAACATTAGGGATATGATGCGTAATGGCGCAGATGATAACGAATTGCAGGCAATAGTGCTAAAGGCTATTGGTAGCCGGGCTAAAGATGGTTGGGAAGCCGAACGCAAGCGGGTGGTACATCCGGGTATCCATGAATCTATGGCTACTATAGGTGGATAAGGTAGCGATAGTAAATTGGCTTATTGAGCGTTAAAGATCTTGGTACCCGCTACTTGATATTAAATTATACAGCATATGACGACTGTTAACGAAGCTGAAAAACTTATACTGGCACAATTAAAAGATTATGGCACCGAAAGTTTGCCATTTGAACAAACTCCCGGCCGTGTACTGGCAGAACCTATTAAAGCCGATCGTGATTTGCCGCCCTTTAACCGGGTAACGATGGATGGCATAGCCATTAGTTATCAAGCCATAGCAAATGGTATCAACACATTCAGGATAAAAGCTACCCAGGCAGCAGGTGATGAACCTTCGGCTATCAATGAGCAAAACGAATGCATTGAAATTATGACAGGGGCGGTGTTGCCGGCATCTGTTGATACGGTGATTCGTTATGAGGATGTAGATATAAATGAGGGGCTTGCCTCGTTAAAAACAGCAGATATTAAACAAGGACAAAACCTGCATTTGCAGGGGGCGGATAAGAAGCAAGGTGATACCTTAGCTTTGGCAGGTCAAATGATTACAGCTGCAATCATCAGCCTGGCTGCATCGGTTGGCAAAACGGAGTTGCTGGTAAAAAAAATGCCTCGCGTGGTAATCATCTCATCGGGTGATGAACTGGTGCCGGTAAATCAAACGCCATCGCTTTACCAGATCAGGACATCAAACAGTTATACCATAAAGGCAGTTTTACAGCAATACGCATTGCAACCCGATATTATTCATATACCCGACGATCCTGAAACTACCCGTCAGCAAATACAACACTGCCTTCAAAATTATGATGTACTGCTGTTGAGCGGTGGCATTTCTATGGGTAAGTTTGATTATATACCTCAGGCGCTGGAAGATTCGGCGGTTGAAAAGGTTTTTCATAAAGTGGCCCAGCGTCCTGGTAAACCTTTTTGGTTTGGCAGGCATGGTAACGGGGCTGTTGTTTTTGCATTCCCCGGCAACCCGGTGGCTACCTTTATGTGCGTGCATAAATATTTTTTAAACTGGCTAAGGGCTGTTTTAGGTTTAGCCGAACAACCGCCTTTGTATGCTGTTTTAGATAAGGATTTTAAATTTTTACCCGCTTTACAATATTTTTTACAAGTAAAACTGCAAAGTAACCCGCATGGGCAGTTTATAGCATTGCCAATTGAAGGAAATGGTTCGGGCGATTTTGCTAACTTAGCAGATACAGATGCCTTTTTAGAATTACCGCTTGAAAGGAGCGATTTTAAAAAAGGAGCGGTGTTTAAGGTGCTGAAATTTTGAACTGGGGTTTTGTCTGAATCGCGATTTTTAGGATTTGAGGATGACCACGATTTTTAAAGGTAAGTCAAAATCCTAAAATCTGATAAATTTGTTTAATGCCGGTTCAGATAAAAAAAACAGTTCAGACAAAATCAATAACAACAACATAATGTTAACCCATATTGATAAACAAGGCAATCCATCAATGGTTGATGTAGGTGGAAAACAGATAACCCATCGCACAGCCACCGCACGCAGTGTGGTAGTTTTGCCAAATGAAGTACTGCAACACCTTGCCGATGGCGATTTAAAGAGCAAAAAAGGCCCGGTATTTCAAACGGCTATTATTGCGGGTATTATGGCCGCAAAAAAAACCGGTGATCTGATACCACTTTGTCACCCCTTGGGTATGGACAACTGTAATATTACCATTCAGGTTAATGAACAGCAGGAAATAGTAATTGATTGTACGGCAAGCATCACCGCTAAAACCGGTATTGAGATGGAGGCGCTGGTAGGTGCCTCAATAGCGGCGCTTACGGTTTATGATATGTGTAAGGCTATGAGCCATGATATAGTAATTAAAGAAACCAAACTGATAGCTAAAACAGGAGGTAAACGTGACTTCAAAAGAGCATAAAAAACACTCTAAACTGGCAAGGCCTGCGTCGGGCGTTTTTGGCCGCAATGAATGGTCGATAGTAGGAGGGCCATGTACGGCGATAAAACTACTTGCTCATGATGTTATCGGGGCTTTATCATCTACCTACAAATGTGCATATGCAGATACATCGCACAATGATGATATAACAATGGTTCCGGGCAGGCTTACCAACGGTGCCATGCTTGATTATACCGATCAGATAAATTATCAGCAGTACAATTTTCAAAACCCGGTAATGCCTTACCAGCTTAAGCAAAATTTTGCCAATGCCGACCTGGTGCTGGTAAACGGCAACCATCAGCAAGCTAAAGCGCAGGTAGTTATTATTGATCTTAATAAAAGAGCATCCTTATTAAAAAGGCTTGAACAGCTAACCAATATAGAACTGTTTTTATTAGCTGATAATAGTGATGAAGTTTTTGATTTTATACAGGAAGCCATTCCAAACTGGCAGCAAATACCGGTTTACCGGCTGTCTGACAGGGAACGGATTATTGGCTTTTTTGAAAGCAACCTGAAATTGTCAAGACCTGTTTTAAATGGTTTGGTGCTTGCGGGAGGTAAAAGCCAGCGTATGGGTTTTGATAAAGGGAATGTGAACTGGCACGGCAAACCTCAGCGATATTACATGGCCGATATGCTTAAATCATTCTGCAACGAGGTGTTTATATCGGTAAGGCCGGGGCAGCAGAGCGAGATAGATCCGCAATATGCAGCTCTGGAAGATACCTTTACAGGGCTTGGCCCGTTTGGGGCCATACTATCGGCGTTTAGGGAGAAGCCCGATAATGCCTGGCTGGTTATAGCCTGCGATTTACCGCTGATGGACGAAGCTACGCTGCGCAATCTGGTGGCCTGGCGCAATAGTTCATCAACAGCCACGGCTTACCATAGCCCGGTAACTGATTTTCCGGAGCCCTTGATCGCTATATGGGAGCCTAAGAGTTATCCCATATTATTGTCGTTTCTGGCGCAGGGGTATTCATGCCCGCGTAAGGTGCTCATCAATACGGAAATTAACCTGCTGAACGCTCCCGATGCGGATGCTTTAAGCAACGTGAACACCCCCGAAGAGCTTGAACAAATAAAAAGAGTTATCCATCAAAAAACAGCTGCTAACTGATGAGTATAGATATATCAAGATATAGCTGCCAGATGGCCCTGCCCGGTTTTAGTGAAGAAAGCCAGCAGCTTTTAAGCCAGGCCCGTGTATTGATAGTAGGTGCAGGAGGTTTGGGTTGCCCCGCTGGTCAGTATTTAACATCAAGTGGTATCGGAACTTTGGGTATTGCCGATTATGACGTGGTATCTGCAAGTAATCTGCATCGCCAGGTTTTATATACCCCTGCTGATGTTGGTAAAAGCAAGGTGGCCATTGCCTGCAAGCGGTTGCAGAAGCAAAACCCGGATATAAAACTGGTGCCCCATACCGAAAAAATAACCTCGCATAACGTGTTAAATATTATACAGCAGTATGATATTATCATTGATGGCAGCGATAATTTTGAAACCCGCTATTTACTTAACGATGCTTGTGTAATGACAGGTAAACCGTTGGTGTATGGAGCTATTTACCAGTTTGAAGGGCAGGTTGCGGTATGGAATGTGGTTTATGATGAAGATACCCGGTCGCCTAATTACCGTGATCTTTTTCCACAGGTTGATGCCACCCAGATACCCAATTGTACCGAAGGAGGTGTGATACCTACCCTGGCAGGTATTATTGGCTGTATGCAGGCTAATGAAGTAATTAAATACATTACCAAAACAGGCGAACTACTGGCCGGCAAAGTATTGATATTTGATGCGCAAAGTATGCAAAGCCGCATTATCAAGCTGGGCGCTACCTCAAAAACACCGGTAAGGGGGCTTTCTGCAACCGTCAACATCCCCGCGGTATCTGTACATGAACTAAAAGAACGTATGGCCGACGATTCTATAGAGCTGGTAGACGTGCGTACAGAGCAGGAGCGTGACGCTTTTGATATTGGTGGCATTCATATCCCCCTTGATGAATTAGAAGGCTATCTGGCCTATTTTACAGATCCTAAGCCAAAAGTGCTATACTGTGCAACAGGCAAACGCAGCGACGAGGCGGTAAAACTCATTCTCAAAAAAATACCTGATGCCAATGTATTTTCTTTGGCCGGAGGGTTAAAGGCTTATCTGGAAGAATAACAGGATTTCGGATGTTCGATTTCGGATTTACAATACTGGTATAATAAGATAGAGTTGGCATCCTGAGCGACAGCGAAGGATCTGTTATCGAACTATTAACGTTGTAGAATAGATGCTTCACTTCGTTCAGCATGACGGAAAAGAGAGACAGGATTTAAGCGATTAAGGATGCGCTGCTACCCAAACATCGCCATCTTCAAAGGCTTCTTTTTTCCATATGGGGACGGTTTGTTTCAGGGTATCAATAATATAGCGGCAAGCATCAAAAGCGGCATCGCGGTGGGCGGAAGATACCGCAATAATAACCGGGACTTCGCCAATTTGCAAAGTGCCTGTACGGTGGTGGATAAGCACCTTTTGCACTGGCCATTTATCAAAAGCCTGTTTAGCTATCTTCTCCATTTCGCTGATGGCCATAGGCTCGTAGGCTTCAAAATCAAGTTTAAAAACCGCTTTTCCCTTAGTTGAATTGCGCACAGAGCCAATAAATACATCAATTCCACCCGCCTCAGGCGACATGATCCAGTCAATACACGATTGAATATTCAGGGGCTCGGCAGATAGAAGTATTTGTGTATTGGACATTTTTAAATGATTAAGACCAATGATAAAAAATGTAGTTTCTCGTCTTTTATCATTCAGTCCTTAATCCAAAAGTGCCAAAGTCTAAAAGTCCAAAAGTTCCCAATTATCCTCCGCTTACCGGTGGAATAATGGCTATTTCATCACGTTCGTGAATGGTATCACCGGGCAGGGCATATTCATTATTAACGGCTACCATGTACGATGCCAGTTGCTTTAAGCGCGGATATTGCTGCTCAAGCAGGTATTTTAAATTATAAATGGTGGCATCGTTTGTTAATTCAAGACTTACCCGTGAAGTCCCGAATATTTCTTTTGCCACACCAAATGCCAGCACGTTGATCTTCATACCTCAAAATTATATCAAAATAGCTTATAAAGTACAGGAAAAATAAATTAATTGGCAGCCGGTTTTTACTCAAGCTCTATTCCATGATACTGTTATTGGGCAAGTTTCAAACGCCACGATGCGCGGATACGTCCGGTTTTGCCTAAATTATAAAGCTGTTCCGGAGTTGCACTTGCCTTCAGATGCTTTAATGAACCTGATGATTGATAGTCAGGCTCGGCTTCTTTATCTATCAAAAATCCTTCGCTTTTAAAAAACGCCCCGGCGGCTTCAAAACTTTCAAATTTGTTTTCTTCAATACGGTGTTCCTCAAAAAAGCGCTGCAGCTTATCATTGGCCGTCATGCTGTACAAACTCCTATCCGATTTAATATAAATATCGGCCGTTATCCAGTAGCCGCCCCTTGTTTTAAGTATGTTGCGGATGTTGTGGCAAAGTTTTTTCTTTTCGTCCAGGTCCAGGTAAACTAATAACCCTTCATTTACAAAGGCAACCTCACCTTCGGGAAAATGGGTGGTGATGTTTGTAAATTCAGCTTCATGCAACGCATTCAGGGCTAACGTTTCCAAAGTTCCCTTTAGTTCAGACCCGGCCTGCATTAGTGAATTAAGCAGGCTTTGTTTGGTGGCTATTACCTCGGGCAAATCGGTGTCTATATAGTAAATATCTTTATGCAAAGCAGTGTGTAAGCCACGGAAAGAGAAGCCTGATGATAATTCTAAAATATTTTTAACCGGCAGATCAGCTAAAAGCTGGTTAATGCTTTTGTACCTGTTTTCAAAGTGTAACACCCTGGCCCAAAATATAAAGCTTTTAAGGTCAAAGTCAAACTCGTGATTTTCGGGTGTAGTAATCAATTCGGCAGCTTCCCGTGCAAATGGAATATCTGTTGTGCCTTTCAATAATAAGAGTGCCCTTGCCGAAGGGCTGATGGAGCTATAATCACGATTTGTAGAAGCGGATTGATCTTTACTCATATTTCAATTAATTAATAGGTTGTTGAAAAATGACGCAAACCGAAGTAGCATCGCGCACGGCAAATTCTTTTAAGCCCCAGGGTTGTTGTTTGATCACTTTTAAATTGGGGTGCAATATCTCCGGGTGCTTAGATTTGATCTCGCTGTAAAGGGCTTCAATATCATTAGTTTCCATCCTGAATTCGAGTCTGTCGCCTATTGAAAAATTGGCTTCGCTGGTTATGAGTTGAATGGTTACCCCTTCTCGATCCATAACGTAGAACCCTTCTTCAGCATATTTGATCTCAAAACCAAGTGCCGTGAAAAAATGCAGACCAATACTGATGTCAGCATAAATAACTTTCGGAATTATTTTAATTAAGCTCATCACATGATTATTTAGTGAAATAAAGTTCAGCACTTTTAACCATTAATTTACCCGGGTAATCTGTATTTTTTCTAAATAGTTTTCATCTCAAACTAAAGGGCTATTATTGTTTTTTATTGATATTAGGAGCCTGCGTATGCGCTATCTGCCGAAACCAGGAGCTTTGCCCGCTTGATCGTATCTCTCAATGGGGAAGCGCCACAGAATAAACCTTAATAAAATGCTTACAGACCGTATAAAACTAATTCAGGGAGATATAACCAAAATAAAAGCTGATGCTATTGTGAATGCTGCTAACACATCGTTATTAGGTGGGGGCGGTGTAGATGGAGCCATTCACCGGGCTGGGGGCAAAGCTATATTGGAGGAGTGTATACAGATACGCAATCGCCAGGGAGGTTGTAAAACAGGGGAGGCGGTGATCACAACCGCCGGTAATTTACCTGCCAAATATGTGATACATACGGTTGGCCCGGTTTATAATAAAGGGGGGAATGGCGAAGAAGAATTATTGGCATCGGCCTATCAAAACAGCTTGAAACTGGCAGCCGAAAACAAGGTTGAAACCATAGCTTTCCCTGACATCAGTACGGGTATTTACCATTTTCCGAAAGATAAGGCTGCGGAAATAGCTACAAAAACGGTTAAGGATTTTTTAATTGACAACCAGGGTATAAAACAAGTAATATTTGTTTGTTTTGACGATGAAAACTATGTGATATACCGGCGCTTATTAAGCGATGGATATTAATAGTATAAACGTATCAATTGCTCCCTTACAAAGCAATTGATACGTTATAAATATGATTATTTGCTTGCGCTGCTGCTTAAAAATGGTGCAAGGTTTGCTACCTCCGATGTCTGCAAGGTTGAGCTTTTGAAAGCTTTAAAACGGGTGCTGCCGCCAAATACAAACAGATAATTATTATACACTGCCGAAACTGCGGCGCGGCGTTGCTCCAGGTTTGATTTTAGTTTTGTAAACTGGTTGGCTGCAATGTCATAATAACCGATAAAATCTTCATTATCTAAGCCTCCAACAACAAATATCTTGTCGCCGCAAGCCGATACGCTGTTTGCTGACAAAAACTGGGGCAGTTTACCCACTTTTTTCCAGGTATTGGTTTTGATGTCATAAGCATTGATACTGTATGACTGGCGCCTGGTAAAAGCATCATAACCGCCAAAAGTATATATTACGCCATTAACCACGGCACCCGCCGCCTGCAAGCTTTCGGGCATGTTGGCCAGTTGGGTGAATTTTTGAGTAAGCGGATCAAACTCATACAAGGAGTTTATGGTACGTTTGCCATCCCTGGTTCCGCCAAATACATATATCTTATTATTCCACTCTACCGCGCTGCCATAAGTACTGGCCATGGGGTTTAACACGTGTATGTTTTCTACTTTGCCTGTTTTGGTATCAACCGTTTGCACACCTTGAAATATCTGGGCATCTGTACGTACTGTACCTAAGCCGCCTACACCACCAATACCACCCATTACATAAATTTTTCCGGTAGCCGGTACATAAGCGGCCGCTGTTTGTATCTTGTTGCCACCCATATTGGCCAGTACCGACCATTTATTTACCTGCGGATCATACCTTAATACATCCGACGAAAAACCACCAAAGCCCTTATAGCCGCAAATGGTATAAATGTAATTTCCATCAGTTACGCTGGTTGTCCAGGTAAGCGGGTAAGGTAAATTGGCTACACTTTTAAAGTTGATAACGTTAGCGGCAGGTTGTGCCTGGGCCTGGCTCTTATTAATACTAAGGGTGCCGATTAATGCCAGTGTACAAAACAGATTCAGGATTTTCATAGTTGGTGAAAGCTTAAGTGAATTTACTAAAAGTTAGACACTTATAATTATAAATAGTTTAGTGGTAAAATAATATTTGTGTCATAAAAAGGTTTGGGTAATATGGTTCAAAACAGTTGTATCACATGTTGTGAAACAAATATTGTCTTCCTGTTTTTTTTTGAGAATTTTGGTTAGTAAGTACATATAACGGAGTGAAAAAAATAGTTTGCTCTATATTCATCCTGCTGTCATTATCAACAGCGCTGTTTGGCGCTACAGGGCCGCGCGTTTCTGTATTAATTTGCGGCAAGGGGAATGAGCTATATTCCATATTTGGCCATGCCGCAATTCGCATAAAATATAATACAAGCGATGTGGTTTTTAATTTTGGCACTTTTGATACAGAGACTTCGGAATTTGGATATAAATTTGTGCGGGGGGATTTAAACTACGCCCTCTCAAAAGCTAACTTTACTGATTTTTTAAAGGAGTATGTCAGTGAATCCCGAAGTGTTACAGAGTATCCCGCTACGCTTAATTCAGTTGATGCTTTAAAACTAAATAATTCTCTTGAAGCAACTTATAGCAGCGCCACTGGCAGGGTTTACAAATATCAATTTCTTACCGACAACTGTTCAACCAGGATTTACGCCTTACTCAAAGGCAATGACCATCATTCCTTTAATTGGCCCCAAAAGCTGTATCAAACTACTTTCAGAGAATCGATCAATGCTAACTTAAACAATAGCCCAATAGCGAGATTGGGTATCAACATTCTTTTAGGCGCTTTAGGCGAAACAAAATTAAATTCTACCACTAATACTTTTCTCCCCGATTCACTTGTAACGGAGTTATCCAGAGTTTCCTGGAAATCCAATCGCCTATCAATGCTTGGTTCTGCAAATAAACTGTTTGATAAACCTGTTAAATCATCCAATAGCTACCTGTTAGAAATTATTCTGGTAATGGGCATGATATGCGCTATGATTTGGTCAAATTTCAAATCACAGGCAATTGTCAATCTGATGATTGGCAGTTTATTGATATGCCTGATGATATTTAGTTTCCGCAGCGAGTTTAAATTTAATTATGCCGTTTTGATCTTTAATCCTATAGATATATTTCTTATTTATAAACTCAGTAATCATAAATGTTTTATAATTATTTCGCTGTTTTTTAACTTATTATATGTATTGCTATACCTTTTTCTGAAAATAAATTATCCTCCGCTCTTATTGCTGGATGTTTTTATTTTAGGATACAAGCTCAAGAAATATATAATAAGCACTGGTTTAATCAGTCAAAAGCATACGGTTACTTTAAAAACTATTAAAACATAGCAGCTTGCCCTATGATACGCTTCCCGGTATCGCAATCGTTTTCGTAATCTCCTCTTTACGCACCGGCTTAAACTGTTAACTATCTTATATATTTGAAATTCTATAACCGCAATTTCATCTGAATGAGAAAGAAGTATTACCTGCCGTGCGTAAGCATGGCATCTGT
>Ga0247742_10000068_pt1 | contig 90195 bp, 75 predicted proteins | sample UWRJL208509C2_FD_180944 | JGI IMG/M metagenome (GOLD analysis project Ga0247742, IMG submission 180944) | Plant litter microbial communities from Arlington Agricultural Research Station in Wisconsin, United States - UWRJ-L208-509C-2 | ecosystem: Environmental > Terrestrial > Plant litter >...
TAGGGTTATGAGCAGGTTGAAGATTTCCGTCCTGAACGCGGGTTTGGGCGCGGCCCTTGTGTTGAGCCTATCCGCCTGCAACCGCGACGCGAATGCCGATGTGGCCAATGCACCGGGGACGGGTACCGCCGCCCTCAACGCTGCCGCTGCGCCGCCGCCCGAGCCGGCCGGTCCGAAATACGGTCGTGTCGTCAGCGTCGATCCCGTGCGCGAGGCCGCTTCGGCTCCGCAGCGCCAGTGCCACGATGAGGTCGTGACCCGCCATGTGCCGGTGAAGGATCAGCACCAGATCGCTGGCACCGCCATTGGTGCGGTGGCAGGTGGCCTGCTTGGCAACCAGATTGGCCATGGCAACGGTCGTACTCTCGCGACGGTCGCCGGTGCGGTTGGCGGCGGTTATGCCGGCCATACGATCCAGGAGCGCCGTCAGGAGTCGAATACCACCACCAGCACCATTCGCAAGTGCGAGACGGTGCAGGGCAGCAGCGGTGACAAGGTCGTCGCCTACGACGTGCGCTATGAGTACAACGGCGTGACGCGCTCGGTCCGCATGGATCACGATCCGGGCGATCGCGTCCAGGTACAGGAAGGCGTTTCCGTCATTTCCGACGCGCGTTGATCACCACCTCCATCAGGACGTCATCCATGCAAAGCTTCGTCCGCAAATCCGCCCTCGTCGCTGCCGCCGTTGCCACCCTGTCGCTGACAGCGTGCTATGAGCCGCCGCGACGCACCTACCACGAGGATCGCGTGGTGTATTCCGGCCCGCCGCGGGGCTGCGACCAGTGCGGCACCGTGAGCGATGTGGAGCAGGTTTACAAGCAACGCGATTCATCGCCACTGGGTGCGGTGATCGGTGCGGTGGCCGGTGGGCTTCTGGGTAGCACGGTTGGGCATGGCGATGGTCGCACCGCGGCTACCGTCGGTGGTGCCGTTGCCGGTGGTTTCGTGGGTAATGCGGTGGGTGAGCGCAACGGTGCGGATGAGGTCGTGTTCCGTGTTCGTATCCGCCTGGATGACGGGCGCGTCGCCACCGTGACGCAGCGAGAAGATCCGCAGCTGCGTCGCGGGGACTACGTCGTCATCCAGGGTGACCACGTTTACCGCAGGTAACCCGGCAACCCGCTCTCAGATGTCGCGGCTTTCTGTGGGAGCCGCTTCAGCGGCGAAGCCAGGATACGTCAACGTCTACAGACGTCCAGACGTCTAAACAAAAAAGGCCCGCTATGAAGCGGGCTTTTTTTTTGGAAGATGGGTGGGGCGGGGCTAGCACCCATCGCCGATGAATCGGCTCCCACAGAAGGCAAAAAAAAGCCCTCATCCGAGGGCCCCTTTTCCCGGGAATCCCAAGCTGCCCGCCTGGATTCCTTCTCCCCGCGCGTACTTTCGCTTACGTCAGTTGACGGCGTAGAACGCGTGGTCACCGATCTTGCGAACGATGCGGCTGGCGGACCAGCTCGGCGCGACGGCTACGGTCGCGAAATGATCAGCCTGCGGAACATAGACCAGGCGTTCGCTCTTTGGCAGGCTCCAGTTGTTCAGGGAGTCACCGGCGATTTTCCACGCCTTCGTCCACGAAACCAGATCGGTTATTTCAAAATCCTTCGGTGTCGTGGTGATTGCGAACTGGCGTGGAGCCGAGACGACTGCACACACCTTGTCGCCGCCCATGCCGCGATCGCGGCGCCGTAGGGCGACTTCCGCCACGGCGTACTGGCCGATGGTGGGTTCGCTGCGTGCTTCGAGATAAACCGTCGTCGCCAGGCACGTCTGGTCAGCGAGGTGGCTAGGAAGGACGGACGCCATCCATAGCAAAGCGGAAAGTTTCATGTGTATCTGCCTCCAACGAGCTTTTCCGTCACTTGCGGCATTCTTTGGAAAGAGCCATGGGGGACGTATGAGCGGTAGACGGGCGGGCAGGCCGTTACTACCTGGACCAACCGAAGGCACCCGCTGAGAATCAGTTACGCGGATGAGTCGGGCGTCACACACTGTGACTGTACTGAACGGCTGTCCGGAGCCGTCCTGTAATGGGGTTGCGCCGAAAGGGAGCGGCATCGCGCAATGGGCGGCGGCTCCGTCGGCTTACTACGCGCAATCTGATGCTGCGCGCGTTTCGTGCTCCGGCTTTTGCCGGGTCGCGCCAGAACCGTCATCGTCGACGGATCGTCGCGGGTGTAACCGTGGTGCAACACCACGGCCACTCAAATGGATCGGCGGAGCCTAGTAGCGCAGTGCAAATTTGGCAAGTGCGTGTGCGGTACGGTTCAGCTTTTACTCACACACGGTGTTGAATTTTATTTTACGAATGTGCTTGCGAAAGCTCATGCATTGAACGTCGACACGATGTGCAGACGCATGCCTTCGATTTCAAGAGTGTCTGCCTGTATGGCCGCGTCATCCAATACGACCAGCGATATAGGCTTCGTTGCTGATGCATTGCACATCAACACGATACCGACAGTGTTGCCGTCAACGCGTAGTGAATTTCCTTCTTCGAGTGCGCGGTCGGACGTAATGACGTGCAGATGCTTCTTGTGACCGCCCAGGTAATGCAGCCGCGCTGCGATTTCCTGCCCGGGGAAACAACCTTTATTGAATGAGACGGCACTCAGCCGTTCCATGGATAACGCAGGCGGCAGTAACGCGTCGATGGCGGCATCCGGTAACCACGCATAACCCTTTTCTATATGTCGTGCATGCCACGTGTCGCTACCGTTCGTGTTGCCGATACGCAATGACGCATCGCCTTCGCCGAAACAGATTGCACCGGTTTCGTCTTCGCGCACGTGCATGTCGTCGAGTGCGTCGCCGTCGCTCGTATGCAGCGCGTCGGACACGACGATCTTTAGCTTCGAGCGGAAGACGAAACGACGCAGGTCATTCGCGATCGCTTCGCCGTCACCGCCACGCGGAACCGCGACGAGGCGTTCGTCCTCGGGCCGGGCGATCTGCAGCAAGGCGCGTACCCGTCCCTTGGGGTCGAGCCAGCCACTCCATTGCCACCGGCCCGAGGGCAGGGCGAGGACATCGCTGCTGAACTGGGCATTGGCGAAAGAGGCCGCGTCGGGGCCGGTCAGGGTGATGCTGCGAGTGGTACGGCTCGGCATGGGGAGGCGCAAGGCAGGGCGGAAGCGTAAGATATACGGCCGGGCCAAGGCCAAACCAACCCTCTTGATAATCGTGAAGGTTGTGCTGAGGTGGCACAGGTATTACGCTTTTAGGGCTTTATAACCATGTCCGACAATCCCTCCGAACCCAAAGATGCGAACGATTCCGCTCCGGCGAAACCGCTCGTCACGCCGGTCGTCCCCACGAACGGCACGCCAGGGGTCGAGAAAGCGCCATTGGACCCAACGCGTTACGGCGACTGGGAAAAGAACGGACGCTGCATCGACTTCTGAGGATCGGAAGGCGGGAGAGATCGTCGGGCATCAGCGATTCCAATCCAGGATAGCCGCCATGGCACAAACGGGACGACCGCTCTCACCGCATCTCCAGGTCTACAAGTGGCAAGTGCAGATGGCTTCCTCCATCCTGCATCGCGTCACCGGCATCATCAATGCCGTCGGTAGCCTCATCATCGTCTGGGGCCTCGCGTCCCTCGCTTCCGGCCCCGATGCCTTTGGAACGTTCACGGACATCGTCCGCAGCCCGTTCGGCACCGTGATCATGGTCGGCTGGACGCTGAACTTCTTCTACCACCTGTGCAACGGCATCCGTCATCTGGTCCAGGACACCGGCAAGGGCTACGCGATCGAGTCGTTCGTCCGTTCGAGCTGGATGGCGATCATCGTCTCCATCGTGCTCACGGTCGCCGTCTGGGCCTACGTGCTGACCGGAGGCCACGCATGAGCAAGGATCTGCGCAACCCGCTCGCCCGCGCACGCGGCCTGGGTTCGGCGAAGGAAGGCGTCGGCCACTGGATGACCCAGCGCATCACCGCGCTAGCTCTGGTGTTCCTGACCCTCTGGTTCGTCATCACCGTGCTCACCCTGATGCACGCCGACTACGCCACGGCACGCGCGACCATCGCGAAGCCCTGGAACGCGGTGCTCCTCATTGCCCTCATCGTCACCATGTTCAAGCACGCCGTGCTCGGCCTGCAGGTGGTGATCGAAGACTACGTCCATACCCGCTGGCTCGAAATGACCTCGCTGGTACTCATCAAGTTCATCGCCGTACTCGCCGCGCTTACGGGCGTGCTGGCCGTGCTGCGCATCGCGCTCGGAAGCTGATCGATGGAATCCTATAAGATTCAACAGCACAAATACGACGTCATCGTGGTCGGCGCCGGTGGCGCGGGCTTGCGGGCGACGTTCGGCCTCGCCGAGAAGGGCCTCAAGGCCGCCTGCATCACCAAGGTCTTCCCGACCCGTTCGCACACCGTGGCGGCCCAAGGTGGTATTTCCGCCGCGCTGGGCAACATGGGCGAAGACGACTGGCGCTTCCACTTCTACGACACGATCAAGGGTTCCGACTGGCTCGGCGACCAGGACGCCATCGAGTACATGTGCCGCGAGGCCATCCCGGCCATCATCGAGCTGGAACACTACGGCGTGCCGTTCTCGCGTACCGAGGAAGGCAAGATCTACCAGCGTCCGTTCGGCGGCATGACCACGCACTACGGCCAGGGCACTGCGCAGCGCACCTGCGCCGCGGCCGACCGTACCGGTCACGCCATCCTGCACACGCTTTACCAGCAGGCGCTCGCGCACGACGCCACGTTCTTCATCGAGTACTTCGCCATCGACCTCGTGTTCGAGGACGGCAAGTGCGTGGGCGTGCTCGCGCTCGACATGAACGAAGGTACCCTGCACCTGTTCCGCGGCCACGCCGTGGTCATGGCGACGGGCGGCTACGGCCGTGCCTACTTCAGCGCCACCTCCGCGCATACCTGCACGGGCGATGGCGGCGGCATGGTGCTGCGCTCCGGCCTGCCGCTGCAGGACATGGAATTCGTGCAGTTCCATCCGACCGGTATCTACGGCGCGGGCTGCCTGATCACCGAAGGCGTGCGCGGCGAAGGTGGTTATCTCACCAACTCCGAGGGTGAGCGCTTCATGGAGCGCTACGCGCCGAACGCGAAGGACCTCGCGTCGCGCGACGTCGTGAGCCGCGCGATGACCATCGAGATCCGCGAAGGTCGCGGTGTGGGCCCGAAGAAGGACCACATCCACCTGAACCTGATGCACCTCGGTCCCGAGGTCATCAACGAGCGCCTGCCGGGTATTGCCGAGTCGGCACGCATCTTCGCCGGCGTGGACGTGACCAAGGAGCCGATCCCGGTCCTGCCGACCGTCCACTACAACATGGGCGGTATTCCGACCAACTATCACGGCGAAGTCGTGACCAAGCGCGACGACGATCCGGATTCGATCGTGCCGGGCCTGTTCGCCATCGGTGAAGCGGCGTGCGTGTCGGTTCACGGCGCGAACCGCCTGGGCTCGAACTCGCTGCTCGACCTGGTCGTGTTCGGTCGCGCCGTGTCGCATCGTTGCGCCGAGCTGATCAAGACGGGCACGCCGCACTCGGATCTTCCGGCCAACGCGCTGGACAAGATCCTCGCCCGCTTCGACGCCCTGCGTCACGCCGACGGTAGCAAGCCGACCGCCGACATCCGCGCCGAAATGCAGATGACCATGCAGTCCGACGCTGCGGTGTTCCGCACCGGCGACACGCTGAAGGAAGGCAAGGCCAAGATCTCCGAGGTCTACTCGTCGTTCGGCCAGGTCAAGGTCAGCGATCGTTCGATGGTCTGGAATTCCGACCTGATTGAAACGCTCGAACTGTCCAACCTGCTCGCGCAGGCGGTGGCCACGATGCATTCGGCGGAACAGCGTCCGGAAAGCCGTGGCGCCCACGCCCGCGAGGATTTCCCCGATCGTGACGACCACGACTGGCAGAAGCACACGCTGGTGTGGATCGACGAGGCCGGTAACTCCAGCTTCGATTTCCGCCCGGTGCATATGTACACCCTGACGGACGACGTTGAAGTCGTACCGCCGAAAAAGCGCGTTTACTGATACCGGACCGGAGAGGCAATCGTGGCAGAGTTCACGCTACCCAAGAATTCCAAGATCCAGGCCGGCAAGCATTTCCCGGCGAAGGGCGCGAAGAACGTGCGCACCTTCAAGGTCTATCGCTGGACGCCGGACGACGGCCAGAACCCGCGCACCGACACGTACGAAGTGGATCTCGATACGTGCGGCCCGATGGTTCTCGACGCCCTGCTGAAGATCAAGAACGAGATCGACTCGACGCTCTCGCTGCGCCGCTCGTGCCGTGAAGGCATCTGCGGATCGTGCGCGATGAACATCGACGGCACGAACACCCTGGCCTGCACCCGGGCCATCGACGAGTGCAGCGGCGGGACGGTCAACATCTACCCGCTGCCGCACATGCCGGTGGTGAAAGACCTGGTGCCGGACCTCACGCACTTCTACGCCCAGTTCGCGTCGATCAAGCCGTGGATGCGTACGCAGAGCCCGGCCCCGGCCGACAAGGAACGCCTGCAGTCGCCGGAAGACCGCAAGAAGCTCGACGGTCTCTACGAGTGCATCCTCTGCGCCTGCTGTTCCACCTCGTGCCCGAGCTACTGGTGGAACGGCGACCGCTACCTCGGTCCGGCGATCCTCCTGCAGGCCTACCGCTGGATCGTCGACAGCCGCGACGAAGACACCGGTGCCCGCCTGGACGATCTCGAAGATCCGTTCAAGCTCTACCGTTGCCACACCATCATGAACTGCGCGCGCACCTGCCCGAAGGGTCTCAACCCCGCCAAGGCGATCGCGGAGATCAAGAAGCTGATCGTGCAGCGTCGCTCGGCCTGACGGTTGGCTCGCTCCTTGTAGGAGCCGATTCATCGGCGAATGGGTGCTCGCCGCACCCTGGTGACCGCTTCGCGGTCATCGCCGCTGAAGCGGCTCCTACAGCGAGCGGGAGTCCTTAGAGCCTCATACGATGGAAGAAGCCCGCCTCAAACGCCTGCGCTGGCGTACCCGCCGGGGTACGCGTGAGCTCGATCGCCTGTTTGGCGGCTGGCTGGACGAGCGCTACGCCGACGCGGATGAAGCCAAGCGGATGGCATTCGACGAGCTGCTGGACGTGCAGGATCCCGATCTCTGGGATTGGGTGATGGGTCATGCCCGCGCCTCCCGCGACGACTGGCAGGCGATCATCGATGAGATTCGCGCACGGCATCAGCTTTGACGTCAGGCCTTCGCCCTTACTGAGCCGTTTCGTGCTCCTGATCGTCGCGCTCGCCACGATCGCACCCCTGTTCACTTCGCTGCCCTGGATCGCCCGCCTGGCGCTCGCCGGGCTCATCGCCGTGATCGGGCTCGTACGTGCGGCGCATGGTCGCAGGCCCGTCGTGCGGGTCCTGGACTGGGCCTTCGACGGCCTTTGGACGGTACGAGACCGTAGCGGGCGCGCCTTTCCGGCCGAACTCGTGGCCTCGCGCGTGGTCGGAACCTCGGTCTTCCTGCATTTTCGGTGGAAGGGCGGGGCAGGTCATGTGGCCCTGCTGCCGGACAACACCGATGCGGATCATTTGCGCGTCCTCCGGGCCCGTCTTTCCGCGGCGCGCTGAGGCCGCCGGCTTGCCGGAACCGGCGGCATCGGGCACTCTGCCGCGCGGTGCGTGCCTTTCGTGGCGGGCTCCCTTCATACAGGCTGCGATCGACAGGTATGTTCAGACCCCTCGAACTCTTTATCGGACTGCGCTACACGCGCGCCAAGCGTCGCAACCAGTTCATATCCTTCATTTCCACGGTCTCGATCGTCTGCATCGCGATCAGCGTCACCGCGCTCATCACGGTGATGTCGGTGATGAACGGCTTCGACAGCGAGTTGCGTACGCGCATCCTCGGTGCCGTGTCTCACGTGACCGTGTCCGGCATCGACGATACCGTGCAGAACTGGCAGACCGCGGTGAAAACGGCCCAGGGCACCAGGCACGTGCTCGGCGCCGCGCCCTATGTCGAAACCCAGGCCTTCCTGCAGGCCAAGCGGCCCAGCGGTGCGCTGATCCGCGGCGTCGTGCCCTCGATGGAGCCGAACGTCTCCGATCTCGACAAGCACATGGTCGAAGGCAAGATGTCCGACCTGACCGACCGCAGCTGGAAGATCATCCTGGGTCGCGAGCTGGCCCTCACCCTGGGCGTGAACGTGGGTGACAAGCTCACCGTCGTCGTGCCGCAGTTCACGGCCACCCCGATGGGCGCCGTGCCTAAGCTGCGCAGCTTCACCGTGAGCGGCATCTTCGAGCTCGGGATGCAGGAATACGACGCGAACCTAGCGCTGGTTTCCATGCCGGATGCGGAACGACTCAACGGCCTCTCCGGTCCTACCGGCATCCGCCTGAAGCTGGACGACATGCGCCAGGCATGGCCGGTGGCACAGGAGCTGGTCAACAAGCTCGGCCAGGCCTATCGCGTCGAGACCTGGATGGACACCCACGCCAACTTCTTCCGTGCGATCGACATGGAAAAGACGGTGATGTTCGTGATCCTGTCGCTGATCATCCTCGTCGCGGTGATCAACCTGATTTCCATGTTGATGATGCTGGTGACGGACAAACAGGCGGATATCGCGATCCTGCGCACGCTGGGTTCCACGCCGCGCAGCATCATGGGCATGTTCATGGTCCAGGGCATCCTGGTCGGTGTCGTCGGTATCGGATTCGGCGTGTTGCTGGGGGCGTTGCTCTCGTTCAACCTGCCGGGCCTGGTGAAGTGGATCGAGCACGTCACCGGCCAGACCTTCTTGTCGCCGGACGTGTACTACATCAGCGAGTTGCCGAGCCAGCTGCTGTGGTCCGACGTGGGCTGGGTGGTACTGGTGACCTTTATCTTCTCCTTGCTGGCCACGTTGTACCCGGCGTGGCGCGCCTCGCGCACGCAGCCCGCCCAGGCGCTCCGTTATGAATAAGCCCAACGACGATATCGTTCTTCGCGCCACCGGCGTCGCCAAGGTCTATGAAGAAGGCGACCTGCGCACGGGTGTGCTTTCCAATGTGAACTTCGCCCTGCGCCGCGGCGAGACCATGGCCATCGTCGGCGCATCCGGCTCGGGCAAGTCCACGTTGCTGCACATCATTGGTGGTCTGGACACGCTCAGTGCCGGCAAGGTCGAGGTGAATGGCCGCGTGCTTTCCGAGTTGTCTGACGCCGAGCGCGGCCGGGAGCGCAATCGCTCGCTGGGTTTCATCTACCAGTTCCACCATCTGCTGCCCGAGTTCACCTCGCTGGAGAACGTGTGCATGCCGCTGCTGATCCGCGGCGTGTCCATTGCGCAGGCGCAGAAGGAGGCTACGGCCCTGCTTGAGCGCGTCGGCCTGGGTGCGCGCCTGCGTCACCGGCCGGCGGAGATGTCCGGTGGCGAACGCCAGCGCTGCGCCGTGGCGCGTGCGCTGGTAACGCGTCCGGCCTGCGTGCTTGGCGACGAGCCGACGGGCAATCTCGATGAAGCCAATGCGGCCCACGTTTACGAACTGATGATCGAGCTCAATCGCGAGATCGGCACGAGCTTCGTGCTGGTGACGCATGACACGCGTCTGGCCGGCCGCATGGACCGGACGCTGGAGTTGCACTCGGGTGAGTTGCACGAGCGTTGAGACCTTGCCCGCCGCCGCGGGATCGCCGATGAATCGGCTCCTACAAGAGCAGGACGTGCGTCAGATTGACTTGATGACCACGCGCTGTGCGGCCGCGCGGCCTGCCGCATCGGCCAGCGCCACCACCGCATAGTTATGCCAGCCGTCCGACCAGTAGTTGGCCAGCAGGCCGTTATCCTCGCGCTCACCGCGGGGTAGCAGGCGGCGTGCTGCGCCCGGCGGCCGCACGTAGAAGCTCACGGTATGGCCGTCCCCGTCGTCGTACAGCACCATCGCGGCCGGGCCCTGGTCGGTGGCGAAGAGCCGACCGCCCATGGGGCGGAAGCCGGCATCGGCGAGGTCGGGCAGGTGCACGGTGGCGCCGACGCGACCGGCCAGCCACGCCCGCAGGTCGCCTTCGTTGCCCGTGGTGATGTCCATGCCCACGCCGTGATCGACGGCGAGGAGCTGATAGGCCTGCATGGCATCCGCCATCGGAGCGGTGCCGCCCGTTCCCATGCCACGTGCCGCCCAGCCGCCGATCCCGCCCAGGGCCAGGCACAGCATCAGGCCGGCCGCCATGGCGGCCCGGCCCACGCGACGCCGGTGACGGCGCAGGCGCACGACCGTCGGGTCCAGGGCAGCTTCGTGGGAAGGTGTCGCGGCCAGATCACCCGCCAGCAGCGTGCGCAGTTGCTGGGCATCGTGACGCCACGCCTGGACCTCGTCAGCCTGCTCGGGGTGGCGGCTGAGGTAACGCTCCACTTCACTGCGGCGAGGGCCGTCCAGGTGGCCGTCCACGTAGGCATGGATGTCGTGTTCGCTGGGGGGCGTGGTGTTCATTTCAGCAGTCGCAGGGGTGGGGTTACAGAACTGCCGCCTTCACCGAGCAGGCGCAGCGCCCGACGAGCGCGCGACAGGCGGGACATGACCGTGCCGATGGGGATCGCGAGGATGTCGGCCACTTCCTGGTAGCTCATGCCCTCCACCGTGATCCAGATCAGCAGGCTGCGCTGTTCCACAGGAAGTGCCGCGAAGGCGGCAAGGGTGGAGTTGGCAATGGCGACGCGCTCGGCCGAAGGCCAGGTGGGCTCGTCATCGTGCAGGCTGCCCAGGAGCCGGGCGTAGCGGCTGGCACGCCGCTTTCCGTCCAGGAACAGGCGGTACAAGATCGCGAACAGCCAGGCGCGCAGACTCTCGTCTTCACGACGTGACGCCCAATTCGACAGGGCGCGCTCGACCGTCGACTGAACCAGGTCGTCCGCCGCAAAGGGGTCGCGAGCCAGCCATAGCGCGAAGCGCCGCAAACGCGGCAGCATCGGGCGAAGGGCTTCGTCGATCTTCGGGTCGGACATGCCGGGCCTCGTAGCTGGGCGTTCCATGACAGTCAGACGCCGTTCGGAGGAGATTATTCCCCCGGAATGGAATAAAAGTCGTGGACGTACGTCCCACACTGGAAACGCGATCCCGCGAGGAAGGAGCAGGACCATGCAAGAACCCAAAAAGCGACCCCCGCCGGCCAATGTGGCCGGACGCTGGGCACTGATAGGCCTTGTCGTCGTAGTTGTTGCCGCCGCATTCGCCTATGTCGGCGGTTGGCTCACGCCATCACGCCTCACCCCAAAACGGATCATCAACGCACTGCAGGCCAGCGGCGGCGAGCATCCCGGCTTTCGCCGTAACCATGCCAAAGGCATCTGCGTGGGTGGCTACTTCGAGGCCAGCGGCGCGCTGGCCAAGTATTCATCGTCCCCCGTGTTTGCCGGCGGTCGTACGCCGGTGGTCGGGCGCCTGGCACTTCCTGGCGGTAACCCGTACGCCGCCGACAGCAGCGTTCCCATCCGCAGCTTCGCCCTCCGCTTCGACCTCGCCGACGGTGAGCAGTGGCGCACCGGCATGAATGCCATGCCGGTGTTCCCGGTCTCCACGCCGCAGGCGTTCTACGACCTCACCGTAGCGACAGGCCCGGACCCCGCTACCGGCAAGCCGGACCCGGAGAAGGCCAAGGCCTTCTTCATGAGCCATCCGGAAGCGGGCGCGTTCCTCGGCTGGATCAAGACGGCCAAGCCGGCAGCCAGCTACGTCGACGAGACCTACCAGAGCATCAACGCTTTCTACCTGCGCGACGCGAACGGCGAGCGCCATGCCGTCCGCTGGAAGGTCGTTCCGGAGACGCCCGCGGCCGGCGACGGCGGACCCGCGGCCAGCGACACCGACTACCTCGACGCCGACCTGACCCGGCGCCTGGCCCAGGGGCCTGTGCGGTGGCACCTGCAGATGATTCTCGCCGCGCCCGGCGATCCGGTCGACGATGCGACGAAAGCGTGGCCCGACGACCGGCAGACGGTCGATGCGGGCGTCGTCGTGATCGACAGCGCCCAACCGCAGGCGAACGGCCCCTGCCGCGATGTCAATTACGATCCGACCATCCTGCCGCGCGGTATCGAGATATCGGGCGATCCGATCATCGTGGCGCGGTCGGCGGCTTATGCGGTTTCGTACCTGCGTCGTACCGGTGAGGAAGGTCATCTCCCGGGTACCGCGCATCCGAAGGAGGATCAGCGATGAGCCGCGTCGATACGTTCCACCCATTCGCTCGTGTGCTGCATTGGCTGATGTCGATCATGATCCTCACCATGCTCTTCGTGGGCGCGGGCATGGTCACCAGCGTCGAAGCCAAACACGAATGGCTGCTGTCCATTCATCGGCCGCTGGGCATCACGATCTTTATCCTCGCGTTGATCCGGCTCGGCTTCCGCCTCACGCACAAAGCGCCGCCCCTCCCGGCGGACATGCCGGAATGGCAAAAGCTCGCAGCGCACGGCTCGCACTGGATGCTTTATGGTCTGATGATCCTGATGCCGCTGATCGGCTGGGGCATGCTTTCGGCGGGCAACTTCCCGGTGACGTTATGGTCCGGCTTCCAGCTGCCACCGATCCTGCCAGCGGGGCCGGCGCTTTATGCCTGGCTTCGTGAGGCACACCGATATCTGGCTTGGCTGTTCTTCCTGACCTTCCTTGCTCATATGGGCGCGGCCCTCATGCATGGACTGATTCGTCGTGACGGCGTGCTGGAGTCGATGACGGGTGGGTCGAACGATTGAGGCCGCGACAGGCAGGCGCATGCAGGCACAATGCACGCATGCGCTGTGCCTTACTCGCCCTGATCACCGTACTCGCCGGTTGCCGCTCGCTCGGTTACTACGCGCATGTAACCCATGGCCAGGCGGCGTTGCTCGCGCAGCGCCGCTCCATCGACAAGGTGGTGGCCGATCCGAAAACGCCGGACAAGACCCGCCAGCGGCTCGAGCTTGCGTTGGAGGCAAGGCGTTTCGCCTCGAAGCAGCTCGACCTGCCGGATAACCGTAGCTACACCTATTACGTGCAGCTGGACCGGCCGTGGGTGGCGTGGAATGTGTTCGCCACGCCGGAACTGTCGGTGTCGGCGGTGACGCATTGTTTTCCGGTCGCCGGTTGCGTGGCTTATAGGGGCTTTTTCCGCAAGGATCTGGCCGATCGTGAAGCCGCACGCGAGCGGGCACTTGGCCACGACGTCGCGCTGGGCGAAGTGCCGGCTTACTCGACGTTGGGCTGGTTCGCCGATCCCATCCTGAGCAGCATGATGCGTTGGGATGACGACGAACTCGTCGGCACGATTTTCCACGAGCTGGCGCACCAGAAGATCTACGTGAAGGACGATTCGTCATTCAATGAATCGTATGCGAGCTTCGTCGAGCAGGAAGGCGTGCGCGAGTGGCGGCGAGCCCGCCGTTTACCGCCGCCGGACGAGCACGGCGACGCGCTGGACCACGCGTTCACGCGCGAGGTGCTCGCGCTACGCGACCGGTTGAAGACGGTTTACGCCCAACCCTGGACGGAAGATGCCAAGCGCGTCGCCAAGGCCGAAGAGTTCGAGGATTTTCGCGGCCGGTACCTTGTGTGGCGTGCCGGCGAGGCCGGTGGCGATCATCGTTACGACCGCTGGATGGAGCGGCCGTTGAACAATGCCGCGTTGCTGCCCTTCGGACTCTACGACACGTGGACGGCGTCGTTTGCGGCGCTGTTCGCGCAGTCGGGCAGGGCGTGGCCGGTGTTCTTTGCGAAGGTGTCTGCGCTGGCGAAGCTGGCGCCTGAGGAGCGCACCCGGCAGCTACAGGCCCTGAAACGCTAGGTTCTCTGTAATCGGCGAATGTGGGAGCCGCTGAAGCGGCTCCCACAAGGGGTTCACGGCTGTGCTTTTCGATGTGCCATGTGTTTCAGATAGGCGATGAGGTTATCGAGGTCGGCGTCGGAGAGCGTGTCCCGGTTGAAGCCGGGCATTTTCGCCTGCGGCCAGTGGCGCATGTCCTGGGGGTTACGGACGAGGGTGCGCAGCATGTCGTCGCGCAGGTATTCGGTGGGACTGTGCGGGATATTGAGGTCCGGGCCGAGCTTTGCATCGCCCTGGCCGTTCAAGGTGTGACAAGAGATGCAGTTGCGCTGGAATACGGCGAAGCCTTTGGTAACCGGGTCGTTTGCGGCGAGCCCCGGCGCGGGTCGCATGGCCGGGAAGCGGCTGGCCGGGTCGCCGAGGACGCGGATCGAGGCGACCTGGTAAGGCCACTGCTCGGTTCCGACGTGGCCGGCTTCCGGATGTAGCCAGACCAGGTAGAACGGCCCGGCGCTGGGCTTGCCGTCGCCGAGCACCGGCCAGGGCATGCCCGGCGGTTCGACCGCCAGCCAGGCCTCCGCACCGTGGGCATCGAGGATCAGGCTGGCCGGGATTTCCGCCGTGAAGCCGTCCAGGGCCGTGAACTGCAGGTGGGCCCCGGACGCCACGCCGTCGAGGAGGGCCTTCATCGGCACCGCGTGGTAAGGCATGGTGCGGTGGTACGACACGTCGCCGGGCACGGAGATCTCGCGTACATCGGGACGGGCGAGCAACTGCTCGGTCGTTAGCGTGTGCGCTCCATGGCCCGTGTCGATGGTGAGCGTGGCAGCCTGGCACAGCGTGGCGCAGAGGGTGAGCAACAATCCGGTCAGCAGGCGCACGGCGGGGTCCTTGTAGCTTGGCGGGGCGACACGGTGTCGCGGTACCCTCGGATTATCGCCCGCGCGACCCCATCTCGGGGCTTCGACCCGATCACGGATTTACCCATGGCCGACACCACCGTTCCCGAGTTCTTCGAACGCTTCCCGATGAAGCGCATCGTCAACACGGATCTCGACGCCGAACTCGCCGTGGACGACAACCGCATCGCCATCCTCTTCCTCTGGGGCCGCGACTGCCCGAACTGCGATATCGCCAAGCGCCAGATCCTGCTGACCAGCGACCGCTTTGTCTGGCCGGAGGTGCGCTGGATTCACGACAACGTGTACGACGATCCGACGATGGGAACGCGCTTCGGCCTGCACGGTATTCCCGCCTTCTTCCTGTTCCACCGCGGCAAGAAGCTCGGGCGCATTACCGCATGGCCGGGCACGCAGCCGTTCATCGATGCGGTAAACAAGCAGATCGCACTCACGGGCGCCACCGCATGATCATCCAGTCGCTGCTCGATACCGACCTCTACAAGTTCACCATGATGCAGGTGGTGCTGCATCAGTACCCCGCCGCGCAGGTGGAGTATCGCTTCCGTTGCCGTACGCCCGGGGTGGACCTCGTACCGCTGGTGACACGCATCCACGAAGAGCTCGACCATCTGTGCTCCCTGCGATTCGTTGACGAAGAACTCGCGTACCTGCGCACGCTACGCTTCATCGACAGCGACTTCGTCGATTTCCTCGGTCTGTTCCATCTCAATGCCCGCTACGTGAGCATTGCACCGTCCGCGGAGCACGAAGGCGAGATCGATATCGTCATCACCGGGCCGTGGCTGCATACGATCATGTTCGAGGTGCCGCTGCTGGCGATCGTCAACGAGCTGTATTTCGCCGCGAACCATCCTGAGGCCGATCCCGACGAGGGCAGGGCACGCCTGCGCGCGAAGATTGCCTTGCTGCGCGACACCAAGGGCTTCGAACGCGTACGTATCGCCGACTATGGCACGCGTCGGCGTTTCTCACGCGCGTGGCACGAAGAGGCGTTGCAGATCATGAAAGCCGAGTGGGGCCCCCATCTGGCCGGCACCAGTAACGTCTGGTTCGCGATGCGGCAGGGGCTCGTGCCGATCGGCAGCATGGCGCACGAGTATCTGCAGGCGTTCCAGTCGCTCGGCCCCCGTCTGCGTGATTCCCAGACCGCGGCACTTGAAGCGTGGGCCCGCGAATACCGGGGCGACCTGGGTATCGCGCTATCGGACGTTTACGGCCTGGACGCCTTCCTGCGCGATTTCGACATGTATTTCTGCAAGCTGTTCGACGGTGCCCGCCACGACTCGGGCGATCCCTTCGTATGGGGTGACCGCGTGCTCGGGCACTACGTTCACAACCGCGTCGATCCTCGTACGAAGACCCTCGTCTTCAGCGATGGCCTGGACGTACCACGGGTGATGGACCTGTACTCGCACTTCGAAGGTCGTTGCCAGCTGTCGTTCGGCGTCGGCACCAACCTCACCAACGACCTCGGCCCGACGCCGCTCAATATCGTGATCAAGATGACCCGCTGCAATGGTCAGCCTGTGGCGAAGCTGTCCGACTCGCCGGGGAAGAACATGAGCGACGACGAGGAGTACGTGTCGTACCTGCGCAAGGTATTCGGCTTGCCGGCTCAGAACGCCGGCAACACCGCGCCGCTGTAGTTCTTCTCGATGAACGCCTTCACCTCAGGCGAGGTGAGGGCCGCGGCGAGCTTCTTCACGCGCGGGTCGTCCTTGTTATCCGGGCGCGAGACGAGGAAGTTCACGTACGGTGAATCCTTGTCCTCGATAAGCAGCGCATCTTTCACCGGATTCAGGCCGGCGGCGAGCGCGTAGTTGGTGTTGATCAGTGCGAGGTCCACTTCGTCGAGGACGCGCGGCAGCATGGCCGCTTCGAGCTCACGGAACTTGAGGTTCTTCGGGTTGGTCGCGATGTCTTTCAGCGTGGCCAGGCGGTCGTTCGGGTTCTTCAGCGTTATCAGGCCGTGCCTGGCCAGCAACAGCAGCGCGCGGCTGTTGTTGCTCGGATCGTTCGGGATCACGACATTGGCGCCGTCGGGCAGTTGGTCGACGGATTTGAACTTCTTCGAATACGCGCCGAATGGCTCGATGTGCACGCCGACGACCTTTACCAGGTTGGTGCCGCGCTCCTTGTTGAAAGCGTCGAGGTAAGGTTCGGTCTGGAAGAAGTTGACGTCGAGCTGCTTCTGCGCCACCTGCATGTTCGGCTGCACGTAGTCGGTGAACACCTTGATCTCCAGGTTCACGCCCTGCTTCGCCAGCAGCGGCTTGATCTCCTTGAGGATCTCGGCGTGCGGTACGGGCGTCGCCGCGACCGTCAGCGTGGTTTCGGCGGAGCCGTCCTTGCCACCACCGTCACCGTTCGAACAGCCCGCGACAAGCACGGCGAGGGCGGCGGCGAGGGGGAGCAGGTACTTCTTCATGGAGGCGTCCGTGGCTTATGTTGCGGTGCGCCAGCATAGACATCTATACCGCCGGATGCAAAGCCGGCCCCGCAGCCGTTCAGCGACGGCTGTAGCGGGTTACCAGGCGGTCGCCGAGGGATTGCAGGATCTGCACCAGGACCACCAGCAGGGCCACCGTGACCAGCATGTAGTCGGGTTTGTATCCGTTGTAACCATACTGGTAGGCCAGCGCGCCAAGGCCGCCGGCACCGACGATGCCGCCCATGGCCGTATAGCCGACCAGGGCCACGGCAGTCACCGTGGCGCCAGCGATCAGGCCGGGCCGCGCTTCGGGCAGGAGCACGCGCGTGACGATCTGGCTCGTGGTCGCGCCCATGGCCTGGCTGGCCTCGATCACGCCGCGATCCACCTCGCGCAGCGCGGTTTCGACCAGGCGGGCAAGGAACGGCGCCGCGCCAATCACCAGCGGCACGATGGCGCCCCGAATGCCGATGCTCACGCCGGTGATAGCCTTGGTCACGGGAATGAGCAGGATCATCAGGATGATGAAGGGCACCGAGCGAAGCACATTCACCACCAGCGACAGCACACCGTAAAGCTTCGGTCTGGCGTGAAGCTGCCCGCGCGCGGTGAGGAACAGCCAGATACCCAGCGGCAGGCCGAGTACCACGGTGAACAGCAGCGAGCCGCCCAGCATCAGCAGGGTGTCGATACAGGCCTGGCCGATCTCGGCCCAGTCGATGTTGGGGAATAGGGTCTGCATCGGGCTCATCGGGTCACCTCTTCGATATCGACGCCGGCGTCGCGGATCTGCGCGAGTGCGTCCTCGACACGTTCGCCGTTCATGGCCAGGGTGAGCTGGCCGTAAGGGGTGTCCTTGATGCGGTCGACACGGCCTGAAAGCAGGTTGTATTCGACACCCGTGTCGCGAACCACGTTCGACAGCACCGGTGAGTACGTGGCTTCGCCCCGGAACGAGAGGCGGAACAGGCGGCCGGTGACGCCGGAGAACTCGGGCCCGTGGCCCTCGCGATGATCGGCTTCGGCGACGAAGCGACGCGTCGTGGGGTGTTTCGGATGCAGGAAGACATCCGCCACCGCGCCCATTTCGACGATCTGGCCGGCCTCGAGCACGGCGACGCGATCGCATACACGGCGGATCACGTCCATCTCGTGCGTGATGAGGACGATGGTGAGGCCGAGGCGGCGATTGATGTCCCCGAGCAGTTCCAGCACCGAAGCGGTGGTCTGCGGGTCGAGCGCGCTGGTGGCTTCGTCACACAGCAGGATGGACGGCCGGCTGGCCAATGCGCGCGCGATGCCGACACGTTGCTTCTGGCCACCGGAGAGCTGGGCCGGATACTTCCGCGCATGCGCGGTCAGGCCGACGAGCTCGAGCAGTTCGTCGACACGCGCGGTGATCTCGCCTTCCGAGATGTTGCCCTGGATGCGTAGCGGAAAAGCCACGTTGTCGGCCACGGTGCGCGACGAGAGCAGGTTGAAGTGCTGGAAGATCATGCCGATGCCGGCGCGCAGCTTGCGCAGCTCGCTGCCGGTGGCATCGGTGACGTCCTGGTCCCCGATGAGGATGCGACCGGTGGTGGGCCGCTCCAGCAGGTTGATCAGGCGAAGCATGGTCGACTTGCCGGCGCCCGAATGGCCGATGATGCCGAACACTTCGCCGCGCTCGATCACCAGATCGACGGGCTCGAGGGCGGGAACGAGGGCTCCGTCGACCCGATAGGACTTGGAAGCAGCGGCGAAACGGATCACGGGGGTTCCGGCAGGGGACGAAGGCGCTCATGGTAGCCCAAGGCGTGCCACGGCCGGCGCCGCGGGCGTAGACTCCCGGCATTCCACCCACGTATGGAGACGCGCATGACTGCCATCTACGACTTTTCCGCCCGCGACATCGAAGGCAACGAACGCTCGCTCGCCGAGTACCGCGGCAAGGCCTTGCTGGTGGTGAACGTGGCGTCCAAGTGCGGGTTCACGCCACAGTACAAGGGCCTGGAAGAATTGCAGAAGCAGTACGCAGGCCAGGGGTTCGAAGTGCTGGGCTTTCCCTGCGACCAGTTCGGTCACCAGGAGCCGGGTGACGAGAACGAAATACGCGATTTCTGCTCGCTGACCTACGACGTGAGCTTCCCGATGTTCTCGAAGATCGAGGTCAACGGCGAGAACACGCATCCGCTGTACCGCTGGATGAAGGCGGAGAAGAAGGGCCTGCTCGGCACCGAAGGCATCAAGTGGAACTTCACCAAGTTCCTGATCGACCGCGACGGGCAGGTAGTCGAGCGCTACGCCCCCACCGACACGCCGGAGAAAATCGGCAAGGACCTGCCCAAAGTCCTCGGCTGAGACTTCAGCGGAGCCACGACGGCTGGGTCTTGTCGAGGAAGGCGGTGAGGCCTTCCTGACCCTCGGCGGACACGCGCAGCTGCGCGATCAGTGCCGCGTTGCCCGCGTCCACCGCCTGCATGTCTTCCACGTCCATGCCGCCCATGTTCAGGGCGAGGTGCTTGGCCTCGTGCTGGGCAATCGGGCCGCCCTTGCCGAGCAGGCCGACCACACGGTCGATCGCGGCGTCGAGTTCCTCGGCCGGGACGGTCTCGTGCACCAGGCCCATGGCCACCGCAGCGCTGCTGCCGAAGATTTCGCCGGTGATGAACAGGCGGCGCGCCTGCCGCAGGCCGATGGCGGCGATGACGTAAGGCGAGATCACGGCCGGCACCAGACCCAGCTTGACCTCCGAAAGGGCAAACTTCGCCCCCTCGGTTGCGATGGCGATGTCGCAGCAGGCGACCAGGCCCACGCCGCCGCCAAAGGCCGCGCCATTGACCCGCGCGACGGTCGGCTTGGAAAGGAACTGCAGGCGACGCATCAGGGTGGCCAGGCGCAGGGAGTCGGCCCGGTTATCAGCCTCGCTGGCCGAAGCCATGCCGCGCATCCAGTTCAGGTCGGCGCCTGCCGAGAAGCTGGCCCCGGCGCCCGTCAGCACCACGGCCCGAATACCGTCGTCGCCTTCAATCCCGTCCAACGCGTTCGTCAGGTCGGCAATGAGGCCATCGTCGAAGGCGTTGTGGACTTCAGGACGATTCATGACCAGGCGGGCGAGGGATCCCTCGCGGATCAGTTGGACGGCGGACATCGGCTCTCTCCGTTTGCGTAGGCGGCGATCATACGGGTTGCTGCCGGGTGGCTGTCAGCGATTTCTTGCTCGTGTGCAGGGCAATAGCTAAAGGCATATAATGCGAACAGTTCTTATTTGAGTATGCCCCGTTGCGCCTCTCAGACGCGCCGAAAGGTGCAAATGCCGTGGTCCAGACCGTTACCGATGCCCACCCCGCCGATCCGATCGCGCAACGCCTGCGCGATCTCGGCTTTGTTTCGGGTGAGCCGGTCCGCCTGGTGGCCCGTGGCCCGCTCGGCGGCGATCCCCTGCTGATCCAGATCGGCTCGACGCGATTTGCCCTGCGCAAGACCGAGGCGGCGCGCGTGGACGTGTCCGTGGACGGTGTCGCATGAGCGCCACTGCCATGCGGATCGCCCTGGTCGGTAATCCGAACTGCGGCAAGACCGCTCTGTTCAACCAGCTCACCGGTGGCCGCCAGAAGGTTGCCAATTACGCCGGCGTAACCGTGGAGCGCAAGGAGGGCCGCTTCATTGCGCCGTCCGGACGCACGCTGCACGTGCTCGACCTGCCGGGTGCCTACAGTTTCGATGCGACCAGTCCCGACGAAGCCATTACCCGTGACGTCTGCCATGGCCGCTATCCGGGAGAAGCCGCGCCCGACCTGATCGTGTGCGTCGCGGACGCGACCAACCTTCGCCTGCATCTGCGCTTCGTGCTCGAAGTGCGTCGCCTGGGCCGGCCGGTCGTGCTCGCGCTGAACATGATGGATGCCGCGCGTCGTCGTGGCATGGTCATCGACGTCGAAGGCCTTTCCCGCCGGCTCGGCGTACCTGTGGTCGAAACCATCGCGATCAAACGTGGTGGCGCACAGGCGCTGATCGAGCGCATCGACGCGTCGGTCCCCGAGGTGATTCCCACCGCGGTCGACAGCGCCAGCATCGAGCAGCTGCACGCCGAGGTGCGTTCGATCCTGGCCGAGACAGTCAAGCTGCCGCGCGATACCGCCGCTATCGACGACGCCATCGATCGCTGGGCCTTGCATCCGGTTTTCGGCCTGTTGATCCTCGCCACGCTGATGTTCTTCATCTTCCAGGCCGTGTTCTCCTGGGCGCAACCGGTGATGGACGGCATCCAGGCCGGTATCACTGGCCTCGGCGCCTGGGTGACAGGGTTCCTGCCCGGCGACAGCGCGCTGCACAGCCTGCTCAACGACGGCGTCTTCGCTGGCCTCGGCGCGGTGCTGGTCTTCCTGCCGCAGATCCTGATTCTTTTCCTCTTCATCCTCGTGCTCGAGGAATCCGGCTACCTGCCACGCGCCGCCTTCCTGCTCGACAAGATGATGTTCCGCGTCGGCCTGACGGGCAGGGCGTTCATTCCGCTGCTGTCGAGCTTCGCCTGCGCGATTCCCGGCATCATGGCCACGCGCAGCATCCAGGATCCACGCGACCGCCTCACCACGATCCTCGTTGCGCCGCTGATGACGTGCTCGGCGCGTCTTCCCGTGTACACGCTATTGATTGCCGCCTTCATTCCCGATCGAGCGGTGTGGGGCGTGTTCAACCTGCAGGGCGTGGTGCTGTTCGCGCTGTATTTCGCTGGCATCTTCAGCGCGCTGGGCGTCGCCTTCGTGATGAAGCGCCTGCGCAAGGACAAGAGCGAGCACGCGCTCATCATGGAGCTGCCCTCGTACCGCCTGCCCAACGTGCGTGACATTGCGTTGGGCCTGTGGGAGCGCGCGCTGATCTTCCTCAAGCGCGTCGGCGGCATCATCCTCGCACTGACCGTGTTGCTCTGGTTCCTGTCTACCTTCCCCGGTGCGCCGGAAGGTGCGACGCAGCCTGCGATCGATTACAGCATCGCCGGTCGCCTTGGGCGCCTGCTGGAGTACATTTTCGCCCCCATCGGCTTCAACTGGCAGATCTGCGTGGCCCTGGTGCCGGGTCTTGCCGCACGGGAAGTGGCGGTCGCCGCGCTCGGTACGGTCTACGCCATGTCGGGCAGCGACGATGCCGTTGCCTCCCAGCTGGGTCCGCTCATCTCGCACCAGTGGTCGCTGGCCACCGCGCTGTCCCTGCTGGCGTGGTACGTGTTCGCGCCGCAGTGCATGTCCACGCTGGCGGTGATCCGCCGCGAGACCAACTCCTGGCGTAACGTCGCGGTAGCGGCTGGCTATCTGTTCGGCCTGGCCTATCTCGCCTCGCTCGCCACCTATCAGATTGCGAGGGCGCTCTCATGAGCACGTTCGACATCGCCCAGGGCGCGATCATCGCGCTGGTCGTGGTGATTGCCGCGTATGTGGCTTTCCGTAAGCTCCTGCCGAAGACCTCCACCCGCGTGATGGCGCGGATATCGTCCAGCCTCAACCACGAAGGCCGGCCGGCTGCCTTGCGTTCACTCGGTCGCCACATGCAGCCTGCCGCGGCGACGGGCAGCTGCGGCGATGGTTGCGGTTCCTGCGGCAGCTGCGGCCCTACGCCAGTGGTGAAGACCGAAGCCCAGCCGCTGCATTTCAAACCGCGTAGCTGAAGATTCTGTGCCCTTGTGGGAGCCGATTCATCGGCGATAACCCGGTCGCGATGCACTTGCCCGCTGCCGCGGGATCGCCGCTGAGGCGGCTCCTACATCGCCGCTGAAGCGTCTCCCACAGACAGTCTCAGCCGTTTTTTGTCTCGGGGTCGGGGGGCGAGTGTTTGCGTTTCTGCCGCAGCTTCCACCAGCTCACCGACAGATTCACCGCGAACCACGCGCCAATCAGCGCAAGCGGCCAGGCAATAACCGCCGGCCAGAAGATGGCGACGACAGTCAGCACGATCGCGGTAACGGCACCTGCGATCAACGGCCCGGTTTCCGTGTCGCCCAGCACACGGTGCTCAGTCAGGGCCGCACCCACCGTGTTGGCCAGGCGCAGTGCGCCCGCCGCGGCACGGCTGGAACTGCCTCCCGTATGACGTGGCCGTGGTGGGCGAGGCGAGCGGCTGCGCATGCGCTCGTTACCCGAGCGACGCCGGCGTCCGCGCAGCAGGATTTCCGTGGCGTTCTCGAGGTCCGCCTCGTACTGCGCTTCGAGCTTCTCGGCGAATCCGTTGTCTTCGATCGCCACATCGATCTCACGGTTGCTCAGCCAGCTGGCGATATTGAGGTTGGACGAACCCACGCGCGCCCAGCGGCCGTCGGCCACGGCGGTCTTCGCATGCAGCATCGAGCCGTTCCATTCGAATACGCGGATGCCGGCTTTCAACAACGGCCGGTAGCCCGAGCGCGACATGCCAGCGACCATGGGAATGTCGCTTGTGCCGGGGACGAGGAGACGCACGTCGACGCCATCGCGTGCGGCTGCGGCGAGCGCCTGAACGTACGGCGCGACGCCCACGAAATAGGCGTCGGTGAGCCAGAGGGTCTTGCGTGCCATCGCGGCGACCATCTGGTCGAGCCGGTACATGCCGGCGGTGCTGGGCTGCGTGGCGATCAGGCGCAGTGACACCTCACCGGCATCCTTGCTGTCCGCGTTGGCCCTGAGGCGTTCGTCATCAGGCAACGCCTCGCCGGCCTGTAGCCAGCTGTCGGCGAAGGCGTGTTCGATCTCCGCAACGGCCGGGCCGTGGATCATGACGCCCGTATCGCGCCAGGGTGGTACGTCGCGGCCGGCGTCGCCGAGCCACTTCTCACTCAGGCAAACGCCGGAAAGGAAGCCCACTTCTCCGTCCACGGTAAGCACCTTGCGGTGGTCGCGGCTGACCCAGCCGAACGAGCTGCCGAGCCTGGGCGGGTTGTAGATGCGCACGTGGCCGCCTGCGGCGCGCAGTTCGTTCCAGAACGACGCACGGGACTGGCCGAGGCAGCCGACCCAGTCGCCGATGACCGCCACGAAGATCCCGGCGCGAGCCCGTTCGACCAGCGCGGCACGGAACGCTTGCCCGATGCTGTCGTCGCGGATGATGTAGTTCTCGACGAAAACGTGGCGTTTCGCAGCCGCAATCGCGGCCAGCCAGGCATCGAAGTGGGCTCGCGCGTCGATCAGCAGCTCGACGGCGTTGCCGCCGATCAGGGGAGCGCCAGCGCTGCGGCTCAGGGCCTGCTCGGCGAACAGGCGATTGGAAAATCCGGTGCTGCGGTGGCGTACGTTCATGGGGGCCGAGTGTAAAGGCATCGTGTGAAGAGGGGATGGCGGACGCCGTTGCACCCCGGTCTGCGGGCGGTCATGCCAATGCGCTAAAATGCGGGGCTATGACCGAAGACCTCCATAGCCGCCCCCGTCCCGCGGAAGCCGCTGCCCGCCGCCCCAGCACGGGTGTGATCGTCGACCGTGTCCAGGTGGGCGGTAGCGCGCCGATCGTGGTCCAGTCCATGACCAACACGGACACCGAAGATCCCGTCTCCACCGCCAGGCAGGTGGCCGAGCTGGCCCGCGCGGGTTCGGAGATGGTTCGCATCACGGTGAACACGCCGGCGGCTGCGGCTGCCGTGCCGCGCATTCGCGAGCGCCTGGACATGATGGGCGTCTCGGTGCCGCTGATCGGCGATTTCCACTACAACGGCCACCAGCTGCTGGAAGGCGAGCCGGCCTGCGCCGAGGCCCTGGCCAAATACCGGATCAATCCGGGCAACGTCGGCTTCGGCAAGAAGAAAGACGCGCAGTTCGCCTCGATCATCGAGATGGCGATCCGCTACGACAAGCCTGTGCGCATCGGCGCCAATTGGGGCTCGCTCGACCAGTCGATGGTCGCCGCCCTGATGGACGAGAATGCGGGACGTGCCGACCCCTGGGATGCCGGCCACGTGGCCCGCGAGGCGTTGATCCGTTCTGCACTGGATTCGGCGGCGCGCGCGGAAGACCTGGGCCTCGCACGCAACCGCATCATTCTCTCGTGCAAAGTCTCCGGCGTGCAGGAGCTGATTGCGGTCTATCGCGATCTCGCCCGTCGCGCCGACTACGCCCTGCACCTGGGTCTGACCGAAGCCGGAATGGGTTCGAAGGGCATCACCGCCTCGAGCGCGGCGCTCGGCGTGCTGCTCCAGGAAGGCATCGGCGACACGATCCGCATTTCGTTGACGCCGGAGCCGGGCCAGTCGCGCACGGCCGAAGTCATCGTCGCGCAGGAGCTGCTGCAGACCATGGGGCTGCGCGCGTTTACTCCACTGGTTACCGCGTGCCCGGGGTGCGGTCGCACCACGAGCGAGTTCTTCCAGGAGCTGGCCAAGACCGTGCAGGAGCATGTTCGCGAGCAGATGCCGGTGTGGCGCGTGAAGTACGACGGCGTCGAGAATCTTACCCTCGCGGTGATGGGTTGCATCGTCAACGGGCCGGGTGAGTCCAAGCACGCGAACATCGGCATTTCCCTGCCGGGTAACGGCGAAGCTCCGTCCGCACCGGTATTCATCGACGGTGAAAAAGCGATGACCCTGCGTGGCGATAATATCGCCGACGAGTTCGTCGGTATCCTCGACAACTACGTTGAGACGCACTACGCGGCACGAGGCGACTGATCCATCACGCCTTGAATGCGGGGTCGTCCGGCATCATTGCCGGCGGTTCCCCGCAGGAGACAAAGGCATGACTTCCTCCGTTCCGGTCCTCGACCTCAACGATGGCAACAAGGCCCCGCAGCTGGGTTTCGGCGTTTTCCAGATTCCCGACGGCGACACGGCCGATGCCGTGGCCAGCGCACTGGCCGCGGGCTATCGCTCGCTGGATACCGCGGCGATCTACAAGAACGAAGCCGGCGTGCGCCAGGGCATCGAGCGCTCCGGCGTCGCCCGTGGCGACATCTTCCTTACGACCAAGCTATGGAATGCCGAGCAGGGTTTCGACAACACGCTCAAGGCCTTCGATGCCAGCCTCAACAAACTGGGTAGCGACTACGTCGACATGTACCTGATTCACTGGCCGACTCCGAAGCGCGACCTCTATGTCGATACCTGGAAGGCTTTCATCCGCCTTCGCGACGAGGGCCGTATCCGCTCGATCGGCGTGTCGAATTTCCAGCCGGCGCATCTCGACCGGCTGGTGAAGGAAACCGGTGTCGTGCCGGTGGTCAACCAGATCGAACTGCATCCGGACTTCGCGCAGCGCGACGTGGTCGCCGCCAACACGAAGCTGAAGATCATCACCGAAGCCTGGAGCCCGCTGGGGCAGGGCGGCGACCTGTTGAAGAACGACGCGCTGGTCGCCATCGGCAAGAAGCACGGCAAGACGCCTGCCCAGGTGGTCATTCGCTGGCATGTGCAGTTAGGGCACATGGTCATCCCGAAGTCCGTCACGCCCGAACGGATCAAGGCCAATATCGCCGTCTTCGATTTCGAACTGTCTGCGGATGAGATGAAGGCGATCGACGGGCTGGACGCGGGCAACCGCATGGGCCCGGATCCGGAAGCACTGAACTGATTTACTGCCCCATCGACACGTCGATCTCGAACGGATAGGGCGCCGGCTTCTTCGGCGGCGGCGGAAGGGTCCAGACGGCGAACTGGCCGGTGAAGCACTTTGCCACCGGCGTCTCCGGCTGGACCACGACGTCGCTCGAGCGGCCCTTTGCGTCGATCGTGGCAACGATGGTGAACGGCGTCTTGTCCGCAGGGCTGTTGCTGGCGATGCAGTCCTTCAGCGCGTCCGTGGCCGGGTTGCCGATCTTGTCCCACAGCGCACCCTGCCAGGCCTTGCCCTCCGGATTCTTTTCCAATGCCTTGGCGGCCTGGACGCGCGCGTCGAAACCGCTGTCGGTGGCAAGGGCAAAAGCGAGGGCAAGCAGCATCGGGTGTCTCCGGAATGGGATCACAAGAGCCTAGCAGGGACGCGAAGGCTTCACATCCGCGGGGCTAGCGTGGTCGCCAGAAGCATCGTCCCCGCGATGCATCAGGAACCTGCGATGCGCATAAGCCCGCCCTGCCTGCTTGCCCTCGTGCTGGTGTCGTCGGCCGCGATCGGCCAGACCGCGCCAGCACCCCACCCGAGCCCGGCACCGAACCCGAGGTCCGTTCCCACCACAACGCCCGGGGGCAATCCCGCTGCCGCGCCGAGCCCGGGTCAGTCCAGCCCGGCATCGATGCCGGTGCAACCGGCCTCGGATGCAGGCGCCACGGAGCGCGGCCTGGCACCGGTCCAGCCAGGTAGCCCGGGCGTCACCCAGCGCGTGCAGAATGCCAATACGCACGACGTGGACGCGCAAGGACACGTGCTGGATCCGCACGGCAAGCCCGTCGGCCAGGCAGCGGCGCCGTCGTCGATGCCCGCCGCATCCTCGACCGTGCATTGAAAGGCACATCGTCCCGCGCGGATGGGTCGCACGGTTTTGCGCCAGTGCGCTACCATCCGGCGGGTGCCGAACCTGACGGGGAGTGAGGATGAAACGAGCAATCGCCGTGGCCCTGCTGACGGCCGGCCTGGCCGGTTGCGCGGGGATGTCCTCGAAGATTGCCCGACTGGAAGTCGGCACCCCGCGAGATGAAGTGGTCGACCGCCTCGGCCCGCCCGATTCGGATCGCAACATGGTCGGTTTTGAAGTGATGAGCTGGATCGACCGCCGCCCGGGTCGCTTCTCGTTCTCCCATCAGGACTACACCGTTGTGCTGAAGGACGCGAAAGTCGTCCAGTTCGGCCCCGGCCTCATCCGTCGCGACGGCAAGACCTCGCTGCAGATCGAAACCGGCGATCCCTAGAAGTCGCCTCATACGCGTACAAGCGTGCCGCGCCGGCTCCCACAGGGAGATGGCGCAGTCACACCCAGCCACGCCGTTGGTAGGCCCACAGCGCCAGATACTCGCGCAGGCAGCGTGCGGTGAGGGTAAGGGCGTCGCGGCGGGGGAGCCACGCCGGCGCACCGACCAGCCTGGCATGGCCGTCATCCGCCGGCACGGGAGTGACGACGATGCCTTCGTGGCGGAAACATGCGGCCGCGCGGCGCATGTGGATCGCCGAGGTCACTAACAGCACGTCGGACAGACCGTCCTCCTTGAGGATGACGGCCGAATTTCGCGCGTTCTCGTGCGTATTCATGCTGAGGCTTTCCACACGCAGGTCGTCGGGGGGAACTCCCGACAGGGCAAAGCCGCGCGCGAGGTCGTCGGCCTGATCGCTACCGGACACCAGCAGCACGGGTGCAAAGCCGTCACGCCATAACGTCAGCCCGCGGCCGGCGCGTGTCGTCGTGCGCGACCAGTCGGACACCGGCAACTTGCCGCCGCCCAACACGACGATTGCGTCGGCGTGTGGGGTGGAGGAGCTCGGGACCGTGGCCAGCCCGTCGCGCAGGTGCAACGCCAGGACGGGCGTGGAGGCGGCCCAGACCCAGGCGAGCGCGAGCACCGCCACCAGCGCCGCCATGCGGGGGCGTCGCCATAGCACCAGCGCCGTCGAGAGCAGGGCCAGCAGCAGTCCCTGGACCGCGGGATGGGTCAGTCGCCCGACGATGTCCGCCGCTTCCGCCAAGCCCGTCCTCCTCGTTTCGCGGGGGATGAAGCATGGCGCACTTCGCAACATTAGGCGCGTCGGTCGAATGGCATAGGCGGGCTGTTGGAATGGACGTGGACCCCTATCGACACGACGATACCGACCGAGCGAAGTCACAGGGGCAGGTGTCATCATGAAGCGTTGGAATCGCGTCGCCACACTGGTTGCTACCGTCATGTTGACGGCATGCGCGACAGGCGGAATTACCTCGGCACCACCGAAGATGGACGCTGCCAACCCGGCGGTCGAGTCGTATCTGATCGGTGTGGACGACCAGCTACAGGTCACGGTCTGGCATAACCCGGACCTCAGCGTCAGCGTTCCGGTAAGACCGGACGGCAAGGTCACCGTACCGCTAGTGGGTGATGTCGCCGCCGGTGGACGCACCACCGACCAGGTGGGTGCCGAAATCCAGCAGAAGCTGGCCCAGTACATACGTGATCCTCAGGTCGCCGTGATCCTCACGGCCCTGCGCAGCCACGAATATCTTTCGCGCGTTCGTGTCACCGGCGCCGTGCGCAGCCCCATCTCCATTCCTTACCGGCAGGGCATGACGGTGCTCGACGCCGTACTCGCCGCAGGGGGCACGACCGAATTCGCCGCACCCGACCGCACCGAGCTCTATCGGCGCAACGAGGGTGGCGCGACCCAGGCCTATGCCGTGCAACTGCAGAGAATCCTGCAGCAGGGCGACCTGAGCAACAACTACCCGGTACAGCCCGGCGACGTGATTACGGTACCGCAGCGCGCTTTCTGACAGGGGTATGTGATGAGCGGGGAACTTGTTCCTTTCACGGGCTTCCTGCCCGCACTGATCGGCGAAGCGCGCAGGCGCCGCGTGACGATGGGGGTGATCTTCGCGGTGATCGCGTTGGTCGCCCTCGGTATCGGCCTGGTCTGGCCGAAGAAGTACGAAGCCTCGACCACGATCCTTGCCGAGGAGAGCAGCATCATCACGCCGTTGATGGAAGGCGCGGCATCCGCCACCGGCAACAAGAACCGCGCCGGCATCGCCCGTGACGTGATCTTCAGCCGGCGCGTGCTCGACGAAGTGCTGCGCAGCGGCGGTTGGCTGGCGAACGGCCCGTCCGCCCTGGAGCGCGACAAGCTCATCGAAGGGATCAAGGGCCGCACGAAGATCATCAACAATCGCGAGAACCTCATCACCATCACGTACTTCGACTCCGACCCGAAGCGCGCGTTCGAAGTCACCCGCGCGTTCGGCCAGCTCTTCATCAGCGAGAGCCTGGCGTCCAAGCAGCGCGAGAGCCGCGAGGCGTACGAGTTCATCAACAGCCAGGTCGAGGCCTACCGCGGCAAGTTGACCGACGCCGAAGGCAAGCTCAAGGCCTACCGCGACGCGAATGCGGACGCGCGCCCGGGCAATGACACGGACACCAACTCGCGCATCAGCCAGCTGCGCATGCAGATAGAAAACAACCGCATGGACTACATGCAGAAGCAGTCGCAGGCCGCGTCCATCGCCTCGCAGATCAATGGCGAGTCCGAGGTCAACGCGGTGCAGACGGTCGGTGGCATCTATACGACGCAACTGGGCGACCTGCAGGGCCAGCTCGACAAGCTGTTGCTCAACTACACCGAGGACTATCCGGACGTGATCCGTCTGCGCCACCAGATCGAAGACGTGCGCAAGCAGGCCCAGATGGCCGACGCGCAACGTGCGGCTGGCGGACCGATGCCGCTCGACCATTCGACCACGATGAATCCGGTGTACCAGCAGATGCGGCTGCAGCTGTCCGCTGTTCGCGGCGATGCCGCCGCCAGTGCGGCTCGCGTCAGCGCGAGTGAGTCCATGCTGCAGACGGAGCTGGAGCGCAGCAAGCGGATCGCCAGTTCGGAGAATGTCATTGCCGAACTCACCCGCGACTACAACGTGAATCGCGACGTCTACCAGGATCTGCTGAAACGCCGCGAGAACGCACGCGTATCGATGAACCTCGATGCCGAGCAGCGCGGCCTGACCTTCCTCGTGCAGAACCCCGCGGTGATGCCGCTGGTTCCCTCGGGTCTGCGTTTCATGCACTTCGGCCTGGCGGGCCTTGCGCTGTCCCTGGCCATTCCGCTCGGCCTTCTTTTCGCGGTGGCTCGCTTCGATCCCCGCGTGCGCTCCGTGGGTCAGCTCGAGCACGCGACTGGCTTCCCGGTCCTCGCTTCGATCCCGTTCTACCCGACACCGCGGGACCGCCGTCGGGACCACCTGCAAAACATGGCACTCGGACTGATCGTGGCCGGTGTAGGCGCGGTGTATCTGCTGCTGTTCTGGATGAGGATGAAGGGTTGACCATGAACAAACTGGCCGCGGACAACACCGAATTTAGCGACATGCTCGCCGACCATCATGGCGAAGCCTTTCACGGCGACAGCCACGCGACGCCGAGCCACTCGATCGCGCGGATGCGCGAAGAAGCCGGCGCGCTGGCGCCCATCGATTGCGAGCGCAAGCGCCTCATCCACCGCGAAGAGTCGGTGCGCCAGCAATCGGACGCCTTTCGCGGCATCCGCACGCGACTCCTCGAGATGGCAGGCGAAAGTAATTTCATCACCCTGGTCGTGGCCGTGAGTCCGCGTTCGGGGGGCAGCTTCGTTACCCGCAACCTGGCGGCGGCCTTTGCCTTCGACGAGGCCAAGACCAGCCTGCTGGTGGACTGCAACCTGCGCTATCCGAACCAGCACAAGGCGCTGGGCATCGAGCCGCAGACCGGCGGACTCATCGATTTCCTCGAACATCCCTCGCGCGGTATCGCTTCGATCATGTACCACACGGGCGTGCCGCGCCTGCGCCTCATTCCGGCGGGTAAATCGCGCGAGAACAGCGGCGAATACTTCTCCTCGTTCCGCATGCGCGCGGTGCTCGACTCGCTCCGCTGCCGCTATCCGGATCGCTATCTCTTCCTCGACGGACCGCCAGTGAAGGGTTCGCCCGACGCGCGCATCCTCGCTGACCTCGCCGACTTCGTCGTCATCGTGGCCGGCTATGGGCGTGACACGCCGGCGTCGATCAACCAGGCCGTCGCCAATTTCGATCCCGCCAAGCTAGCGGGCGTGGTTTTCAATCAGTCGCCGTAAGGATGACTCTCGCGCGGAATGACCGGCAGGCGTTCCGTGCACACAGGGGCTAAGGGAGGGAACATGCCGGCATCGACAAGGCTCGCCCGTGCCATCGTGATCGGGCTCGCGTCGGCACCCACCATGGCGCTAGCGGGTACCTTCGATTACACGCTCTATGCGGGACTCGAACACAGCAACAATATCGCGTTGTCTTCCGACCAGCCGATCAGTGAGAACGTCTTTACGCCCGGTGCGACCTTCCAGTTCACCCAGCTCGGTTCAACCTTCCAGGCCAATGTCGCCGGGACCGTCGAGTACCGCCGGTACCTCGAGAACCATTTCGACCCACAGACGCAGACGCAAGTCGCTGCGCAGGCCAACTGGACCGCGATACCCGATCGCCTCGACTTTTCCCTGGAAGACTATGCCGGTGTGCAACCGGTGGATCAGCTGTCGTCCAATTCACCCGACAACCAGCAGCAGACCAATGTGATTGTGGTCGGACCGACGCTGCGCATGCGTTTCGGCGATGCGGCGCGCGGTCAGGTCGAACTGCGTTACATCGACAGCTACGCATCCAAGGTCGACGAGTTCGATTCCTCCCGCGGGCTTGTCGCGTTCCGTGTGTTCCGTGACCTCAATCCCACCGATACGCTTTCGGGCAACGTCGAGTTCCAACGGGTCAATTTCGACAAGCAGCCATCGAGCGCGAACTACGACCGCAAGGAAGCGTACCTGCGCTACACGAGCAACCTGGCGCATTTCGACGCGGACATCCTGGTTGGCGGCACGCGGCTCAACTTCGACGAGGGTCGCAATGCGACCGCGCCCCTGGCGCGCGTACAGATCGGATGGCAGCCGACGACGCAGAACTCGCTTAGCGTAGCCGGCACCTACCAGTACGCCGATGCGGCGCAGGACATCATCACCACACCGGGCCTGCTGGCGGCCAATGGCTCCAACGCTGACCGCGCCGAAGCGATCGATCCCTTCGCCAATACCGGTGGCCTCGGCCGCGGCACGGCGACCGGCATCGGCACCGGCAGCGCGGTGATCGGCTCGGAGGTCTACAAGGAGAAGCGTTTCGAGGCCAGCTGGGTGTGGCAGCAACCCCGCCTCAGCGTCACGGTATCACCCTCGTACAGCCAGCTTCGCTACCTCTCCGACAACACGTTCGACCAGACGGCCAAGGGCGTCAGCGCCGGTGTGGGTTACCGCATCAGGCCCACGCTGACGTTAACCGGCTTTGGTACGTACGAGCGCACCAAGTACGACTCCTTCGACCGCAAGGACAACACCGTACGCCTGGGCCTCGACCTCGGCCAGCAATGGAACCGTCACTGGAGCTGGCACGCGTCGGTGGCGCGCGAACGCCGGACCAGCGATGCGGTCGGCCAGAGTTACCGCTCGAACGAGTTCTTCGTCGGCGTGGTTTACCGGAGATAACGATGCGTCTCGATGCTGAAGTGCCGTTCTTCTTTGGCCCGGATGCCGGCTTGTTTGGCATGTATCACGCGCCATCGGTCCCGGCGCGCCGCGCCATGCTGATGTGCCCGCCGCTCGGGCAGGACCTCATCCGCTGCCATCGGGTCTACCGTCAGCTGGCGCAGTCGCTGGCCGAAGAAGGCATGGCCGTCTTGCGCTTCGATTATTACGGCACGGGCGATTCCGCCGGAGAAAGCGCCGAGGTGGACTGGGATCGCTGCGTTAGCGATGCGGCCGCGGCAGCGGTCGAGCTTCGCCGGCGTGCGGGTGTCGATCGTGTCGTCGCTTTTGGCGCACGGCTGGGCGGCAGCGTCGCGTTGACGGCCGCGGGACGTGCACGCTTTAGTGAAGTGATCGCCTGGGACCCGGTGCTCGAGGGTGGTCGCTACGTGGCCGAGCTCGATGCCATGCAGGCGGCCCTGCGTGAGGATGCCGGTCGATTCAACCGGGCACGCAGCCACAGTGATGTGGCGGGCCAATGGCTGGGCTTCGATATCGGTGACACCCTGCGCGACCAGCTCGCCGCGTTGCTCGTGACGCCGGCCAGCGTGCCGACGCTGGTACTGGACTCCATGCCGGCCTCGCCCACTGCTCGCTGGGAGCGAATCGTTTCGCAACGCGGCAAGGTGGCGACCATCACGCCGCCGACGCCGTGGGACGACCTCGAGCGGTTGGAAACGGCGATCCTCTCGCACCCGCTCATCCAGGCGGTGGCGGGTCGGCTGAAGGAGGTCGCGTGATGCGCGAGGAAGCCCATCGCTTCGGCCGGGCGCGGCACCTGGTCGGCATCGCGGGCCTGCCTGAAGGCGAGCGCGGCGAAACCGGAGTCATCGTGCTCAATGCCGGTCTCGTCCATCGCATCGGGCCCTTCCGTCTACACGTGGAGCTGACCCGCCAGCTCAACGCCGCGGGGTACCCGACCCTGCGTTTCGATCTCTCGACCGTGGGTGACAGCACCGCCAGCGGCGGCCAGCAGACGCGGACGCAGCAGGTCTGCGCCGATCTTGACGACGCGATGAAATTGCTCGGCGAACGTGCCGGCTGCGAGCGGTTCGTGCTCTTCGGCCTGTGCTCCGGTGCGCAGAACGCGCACGTGGTTGCCGCGACCGATCCCCGTGTCTCTGGCGCCATCTTCCTCGATGGATATGCGTTCCGCACCCTCGGCTACAAGCTTCGGTACTACCTGCCGCGACTCGTGGATCCGGGTCGCTGGGTGCGCCGGCTGGTGCGCCGTGCGGGTGGCGCGCCGGCCGCATCCAAGGTGGCACCGCAGCCTGTTTTCGCCGTGGCGCCGGCACCGCGCGAGGAGGTCATCGCCGACTTCACCGGCATGGTCGGGCGCGGCATGAAGCTGTACCTGGTCTATTCCGGGGGCATCAGCAATTACTTCAACCACGCGCGGCAGTTTCGCGAGTGCTTCGGCAAGGTGATGAACCACCCCGCCGTCACCACGCGCTACGCCGCCGAGACTGACCACACGTACATCCTCACCGGCGACCGTGCCCGAATGCTTGACGGCGTCGGTGGCTGGCTCTCGCGCAACTTCCCGCCGGCAAGCGCCGGGAGGCACCCATGAATACCGTCCTGGTCACCGGCGGCGCCGGTTATATCGGCAGCCATACGGTGCAGCAACTGGTCGCCCGCGGCGATCGCGTCGTGGTGATCGACAACCTTTCGACCGGTTTTCGCGAGGCCGTTCGCGGCGCGGCTTTCGTTGAAGGAAACGTCGGCGACTGCGAACTCGTATCCAGAACCCTGGAGACCTACCAGGTGGACGCCGTGCTGCATTTCGCCGCCCATACGGTGGTGCCCGAATCAATGAGCGATCCACTCAAGTATTACGGCAACAACACCTGCAATACGCGCAACCTGCTTGCCTGCTGTGCGCAGGCGGGCGTGGATAAATTCATCTTCTCTTCCACGGCGGCCGTCTACGGCACGACCGACGACGGCGTTGCGGACGAAAACACGCAGACACGCCCGATCAATCCGTATGGCACGTCCAAGCTCATGTCCGAGACGATGTTGCGCGACTGGTCGGCAACGGGTGCGGTTCGCCACGTCATCCTGCGTTACTTCAACGTGGCCGGTTGCGATCCGCTCGGTCGCATCGGGCATTCGACGCCCGAGGCCACGCTGCTGATCAAGGTGGCCTGTGAGCACGCCGTCGGTAAGCGCCGCAGCGTGTCGATCTATGGGACGGACTACGACACGCCCGACGGCACGGGCGTGCGCGACTATATCCACGTCGAAGACCTTGCAGCGGCGCACCTGCGGGCGCTGGATCACCTGCGCGATGGTGGCGCGTCGCTGACGCTCAACTGCGGCTACGGCCATGGCTACAGCGTGCGCGAGGTCGTCGACGCCGTGGCCCGTGTCGGCGGCCATGCCCTCAACGTGATCGAGCTGCCACGCCGGCCCGGAGATATCCCCAAGCTCATCGCCTGCAGCGATCGGCTGCGGCAGGAGCTGGGCTGGACGCCACGTTACGACGATCTCGATTTCATCGTGCGCACCGCGCTGACCTGGGAATATCACCTGGCCGGCGCGAACCTGCCCACCGCGTCGGTGGCATGAGCATCCATTCGCACCTGTCTCTTCGTCAGCGCAGGCGTGCCCTGCGTAGAGACGATGCCGCGCCCGTTGCCACGCCCGCTTTTCTGCGCCATGTCCTGTTCGTGATCGGCTGCGTGCTTGCCCTGGCCGCATCCCTGGCCTCGGAGAAAGCGCACTCCGCCGAGCCCGGCGTCGTCGCCGCGCAGCGTATCGATGTCCACCGTGTCGCGGGGCAGGGCGACAACCTGCCGCTGTCCGTGGGCATTCCCCTGCCTCCAGGCATGCTTCGCGATACCGGGCAACTGCGCATCCTCGACGCGCACGGCAAGGAAGTGCCTGCCGCGGTGACGCGCATGCTGACCTGGCATTACCGTGATGGCAGCCTGCGCGCCGTGCGCGCCGAATTCATGGCGGCGCCCGGGACGTACTATTTCGCGTTGGGCCAGCCTCGCACGGCGAATCTGCCGGCCTGGCCCTATACACGCGGGCTGGTCAAGGATCGTCCCGCGGCGTTGGGCACATTGACCCCGGAGTGGCTGACCGCGTCGTTGATCGCCGGACCGCAGTCCGTCGCCACGCGCGACGAGCCGTATGCCCGGTATGTGGACGCCCAGTTCAAATGGGCAGCGGCCTTGCCGGTAAAGGACACGACGGCCTGGTTGTTCGATCGGCCGTCCACCCTGTTCAAGGCCTATGTACGCACGGGTCGCGCCGATTACCTGGAGGCGGCCGAAGAGAGCTATCGCTGGTACATGGCCGGGATCAAGCGCGACGGGCCCGCCACGAGCCCTAGCTGTGGTGGCGGCTGGTTGCCGGACGACAAGCCTTGCGACGTCAAATACGTCTATATCGAGCCGATCCTGCTCGCCGTGGCCTTGACCGGCGATGACTCCATGCACGATCCGGCCACGGTGGCGAAGATGGCCGACCTGTGGAACAGCGGCGGATGGAACGGGCCGCCCGGCCCCTATAAGCATCCGGATGACTATTTCACCGAACGCCTTTCAGGACTCGGGCTGATCGAGACGGTGGCGGCGTTCGAGCTCACCGGCGATGCTCGCTACCGCGATCGGATCACCGCACGTGTCGGCTGGCTCAGTGATCAGCAGCGCGCCAATCCGGACGGCCTGGGCGATGACGGCTCCTGGCGCAACAGCTGGAACGTGCACGAGAACGATCCGGGCGGCGACAACGACGTGCGCGGCGCCTCACCGTGGATGAGCGAGAACATCGTCGACGGCCTGTGGCACGCATGGCTGGTGACGGACGATGCCCGTATCCCACCCATGATTACAGCGTTCGGTGCCTACCTCGAGCGCTATGGCTGGATCGATTCCTCGTTACTCGTGCATCCTCACGACTGGCGCAACGAATGCTCCGGTTCGGGTGGCCAGATTGCCTGGTACTGGTCTTCGTCGCGCGCCAAGACGGATGCCCTGATGAAGATCCAGGAGTCGGAAGGCTGGTACAGCGACGGTCATACCGTCGAGCTGGGGCTGCCGGTGGCTGCCGCCTATTACTTCGAAAAGGATCCGGTTAAGGCGGCGGCGTTGAAGAAGCGCTTTGCGGCGCTGTCGTCGTCGTATAGCGAGTCCTGCGCGTCCATCTCCGACACGTTGCGCCGATTCAACTGGAACAATCGCGGTGCCGGCGTCGCGCAGTGGATGATGAAGCAGCCGGCGGGGTCCGGCCTCACCCATGCATCAACGCTGCTCGGTAGCGCGCCATGAACCGTCGCGTCGCCGTCTTGCGCAGTATCGGTATCGTCACGGTGTCGACGTATATCGAATACGCGCTCGGCCTGCTGATGAGCGTGTGGATCGCCCGCTCGTTGGGACCGGCCGACTTTGGCCGTTATGCCTTCACTGTCTGGTTGTGCGGCTGGCTCATCGTCTGCTCGAACCACGCGCTGACCACCTCGTCGACGAAGTTCATCGCCGAGGCCGACGGCATGGGCGATCCCGGCCTGGCATCCAGTCTCGCCGCCCGTTTCTCGCGCATCCAGACCTTCAGCTCGCTGGTCGTCATCGGCCTTTTCGCCGCGATCGCTGCCCTGGCCAGTCCGGCGGAGTGGGGCACGTCCCTGCTGCCGATAATGGTCCTGGTCGTGATTGCCGTGGTCGCCAAGTCGAACTACGCCGTGCTCGTGGCGATCGGCAAGGGCCAGGAGCGCTTCGAGCCGGAGGCCATCGCCACGGTGGCCGGCGGCATCGTCGGCATGCTCTTCGTCCTCGGCGCCATGGTGATGCATGCGGACCTGATCACTTTCGTCGCGCTGTTCGCCGTCGCCTGCCTGTTGCTTAACCTCCTGAACCGGATCTGCTACCGGCATTACTGCCGATCGTTCGCGCCAGGGCCCATTCCGCCAGCGACGAACGCACGGGTGAACCGACACCTCAAACTCACCGCGGTGCTCGTGCTGATGGGCTCGTTCCGCGTGGGCACCATCGAGGTGTTCCTGCTCAACACCTTCTCGGGATCGGTGGCGGTGGGTTACTTCGCCATCGCAGGCACCTTGACGCGCGGTGCCGTGCAGCTGTTCTCGGTAGGCCTCACGTCGACCCTGCTTCCCTACATGGCGAAGACCTTCGGTGAGAGTGGGACGGCGCGTGCCGCGCGCTTTCTCTCCGAAGCCACGCGGTTCTATTGGGCGGTCGGCATCGCTATCGCGGGCCTTGGCCTGGTGACGACGCCGGAGATCGTCAGGCTGATGTACGGCACCCGTTATGTCGACGCGATCCCGGCCATCGAAGCGACCCTCGTACTGGGCGGGTTGCTACTCATCGGCAACGGCATCGCGGCTTTCCAGACGGTCGTGGACCGCCAGGACGATCGTATTCGTATCGCCACGGTCGCCGTCGTGGCGAATGCCGTGTTTGGTATTGCCCTGATTCCCACGTTCGGCCTTGCCGGTGCGGTGGTGACTTACGCGGCCACGCGCATCGTCGAGATGGCGCTGGCCATTCATTACCTGCGCAAGGCGACCAGTGGCGCGCTGCCGGTCGCGGCCATGGCGCGGCTGTTCCTGGTGGGCCTCGTGGCGACCGCCGCGGCCTGGGCCGTCACGATCGCCACGCCATCTCGCCTGGGCTTCCTGGTGGGGGCCGCGGTATTCATGGCCATCTATGCGCCGCTGAGCGTCGTCGTCCGATACTGGACCAACGACGATCTGCTGCTGATGGCCGGCATCAGCCGCCGCCTTGGACCACCTGGCCGTGTGTTCCTGCGCGCTCTCAACGTCGTCCAGCCGTCCGCGGCGAAGGCCAGTCCATGACCTACCTGAGCACGATCCTGCGTACCGTCGACGAACTGCGTGCCGTGCGCGACGAGCTTGCGGTGGTGGCGGAGCTACCTGGCGCAGCCAGCGGCATCGTCCAGCATCCGGACTGGATCGCCTTTGAAGTGGAGAGCCGGCACGACGGCACCGTGCCGCATGTGATCGTGGTGCGCGACATGGCCGGGCACGTGGTCGGCTACGCCCCCTTGCTGGCAATCGTCCACACTGCGCGGCTCGATGTCGCCGGCCGTCGCGTTCGCCTGTATCGCGGCGCCGCCCTTCGACTGCTTGGCGCGGGCATCGTGGCCGACGAGGCCAACCGCGAGGTCGTCGGCCTGGTGGTGGCTCGCCAGCTGATGGGCGACGACGATGTGCGTGTCGTGCGCATCCAGGAGGCCGATCTGCCCAACCGCTTCGCCGGGGCGCTTTCGCGCGGAGGTGGCTTCCGTACGGTGGCGGCGCATCTGCTCGACCAGGTCCAATGGTCGATCGATCCACAGATCTCGTCGGAAGCGTGGCTGGCCGGCTTCGACAAGAAGAAGCGCGGCGACCTCACGCAGCGGGTGGGTCGCGCCTATCGCAAGCTGGGTGGCGATGCCGCGCTGCACACGTTCGATCGTGCCGAAGACATGCCGACGTACTGCCGGCTGATGAACGAACTCTACGCGCGTACGTGGCATCACGCCGATCTGCCTACCGACTGGGAAGCGCCAGAGCGTGTGGCGCTGTTTACCCGGCTCGCCGCTGCGGGGCAATTGATCGGACATGTGGTGGTGAGGGAAGGGCGCCCGTTGGCCTATGTACACGGCTACTTTCTCGGCGGTACCTATCTGGTCGACGACCTGGGATACGACGAAGAAGTCGCGAAGGTAGGCATCGGTTCGGTCGCGACGTTCGAAGCGATTCGGGCCCTCATCGATCGCTTTCCCGGCGTGCGGATCAGCTTCGGCTACGGCGACAATCAGTACAAACGCGTGCTCGCCAGTCGTAGCGAGGCATGCGGCTCGCTCTACGTGGTGCGCGCGACACGCGCGACCGCAGGATTTCACGCATATGCACCCGTGCGATGGCTCTACCAGGGCATTCACCGCGTTCGCAACGATATGATTCGCAAGAAATCCGTAGGTCGGACGACCTAACGCGCGGGGCATATATCCGGCATGTTCGCCGTGGCGCATGCTCCATTTGCCGAAGCTGCACGAGTTGCCCATGAACGCCCATGTCGACTCCACCCGTACGGAGGCGATGGCACGGCTGCCGTTGATACGCCAGTTCCAGGAAGCACGTTATACGCGGCGATTCTTCGCCCATCATGCGCTCACGCATCACCTGTATCGGGGTGTTTTTCCGTCCTTCGACGAGGCCCAGGCGAGTATTCCGCCGTCGAGCATGAGTGGTTACGACAATACCGAATCCGCCGACCTGTACCGCGAGCGGACCCGCCGCGTCTTCATCAACGACTATCCGATGATTTACTGGCTGGGCCGTTGGTTCACCCAGGGCGCACATCGAGTGTTCGATATCGGCGGGCATATCGGCATCGCCTATTACGCCTATCAGAAGTACCTCGATTATCCTGTGCAGCTGAACTGGACGGTGATGGACGTGCCTGCCGTGAATGCCGCGGGTGCCCGTTGGGCGAGCCAGAACGACATGGCGAGGCAGCTTCATTTTGCCGATGATGTCAGTGCGGCGTCGGGGTCCGGGGTGCTGTTCGCGGCCGGCTCGCTGCAGTACCTGCGCTATTCGCTCGAGGACGCGCTGCGTGCCATGGCGACCAGGCCCAGGTTCTTGCTGCTCAACTCCGTCCCCATCCACATGCGCGAGTCGTACTTCACGGTACAGAACATCGGGACGGCATGCTGTCCGTACCGGATCACCGCCGAGCGAGAATTCCTCGGCGGCCTCGCAAGGCTGGGATATGAGCTGCAGGACCGTTGGGAGAATCCCCAGCGGTCCTGCATCATTCCATTCCATCCGGAACTCTCGCTGGATCGTTATTTCGGGTTTGCGTTTCGGCTAGACATGGCCGCGGCCACGTAACCACCAGGGCAGTACCCACCACATCATTGCGATCAGCGTTCCGAGGGCCGCGGCTGCGACATTGCCCACGACGTCACCCATCACCGCGGACAACACCAATTGGGTGACGAGCACCAGGGCGATGGCCAGGGTCACCGCGCCCGCCAGCATCTGTCGCCCGGCGATGACTTTGAATTGCTCGCGGTCACGTAGCGGTCGGATCAGCCGATGCTGGATCGCCGGCCCGCTGAGCATGACCAGGCTGATCAGCGAGAAGATGAAGGTGGCGAGAAAGATGTGCTGCTCGGAACCCACCAGTCGCGAGAATCCCGGCGCAAACGGTACCGCGATAAGGAAACCGGAGAGTAGTTGTGAGGCGGGCAGGAGAACACGCAACTCGCCCAGCAAATCCGTGAGGTCGCCGTCGCCGGTCGCCTCGTTATCATCGAACGATGATGACATCTGCATAGTCCTGTCGGGGGAAAGAATAGTCAGCTCGCGGGCGTGATGTTGCCGTCCTCGGCCGCACCTTTGCTCGTCCGGCGCTGCTCCATCCAGTCATACAGAACGGGCAGCAACACCAGAGTAAGCAAGGTCGAGGTGATCAGCCCGCCCACGACCACGGTGGCCAGGGGGCGCTGGGTCTCCGCACCCACGCCGGAGGAGAGCAGCATGGGCACCAGTCCCAGGATCGCCACGCTGGCAGTCATCAGCACGGGGCGTAGCCGCAGCGCCGTGCCCCGGACGACCGCGTCACGCGCGCTCAGCCCCGCCTTCTGCTGCTCGTTCAGGAAGCTAACCAGGACAATGCCGTTCAGCATCGCCACGCCGAACACGGCGATAAACCCGATGGCCGATGGGACGGAGAGGTATTGCCCGGTGATGAACAATCCCACGACGCCCCCGATCACGGCAAAGGGCACATTGGCCAGGATCAGGAAGGCATAGCGCACCGAATTGAACGCGGTATAGAGCAGGACGAAGATGAAGAAGATCGTCGCCGGCACGATGATCGACAGTCGCTTCAACGCACGCTGCTGGTTTTCGAAGGCGCCTCCCCACTCCGTGTAATAACCAGTGGGGAGCTTCACTGCCTGGGCTAACCTGGCGTTAGCCTCCTGGACGAAGCCATCGATGTCGCGGCCGCGCACGTCCATCTGGATCACGGCGTACCGTTGCAGCTGTTCGCGGCGAATGAACGAGTAGCCTTCCGCCGTACTGACCTTCGCAACCTGGGACAACTGAATCAATGCGCCGGAAGGGGTGCTGACAGGGATCCGTTCGATCGCCGGCAACGACGCCTTGCTCGCGTCATTCAAACGCACGGCAATGTCGAAGCGTTCGACGCCATCGAGCAAGGTACCTACGGGTTCGCCGCCGATGCCGTTACGGACCACGGTGAGGATGTCGTCCGCATTCAGGCCATAACGAGCCAGGGCATCACGGTCGATCTCGATGCGGATCTGCGGCTTGCCGATATTCGCTTCCAGGCCGAGATCGGCGACACCGGGTACGGTGGCCAGGGTGTCCTTGATCCTGGCGCTCAGCCGGTCCAGTTCGGCCAGGTCGTTGCCGTAGAGCTTCAGTGCAAGGGTCGCGCGAACGCCGGAAATGAGTTCTTCGATGCGCATCTGAATGGGCTGCGTGTAGCTGACCACGGCCGTGGGCAGGAGAGCCGTGAGCTCGGTCTGCATCGCGTCCTCGATGCTTTCCAACGTTTCTCCGTCGCGCCACTGGTCCTTCGGCTTGAGCGGCGTGTAGACCTCCATGTAATTCACGTCCGCCGTCTCGCCTTTCTCCGCGCGGCCGATCATGGAGAGGGTCGTCTCGACTTCGGGGAACTTCGCCTTGATCCGTTGCGCGACCTGGTGGGAGATATCGATCGATTCCTCCAGCGAGGCGGAGGGGATCGAGGTGATTCGCCACATGATCGCCCCTTCCCGAAGGTTGGGCATGAACTCCTTACCAAGAAAGGGGAAGAGCGCCAGGCTGCCGACCAGTGCCGCCACGGCCATGCCGATCACCGCCTTGCGGTGGGCAAGGGACCAGGTCAGTACGCGGGCGTAGCTGCGTTTCAGAGTCGCGACCAGCCGGGTGTCCCTCTCTGCCTTTGGCTTGAGCACGAGTGCCGCAAGCACGGGGATCAGCGTCAGGGCGAGAATCAACGAGCCGGCCATGGCGAAGGTGATATTGAAAGCCATCGGCTTGAACATCTTGCCTTCCAGACCCTGCAGGCTGAACAGCGGCAAGAAGACGACGATGATGATGCCGATCGCAAACGCGATCGGGCTGGCGACTTCGCGTGCTGCCTCGAGCACGGCAGCGGTCTTGTCGACGCGCCCGCCATGCGCCTTGCGCTCGGCCATGATGCGGAAGGCGTTCTCGACCATCACCACCGAGCCATCGACCATCATGCCGATACCGATCGCCAGGCCGGCCAGCGACATGAGGTTGGCTGAGAGCCCGGCCTTCTCCATGCCTATGAAGGCGATCAGCATCGCCAGTGGCAAGGTCACCACGACGATCAGGGCGCTGCGCAGTTCACCCAGGAACAGGAACAGGACGATAGCGACGAGGATCGAGCCCTCTACCAGCGCCCGCACGGCCGTGCCGACCGCCGCATTGACCAGGTCGGTGCGCTCGTACACGGGTTTGATCGTGGTGCCGGCGGGAAGCGCCTGCTTGACCGTCTCGAGCTTCGCCTTCACCGCATCGACCACGCTCTTGGCGTTCTCGCCGATGCGGGCCAACGCCTGGCCCATCACCACTTCCTTGCCGTCGCGAGTGACCGCGCCGGTGCGCGGGGCGCCGGCCTCGGTGACGGTCGCGACATCGCGCACGTAGACGGGCGTGCCATCGTCGGTCTTCAGGACGATATTGCCGATGTCGGTAGCGTTCCTGACCAGGCCCAGGCCACGAACCAGGTACTGCTCGCGGCCCACGTCGATGAAGTTACCGCCGACCTGGGCGTTGTTGGCCTCTAGCGCCTGCATCACTTCCTTGAAGCCGAGCTTGTGCGCGATCAACCGCATCGGGTCGACCTGCACCTGATACTGCTTCTCCTGACCGCCCCAGGAGGTGACATCGTCCACGCCCGGCGCCGTCCGCAGGATCAGCCGCACCGTCCAGTCCTGCAGCGTGCGAAGGTCCATGTCGGAAGGGGCGTTCTTCAGTTTTTCATCCGCGCGCTCGACCGTGTACCAGAACACCTGGCCCAGGCCCGATGTATTCGGTCCCATTTCCGGCTTGCCGTAACCGGCCGGCAAGCGGTCGCCGACCTGTTGCAGACGCTCGTTGACCAGCTGACGCGCGAAGTAGATGTCCATGTCGTCGGTGAAGTAGACCGAGACGTAGGACAGGCCGAAAAGGCTGACCGAGCGGATCTCTTCGACCTTCGGCAGGCCGGCAAGTGCCGACTCCACGGGTGTCGTCAGCAACTGCTCGACATCCTCGGCGGCGAGGCCGGACGCTTCGGTATAGACGTTCACCTGAACTGGCGTGACATCCGGGAAGGCGTCGATCGGCAAGGTGCGAACGGCCTGGAAACCGAGGAAGCCAACCACCGCGAAGATGATAAGTACCAGCACTTTGTATTTGAGGGAGAGTTCGACCAGACGCTCCAGCATTAGTCTTCTCCCAACTGCGAGCGCAGGATGCGGGCTTTCAAGGCGAACGCGCCTTTGCGCACGTAGGGCGCCCCTGCGGCGAGGCCCTGCCTGATCTCGGTCCAGCCGTCGCGTGTGTCCCCCACCTCCACCGGGACCGGTTCAAACTGGCCGGGCTTCGTGCTCCGCACAAACACCGTGGCCTGGTTCTGCAGGAGCACGACGGCCTCCGCAGGCACCGCCAGCTGCTGCGTGTTTGAGGTGATGGCGATGCGGCTTTCCACCAGTTCGCCCGGGTGCAGCACGTCTTTCTCGTTGGCTACCTGGATCCGTACATCGACGGTGCGGGTTTTTTCATCGGTCTGGTGCGATCGCTGGACGACCTTGCCGGGCAGTTCGGTGCCGTGCGCGACGATGGTGACGGCATCGCCTTCCTTGACCTGCTCGGCGGCGGCAGGGGAAAGACGTGCTTCGACCCATACGGACGACTCGGTGACCAGGGTGAACAAGGGGCGGCCTGGTTCGATGCGTTCGCCCACCAGGAACGCATCGGTCGTCACGCGCCCGGCGCGTGGGGCGAGCAGCTCGAAAGTGCCGTCCGCCGCGGACGAGCCTCGCTTGACCAGATAGGCGATCTGCCCCTCCGATAAGCCATACGCCCTGAGCTTTGCCTTGGCCTGATCGCGTTGTACCAGGGCTTCGTTATAGCGACGTGCCGACACCGCCTGTGCGCCGAGTGCGGCCACTCGTTGCCAATCCTGGCTGGCCACGATCAGCTGGCCTTGTGTCTCGGCCACCTCGACGCTGGACAGCACGACGAGGGGTGCGCCTGCGGCGACGATGTCGCCGAGCCTCGCTTTGCGGGCGACGACCTGGGACGCGACCCGGGGTGAAACCAGCACCGTGTTATAGGCGTCGACCTTGACTTCACCGGGTGCCTTGATCTGGTCGGACACGGTGCGCACGGCAAGGGTGTCGACGACAATGCCGGCCGTCGTGATGGCGAGGGCATCGAGTACAAGGGGATGGTTGGTGGCCTCTTCCGCGCCGACGGCGGGGGAGAGGCTACTCAGGATGATGGCCAGCAAGCGCGAGAGGGTAGCGGGACGGAGAAGGCGCGTAGTCATCGGGAAATATCCTTGGAGGGTCCGTCGATCCATTCGGTGAGACGACCGGAAGCGGCGAGGTAATCGAACCAGGCCTGCCAGGTCTGGCTTTCCAGCGCGCGGCCGGAGAGCGCCGTATCGAGGCTCTGCTTGAGTTGCACGAGGTAGTCCGAGGTGCCGATCTCGCTGGCTTGCCAGAGCTTCTCGAGGGTCTGGACGCGTTCGTCGAACGCGTTGGCGCGGCCTTGCCGGAACGACTCCGCCGCGCCACGCAGGGCGGCATAGGTGACCTGGGCCTGCTTCAGTACGGCATCCGAGCGCAAGGTCGTCGCCCGCCGTGAGGCGAATGCCGCGTCGGCGTCGGCCCGGGCAGCGGCAATCTCGGCGCGACCGGTATTCAGAACGGGAATCGGAATGGATACGCTGATGCCAACCACACGATCGGAGCGCGTGCCGCTGCGCACACTGCCGCCGGTCAGGCTGATCGTCGGGTCAGGCTGCCTCGCGCGCTGGGCGACCACGACACCGGCCTCGGCACGGTCCTGATCCGCTTGTGCCTGAAGCCATTCGGGCCGCTCGGTCAGCGTCAGAGGGATGATCGTCCCGGCGCTCGGCGGCAGGGCCGAAGGCAATACGGGCAACGCACCCTGCGCGTCCCCGCTGACTGTGGCCAGGGCGGCGAGAGACGCAGCCTCCTGGCCTGCCAGGGACGCCTGTTGAACCTGCGCTTCGCCGAGGGCCAGGGCAGCCAGGTCGCGTTCGGAACTGCTGATGTCGCCCACCTTCAGACGTTGGGCGGCGAGCTCGTCGAAACGCCCCATCAGGGCCAGGCGCCGGCGACCCAGCTCGGTTTGTTCTCGCGCGAGCATCGCGCCGGCCCAGGCCTTCAGCCAATCTGCGGCGATATCGCGACGCGCGAGTGTGTAGGCGGCCTGCCTGGCCCGCACGTCCGCATCGCTCTCGATGGTCCGGGCCCGACGTTTGCCGGAGAGGTCCAGCGCCAGGCTCGCACCGACCGTGCGGCGATCGACGTCGGCGTTCTCGCCCTCCAGTTGCACCGAGGGATTGTAGAGAGGTTGTGCAGCGGCGCGGGCACGCGCCTGTGCAGCGCGCAACTCCGCGTCGGCAACCTGCACCTGCGGGTTGTTGGTCCACAGGTCGCGAAGCGCGGATTGCAGCGCGGGAGGCGGAAGCAGGGCCGACGGTGGGTCGGCCTGATAGGGGGAGGCGGAAACAGTGGCGGCAAGGAACACGCACACGGCGCCCCAGGGCGCTGCACGCAAGAAGAACATGGGGGAATCTCCTGAAAACCAGCAACGATCGACGCGCCCGATTTACCGGGCGAGCGTCGGAGACGAGGGTTTCAGGCGATAGGAGGCCGTAGCGGCGAACGATTGAACCATGGCGAGGGCGCCGCCGGCAGATGGCTCACGACAGCAGGCAAGCCGACGATGGCGACCAGGGCGGGCATGGCCGTCGGAAACGCTGTCGCGTGCGCGCATGCGCAGTGGCAGCTACCGACCTCACCGAGTTGGCACGCGTCGCCGTCGTCAATAGACGATGTCGCCGCTTCGACCACGGTCACCATCTTCGTGTGGTCGCCGGACAGTTCACCCGCTGCCAGACGGGGGCTGTCCAGCACGCACACGGTTCCCGCCGCGATCTTGATCATCAGCGCTGCAACCAACAGCAGCCAGCCACCTTTGTGGCGGCGTAGGCGCTGAAGCAGCGTGGGAAGGGTGCGGGACATGGCATGGATGCTAGGGGATGGCCTGCCTGTTAGACAATTCCATCGCGAAATCGGACCCATTTTTCAGAATCGTCCGATATCGGATGCCGCGTGCGCCCCCTAGTCTTCCGGCCCATGATCTGGAAGAAGTCGATGATCGCGGCCGTTTCGGCTGCCTTGGTGAGGCGCTACCCGGCGCCCTGGACCGCGCTGGTGTTCGCCGCGGTTCCCGTGCTTTTGCGTTGTGTGTCCTTACACGTCGAGGGCGCGTTATTGCTCTGCGTCGGGCACGATGGCTACCGATCGACTCCCGTCGTCGGGGCAGCGGTCTTCGCATTGAGCGTCGTCGGATTTCTCAAGTACAGCTCGCGCGCCGAGTTTCTGGCGTATGTGCTCTGGCTGGCGACGTTTCTGTCCGTCGCGGTACTCGGAATCGTGATGTTCGAGGCCTTTGGACCACCGGAACAGTGGAGCGGCTCGCTCTCATTGCCGGCATGGGTGGCGCTCAGTTGCTGCGCCGGCGTGATCTCCGGCGCGGCGCTGCGTTGCGCTCTTCTGTGGGAGCCGCTTCAGCGGCGATGGGTGCTAGCGCCAGGTTCAAGGAATCGCCGCTGAAGCGGCTCCCACTGACATCGCGCTTTCACGCCTCATGTACGGAAGCGATGAAACATTCGCCGACGAGAGGGTCCGGGTAGCCGGCGTGGTTGCGAGAGTCACAGGGAGTGGCGATAAGCATGAAGCGATACAAGCGGCTGCTTTGGGTAGCGAGCGTTCTTCTTTCGCTCTGGTCTGTCCAGGGCCTCGCGCACAACGCCCGGGACAACACCTCGGTCTGTCTCAAGACGGTGGACTGGCAGGCGGCCGCGTTCGGCGCCCAGGATGATCCGGATGAGATATTCATCTCGGCGGAGGCATTCGACCAGCTCGCCGGTTGCGTTGCCCGCGGGGCGGCGCCATCCGGCGCACCATCGGGCAGGATTGTCCACCGGGGCTTTACCTATGTGAGGTCACCTGAGTATCCGGGCGCTTGTGACGAGCTGAAGGCGGATACGGTTCGGTATGCGTGGTGTACGGGCGCGCGCGGGCCTGCGACGCATGATCCGAAGCTGGTGGGTTGTGTGAATGAGTATTGCGATTTTAGCGTTGCGGACACGCGGCGGCGGTTTGGTCAACCATAACGTGTGGCGGCACTCGCGGTGGCTTTGCCGGGTTTGGGGAGTTCGAAGTCGCGGTAGCGGCCGGGGTCGCCGGTCATGCCGGATTCGGCGGCCTTGGCGATGTTGTACATCTCGCGGGCGGTGACGTAGTGGAGCACGTAGTCGCGGCCGTCGTTGTAGGTCGATTCCAGGTAATCGTGCATGTCGTCGACGGGCTTTCCCAGAAGAGTGTCCATGTCGCCTTCCTGGGTGCCATGCGTATGGATCTTGATGAAGATCCACTCCGGCCGGCCTTCGACGTGGATACCCGCGCCCACCCATTGATCCACGCGTGACGGCGTGGGCGGCGAGCCGCGGCGAATGTCCGAGTTCTCGATGCGTGGGATGATGCCGAAGCGGCGGTTCTTCCAGTTCAGGCCGAGCACGCCCTGGATGATCAGCAGGTCGCCCGATGGCTCGCCGCCCACGCGCATACGCACACCGGTGTCGTGCGACTTGCACCTATGCGGATCGTCGGTGGCGTAGTAGATGGCGTTGGACATCCGCGTCTGTGTGTCGCTGGGTGCGGAAGGCAGGGTGAAGTCGGCGTAGCAGCCCAGTTCGCGCAGAAGGGTCAGTTCGTTGTTGATGCCACACCAGCGGCCGTCGGCGCGCGAGTTGTCCAGGCACCAGTTGCCGTGGATGAAGGCGAAGCGCAGCTGGCCGGTGGCCGGATCGCGCGGCAAGGCGTTGTGTCTTTCGTGGAGCAGCGTGTTGAAACGATCGATCGTGGCGACGAAGTTCTCCGCCGTGTCGTTATCGTGGTGGAGATGGATTTCGATCTCGCCATAACCATCGGCACAGAGCGACTCGATTTTGTCGAGGTGCTCTTCGACGTATTCCTCTTCGGGATAGAAGAAGCTGTGTTGCGGCACGCGGCCGTCGGCGTCGCGGTGGCGTGAGGCCAGGGCGCGATAGTCCGTGCACCAGCGGTCGACGCGCCGGCGCTGGGTGTCCATGTCTACGCGGCCCCAGTTGGGCTCGAAGTGGTCGACGAAGCAAAACATCACGTGGACCGGTCCGGTCACTTTCGGAACCTTCGGTCGGGTGAGGTATCCCCACAGCCAGTACTGCATGTTGCGTGCGCGGATCGCCACGGTCACCGCGGCGGCGAATACGAGCAGGACCAGGACGAACAGGGCGATGAAGATCACGCGGCGGCTCCGGCTGGCACCAGGGTAAGCAGTTGTTCGGCGTTGTTGCGCCACTGCCGCTCGCTGGCGATGTAGTCACGCGCGGCATGACCCACGCGCCTGCGCTCGTCGGTCAGCCGGGCCAGCTCGAGCACGCGCTCGACGCAGGCCGCGGCATCGCCGTGCGGGAACAACCATCCCGTGCGGCCATCGGCGATCACCTCGGCGACCGGTGCGTAATCCGGTGCGACCATGGGAACGCCCATGCCCATGAACTCGAACAGTTTCATGGGAGAGCCGTAGTGATTGGAATTCGGCAACACGGCATAGTCCATGCAGGCGATCCAGCTGGCCACGTCCTCGTGCGGCACACGGCCGGGCAGAAGCACGCGGTCGCTGAGACCGCGCTCGGCAACCAGCGCGCGCACCGCCGGCAGGGTCTTGCCGTCGCCGACGAAGACCAGGGCCAACTCGGGGACGTCGTGTAGCCGGTTCGCGATGGCTTCGACGAAGTCGTCCACGCCATGCCAATGGGCGAACGCGCCGATATGCCCGCAGACCGTACGCCCGCCGAGCCCGCGCTCCTGGCGCAGGGTGTCGCGGTCGAAGCGGCCCGGATCGAAGCGAGCCAGGTCGACGGCGTTCGGCGAGATCACCGAGGGAGCGATGTCGCCGTAGGCCGCGATGGCCTGGTCACGGAAATAGGTGGAGATGAAGACCAGGCCGGTAGCATGGCGCAGGCACCAGCCTTCGATGTGCCGCGCCAGGCCTTTCATGGTCAGCGGCCGCACGCGGTCGACCAGGGCTGAGTCGTTGATTTCCAGCACCAGCGGAATACCGCGACGGCGGGCCAGCCATACCGTGGCGAACAGGAACAGGGAATAACGCTCGTAGATCAGCTTCGGCGGATGCGAGCGCCATGCACGCGTCATCCGGATCAGGGTGACGATGTTGTAGAGCAGCTCGAACACTTCGAATACCACGCCGGGTAGCTTCGTCACGAAGCCCGCGAGGCGACCACGTTCGCCGCCGGCCGCTTCCGGGTGTTCACGTTCCGGGTCCGCGCCGGGAAACGACATGACCGATACCTCATGCCCGAGCCCACGTAGCGCATGCACGATCCCACGGATGTGCACTCCCTCCACGTGGCGCCCGCGCGTCCGGTGGTGGTAGAGGATGTTCAAGGGGCGTTGCCGGGAAGGGCGCCAAAACGAATGCCCTGGTCGATCCACTCTGGCAGGAGCACATCGAGCGCCTCGGCAGCCTTGTCGCTGTCGTCATGCATGAGCACGATGTCTCCGGCGGCCGGTGGATCGTTGCGCAGGCGCGAGATGAGCGCTTCGATCGGACGGTCCTGGTAATCGAGGCTGTCGTACGACCAATAGATGAAGCTGCGCTTGCGCCGGGCGAAATGCAGGAGAAGCTTCGCGCCGACATAGCCGTGCGGCGGACGCATGCGATGGTAGGGACGGTTATCGAACAGGCGCAGGAGAGCGTCGGTCTTGTAAACCTCATCGAGCTGCTTGCGCAGGTCCATGTTGCGGAAGGACCAGTGGCTGTACGAGTGATTGCCAATCATGTGTCCGTCGGCCACGATCCGCTGGACGATCTCGGGGTATTGCTCGATCTTCTCGCCCACCAGGAAAAAGCTCGCCTTCACGCCATGCCGTGCCAGCGTGTCGAGCAGCCTCGGCGTGTGTTCCGGGTCCGGGCCATCGTCGAAACTCAGGTAGCGCAGGTCGTGGTCACGCGTGCGCGTGAGCACGAGTGCTTCCGGCAGCAGGCCGAGCAGGTCGTGCTTTTTCAGTTTCCAGTTCATGCGTTTGCGCCAAGATGTGCCGGTTCACCGGCGGCTACGCGATGGAGCGTGTGCTCCAGACGGTCGATGTTTTCGTCCCAGCGAAATGTGGCCGCATGGGCGGCGATGACGACGGGATCGAAATGGCGCTCGAAGGCTTCGACCAGGGCAGTGCCCAGTTCATGCGGTTGGTGCGGCGGTACCAGGAGGCCCGCCATGTCGGGCAGCACTTCCGGAATGCCGCCGACGGCGGTTGCCACCACAGGTGTGCCGCAGGCCATGGCCTCGAGCACGACGTTCGGTACCCCCTCGTTATGGCTCGGCAGGCAAAGCACATCGGCCGCGCGGAACCAGTCTGCAAGCGCGGAGTGATCCACGGCGCCTTCGAATCGCACGGCGGGCGCACAGCACAAGGAGGCGGCGCGATCTTCCAGATTCGCGCGTGAGGGGCCTTCACCGACGTAGATGAGGCGTGCGTCGTGATGGCGTTTTACCAGCATAGGAAACGCTTCGATGAGGTCGTGGCAGCCTTTGGTGGCCTTCAGGTTACCTGCGTAAAGCACGATGGGCACTTCGGCCGGAAGGCCTAGCCTTTGCCGTGCGGCGGTGCGATCGCCGCGGTTGAACACGCGCGTGTCGACCCCGTTGTAGAGCGCTTCCACGCGATCGGCCGGCGCACCCAGGGCCACCGCCTTGCGCGCCAGGGCCTTGCTCACCGCGATCACGGCTCCGGCGCCACGCAGGGCGGCACGAATCTGCGGCCGGCGCAGACGAGCCTCCGCCTGTACGTTGAGGTCACTGCCGTGCACCTTGACCACGTACGGAATGCCGAGCATCCGCGCAACCCAGGCGCCGGCCACCGCATCGGGAAACGCCCAGCTGGCCAGCAGCACGTCGTAATGTGCGGCCCGTAGCTCGCTGCCGCGCTGCCACATCACGCTGGCGAAGAAGCAGAAAGCGTTGAGGAAGCGGCCGAAGCGCGGCGGGTGGTAGAAGGTGAAATGGTCGCGGTGGACACCGGGCACGTGCACGCTGCCCTTGGCCCCGGCCAGGCGATCGCGGAAGTCGACGGCGGTGAGCACGTCCACCTCATGGCGTTCGGCCAGGCGCTGGAACTGCTGGCGGTTGAAGGTGCCGCGACGGGGATCCCAGGGGGTGGGGAAGAGGTTGGTCAGGATCAGGATCTTCATGATGCCGCCTCCATGTCGCCAAAGTAGAGCTTTCCGTAACGCGTCGCCATGGCTTCGAGCGATCCATGCGTCTCCACCCACTGGCGAGCTGCCCGGCCGAACGACGAGGCGCGCTGGGACTCGTGAAGCAGCCCGAGTACGGCGCGCGCAAGCGCGGGTGCGTCGGCCGGAGGCACCAGGCGTCCGGTGGCGTCATCGCGGACGATTTCGGCATTGCCGCCTACGTCGGTGGCAACGATCGGCAAGCCGGTGGCGCAGGCTTCGAGCAGGGCCATGGAGTAGCCCTCGGTGATGGACGAGAGCACGAACAGGTCGAAGCCTTGCAGCAACTGGCGAACGTCGTTGCGATCGCCAAGGAAGTGAACGCTTCCGGCGACGCCTTCGTCGAAGGCGCAGGCGCGCAGCGTCTCGCGCAGCTCGCCGTCGCCGACCAGGACGAGGACGGTATCCGGGCGGCTGGCGTGCACCTCGCGGAAGGCGCGAATCAGGCTGGCCTGGTCCTTGGCCCAGTTGAGCCGTCCGACCGTGCCTATGATCTGCGTTCCGGTAGGCACATTGAGCATGCGGGTCAGCCGTTCGTGCATCGTGTCCGAGGCCAGTTCGAAGCCGCCGAGCACGATGCCGTTCGGCACAACGCAGGCTTTCGCGGCCGGCACGATGCCCCGATGCACCGCGTCGCGACGCGACGCCTCGCACACGGCGACCACGGCGTCGGTGGCCTTCATGGCGCGACGGAACAGCCACTCACGACGGCCTGGCTTCTGCTGGCCACCCATGCCGTGACGTGTATTCACCACCTGCCGGATACCCATGCCGGCGGAGGCGAGCACGGCCTGGTAATGCGCGACCGCGTTATGCGTGTGCAGCACCTCGGTGTGGTGCGCGGCCAAGAACCGACGTGCATGGCCGATGGCGCGCAGGTCGAAGCCGGCGCGCTTGTGGCAGGCGTGCACGGGGATACCGAGGGCATCCAGTTCGCCGGCGAGCGAGCCACGCTCGAACAGGCAGACCACCTGGACCTTGTGGCCGAGGCGATGCTGTTCGGTGACCAGGTCGAGCACCATCCGCTCCAGACCGCCGCGGTTGAGGTTCTCGACGAAATGGGTGATGTTCACGAGGCGAGCTCCGAGACGGTGACCCGCAGCTTGCCGCTGCGGGTCAGCGGAATATCGTCGACGAAGTGGCAATGCAGCTCGGCGCTTTCGCCGAGCACCTTCGCCACTTCATGGCGGATGTAGTCGAGCGACGCGTCATTGAACGCATCGCCGCGCACGATCGACAGGTCCAGCCGATCCAGACGGCGCTGTACGAGCTGGAAGCGGGTGAGGCCCGGCACATCCTTGAGCATATGGGGGAAGAACTCACCCGGCAGTACGTGACCGGCCGGCGTGCGAATGGCGTCGAGCTTGCGTCCGTCCACCGAGGCCAGCATCGGCAGGCCCCGGCCGCAGGGGCAGGGCTTGCCACCGGCATGGGTGGCCATGTCGCCGTTCACGTAGCGGACGAAAGGCATGCCGTAGTTGAACAGGTCGGTGATGGCGATCTCACCGCTTCCCTTGTGAATCGGCTGGCCGTTGGCGTCGAGCGTCTCCACGACGAGGTGATCCGCGTTCACGTGCAGGCCGTCGCGGTGCTCGCACTCCGACGCGATGAGCATGAATTCACGGCAACCATAGGTGTTGAAGGCCGGTGCGCCGAACGCGCGCTCGATGATCTCGCGCTGGAACGGATGGAGAGCCTCCGCGGCGCCGATGATGGAGGCGGGCGACGCCACACGACGGTTGTTGGCCAGCAGCCACTCGGCCAGGCGCACCAGCGGCCCTACGTAGCTCACGATGACCTCCGGGCGATAGGCGTCGATCGCGTCGGCGTAGTCGGCCAGGTTGGTCTCGGTCATCTGGAAGCTGTTGAGCAGCTTGCGCGAAAAAACGGCGTTGTAGAGGCGATCCTTCAGCTGGTGGCTCGCGCTCGGGTTGCCGACCGGGCCGCCCCAGAGAAAGAGCGTACGCCGGCCCATGCGCGAGCCCGCCCAGCCGTAGCCGCGCCACATGACCGCCACGCGGCGGTCGTTGCTTTCGCGGGTAAAGCCGAAGCGCAGTGGTTCACCGGTGGAGCCGCCGGTCGCCTTGTAACCGAGTCCACCCTTCAGCGACGTGGCTTTCAGGTCATCGGCGTGGTTTCGGATGTCGGCCTTGGTCAGCACCGGCAGCTGCGCGAAATCGACCAGGCTGCGGATGTCGCGCGGCGCGATCCCTAGCGCGGTCCAGCGCTCACGGTAGTAGGGCACTTCCCTGTAGCACCATGCGAGCAGGGCTTGCAGCCGCTCGAACTGAAGCGCTTCGATCCGCTCACGACTGAGCCACTGATCGCTGTCGTAGCGACGCATGTGCCGTGGCGTGCCACGTCGACGCAGGCCGCCTTCGTAGGCAGGCCAGATGACGTTGCGCAGGGCGGATTCATAGAGGCTCATACGGTTCTCAACAGCACGGCGACGAGAACGAAGAGGGCAGCGACACTGCCCGCGGCGGCCGGTACCCAGCGCCATCCGCCATCGGATAGGCGGAAGAAGGGCAGTTCGGGCCAGCGCTTGCGTGCGCCGATGTAATGACCCGCGACCATCGCGGCGATCAGGTAGAGCACGACCATGTAGCTGCGGCTGAGGAAGAAGGCGGCGGCGAAGAGGCCACAGAGCGAAAGCAGCAGGGTGAGTGCCAGCTGCTTCTCCATGACCCATTCGGCTTCCACCTTGGGGTCGGTACCGGGCACGCGCACATGGCGGATGATGGTCAGCATCATCCAGAAGCCGTAGCCGACGAAGGCCAGCCATGTCACGAAGCCCACGAAACCGGTTTCAGCCAGTACCAGCACGAAGGAATTGTGCGCCGTGAGGTCGTTGTATTCGGTGAAGTTGCCGGCGCCGACGCCGAAGGCCGGGTTGTCGCGGAACATCTCAAGGCCCGCATACCAGGCATCGACACGTCCGGCGGCGGATTCTTCGCCGGCATCCAGTTCGTCCATGCGCGAGGAGACCAGCTTCATCGCGGTCAGGCCGACCACGCCGAGGATGCCGGCCACCACGACGCCCTTGCGATACCACACGTAGCAACCGGCGATGACGAGCACGGCAAGCAGCGCACCGCGCGAGTTGGTCAACACGATGCCGTAGAGCAGCAGCATGGCGCAGCCCAGCCACACCGGTCGCATCGCGCCCGCGCCGCGACGGCCGAGAAAGACGGCCATGGGCAGGCAGGCGGCGAACAGCAGGCCCAGATCGTTGGGGTCGTTGAAGATACCGACGTACTGGATGCGGCCACCTTCGCTCAGCGGAATTCCGGTCCAGCCCGTGCCCAGTCGGGACTGCTCCACCCCGTGCAGGGCAAGCACCGCCGCGGATGCGACGAAGACGCCCATGGCGATGCGTACGCGTTTCTGCGTGCTGCATGCCGCGCCGAAGACGAAGAAGGCGATCACCACCGGGCCAAAGCGCGCGAGCTCGTCGATCGCACCGCCGGTCCAGCCGTTGGTGACCTCGGAGATCATCAGGATCAGCAGGAAGGCCGGGAGGATGAGGAACTGCGGGGCGGCAAACGTCTTCGCGCTCGAGAACAGCCAGGAGGCGAACGCGAGCAGTAACACGACAGGCAGGATGGGCACGTTTTCCAGTCCGGGCAGGTAATCCTGTGGCCGAATGATCGTGAGAACCACGTAGAGGAGGATCAGGGGGAACATGCGTGATCCTTCGGCCCGTTCGCTTCATGCGAGGCCGTGGGATAGCTCATCAGCTGCGGCAGGGCGAGCATCGCGGCGAACCAGCCCGGACCCATGTTGCTTTCCACCGGCAGGCGGTAGAGCGCGTAGCGGTTCTCGGAGGGCTCGGCATTGGTGCCGCAGATGTAGCTGCAGCCCAGCTTGAAACCCGCATTGCGCGTCGCTGCGATCACGGCGTCGTTGTAAGCGCGGTCGCCGCCCACGGGGTAGGACATGAGGATGGCCGGGTTGCGCAGCTCGCGGTCGAGCGTGGTCTTGGATTCGCGGATTTCCCGCTCCATCTCGTCCAGCGGCAGGCGCGCGAGCATACGATGGTGCACACCGTGCGAACCGAATTCGAGACCGGCGGCCTCCATCTCACGTGCCTGGTCCCAGGTCATCGGGCGACATTCGGCGGGCCGTGCGTTCGCCGATGGCATGTTCCACTCGGACTCCAGGCGCTCGGTCATCGCAGTCTGGCCGAGGGCGTCCAGCCACTTCATCTTGAGAAGGATGTTCCCCGCGATGCGCCGACGTGACGCGCGGTCGGGCGGCAACGGAACGTCGATCGACAACTCCGGCAGCACGAGGCGCGGCGCGCTGGTGGTCAGGATCATGTGCACCAGCCAGTCGTAGGCATACGGTTTGCCGCTGTCGATGTGACCGGTGGAAACGAAGAACGTGGCCGGCACGCCGAGCTCGTCGAGGATGGGTGCGGCGATGCGGTAGTTGTCGTCGTAGCCGTCATCGAATGTCACCGCGACGGTATCGGGCGGTAGCGCCTCGCCGGCATCCAGCGCGGCGACGATGTCGGTCAGCCGCATCGGCCGGAAGTACTTGCGGATGCGCACCATCTGCTCGCGGAACTGGTCCGGCGGCGTGCTGATCAGTTCGAGATCGAACTCGTAGGTGTCCGGATCCGGCAGCGGCATGATGCGGTGATAGGCGAGGATGCGAAGGTCACGCTGCCACCACGCGCGCACCCGCTGCAGCGAATGCAGCAAGCCGCTGGAATAGCACAGTTCGCCGAGTCGGCCACGGATACCTGGAGCGCCACCGTTCATATCGATCACCATAGGTGCAGCCTTCGATTGCGCGCGAAGGCCAGCAGGGCCTGTGCCGCGAAGAGGTTGAGGTAAAAGAACGCGACCGCGATGCGCAGGGGAAGCAGGCGGCCGAGCGCCGGACGCAGGCGCGCCAGACCGACCATGAGGGCCCCGGCGACAAGGCTGCTGAAGGCGAACGCATACATCGGATGCCGGGTGATCAACACGGCGGTGCTCAGCGTCAGGGTGAGAATGAGCCACGGCGCCAGGAGGCGGAGCAGCTTGTGGCTGACAAAGCGCAGCCACAGCGGATTGCGCCACGGCACGAGTAGCCAGGGGGCCAGCTGGATCAGCTGGTAGTTGCCGGCCAGCGTGCGGATCTTGCGGCGACGTTCGTCTTCGGGCACCTGCGAGGGCTGGTCCCAGGCCATGGCACGCGGTTCGAAGACCACGCGCTTGCCCTGGGCGGCGACACGCATGGGCACGAGCACGTCGTCGAGCACCGTGCCCGGCGGAATGGGCTGGAACAGATCACGGCGGATGGCGTAGAGCGCGCCGCTCACGCCGATGGTGGAACCAGAGCGGCTTTCCGCGTGGCGGATACCTTTCTCGTAACGCCAGTAAAAATCGACACCCTGCGCAAACCCCGTACGTACGTTCTCCATATGCAGCTCACCACCGACCGCACCCACGCCGGGATCGGCGAGGTTGGCGACGAGTTCGGTCAATGCGGTGGGCGAGAGCTTCTGGCGTACATCGGTGAACAGCAGTACCTCGCCACGGGTAAGGGCCACGGCGTCGTTGAGGCACGCAGCCTTGCCGCGCCGATTCGGGAAGTCCAGTACCGTCAGGCGCGGATCGGTGGAGCGGCGGGCGGTGGTCACCGTGTTGTCGTGGCAGCCGTCGCAGGCGATCACGATATCGATGAGCTCGGCCGGGTAATCCAGTGCCTGCAGGCTGGCCAACTTGGCGCGGATGAAGCCTGCGCCATCGTGTACCGCGATCACGATGCTCACCGTCGGCAGGATGGCGCGGCGCGCCACCGGCTGCGGACGCAGCCGCGCCTGCAGCCATACCAGCACGGGGTAGCCGACGAAGACATGCACCAGCAGCAGGGCCGATGTCCAGCAAGCGAGCCAGGCAAGGTGCGTAATCATGGCGTTCCCCCCGGTGCCATGGGTCAGCCACGCCCGAGCAGACGACTGAGCAGGCCACGCCTCGAGGCGGTCGGTGCCGCTGGCGGAGCCAGGGCCAGATCCGCGGCGAGCGTACCGAGCGTGCCGTTTGCGATATCGAGCAGGTTCAGTTGCACGCCCGTCAGTTTCTGCACGCGCATGGCCATGTCGACGGCGAGCAGCGAGTGGCCGCCCACGTCGAAGAAATTGTCGCTGGTGCGGATGCGGCACATGCCCAACAGCTCCTGCCAGACGGATGCGAGCAGTCGTTCGCTTTCCGTTTGCGGTTCGTTGCTGTTCGCGGCGCCGGCGCCCGGACGCCGTTCCGTGGGCAAAGGCAGCGCGGTGATATCCGGCTCGCCCGTCGCCAGCATCGGCATGGCGTCGAGCAGGGTCAGGTGGGCGGGCATGGACCAGGCCGGCAGGTGACCGGCGAGGGCAGCGCGGAGGCCGTCCACGTCCGGCTGGCAGCCCGGCGTGGCGACGGCATAGGCATCGATGCGCTGGTCACCGGCGTGGCCCGTGCGTGGCACGGCCAGCGCACGGACGATGCCGGGCTGGGCGAGCAGAAGGGATTCGATCGCGGTCGGCTCGATGTCGAGCCCATGGCGGCGAATGCGACGGTCGTCGCGGTCGAGCACCTGGACCAGGCCGTCGGCCAGCCAGCGACCACGATAGCCCGTACGCACGAGACGGTCGTCGCCCGGCTGGCGATCCGCCAGGGCCCGCGTGCCGAAGGGCATGGCGAGGCCGCGGCCGGCGATGGCCACTTCGCCGGTGGCACCGATCGGGCAGGGTTCGCCGTCGTCGTCGAGCATCCAGACTTCACTGTTGGCGATCGGACGGCCTTCGTGCAGCGCATCCACGGCACCGTCCACGCGTCCACAGGTGGCGACAGGTGCCGACAGAGCGTCGCCGAACAGCGTCCACAATCCGGCCGTGCGTTCGCCGATATGGGTGGCGACCTCCGGTGTCGGTGTGCCGCCCACGATAGCCGCATGCATGTTCGCATCGCCCGCCCAACCCTGGTCGAGCAGGTCGTGCCAGGTTTCCGGCGTGGCGATGAAGCGATCGAGCGAGACCAGTTCGCCGCGTGCGAGGTCCTGCGGCTCCTGGACGACCCAGGCGGCGCCGCTGGCGAGGGCGAGCAGGGGCTCGATCATCGACATGGGATCGGCAGGCAGGGCATCGCCACCGATGCGCTGATCGTCGCGCAGGTCGAGCGCCTTGATCAGGCCTTCGACGGTGTTGGTCATGGAACGATGCGAAAGCGCTGCGCCGCGCGCTTTGCCGTCGGTGCCGGGCACATGGAAAGCGATCGCCGGGGCATCGGGTTCGGGACACGCGCCGACGGGCACATCGTCCAGGCGAACGCCATCGATCTCGGCGTGGTCAGCGTCGAGCCAGAGCGCGCAGGCGCGCGGCCAGTCAAGGGTGGTTTCAAGGGCGATATCCCCGATCATCACGGTCATCCGCGCGTCGGCAACGATGTCGCGCAGGCGCGCGGCGGGATCGGCGCGGTCCAGAAGCAAGGCTGTACTGCCGGTGTGTGCGATAGCGAGAAGACCGGCGATGCGGTCGGCACCGGGATCGACGCATAGTCCGACCACGCTGCCTGGCAAGGCGCCGCGATCGCGCAGCAGGATCGCCATGCGCAGGGCGCGGCGCAGCAGGGTCACATAGCTGGTGCTGCGCGGCCCATGGACGATGGCGGTCGCGTCCGGGGAGAGCCTGGCACGCGCTTCCACCATGGCGTAGATGTCGAGCGGCAGGTGTGCATCGCTGCCCGTGGCGTTCCAACCGCGCATTTTCTCGCGCTCGGCAGGTGTCGCAGCGGTGAGCGATCCCACCGCCATGGCAGGGTCGGCGGCAACCCGGTGCATCATGTCCAGGTAGCGTTCGCGCATGAGGCGTGCGGTGCTGGCCTGCAGCAGGTCGGCGTTATAGGTGACGCCGCCAACCATGCCGGCGTTGCTTTCGAGGAACCACAGGCCGAGGTCTTCGGTTGCGGCGCTCTGGAAGAGCAGGATCTGTTCGTGCGCGAGGCCGCCCCAGTCCACCGAGCGCTGGCGTGCATCCTGGAACGAGAACAGGGCCTGGTAGAGCGTGGCGCCTGCGCCGTGGCCGACCTTCAGTTCGCGCTGCAGGTATTCCAGCGGCACGTCCGGATGGCCGAAGGCTTCGATCGCGGTGCGCTTTACGTGGCGCACGAATTCGAGGAATGACAGCGCAGGGTCGACACTCACGTGCAGCGGCAACAGGTTGTTGAAGTAGCCCATGACCGATTCCACCTCGGTCTGGTTGCGGCCGCGCACCGGCGTGCCGACGACCAGCTCATGCTGGCCCGCCGAACTTGAAAGCATCGCGTAGTACAGCGCGAGCAGGGTCATGTTGAGCGTGGCATCGGCTTGTTTGGCCACTTCGTGCATCGCGTCGGTGTCTTCGCGCGACACGCGGATCCACTCGGTGCGACCAAGGCCGGACATGCCGGGACGGCGCGGGTGATCGGTCGGCAGCGCACGCACGTCGCCCATCTGGGCAAGGCGCTCGCGCCAGAAGCCGAGCTGCGACTGGAACGCCGGCGAATCCAGCCAGTGCGAGTGCCACTCGGCGAAGTCACCGTAGGTCACCGGCAACGCGGCCAGCGGCGAGGGCAGGCCGGCGACGAACGAACGGTACAGTGCAGATAGTTCGTTGTAGAGGATATCGAACGACCAACCGTCCCAGATGATGTGGTGCGGCATGAAGAAGAACGCGTGCTCGTCGGCCGACAGGCGGAACATGCGCGCGCTGAACAGCGGGGCACTCCCCAGGTCGAACGGCGTATCGGTGAGTTCCTGCAGGCGCTGCATCAGGCGGCCTTCACGCTCCACGGCGGGCAGGTCGGAGAGGTCCTCGGCAGGAAACAGCGGGTATTCCAGCTGCGGCGAAACCACCTGCATGATGTCCTGGCCCACGTCGCGGAACGCCGTGCGCATGCTCGGCTGCCGCTGGATCAGGGCCTGGAAGGCCATGTCGAAGGCATGTTCGTCGAGGCGGCCACGCAGGCGATGTGCGGACGGTGCGTTGTAGGTCACGCGGCCCGGATGCATGCGCTCGAGCGCCCACAGGCGACGCTGCATGAGCGACAGCGGCGCATGGTCCTGGTCCTGGTCGGGACGATGATCGATCGGGGCGGCGGCGGGTGCCGTACCGCTCGCCACCTGCGAACCGATCGCGGCGGCGAGCTGCTCGATGGTGGGTGCGTCGAACAGCGTGCGGAACGACAGCGCGACATCGAACTCACGATTGAGCTTCGCCGTGAGCTGCGCGGCCAGCAACGAATGACCACCGAGTGCGAAGAAGTCGTCGCGCACGTCGAGGTCGGGCAGGCTGAGCACGGCCTCCATGGCGGCGGCGACGCGACGCTCGTCCTCGTTGCGCGGCGCCATGCGCTCGCCGGGTGTCGCCACGGAATGGGCAATAGGCGGGGGCAGGGCCTTGCGATCGATCTTGCCGTTCGGCAGCAGTGGTATCGCATCCAGCATGAGGATGTGCTGCGGAATCATGTAGTCAGGCAGACGCGAACGCAGGCGCGAGCGCAGGCTGTCTTCGCTCGCGGGGATTCCGTCACGGCCCACGACGTAAGCAACCAGGCGCACGTCGCCCGGACGGTCTTCACGCGCAATGACGACGGCACGGCCAACTTCCGGGGTGTCCGCGAGCACGCTCTCGATCTCGCCGGGCTCGATGCGATAGCCACGTACTTTTACCTGGAAGTCCAGGCGGCCGAGGTGTTCGATCATGCCGTTGGCTAGCCAGCGACCGCGATCGCCCGTGCGGTACATGCGCGAGTCCGGTGTTTCCGACCAGGGATCGGGGACGAAGCGTTCTGCCGTGAGTTGCGGACGGTCCAGGTAGCCGAGGGTGACCCCCGCGCCGCCGATGTGGATTTCGCCGGGCACGCCGAGCGGGCAGTGGTTGCCGCGCTCATCGAGGATATGCACCGTGGTGTTCGCGATGGGGCGGCCGATGTAGATACCTTCGCGGGGATCGGACACGCGCCAGTAGGTAGAGTACACCGTGGTTTCGGTCGGACCGTAGCCGTTCCACACTTCGCCGCAGCGGTCGAGCAGGGCCTCGGCCAGATCGACCGGCAACGGTTCACCGCCGGAAACGGCGCGGAATGCAGGACGGCCGTTCCATCCGGCGTCTACGAGCAGGCGCCAACCGGCAGGCGTGGCCTGCATCATGGTGGCATCCACTTCCTCGATGAGGCGACGCAACTGGCCGCCATCGCGCACGTCGTCACGGCCGGCGACGACGATCTCGGCACCGCTGGTCAGCGGCAGCATCAGTTCCATGAAAGCGATATCGAACGATAGCGTAGTGACCGCTACAAGGCGGTCGTCGGGCGCGATGCCCGGTACGCGCTGCATGCTGGTCAGGAAGTTGGACGCCGCGCGGTGCGGCACGCGTACGCCCTTGGGGCGGCCGGTGGAGCCGGAAGTAAAGATCACATAGGCGACTGAATCGGGGGTGGCGGCCTTGCGGTTGCGCTCTGGTCGCTCGAAGGAAGCGTGCACCACCTCTTCGCTCGTGAGTGACAGCACGCGCGTGGGATCGAACGGGAAGGCGAGCGCCGCGTTGTCGTCGACGACGAGGGCAGCCAACGCGGCGTCTTCCGCCATGAATGCGAGTCGATCTGCCGGAAAGGTCGGATCCAGCGGCACGTAGCCCGCGCCGGACTTCAGCACGCCGAGGACGGCGGCGACCATATCCAGGCCGCGGATGAGCGACAAGCCGACCAGGTCACCGTGACCGATGCCGCGCTCGCGCAGGGCATTGGCGACGCGGTTGGAACGTGACTCCAGCGCCGCATAGCTCAGCGAGCGGTCAGCGTGACGCACGGCCGAACGCTCCGGCGCGCGGTCGACCTGTTGTTCGAAGAACTCGTGGGCAAGGCGAAGTTCCGGAAACGGCGTCGGCGCGGGTTGCAACGCGGCCAGTTCGCGATAGACGGCATCGGAAACCACCGGGAGTGCCACGGCCTCGGCGCTTGGATCGAGAGCGGCCTGGCGCAGCAGCATGGCGTATGCGTCGAGCCACCCCTGGATCGTCGCGGCTTCGAACAGGTCGGCGTTGTACTGGCACTCCAGCCGCAAGCCACCGTCGACCTGCACGGCGTTGACGAACAGTTCGAAATTTTCGTAGGCGCGTGGCACCGCTTCGACTTCGAAGCGCAGGCCCGGAAAGGTCACCGTGCTTTCGTCGAGCTGGGCGTCGAGGTTGAACAACACGGTCACCAGCGGCAGGCGCGAGGGATCGCGTGCGATCGACAGGCGGGCGAGCAGGCTGCCCAGCGTATAGCGCTGGTGTTCGAACGCGTCGAGGAGGTCGTTGCGCACCGTGCCCAGGAGTTGGGCAAAGGTAGCCGTCTCGTCGATCTGCGTGCGAAGGGGCAGCACGTTGACGCAGTGGCCGACGAGGGTATCGTGACCTTCCGCCGCCTGGCCTGCCGACGGCATGCCGATGACGATGTCGTCCTGCCCCGCGATACGGCGAAGCAGGACGGCGAAGGCGGTGAGCAGCGTCGCGTAGAGGCTTGCGCCCTGCGCGGCGCCCAGGCGCTTGATCGCGGTCACCTCCGTCGGGTCGAGCGTGCGGTCTTCGCGCCGTGAGGTGAACGACCGACGGCGTGGACGGGAATGGTCAGTGGGGAGGTCCAGCACGGGTACGGAACCGGCGAACCGGCCCAGCCAGTACTGTTCGTCCTCACGGGCCGCCCCGGTGCCAGCGTGCGCTGCCTCGGCCAACGCGAAGTTCGAGAACGCGCCGGCGGCGGCCGGGCCAGTGCCCTGGCCCGTGCGCTGCGCGTAGAGGGCGGCGAGATCGTTCACGATCACGCCGAAAGACCAGCCGTCGCAGACGATGTGATGCGCGGCGATGGTAAGCAGGTGTCGGTCACCGGCAAGGCGGAACAGTTCCGCGCGCACCAGGGGGCCGTGTTCGAGGTCGAACGGTGTGGTGACGATGCGGTTGAACGCGTTCATGATCCTCGCGTCACTCTCGAACGGTGCGAGCAGCGAGAGATCGTGGAAGGCGATCGGCAACGTGGCGTGTTCGGCGACGAAGAGGCCTTCACCGTCGCTGCTGAAGGTGGACCGCAAGGCTTCGTGACGATCCACGATTCCCTGCAGCGCCCATTCGAGAGCCGGCACGTCGAGCAAGCCCTTGAGCGTGATTGACACCGCTTCGTTGTATGCCAGCGAGGCTTCCGGCTCCAGCCGGGATGCCAGCCACACCTCGCGTTGCGGCTCCGTCGTCGGCACGAGCCGCGACAGCGGCGCACCGGCGAAGGGGTCATAGTCGACCGCTGTGGCGGCGGCCAGCTCGTTCTGCGTCATGCGGTGACCCTCAGGTACTTGCCCGGCGCATCCGGGTTGGGAACGAACCAGGCGGGACGGCCTTCGGGATCCTTGCCCAGCCGTGCACCCGGCATGGGCGGACGCTCGGCATCGAAGGAGGCCGTTTCGCGGCGGCGCGGCAGGAACTCCGCTTCCTGCATTTCGAGAATCGATTCGCGGAACGCGGTGGCGATGGCGGCAAAGTCCGCTTCGCTGTGCGAGGTGGTGAAGAAGCACGGGAAGTTGTCGAGAATGTGGATGCCGCGGCTGCGCATCATGGCGAAGAGCAGGTCCTGCAGCGGGTGGTCCTCGGTGAAGGTGGTCTTCCACACCGAAGCAAAGTGGACGACGTGGATCGGTGCGCCCACGCTCACGCAGAACGCGTTGAGTTCCTCGGCCATGGCCGTGACCTTGGCGTTGAGTGTGGTCTGCAGCTGGCCACCCTCGTTGGTCAGATGGGTGAGCACGGCGTGCGCCGCGGCCAGGGCCAGCGGATGACGCACGAAAGTGCCGGCGAAGTAGGTCACGCCGACGGTCGGCGTGGAGTCGTCGCCGAAGCGCCAGTGGCCGCCGTCCAGCGCGTCCATGAAGCGGCGCTTGCCGGCGATGACGCCGATCGGGAAGCCGCCGCCGACGACCTTGCCATAGGAGGCCATGTCCGCATCGATCCCGAGAACGGCCTGGGCGCCGCGCGGATGCGCGCGGAAACCGGTGACCACTTCGTCGAAGATGAGCAGCGAACCGGATTCTTCCGTGATCGCGCGAAGTTCCTGCAGGAACTCCACCGGCTGGAAGTCGGGGCGACGGCTTTGCACCGGTTCGACCAGGACAGCGGCGATTTCCGAGGCACGCTCACGGATGATCTGCAGCGATTCGGGGGTGCCGTAGTCGAGCACGAGTACGTGTTCGGAGGTATTGCGCAGGATGCCCGGCGCGGCGGGAACGGACTTCAGCTTCTTCGTGCCACGGACGATCACCTCGTCGAAGATGCCGTGGTACGAACCGGTGAAGATCACCAGGGTATCGCGACCGGTGACGGTGCGCGCCACGCGCACGCAGCCCATGACCGCTTCGGAGCCGGTATTGCACAAGGCAGCGCGGTCGAAGCCGGTGAGGTCGCAGACCTGCTTCGCCACGATGCCGGCCAGCGGATGCTGCGGCCCGATCTCGTAGCCGGCATCGAGCTGCTTGCGCACGGCATCGAGCACGAAGTCCGGCTGCCAGCCGAACAGGTTCATGCCGAAGCCGTTCAGAGCGTCGACGTAACCATTGCCGTCGAGATCCCACACCTTCGAGCCCTTGGAGCGTTCGATCACGATCTGGTAGACGATTTCCTTCAGCAGCGGACGGAAGCCGTTGACCACCCGCGGGTCGGCCAGGTGGCCACGATGTTCTTCGGTGTACGCCTTGGAAGTCTTCGTGCGCTCGACATAGCGGCGCATGAAGGCGTCCAGCCGCGCGCGCTGGCGGCCGCTCAGTTCGGTCGCACCATGGTGGATGCGAGCGATCGCACCGAAGGCCTTCTTGACGTCGTAGGTGGTGTGGGCAAGAGCAGCTTCTTCGTCGTTTGTGGGAGCCGCTTCAGCGGCGATGGGGGCTTGCGGCCGACTGGCTATCGCCGCTGAAGGGGCTCCCACAGTTGCAGGGGCTCCCACGGGACTGGCAAGCGCGGGAGCGGCGGCTCCCGCCAGCAACGCCAACTGCTCCCGCATGATCTGCATTTGCTGCGCGATCACGTCCTGGACCAGTCCGCCGCCCATGGCCATCGGCATGGGCGCCGCCGCCGCGACCTGGGCGGGCATGGCCGCCGGCGCGGGCGCCACCGGCTGGGCTTCAGCCGGCAACAGGCGATCGATGTGCGCCGCGAGCCGTTCGAACGACGAGCAGCCGTCCATCAGTTCACGGAAGGTGATCTTCAACGCATAAGTCTTCTGCAGCTGCAACGCCACCTGGGTGAGCGAGAGCGAGTCGAGCCCCAGCTCCACGAAGTTGGCGCCCGGATCGACACCCTCGAGTTCGGTTCCCGAAACATCCTCGAAGAGCGCGAGGAGTTCGCCGACGAGGCGCTGCGGACGGGCGTTGCTGGTGGGTGCGGAAGGCATCGGCATGGGGGACTCCGGAACGACGGGAGAAACGGGAAAGGTGGGAGCGTCGGCGATGGGCGTGGCTACCGGGACCGCGACAAACGGCGCGAAAGGCGCCGGTGCAGCCAGCGGGGTCGCCGCGGCGATCGGAGTGACGGAGGCCGGAAGGCGTGCGTCGATCCAGTGCCGCTTGCGTTCGAAGGGATACGTGGGCAGACGCACATGGCGCCGGTTCTCGCGGTGATCGAAAGCGCCCGTATCGACGGCCACGCCTGCGGACCACAGCGCACCGGCAGCACCGAGCAACGCCGCACGCTCGTCGGCTGGACCGTCGCCCAGGGAAGCGACGATGGTGCGACCGCGGCTCTGCGAATGCTGGCGTGCGAGCAGGGCGAGGCTGGGGCGCGGCCCGACTTCGAGAAAAGCATGCGTGCCGTCGTCCAGCGCGTGCAGCAGCGCCGGGGAGAACCGCACGGTGTGGCGCATGTGGCGGGTCCAGTAATCCGGCGAGGTCGCTTCCTCACAGGTCAAAGGCAGGCCTGTCAGGGTGGAGACGATGCGGATGCGTGGCGCACTGAGCGACACCGCTGCCACTTCGGCTCGGAAGGAGGCCAGCACGGGATCCATCATCGCGGAGTGGAAGGCGTGCGATGTGTGCAGGAGGCGGCAAGCGATGCCTTCGGCTTCGAGCGCGACGCGGAAGGCTTCGACGGTGTCCGTCTTCCCGGCGACCACGCTCGCGTTCGGCGCATTCTCGGCAGCGAGGGAAAGAGCGTCCGGGAGACGCGCCCGCAGTTCGGCGGCTCCCAGGCGAACGGAAAGCATGGAGCCCGCAGGCAGCGCCTGCATCAGGCGGCCGCGGCGTGCGACAAGGCGCGCGGCATCGGCCAGCGGCATCACGCCGGCCAGTACGGCGGCAGCGAACTCGCCGACGCTGTGGCCGATCATCGCCACGGGTTCGACACCGAGACTCACCCACAGGCGGGCCAGTGCGTATTCGAGCGCGAATGTGGCGGGCTGAGTCAGCTCCGTTGCCTTCAAGGCGTCCGCGTCGGCCGAGAACATCCGATCGCGCAGGTCGAAACCCAGTTCGCCGCGCAGCGCGCCGGCGACGTCGTCGAGCGCGGCACGGAACGCAGGCTCGGTGGCGTGCAGTTCGCGACCCATGGCGGCGTACTGCGAGCCCTGGCCCGGGAAGAGGAAGACCATCCCCGGCGATGGCGTGGTGCAGGTACGGCACATGGCCGCGGCGGCTATGTCGCGCAGCTTGCTCACCGCGTCGTTGGTGGACGTGGCGACGACATGGGTGCGCTGGACGAAGGCCTTGCGGCCACGGGCGAGCGTCCATGCGGTGTCGGCGAGGTTGCCGTCCGGATGGGCGGCGAGATGATCGGCGAGCCGGGCGGCAGCATTGCCGAGGGCCGTCGGTGTCCGCGCGGAGATCAGCAGAAGCTGCGCACCACTGGCGACATCGGACGGCACGCGCTCCGGCGCTTCCTCGAGAATTACATGGGCATTCGTTCCACCCACGCCGAAGGAGCTGACACCAGCGCGCAGCGGACCACCGGCCGTCTGCCAGGGGCGAAGCGAGTCGTTCACCACGAAGGGTGAATCGGCAAGATTCAGGCGCGGATTGGCCGCCGTGAAATGCAGGGACGGCGGCAGGCGACGTTCGCACAGGGCCAGCGACGTCTTGATGACGCTCGCGGCACCCGCGGCCATCACGAGGTGGCCGACGTTGCTTTTCAGCGAACCCAGCGCGCAGAAGCCTTTATCGGCGGTGCTCTGCCGGAAAGCCTGCGTCAGACCCTCAAGCTCGATCGGATCGCCCAGGGGCGTGGCCGTGCCGTGTGCTTCGACATAGGAAATGTCGCGCGGCGATACCCCGGCATCGTCGAGCGCCATCGTGATGACAGCAGCCTGGCCGGCAGCGTTAGGCGCGGTAAAGCTGGCCTTGACCCCACCATCGTTGTTGACCGCTACACCGCGGATTACCGAGTAGATCGGGTCGCCGTCGCGCAGGGCATCGGACAGGCGTTTAAGCAGGACCACCGCCGCGCCGTCGCTGAATACCGTACCCTTCGCATCGACGTCGAAGGTCCGCGTATGACCATCGGGCGACAGCATCGAACCTTCCTGCGCGACATAGCCACTATTCGGCGGGCAGGAAATCGACGAGCCGCCGGCCAGCGCCATGCCGCAGCGGCCGGCGCGCAAAGCATCGAAAGCCTGTGCGATGGCGACCAGCGACGTCGAGCAGGCGGTATTGAGGCTGATCGCCGGGCCGGTGAGGTTGAGCTTGTGCGCGACGCGCGTAGCGAGGTAGTCCTTCTCGTTGCCAAGCATCACCTGGAAGGCACCGAGCTTGTCGATGAGGTCCGGACGGCCGCTGATGTGCTTCTGGAAGTACGTGGCGTTGTGCATGCCACCGAAGACGCCGACAGGAGATTCCTGTGCGTCCGGCACGTACCCGCCGCGCTCGAGGCATTCCCAGCAGAGTTCCAGGAACAGGCGTTGCTGCGGGTCGGTAAGTTCGGCCTCGCGCGGCGACATGCCGAAGAAGCTGGCGTCGAATTGTTCCACATCATCGATCACGCCGCGCGCGGCGACGTAGTCCGGGTCGTCGCGATCGCCCTGGCTCACCGCTGGATCGAGTTCACCCGGTGCGAAGAAGCGGATCGACTCGCGGCCGCTGCACAGGTTGTCCCAGAACGTCTCGACGTCAGGTGCTCCGGGAAAGCGGCCGGCCATGGCGATGATCGCCACCGGTTCGCCCACCGAAGGCGCGCCACCGGACAGCCGCCCTGCCAGCGCCTGCCGGGTGGCGCGCCCTTCGATCGTGGCCGCGACGGCGGCCGGGGTCGGCTCGGCGAAGAAACCGACCAGGGAAGGGGTCGGCGACAGTTCTTCATGCACGCGAGTCATGGCACGCGTCGCAAGGAGGGAGCTGCCGCCGAGGTCGAAGAAGTTGTCGTCGCGACCGACCGTATCCAGGCCCAGGGTCTCGGCGAAGATGGCACAGAGCCGCGCCTCGACGTTGCCACGCGGAGCCACGAAAGGCGCGGCCAGTTCGGGACGCGCGCTGTCCGGCGCGGGTAGGGCGCGGCGATCCAGCTTGCCGTTGTCATTGACCGGCAGCGCATCGAGGCGCACCCAGGCTACCGGTAGCATGTAATCGGGAAGGGTCAGGGCGAGTGCATCGCGCAGGCTGCGCGCCGTGACGTTGGCGTCGTGACTCACGTAATAGGCGACGAGGCGCTTCTCGCCCGGCGTGTCTTCGCGTGCGATCACGGTAGCTGCGGCGACGCCGGGCAGGGCGCGCAGCACGATGTCGATCTCACCGGTCTCGATGCGATAGCCGCGGATCTTCACCTGGCCATCGACGCGACCGACGAAAGCGAGGTTGCCGTCGGGCAGCCAGTGAACGAGATCGCCCGTACGATATCGCGTGCCGCCAGCGACGAAGCGCTCGGCAGTGAGTTCGGGGCGGTTGAGGTAGCCACGTGCGACACCATTGCCACCGATATACAACTCGCCGACATTGCCTGTTTCGACTTCGTTGCCCGCTTCATCGAGCACATGCAGTGAGGTCTCGCCGATCGGCGTACCGATGGGAATGGCACGGAGTTCATCGGGCAGTTCGCGCGGAATGCGATACGTCGTCGCGAACGTCGTGCATTCGGTGGGGCCGTAGCCGTTGATCAGCTGCGTGGCAGGGAGCGCTGCATAGGCCCTGCGTACGTGCGGGACAGAAAGCGCTTCGCCGCCCGTCAATACAACACGCAGGCCGGAAAGGTTGCTTGCATCGTCGTCGACGATGGCATTGAACAGCGCGGCGGTGAGCCAGGCGATCTCTGCGCCGTGACGCCCCACGGTGCGGGCGATGCCGCAGCCTGTGGGAACCCGCTCGCCGTACACCACGCAGGTGCCACCATTGAGCAGCGGACCGAAGATTTCAAAGGTGGAGGCGTCGAACCCAAGCGGCGCAGCATGTAACACCTTCGGCGCGTCAAAGTCGATGTAATCCGACCGCAGCACCAGACGAAGAATCGCGACATGCCGAATCTCAACCCCCTTAGGGGTTCCGGTCGACCCAGAGGTAAACATCGCATAGGCAATGTCAGCCCCCTCACCCCCCTGTAGGAGCCGCTTCAGCGGCGATGGGTGCTCGCCAAAGACCGAAGCTTCCAGCGCAGCGACGGTGAACACCGGCGCATCGTCGGTAAGAATCGCCAGCCCCTCATCAGCAACGATGGCCGCGACATCCGCATCACGCAGAGCAAATGCCACGCGCTCCGCGGGCCACCGCGTATCGATCGGCAGATAAGCCGCGCCGGCTTTCAGTACACCGAACAGAGCGACAATCGCGCCGACCGAACGCTCCATCAGCAGCGCCACATAGCTACCTGGCTCGACACCCGCCGCCACCAGCCCAGCCGCGACGCGATCGCTGCGTGCATCCAGCTCGGCATACGTCAGGCTCGACGCGTCCGACGCAATGGCGATCCGTTCCGGGCAGGCCTTTGCCACCGAAGCGAAGCGTCCGTGAACAGTGTCGGTGCCGTGCCGGCTGCTGGATAGTGCGTCATTCATCGTATGGCCCCGTACCCGATGGGAGTGCGCGAAGGCATAGGCCAAATGGACGAGGCGGCAACAGCGGTGCCCTGCGACGTGTACAACGCGCCGCGACAGGTCGCCGCCTTACCCCTGGTACCCCTCGTCCACCACGCCGTGCCTTCGGCTTTCATGCGATTCCCCGTCACGCGTCAGGGACGGACTGTCCCTTTCGCGTCTGTGGAATCTTTATAGCTCCCGGCTCAGGGACGGCATATACAACTGGCGCGCTAGCCGGGGTGGGCAAATGGCCGAGGGGAGTTAGCGTATGGGCAGAAGTGGTTACGCTTGAGGAACGCGCACCCGCAACTGGATGTCCACGATCATCATGGCAATTCCCTGATGCGCGCCTTCCGAAACGTGCGTCGTCGCCAGCGTCGACATCAGCGTGACCGACGCTGGACGAGATCCGCCAGCGGACCCGGCGCGCCGTCCGGGACAGCCCGGACGGCCTTGCGGAAGTAGGGTGGATTGCGCTTCTTCATGTCATGTCCTTATGACGGTAAAGTCGATCTACCCCGCTCTCAGGCCCCACCCAACGGCCGTCTGCCCGCCTATTCCGAAGTCGATCAGTTCGCTCGTGACCCCGGAATCAGGCTGAATAGCCCATCGCTTCCCGACGTGAGATTGGTCGTTTGTCCAGGCAACCTGATTGCCACATCCGGTTACGCCGTTATGCGACGTGCGCACCATCGCCCACTCGGATATGGTCAGCAAACGTCCGCCACCCGCCTCGGCGCCCTGCCTGCACTGCGTATATGTGCCGAACACGCCGGTTCTGAACACCATCTGGATATTCGATGCTGAAACCGAGTAAGCAACCTGCTGGTTGGCCGAGTCGGTGGCGATGACTCGCGTCGTGCCGGATGTGCGCGAAACGACGCGCCCTGATGTCGGATCGACATCAACGATGTTGGCATTCTCGGCGTGATACCGGTATGGCGGATATCCGCCTTGCGCCTGGCGCGCCCCGTAGGAACCAGGCGGTGGATTGCTCGCCGGACTGTCCGTTCGATAAATCACGCCGGTCAACGCCATGTGCGTCTGGTCGATGGTAAGCGGTGGGGCGTTACCAGTAACGGTGACGAGATAAGATTTCGAACTCCCTTCCAGATCGCTCGCCGTGATGCTGGCGCTGCCGTTGGCAACGGCCTGGATGCCACCCAGACTGACATTGGGCACCTTGACGACGTTGGGATTGCTCGAGACATATCTATAGGGTGGCTTGCCGCCCGTGGCATTGCGCGTCGTCGTCTGCGTACCGGTGAGCGAGATTGGCGTGGTATCGATATTGAACGGCGTTGCCGCCGCAGTGAAGCGGTACTGCGGTGAGTGAATCGATGTCCACTCGTTGATGGTCGTATCGAGGCCAACGTAAAGATAGATGGAACCGCGAATTTCATTCGCCAGGCTCTCGAGGAGGCTGCGGTCCAGGCGAACCGTGAAGTCGCCGACCGTCGTCACCGTGCCTTCGGCGACATCCTCCCAGGTAGACACGTTCAGACGGTACCGCTGCCCCACGGCCATGAGCGGCCACGCGGTGATCTTGATCGTGGCGTCGCCGGGGAAGGTGCTGATGTCCAGGACGAAAGTACCGTTGGCCTCTACGAAGAGAGGTTTGACGATGCGTGCATCGTTGTCGGTAACGTCGCCCACCTGCAGTGTCAGCACGTCGGAGTTGGTCGGTACGCCACCACGCCGGCGCGTGTAAAAAACGCTGACGGTCTGGGCCAGATGCTTTGCGATCTCGCCGGGCGGGATCCGGAAGGACATTTTTCCGGGCTGGACGTCTTGAGGTGGCGTGGAGGTGTAGGTGCCAAATGTGATGGTGACGGTATCGCCGTTAACGAGGTCGGCGAGGGCGGGCACGACGACGTCGGCACCTGCGACGGGAACCACGATCGGATCGAGCTTGCCATCGGCCGACGCTTGCGTGGCCGTTGGTGCTGGCAGGTTATCGGGCATGCCGACGAAGAAGCTCGCTTCCTGCGAGGTCTGCTCAGTGCCTTGCTTGCCGATGGTGTACCAGGCCTTGGCGGTGGCACCATCGTTAAGGGCGGGCCACCCGGGAAAGTCGACGGTGACAACCTCGCCGTCGTCGAAGATCACATCCGTATGGGTGACGGTGGTCAATCCGGCAACGGAGGAGATGACCTTGGCGCCGGCGAGGCTTGCGCTGCCGGCGGGGACGGTGAGGCGTAGCTTGGGTAGCGTGGGTGGCAGGCTTCCATCCGTCAGGTCGAGGATAATTGGTGGAGCGAGTTTCGCGGGGCTGCCGGTCTGCCGGATGAGCAGGTCGTGGAGCTCGGAGTCGCGGATGCCGTTCGGGCGGTACAGGCGTAATGCATCGCTGGTCTTCGACGTGGCGCTCGGCGTCGAGCGGCCATCGAGCGTTCGAATCGTGTAGCTGAAGGTGGCGGTGTGTTCGAGCAGTTGGGCCACCTGCGTCTTCAGCCATGCAAAGGTATACGCCTTATGCGCTTCGCCTTCGCCAACGTTGTGGACTTCCTCTTCGCGCACCGGGCCGCCCGCGCCGGTCCCGGTCATGCTCAGGGTGATGCGCGCGAAGTCGACCAGGGCATCGCTGTCGGGGACGACGATGCTGACGTAGTCGCCCGAGATGTCGTCCAGGGCGAGCTCGCCGCCTTGTTCACCGATGACGGTGACGGCAGGCAATCGGACGTCGGGGAGAGCGTCCACGACATAGAGGCGGCGGTAGGCGATACCGCCGCTGCTGGTCTCATAGTGCACGCGGACGAGGCCGCCGGCCAGGACGAGCAGGGCATCGCCGGGGAGGGGGAAGTCGAGGTAGTAGTCGGTGGCGTTCCAGGCCTTGGGGCCGAGCCTGGTTTCGTGTGTTGTTTCGTCGCCGGCGACGCCTTCGAGCACCACCGTCACGCTCTCGCCGGCCTGCCAGCCAACGTAACGCGGCACCCGGGCAAAGCCGTCGGTCATCGTTGGATCGATTGCACCGCCGATCGTCTGGTGGGCTGCGTTGAACAGCTCGATCATCTCCAGCCGTTCACCGGTTTCCAGCCAGATGTCGAGTAGCAGGTACGGAGCATAGCCGGAGCGGTTGCCGACCGCATCGACGATCTCGTAGGTGACGGGTGTTTGCGGGCCGCCATCGATGGCGCCGATCTGCGCATCGGTGAGGGTGAGCGTCTGGATGGTCCCGGTATCGGTGATCGCGGGGAAATCGAAGCGATAGCCGCCCAGGACCAGGGTGAGCCTGTCGCTGGCGACGATGTTGGTCCACGGCTTCACCGAGAACGTTACTTCGACCGTTCCTTGCTCGACCGGATCGGGTGCGGCGGTGGGCGCCGCCAGATTGTCGTTGATCGACGTGTCCGGCCGCGGATCTTCACCGCCGGGACGCGCGGTCTTTACCAGCACGGCCGTCGCTGCGGAGGACGTCAGATCGCCGCTGAGGGTCTTGATCTCGTACCAGACCGATTGGGTACCTTCGCCGCTGTAGTGGTCGCCATTACCGATCGGATCCCCGGCGATGTCGACGCCCAGGATCGCCAGCAATTGTGCGCCCGCGGTGTCCTTGACCGGAAAGCTCTGCGTCCACTGGTCTCCCCAGTGGAGCAGGATGACATCGGTCATGGCGGGAAAGTCCCACGGCCCGACGGTGACCTGCACGGTGGCGAAGTCGCCCAGCAGCTGGTCGCGCCGCAGCCCACCGTTAAAGGTGCCGTGGATGATCGGTGCGGGCAAGGTCACGTTGGGTGTGGCCACACGCGTCGCCGGCGGCAGAAGCAGGCGACGGCGACGAGTGCGCAGGGCGACATGACCCGCGGCGACGCCGGGCGAGAGATGATGATCCTTCATCGTGTTGCTCCTTGTATCTGACGTTGGCGATCTTCGAGACTTTCGTTGCTGCTCGGGCAGGCCAGCCGTTCCGCCTAAGCGTCCGGTCCATCCGAGAACCGACTATCGACCTTCACGGTGGCCTGGTCCGACGTAACGGGCGTCGTGTCGCCCTGCGACTTCGTTACGGTGTAGGTGGCATGAATGTGAATGCGTGCGACCAGACCATCGGCATTGCCGTACAGGTTGTAGACGGAGCTGGGAACTTGCACGACGATCGGATCGTCGACACCGGCTTTGATTGTGTGGTCCCAATCGCGCCCGGGGTAGGGTTTCTCGTCCGTGAGGTGTGTATCGGCATAGTAAAGTTCGAAGTGAAGCGCGACATTGTCATCGGCGTCGCGATTGGCGTACGTGGGAATGGTGAACCGTGTGCTCGTGTAATGGAACAGCTCTGGGATGAAGCCGTTCGCATCCTTATCGGGGAAGTTGCCTGGATTCAGGTGACCATTACCGGGCTGGGTATCCGTTCCGAGGACCTTGATCTGCTTGGTGGGTGACAGGTTCATGTTTGTGCCGCCATCGGCCAGCTCGTGCAGGACTTCGTATCGCACCGGCACGTCGCCACTACCTTCGTCTTTGATGAGCTTGGCAGAAAGCGGAACGTTCAGGGGGACAGCGGTGTCGCCCAATGCCGGTACGGGAAAGGTAAAGAACGGCTGGCTACCGTAGTAGATGCGTAGGGTGTCGCCTTCTTCGAAGGCATCACCGACAGGCGGATAGGTCGCGTCGGTAAGTTTGCGAATCTGAAGGGTGGCGTCCTTGCCAAAGTCTACGATGGGAATGATATCGGTCTGGCTGGATGCCGAGATGACTACCGGCTGTGTCAGTCGCTCGTTGACGGGCGTCTCCGGGTCCGGATCGATCGCTTTCTGATACAGATTGAGGACAACGGCATGAGGCGGCGACGTACCCGCAGGCGCGCCATTGCGGGAGACGGTGTAAGTCACATCCGCCCGTACCCTCGTGTCGACGGTCCCATTGGTCGAGCCCGCAAGCCAGACGGCCTGGCTTCCGGTATAGGGAAAGGGAATCTCCATGTCCTCGCCATCCGGTCCGAGCAGGACAGGGCCTGCGTTCTGGTTGCCGAGGGAGATCATGAACTCGTCACCCGGTTTGTAGCCGACGTTCCAAGGAACAACGACAACAAAACCGGCATTGGCTGTGCCGCGCGCGTCGAATTCATCAATGAGCGGCTGATTGGCCGGATCGACCGGATCGTTGTCGAAGGCTGGTACGGTGGGTTCAAGGAGTCCGGGCACCTGAGCCAGCTGCACGGCGACTGTTACGGGGTCTGACTCCGCGGAGATATTTCCCGCGCGATCCTCGATCTTGTAGGTGAACTTGGCAGCTGGCGTATCCTTGATAAGGATCAGGAAGTCCTCGTAGATACGAACCTCGATATGGTTGGTCGTGTCGATCGAAGCTTCGCCGACATTGATCTCTTCCTGTCCGTTGCAGTACAGATGCACTTTGTCACCTGCCGCGATGCCGCCGTAGCTGCTGACGCCGGCCCAGATATACTTCTTGCCATCATCATCCTCGCGGAACTTTGCCGCCGTGATGCCCGTTCCCGGAATGTCATCGGCGTCGTCGAATTTAAGATCCGACAGTGCGACGCCCAGGCCAGGCGCGGTGTAGTCGAAGGTGATCGGAACCTCGGGGCTCAAGGCCTCGCCCGACGGCCCTTTATAGCGGACTCTCAGCTGGTGAGTTCCCTCTTCGAGGCGCTGATCGGGTGCCAGCTCCCCGAGGTAAGGCGGGGTGTCGGTGTCTGCAACCAGGACGTAGGCGAACTGCACGCCGTCCAGCAGGTAGAACAGCTCGTCGCCCGCAAACGCATCGCCGAAGCCACCCCATTCGATGTTCACCGGAACATCCTTGACGCTCAGCTTCAGGACATTGTCCACAGGCGCGCTCGGGTCCGGGGAAGGTGGGGCGAGCGCGACGCTTTGGACAACCGGTGGGACCAGGTCGACGGCAACGCCCCTTAGTTTACCCGGTGAACTTAACCGCCGTGTCGGGAAGGAACGAACATTGCTGCCATTGAAGCGCAGGTTACGAGCGCGCGAAGAATTGGACATGGCATGCCTCCTTGCATGGGGTAACTTGTATGTCGCAAGAACAATCTAGGCGCATACGGGGAAAAGAGAATATGCCTTCGGTTGTAGGTGCGAGTGTCCGTAATCGGACACCTCTCTCTCGTGATTCGTGAATGGTACGACGCAGTGCAAGCTGTATCCCCATTAGTGCTGTCCGGTTTCGGACAGCACTGTCCGATTTCGCGACGGACGGTGTTTCAAGGGCCTGCGAGCACCCATTTGTTTTCACGGATTCATCATTATTTGCAGCGTAATCGACACCATGTGGAGGCTAGCGGAGAGTGTTCCGCATTGTGAGGAAACGGGGAAATTAGGAGTATTCCCAATAGACCACCTGGCCAGGGGGTGATTGAATGGCACGCTTGACAGCGCTGCCCCCCAGCGACTGCCCCTCTGAGGAAACCATCATGACGTTGGAAGTCTCCCGCGCCAGTCGCGCGCACCTGTTCGTGACCATCGCAATAGCGCTGTCCCTGCCCACATCGCCTGCTGTGGCTCGTGAGCTCGCTCCGGGTGAGAGCGCTACCGTGGGTAATACACCGGTCGGCACCGAGGAAGCGTGGAAGCTTTACACCGCGACCTTGACGGTGAATCCGCAGGGGAGAACGCTTGGCATCAACGCGTACAACTCCATCGTCGATGTCGACACGGCAATCGTCAACGGAGGCACGGGCATAGCCGTCGCGTTGCATAACGGAACGACGCTGATGATGACGAACACGCAGGTGGCGTCGACCGGCGCGGGTTTCGATGGTGTGGGTCTGCAGATGAACAACGACGCGTCCGGATCCTCCGGTCCGGGCTCGGATCTGTCAACGCGCGCTCACGTCAGCGCGTCCCATATCAGCGGTACCACGTATGGCGCGACGGTCGCCAATACCGCCCAGCTGACATTGGATGCAGGGTCCACCGTCACCGGAACCGGAACTGCCGGAATTGGTGTGGGTCTCTTCGATGGCACCGTGATACTCAAGGAAAACAGTAGCATTACCGGAGCGACGAATGGCATCGTCGTGTCTGGCGAGAACCGTTTCGGAACCAATCCGCCCTCCGGTCGCCACATCATCATCGATGGCTCGACCGTGCAGGGCGGAACGGGGAGTGCCATTCGTATTATCCCGCGTTCGGCCGATCAGAATACGTCTGACATTATGATCGGCAATGGCAGCACCATCATCGGTGGCAACGGCGTGTCGATCGAGGCAACCGGTTCCGTGGCGACGAGTGTCACTGCGTCGGACAGCACGCTCATCGGTAGTGTGTCAGCGTCCGGCGGCGGAAGCATCGCGCTAGGCTTGCACGCGGGCAGCACGTTGATGGGCGACCTGGATGCCGCCACCGGAGCCATCGATGCGACGGTCAATGGCGGCCTTATGGAAGGCCGCGCCGAGGGCTCCGTTGCCATGACGATGTCCAGTGGTGGTGCCTGGAACATGACCGGCGACTCGTCCGTTTCCACGCTTGCCCTCAACGGTGGCGGCGTGACGCTGGGTGACGGCACGGCAGAACATGTGCTCAACGTCCGCGGCGACCTTTCGGGCAGCGGCGGTGCCGTCGTGTTGCACACGCATCTGAACGATGGCGGCACCCTCTCCGCACAGCAGACCGACCGACTGCTGATCGAGGGTGACGTCGTGACGACGGGCGCGACCGTTCTCACCGTGACGCCGACGGGAAACGGTGCGCCGACCGACGTCAACGGAAACGGTATGGTCGAGGCGGGGGAGGGTATCTCCCTCGTGCAGGTCGCTGGAAGCTCGCGCGCCGACGCGTTCGAGCTGCGGGGGGGCTATGTTGCTGCTGGCCCGTGGCAGTACACCTTGCATGCCTTCGGCCCGGGTCGGACCGACCCGGCGCAGAACGCGTTGGCGACCGGTACGCTCAACTGGGATTACCGATTGGCCAGCAGTATCGTCTGCCAGACGGACTGTGACCCCGTGGACCCGACTAAGCCGGTCGATCCGGGCGAACCTCCCGTGGATCCGGGCGAACCACCCGTGGATCCGGGCGAACCACCCGTCGTCCTGCCGCCCGGTGGTCGCGTCGCCGTCGTGCCGCAGCTGCCTTCTTATCTCTCCGCGCCCGCGGCCTTGCTGACCTACGGTGACATGATGAATGACGGGTTGCATCAGCGCTTGGGTGATCTCCGCGCGGGCACGTCGCACGATCCGGTGGGTGGCGAGGTGTTCGCGCGGTACCTCGGCGGTCAGCTGCGCTACAGCTCGAACCTCTCGTTCCAGCGTTACGGCTACGACTTCGACCAGCAGGTCAATGCACTGCAGGTGGGCGGCAGCCTGATCGCGCTCGATGGCGACAACGGTGCGCTGCGCGCCGGTTGGGCGGCGGACCACGGCACGACGCGTGTCATACCCAAGGCGGCAGACGGCAACAGCTCGGCGAAGTATCGTGCTAATGGCATGTCCGCCTGGATCACCTGGCAGCGGGGCAATGGCCTCTGGGTGGATGGCGTGCTCGGCGCCACGAGCTACAGCGGCGACGTGGGCACCGACCTGCGTGGTGCGGACGTCGGACGCGTGCGCGCAAACGGCTGGACCATGTCGGTCGAGACGGGCATGCCGTTCGCGCTCGGCAGCGAGTGGACCGTCGAGCCGCGCTTCCAGCTGAAGCACCAGTCGCTGAACTTCCGCGACTTCACCGACGGCGACGGCCTCGACGTTCGCCTGGGTACGGCGAAGCAAACGAGCGCGACGGTGGGTGGGCGCATCATGCGCACGGCCAATCCCGTGTTCATGCCATACGCCAACCTCGATTTGACGCACACGAGCAATGGCGATCCCAGCGCCGATGTCTCCAGCACGGATTGGGGCCTCGCTCAGCGTTTTGGGTCAGGGCGCGTTGGAAACGCGTACAAGGTCGCTGCAGGTGCGGTGAGCCAGTTGGGTGAACACGTGCAGGTCTACGGCGAAGGCACGTACCAGCACTTTGTCGGCAGCTATGGCATGCAGGGCTGGGCGGGTAACGTGGGCATTCGCGTGACGTTCTGATCGCGCTTTTCGTCGCTGACACGGCGATGCCGTCCCGGGGTCGGGGCGGCATCGCCGTTTGCGAGGTCGACACCGCGGGGCCGCGTGCGAGGTGCGCTCTTTGGCATCCAGCGTCCCTTGCGCGCTCAAGCTCAGTCCGGGGCGTCCGTGCCCTTGGCGTCCATGCGCAGACTGAAGCTGCCTTGCTTCCAGCATTCCGTGGCGGTCCCTTTGACTCGCCGCGGCCCTGGGTGTCGAGAATCAAGGCTAATCGCATGTAATTACAAAGAAAATAGGTCGATGGTTGTAGGCGCCAACGTCCGATTTCGGACAGCGTTTTCTGAAACTTTCTTTTGATGTTGTCCGCCATTTCTTGGAACTGGCGGAACGACTGACCTGTAGCCGATACGTCAGTAGTCACGAACGTCCGATATCGGACAGTGCTCAACGGATGGCGATGATCCAGAGGGCAGCGCCTTGCACGGGTGCGACGGTCCAATGCACGCGATACGTGCCGGCCACATCCACCTGACGCCACGCCACCGCCCCTTGCACGCCACTTTCGTCGGGCAACTGGACGAAAGCGTCGATCAACTGGAAGCCGTCGCCGGGTGTGGCCGTCATGCTCTTCACGCCGCCGTCGCCCCACCAGAAAGCCAGCAAGGTGGCGGGGCCGTCGACGGTGATCTCGTTGCTTGCTACGACGAGCGCCTTGTCGGCGTAGTTCTGCGCGAAGGCCTGCACGCGAGAGGCATTGCGTACCTCGACGAAGGGCAGGGATAGCTCGCCCTTGGGCTCGCCACGTTTGGAAATGGAAACAGTGTGCGCCGGACCACCTTTTCCTGCGCTCGCGACATACGCCTGCACGTTGAAGCGGTCGCCATAATCGGCATACGCGAGGGGGCGGCCGAGTGACTTCCACCGGTTTCCGTAGGTATCGGCGGGCGAACCGTCATTACTGCTGTAACCCGCGTTGAAGATGACAAACACGCTACCGGTCGCCTGCGTATCCATGGCCGGTGTGACAGCCGGGCTGACACCAAGGCCTTCACCCTGCCCGAGGAACACGTGCGCGCCGAGAGAGGGAGGCGCGGCATCGGCAGCGAAGGACATGGCGGGCGCTCCGAGGAGGAGCCCGGCGAGCGCGAATCGGCGTACCTGGCGCATCGGGGTTCTCCAAAAGTTGTACTTGCAAGGGACCTTGGCGTGAGCCACGCTTGGCCGGGCGACGGCTTGCACGACGATACGCCGTGCACGTCGCGACAGGGGACCCGTACGGTGGCTGACGAAACCGACTTTCTCGACCTTTACGGCAAGCTTCGCCTGGAGCCGAACTGCTCGTTGGCCGATTTCAAGCAGGCCTATCGTCGCCACGTGGCCGCCTGGCATCCGGATCGTCGTCGCGGGAGCCGCGCCGATGCTATCGCCGCCGCGCGCCTGCAACGTCTCACCGCGCAATACAGCGCGGCCATGGAATTTCATCGACGTCATGGTCGATTGCCCGGGGCGGTGTCTGCGCCGCGGGTCTCGCTGGCGGCAGCCAGCGCGGACATCGGCACGCTCGTCGAGGGCGAGTCGCCCGCGGCTTCGTCGTCGGTCGCGTATGACGGCGTCGAGCGGTCCGAAGACTCGCCCCTGCGCGCATGGCGAACCCGCTGGCTCTGGCTCGCTGCACTGGTCGTCGTCGCCGTTATCGCATGGTCGCTGATTCCGGTCGCCGGTTCGGAAGAAGAAGACACCTCGACCGATACGTCCGTCACGATGGCAGCCACGCCCTAGCGAGCGCCACGCCCGAACAACACAACCTCGACCGTCTCGATCAGGATCACCATGTCGAGAAAGAGGTTGTGGTTTTTCACGTAGAACAGGTCGTACTTGAGCTTCTCGGCTGCGTCTTCTTCGGAGGCGCCGTACGGATAGCTCAGCTGCGCCCAGCCGGCGAGGCCCGGCTTGATGCTATGGCGCAGGTTGTAATAGCGAATCTTCGTTTCCAGGTCCGAGACGAACTGCGGACGCTCCGGGCGCGGCCCGACGATGCTCATGTCGCCGCGGATCACGTTCCACAGCTGCGGCAGCTCGTCGAAGCGTAGCTTGCGACAGATCCGGCCGACACGCGTGACCCGATCGTCGCTTTTCGTCGCCCAGCGTGCGACACCATCCATCTCGGCGTCGGTGCGCATGCTGCGGAACTTGTAGAGCCAGAACGGCCGGCCGTGTTCGCCGACGCGCTCCTGGCGGTAAAGGATGGGTTGGCCGCGGCCGGACTCGACGCGAATGAAAAGCGCCACGCCGAGCATGATCGGCCAGCAAAGCAGGGCGATCGCGAGCGATGCCGCGATATCGAAGGCACGCTTCAGGAAGACGGCTGCAGGCGAGGCGTTGAAGCCTCCGGAGAACACCAGCCAGGACGGATCGAGCATGGTCAGCTGAACGCGGCCGGCTTCACGCTCCACGAACGTCGTGAGGTCGGTGATCTGCACGCCGAGCTGACGGCAAGCGAGGAGGTCATCCATCGGAAGGCTGCCACGGCGATCGTCCACGCCGACCACGATTTCGTTGAGGTGTTCGCGACGGGCGAGTTGTGCCAGCGATTCGTCGCGCGCAAGCAGCAGGTTCTCAGGCACCATCACGGTTTCGTTCGGTCCTTGCAGGTAGCCGACCAGGCAGAAGCCGCGACGATCCGCGCGACGGCGCATGCGGTTGTGGATTTGTGCCGCGCGTTGTCCCGCGCCGAGCACCACGACGCGGCGCTTCAACGATTCCATCTCCACCAGTCGCATGAACAGTCCGCGGAAGGCGGCCGTCGCGATGAAGGCGATGAGCAGCGCCATGCCGAGCACGCCGCGGCCGACATAGGCCTGGGGAATCACGTAGTAGCCGACCACCAGGGCGAGGCCGCCGAGGATGAAGGCAATGGCGTGGCGCGCGAGCTGGCCACGCCAGCTCATGCGCAGGGTGGATCGGTATTCGCCCAGTGCCGCCATGCCCAGGAAAATCACCGCTGCGAACATCACGGCGCGCGCGGTGAGCGTCTGGTTAGACGCTGCGAGGTCATCGGGAGATGGAGCGAATCGGATATAGGTCGCGACGTTGAGCGAGGCGGCCAGCAACAGCAGTTCGCAGGCACCCATCAGGATGAGCCAGCGAACGATTGGCTGTCTGAAAAGACGGATCATCGTGTTCCCCTCCGCACGTTGTCCGAACGTGTCGATGCATGGAGGCTAGGTATACGGGCCCGATCTGTCGATTGCACTTCCGGGCTGCACACGGCTAGGCCAAACGGCTGCGTGATGCATGAATGTATCGCCCCCTGTAACACCGTCGTTACAGACCGTATCAGACGACGTCGAGCAGTACGCGCAACTGCTCGGCCAATCGCAGGCTGAGTGCTATGAGCGTGAAGGTGGGAAATGCCCAACCGCCCGTGGGAAACACCGAACTGCCTGCGACATGAAGATTGGCGACGCCGTGGACCTTGCCCTGCGTGTCGACGACACCTTGTGTCGCGTCTTCGGCCATGCGCGTTGTCCCCATGTGGTGGGCGGTGCCGTGCACTTCGGAGGGACCGTCGGGATCGGTTGTCCACGCCGCGGCGTCGAACCGGCCGGTGCAGGCCTGGGCGAGGCGATGGCCGGTGAGCGCGCCGAGCGCGCGATGCGTATGACGGTCGAGGTCGGTCAGCCGCCAGTCCACCCGGACGCGGCGAAGGCCCAGCGCATCGCGCGTGTCGTCCAGCATGATGCGGCTGTCGCGATTGGGTGCCTGCTCGAAGAAACCGACCAGTTCCACGCGGTCGCTGCTCACCGTCGGTCTGTCGCTGACCTTCAGTGCTACCGCGCGGATCACGTCGCCCAGGTGCAGGCCGAGCCGCATCGCGCTGATCGCAAGATTCTGTGGCATGGCCAGCGCAGCCGTCCCCCCGGGTCCGTTCTGCAACGCGGCCGAAAGGCGCGCCTCGAGCAGGGCCGCTTCGTCGCGAGTGGGCGGCCGCAAGGCGGCACGTACGTCGCGCAGGGCACGGATGCCGCGCGGCACTTCACCCTCCACCGCGAACGGATGCACGCGCGCGTTGAGCGTGCGGTGCTCCCGCTGCGCCTCGAGCGAAAGGCCGATCTCCGAGGCGACCGACGCGCGTATCTTGCCGATGCTGCGTTCGTAGGGGCGCGTGAGGCGATCGGGATGTTCCGAACGGATGCTGCCGATGGCGCCGCACGGATGATCCATGAAGTAACGCCCGACCAGGTCATGATCGTTACCCAGACCGTGGCTCGCCACGCTGTCGGAGAGCAACAGGATGCGTGCGTTCTCGATGCCGCCGGCTGCCAGCACGTAATGGCGCGCACGCACGTGGCCGCGCCGGCCGTCGAGGGAGCCGATGGTGGCCTCGGTGACGGCGCTCGCGTTGTCGGTGGCGCGCAACTCCATCACGTTGGCGTGCAGGAGCACGGTGATGTTCGGAGCCTGGGCGAGCGCGTCGCGGTACGCCTCGCCGAACGTGATCGGGCTGCGCGCGAAGATGAAGTTGACCATCGCCTCAGGGTCGAGGTCCAGCGGTGCTCGCGGCGTCGGGCCTTCGAAGCTGCCGGGGCCGAAAGCATGGCCCGGGTCGATACGGCAGAACTCGCGAGCCTTGTCGTACCAGGGCGCCAGGTCGGCGTAGCGCAAAGGCCAGCCGCTTTCGGGTACCCAGTCGCGCGGCTCGAGATCGGTATCGGCCAGGGGAATGCAGCCGCCACCCCATAACGTGCAGCTGCCGCCGAACACGCGCATGCGCGATGTGCCGGCGTCGAAGGGGGCGCTACCAGCGGAGCTGCCCTCGTACAACGACTGACTGCGGACCTCACCGGTCAGGCCGCCGCCTTCGATAAGGCATACCGTCGTCGACGTGCCAATGAAGGAGCGGGCAATAGCGATGCCAGCGGGGCCTGCGCCAATGACGCAGAGGTCCGCCTGATAGTCGGCAGCTGCCGACTGGTCGAGGTAGTCGATGATCACAGGGCGTATCTCCCAGCCTGGTCTGTCTTGTGTTCTTGTTTTTGTTGTGCGGCGCGTCCTACGCCCGGTAATAACCCCGGTACCAGTCCACGAACTTGCCCACGCCTTCGCTTACGTCCACTCTCGGCAAGTAGCCGGTCGCCTGCACCAGGGCGGACACGTTGGCTTCGGTGTCGGGTACGTCGCCGGCCTGCAGCGGCAGCATCTCCATCCGCGCGGTCTTTTTCAGGCACTTTTCGAGCACCCGGATGTACTGCATGAGCTCCACCGGCTTTTCGTTGCCGATGTTGTAGATGCGATAGGGCGCGACTCCACTCGAGCCCGGATCAGGTCGGTCGCCTGACCAGTTCGCATTCTTTTCGGGTATCTGGTCGAGCGTCCGCAACACGCCTTCGACGATGTCGTCGACATAGGTAAAACTGCGTTTGTGATGACCGTGGTTGAACACCTGGATCGGCTCACCGGCGAGGATCGCCTTGGTGAACAGGAACAACGCCATGTCCGGTCGGCCCCAGGGACCATAAACGGTGAAGAAGCGAAGGCCGGTGCAGGGTACGCCGTAGAGATGCGCGTAACTGTGCGCCATCTGTTCGTTGGCCTTCTTCGAGGCCGCGTACAGCGTCAGGGGATGCTCGGTAGGTTGGTGTTCGGAGAACGGCATGCGCGTGTCGGCGCCGTACACCGAGCTGGTCGATGCGAAGACCAGATGCTCCACATCGTGGCGCCGGCAGCCTTCGAGAACATGCAGGAAGCCGGTGACGTTGCTGGCGATGTACACGTGTGGATTTTCGGCCGCATAACGTACGCCCGCCTGCGCCGCGAGGTTGATCACCCGTTGCGGCTTGTGCGTGACGAACGCATTTTCCACCGCATCGCGGTCGGCGAGGTCGGCATGAATATGGGTATAGCCTGGCATATCGGCGAAACGTGCCAGTCGCGCCTTCTTCAGTTCCACATCGTAGTAATCGGAAAGACTGTCGAAGCCGACGACCTCGTCGCCACGCGCAAGCAGGCGCATGGCCACATGTGAGCCGATGAAGCCGGCCGTGCCGGTCACGAGCACTTTCATGCTGGTCGGCCCGCGATCAAAGCCGTCCGTCCACGGCGTCGCGTGGCAGGACGTATTTCACGTCGTAGACCACGGACTCTGGCTTCCCGAAAGCACGGATCCCCGCGGCGCCAAGGGCGACGAACTCCCTGTGGCCCACGGCAACCACCACGGCGTCGTATGCCCCATGCGCGGGGTCGGCCATGGGTGTGATGCCGTACTCGTGCTCGGCCTCGCTCGCCCGTACCCAGGGGTCGTGCACGTCCACGCCGACGCCATAGGTATCCAGCGCATTGATGATGTCGACCACGCGGGTATTACGCAGATCCGGGCAGTTTTCCTTGAAGGCCAGGCCGAGGATGAGTACGCGGGCGCGCACGGGGTTGATGCCCTTGCGCACCATCAACCGTACGACTTCGGAGGCGATGTACGTACCCATGCCATCGTTCGTGCGGCGGCCAGCGAGGATCACGTCGGGGTGGTGGCCGACCTGCTGGGCCTTGTGGGTCAGGTAGTAGGGGTCGACGCTGATGCAATGCCCGCCGACCAGGCCCGGCCGGAACGGCAGGAAGTTCCACTTGGTGCCAGCGGCTTCGAGCACCTCGAGGGTATCGATGCCCAGCTTGTTGAACAGGATGGCGAGATCGTTGACCAGGGCGATATTGAGGTCGCGCTGGGTGTTCTCGATCACCTTGGCGGCCTCCGCCACTTTCAGTGAGCTGGCCCGGTGCGTGCCCGCGGTGATCACCGAGCGGTAAAGCGCATCCACGAAATCGGCAGTAGCCGGGGTCGAACCCGACGTAACTTTGAGAATTCCCGTAACTCGATGGGTCTTGTCGCCGGGATTGATCCGCTCGGGACTGTAGCCGGCAAAAAAATCTTCGTTGAAGACCAGGCCGGAAACCTTCTCCAGGATCGGCACGCAGACTTCCTCGGTGCAACCGGGGTAGACGGTGGATTCATACACCACGATGTCGCCGCGCTTGAGCACCTTGCCGAGGGTCTCGCTAGCCCGGATCAGCGGTGTAAGGTCCGGGCGGCGTGCATCGTCGATCGGGGTCGGCACGGTCACGATGTAGACGTCGCACTCCGCCAGGTCCTCGATGCCTGAGGAAAAGCGTAGCCGGCGCGATGCACCGAGTTCGTCTCTATCGACTTCCAGGGTGACATCGTGGCCCCGACGGAGCTCTTCGATGCGCCCGGAATTGATGTCGAATCCGAGGGTTGCGTAGCGCTTGCCGAATTCGACTGCCAATGGCAGGCCCACGTACCCCAGGCCGACGATGCCTATGCGCACCGTGTCCAGTGACAGCGTGACAGCTTCGCTGGCGGCGTCGTACGACGGGCCGTCGGCGACGGGTTCGCGCACGGCGGCGGTGCCGGCCGGTCTGCGGCTTACTGTATCCATGCCCGCGTCCTACCCCTTGATGGTCCGGAATCCCCGACTTGCGGGGCGATGAGAGGTTAGCAACCCACTCGTGGATTGCCTGTACGGCTTACGGAGGTAGACGAATGGCCGATGTCCGTCAGCTACGCCGGCGCCGTTTACAAGCCTCCATCGCCGATATATGGTTCAGCCTGCTCCGCTTGAGAGGCAGGGCATATGACTACAAGGCAGTTGCCAGATCGACTCATGTCCGCGCGAACCTACACTGGCTCAGTACGCGTGGCCTTGCTGGACGATCATGCGCTCGTCCTCAAAGGGCTCATTGCGCACCTTGAGAAAATTCCTTCGATCCTGATCGTCGGCAGCCATGGCGCCAGCCAACCTTTCCGGGCGATGCTGGCCGCCATGCCCGTGGACGTGGCGCTGATCGACTACTCCCTGGCCATGGACGACATCGACGGTGTCGCCCTTATCAAGTTGCTGCGTGCATCGCACCCGGCCCTGAGGATCCTCGTGGTCTCGGCGCACGGTTCACGCCTGGTGATCCGCAGCCTGTTGCAGGCAGGCGCACACGGTTTTGTCGCGAAGAGCCAGGAGCCCGATGAGATCATTCGTGCGATTGATGCGGTGATGACCGGTCGCGAGTATTTACCTCCGGGCATCATGAGTGGCCTGATTGACAACCCCATGGCAGGGCTTTCGCCCCGTGAGTGGGAAGTGGTCCGCTGCGTGCTCGAAGGTCTCTCGGTCACCCAGATCGCCAACAAGTTCAACCGCAGCCTGAAGACGGTAAGCACGCAGAAGACAGCGGCCTACCGTAAACTGGCGATCGGCGCGGACAACGAACTGCACATGCTGCGTGCGTACCTGTTGGAATCGGACAGCGAGGTGCTCCCGAAGTGAGGCGATGGATCGCGCTTTTCCTGCTCGCGTTCGTCGTGACCGCCGGTGCCGCCACCGATCCTCCGGACCCGGTACGCGAGCGATGGGTCGCGCAACATCCCGTGCTGCGTATCGCGATCGACCCCCAGCAGGGTGCCGAAATACGCGGCGGTGAGGCTAATCCCCTGGTGACCCAGTATCTGGCGCTGGTGGAAAAGCATACGGGGGTCCATTTCGAGACGGTGCGTACCCGGTCCTGGGAAGAGTCCGTCAAGGCATTCACCGAGCATCGCGTGGACCTGCTCCCCTCCATGAGCGACCGCATGGTCGTGGCGGACCTGGGCGATCGGGCCCTCCTTTCGGCGCCGTTCTATGTCGGCCGTACGCTGATCGTGACGCGTACGGTGGGTCCGGCGAAGGTGGCGATGAGGGATCTCGACGGGCGTACGGTCGCGTTCAAGGGTGGCGGTGCCTACGAGACCTGGTTGAAGCGCGAGCATCCGCTTGTCACGCGTCTTCCGTTGGACGATATCCACGAGGTGCTTGCCGCGGTCGAAAGCGGCATTGCCGATGCCGCGGTGGGCATGGACGTGGCTTATCACCCCATCGTGCGTCGCGACTATGCCTCCAGCCTGCGTATCGCCGGCGATGTGTCTGAGATCCCGGTGACGGTAAGGGTGCTCGTGCAGCGCGACGAGCCGGAGTTGCTCGAGATGCTCGATGGGGGCATGCGACGCGTCACGGCCGACGAGAACGAAGCGGTGATCGAGCGGTGGCTGGAGACCGCGTACCTGCGTGCGCCGACGCTGTCCCAGGTGGTCTCGGTGTACCAGGTAGAGCTTGCACTGGGCGGCGCGCTGGTGCTGGCCCTGATCTTCGCGCTATGGCAGATGCGCCGGGCGCAGCTTGCCTCGCGGCGCGGCGAGCAACAAAAAACGATGTTGCTTGCCGTGATGAGCCACGAGGTACGCAATGCGGTCAACGCCGTGGTCTCGTCCATCGACCTGATGTCCAGGCAACCGCTGGAGGGCCCTCAGCGCGAC
>Ga0247742_10000069_pt1 | contig 88889 bp, 78 predicted proteins | sample UWRJL208509C2_FD_180944 | JGI IMG/M metagenome (GOLD analysis project Ga0247742, IMG submission 180944) | Plant litter microbial communities from Arlington Agricultural Research Station in Wisconsin, United States - UWRJ-L208-509C-2 | ecosystem: Environmental > Terrestrial > Plant litter >...
TCTTCAGGTATTCACCTGGGGCGACCTTGTATTGCTTGCCACCAGTAACAATTACTGCGTACGACATGGTATTTCTCCGATAATCCTGCTCACCCAGCGCTTTATAAGAAGAGGTATTGGCTGGCATGGCTGCATAAGGCTGGAAGGCCCGTTTGCAATTGCGTAAGGCAGGTGCTGCCCAGGAAGTTCAGGGTGCGCGATTGTACGCAAGCTGCTTGAGGCTTGCAAGGGGCCGTCTATCGCGCCTTGACAGGCCCGGACGTGGGTCCTAGCATGCCGCGCAACCCTTCTGGAGCAACTGTCGCTGATGCAACCCCAAGCTTTTTACCGCGCGGTGGCGGACGATTTTAGCGCCGTTGACGGCATCATCAAGAAACAGCTGACTTCCCGGGTCCCATTGGTCTCGAAAATCGGCGACTACATCACGTCAGCCGGCGGCAAGCGCCTGCGTCCTCTATTAGTGCTGCTGTGCGGCAAGGCCCTGGGGCGCGAAGGCGACGACCTGCGTTTGCTCGCGGCCACCATCGAGTTCCTGCACACCGCCACCCTGCTGCATGACGACGTGGTCGACATGTCCGGCATGCGCCGTGGCCGTTCGACCGCCAACGCCATGTGGGGCAATGCGCCAAGCGTATTGGTGGGCGACTTCCTGTACTCGCGCTCGTTCGAGATGATGGTCGAACTGGGCTCGATGCCGGTGATGAAGATTCTTTCGCAAGCCACGCGCATTATCGCTGAAGGCGAAGTGTTGCAGTTGTCCAAGGTTCGCGACGCCAGCACCACCGAAGAAACCTACATGGAAGTGATTCGCGGCAAGACAGCGATGCTGTTCGAAGCCTCGACCCACAGCGCCGCGGCCCTCTGCGAAGCGTCGCCGGAACAGTCCGAAGCCTTGCGCATGTTCGGCGATCACCTGGGTGTCGCCTTCCAACTGGTCGATGACCTGCTGGATTACAAAGGTGATGCGGAAACCTTGGGCAAGAACGTCGGTGACGATCTGGCCGAAGGCAAACCGACCCTGCCGCTGATCTACACCATGCGCGAAGGCACCCCGGAACAGGCCGCCCTGGTACGCCAGGCGATCCAGAAAGGGGGTATCGAAGACCTGGAAAGCATCCGCATCGCCGTGGAAGCGTCCGGCTCGCTGGAGTACACCGCGCAACTGGCCCGCCAATATGTGGCCCGTGCCATCAAATGCCTCGACGCCCTGCCCGCCAGCGAATACCGCGATGCGCTGGTCGAGCTGAGCGAGTTTGCCGTGGCTCGTACGCACTAAACCCGATTCCCTGTGGGAGCGAGCCTGCTCGCCCCCACAGGTTATGCACCCTCCCTGCGGCTAAAACCCTATACAATGTGCGCTTTTTAGCGATCCTGAATCCAAAGGAGCCTTAGTGAGCACGTTGCCACCCTGCCCGAAATGCAATTCCGAATACACCTACGAAGACGGCGCTCAGTTGATCTGCCCGGAGTGCGCCCACGAGTGGTCTGCCACGGGTGATGCCGAAGCGGCCAGTGATGCGGTGAAAAAGGACTCGGTGGGCAATGTCCTGCAGGACGGCGATACCATCACCGTGATCAAGGACCTCAAGGTCAAGGGCACGTCGCTGGTAGTCAAGGTCGGCACCAAGGTCAAGAACATCCGCCTGTGCGAGGGCGACCACGACATCGACTGCAAGATCGACGGCATCGGCCCGATGAAGCTCAAGTCCGAGTTCGTCCGAAAAGTCTGAACCCTTGATATCCCATCCTGCGCGTGGCGTGGGATGGTGCTCCCCCTTCTTTTTTCGCGTCCGCGATAGCCAAACGCTAGCCGTTTTGATCTGCCGCAACCTTCCCGCATAAAAACGCAGAATCTGCCAATAGCCGCTTGCTATTTGATGAATAAGAATTATTCTCATTGAAACCTTTCAAAGGAGATGAGAACCATGACTTATCTGATCGATGCCTGGCTGGACCGCCCACACCCTTACCTGCGGATCCTGCATCGGGAAACCGGTGAAGTCTGTGCGGTGCTTGAAGAAGAAGCCTTGAACGAGCTGCAGGATCAGGGTGACCTGGACGTCAACGGCTTGAGTTCCAGCGAGCCGGTGGTGCTCAAGGAACTGGTGCGCAATCTGTTTCTGTTCTGCTACGCCCGGGCGTTGCGCCCGTCGAGTGAACTGCACCACAAGCTTGAAGTATGAATAGCGCGGTAAAAACTGTGGGAGCCAGCCCGCTGGCGATGGCATCAACACGGTTTTGAAGAAACCTTGTCGCACCTATCGCCAGCAGGCTGGCTCCCACATTAGCCCGACATAGCATCGGGCCAGGTCTTACAGAACGTCGAGCAGCTCGACGTCGAACACCAGAACGCTGTGCGGCGGAATGCTGCCAACGCCTTGCGCGCCGTAAGCCAGTTCGCTCGGCACGTACAGCCGCCATTTGCTACCGGCATTCATCAGTTGCAGGGCTTCGGTCCAGCCGGCGATCACGCCGCCCACTGGGAATTCAGCTGGCTGGCCACGATCGTAGGAGCTGTCGAACACAGTGCCGTCGATCAGGGTGCCGTGGTAGTGGGTACGCACGGTGTCTTCACGGGATGGCTTGGCGCCTTCACCTTGGGTCAGCACTTCGAATTGCAGGCCGGAAGCCAGGGTGGTGATGCCGTCGCGCTTGGCGTTTTCAGCCAGGAAGGCCAAGCCTTCGCCTGCCGCCGCTTCAGCCTTGGCAGCTGCTTCGGCTTGCATGATTTCGCGGATGACTTTGAAGCTGGCGGACATTTCGTCCTGGCCCACACGGCTCGGCAAGCCGCCGAACGCATCGGTCAGGCCAGCCAGGATGGCATCCAGGCTCACGCCCGGCGGTGGGTTGTCGCGCAGTTGGTCGCCCAGCTGACGGCCAATGCCGTAGCTGACGCGGGTTTCGTCGGTGGACAGATTTACTTCGGACATGACACTGCTCCGCTGTGCGGACGGCCCTGGAAGTTGCCGTGCGTGCACAGCGCCTACCGGAGCGCCCGGAACCAAAAGGGCGAGCAGACTAGCACAGATGCCAGCGTGGTGATGAGCGCCTCAGCGCGCCCAGACTGAGCGGAAGGCGATCGGCACCTTCAGGCTGTCATCGGCACTCGGGCCCAGGCCGCACATTTCATCATGGACCGAGGTGTGCACCAGGTTGAACGGCAACACCGGGAACGAGCGCAGCACATCGCGGGCATGCTCCACCGAGCGCAGGCTCATCATGTGGCCGTGGGTGTCACTCAAGGGATACGCGGAGCCGTGCATCCGTGCTTCCAGCAGGTAAATCCCGCCTTCCAGAGAGATCAGATTGAGCTCGTCGACCTTTCCGGCGACGGCGTACGCATTCAACTCTTGCAGGTTCATGGACATACCTCACGCGATGGAGAGCCAAGACCCTACAGAAATAGGCCTCGATGCCTCAAAGCACAAGCCACAAACGACACCGCCCGTCTGTTTCGCAACAGACGGGCGGTTCGGTTCCAGCGGGCAGATGCTTAGTGTTTGGTCAGCTTGTCCAGGTAACCCATGGCAAACGCCGACACCACGAAGGTCATGTGGATGATCACGTACCACATCAAATGCTCGGGATCGACGTTCTTGGCGTCCATGAAAATCCGCAGCAGGTGAATGGACGAAATCGCCACAATCGAGGCCGCCACTTTCATCTTCAGCGACGAGGAGTCCATGGTGCCCAGCCAGTTGAGCTTCTCTTTGCTCTCGTCGATGTCCAGTTGCGAAACGAAGTTCTCGTAGCCGGAGATCATCACCATCACCAGCAAACCGCCTACCAGCGCCATATCGATCAACGACAGCAGCACCAGGATCAGCTCGGATTCGGCCATGGCGAACACGTTGGGGATGATGTGAATGACTTCCTGGAAGAACTTCAGCGCCAGGGCCAGCAAGCCCAAGGACAGACCGAAGTAGATCGGCGCCAGCAGCCAACGGGAGGCGTACATTGCATTTTCGATAAAGCGTTCCATGAAATCTCACACAAGGGCTGGAAATGGCGGCGAGTATAACAGCCGCTTTCCGGCACCCGAAACCGTCGGGAAATCCATGACCTGCGCGTATGTGACAAGGTTTTTCTGCTAGTGTCGAAAGCATTGACAGGTCAGCGACGTCGGACAGGAAGACTGGAATGGGTGTGCGATTGCCGTTTGTGGGGATGATCCTGGGTGGGATGCTGTTGGCGGGTTGCTCGCCCAGCGACGAAAAAAAGCAACTGAGCCTTGAGGAAAAAACCGCTGGATTCGAACACTCGCTGGACGCCATCAAGGACGAAAAGCTAAAGAGCGCCGTGGCCGAACTCGGCGGTTCGCTGCTGTTGCTGGAACGCGCGCAACTCAAGCTGACCAGCAAACCGATCGAAACCGAATACGGCGAAGACGCCACGGTCCTGCTCAAGCACTACCCCACTCCGCAGGCCCTGGTCGACACCTACATCAACGGCCTGTTCGTGCTGCGCAAGAACGCCAGTTCCGACTACCTGACCGACCTGACGCCGGTGTTTCCGTTCAGCTTCACCATGCCCGCACAGTTTCCGTTTCCTCACGGCCTGGAGTGGCAGTCCGTGACGTTGAGCAACAAACGGGTCATCCCGTTCCAGCCGGAGTGGTCGGAAACCGACCCTGGCATCCAGCTCAGCCCTTCCAGTTCCAATGTCGAAAGTCCCGACGACCTTACGGTGACCTACCCCTACATCGATGGCCTGGACGTCGACCCCAAGAGCCAGCCGCAACCGGTGCTGCTGCAAGGCAAAGTCGAGATCATCGCTCCCCGTCGAGTCGTGACGTTCAACCTGACGAAAACCGACGTGGGGCAGACCCGCACCGACGACAACATCAGCGTGAAACTGCTGAGCCTGGACAAAAATATCGCCGAGATCGAACTGAGTAATAGCGCCGCCCTGACCGAGGAAGTGAATGAAACCGCGCTGAACCCGCTGATCGTCCAGGCCAAGGACAGCACCGGGCAGTTCCTCAGCCGTTCCGGCTCGATCAACGAGAATGCCGCGCAGATCGCGTTCTACGAGAAACAACTGGCCGAGATGCAACAACAGCCAGCCTGGAGCGATGCCTTCGAGGACAAACTCAAGGCCCAGCAGCAAGCCTTCGACCAGCAGCAAGGCAAGCATTACAGCAAGGTGTATTTCAACGGCACCCTTGAGACGGTCGAAGTCAGCGTGCTGGATTTTTCCCAGGCGACCATCACCCGCAAAGACCTACAACTGCCAGTACGGCACTTTGAGCCAAACACCCTCGACACCGCCATCGAGCCGTTGCCGATGCCGGTCGTGGTGTATGACGACCAGGCCAGCACCTGGCTCAAAGGCGCGACCCTCACCGAGGATCAGTTGAAACGTAACGTCAGCATCAGCCAGTCGGTGGAAGACGCGACGGCGGCGCGCATCGAATTCGATCACCTGAAAACCTTCAACGATGAGCTCCTCGGCAACTCGTTCAGCCCCGGCGGCACGCCCGTGAGCTTCTTTACCGAAGACGACCGGGGACAACGGGGTGACCCGATCGAATTGCCAGCGGAGGCGTACGAAACCGATCCGCTGCAGGGCACCATCACCTATGACTTGACGCTATTTCCCGAAACCCCGGCTTTCGCCGTGGGCTCGATGCCTCTGTTCCTGGCAACCCTCGAAAAAAACACCCTCGATATCCATCAGTTACCCAAGGGCCTGGAGCTCAAGGGCAACGCGCTGGTGATCGATCAAAAAGCCTTTCCGGCCCAGGACTGGCGCTTTTTCGCCAAGGACGACAGCGGCAATTACTTGAAAGAAATACTTTCGGTCAGCCACGACACCGCCGCGCAGGGCCCGGCGCTGTTCAGCGTGCATTATTTCTACGGCCAGCCGACGCGGTTGGAAAGTTACCAGCGGACCAACCTCGAGACGGTGCAGTACGGCTTTGAGGTCAAGCTGGACAAGGCTGAGACGTCCAGCCCCGCCCCTTGAGATCAGTGTTCAAAACCTCCGAGACTGCGGCCTCGACCACCATTGATTTCCCGCAACTGGGCTTGCAGGTGCAAGCACCAGATTTGCGGATCGTTGGCCAATTCATAGCCGTGCAGCGTCAGGCTTTCAACGATGGTGTCGAGAATGGATTCGGCCACGAACGGACCATGAAACGGTCCCTGGGCCTTGATGGCAGAGGGTTGTTCCCCGGCCATACCGGCGGCGAACAGTAAGGTCCACATACCCGTATCACCGGCCAACGGCTTGATGGCACATTCGATACGGGTCACGAGACCCAGGCATTGACGGGTGAGGCAGAGGTTGCGCGACATGGCGGCGACCCTCGATTTATCGGGTATTCAGCCCCCCACGGGAAGGCTGTTTCGATCCGGTGATATCTGTCGATCCTTGAGCTGAGAATAGAGGAAAAGTCAGTAGCGCAAGGCCATCAGCACCAGAATGCGCCGAATGGTCATTGTGTGAATATTGGCGTCAGGGCGATGGCGTTTTCCTCGACATCACACCGAACAATTGTAGAGTGAGCCTGCTCGCGAATAGGCTGCAACAGCCAACACACCTGTTGAATGTCAGTGCGCTTTCGCGAGCAGGCTCGCTCCCACAAAGGCATCAAGCCGGTTTGGCCTCGGCCAACGCCTCCTGCGCCAACTCTTTCTCGGCTTCCTTGAGGTCTTCCTCGCTGATCATTTCCGCGATCACCCGCAAGCGTTCCACCACGCGGGCGTTGACGCTGCCCTCGGGGAATTGCCCATCTTCGTCCGGCGCCCCGGCCGGCTCGCCGACCAACAGGCTCAAGGCTTCGTCGGCCTGACGCACGGCGTACACGTGGAATTGCCCGGCACGCACGGCGGCGAGGACTTTCTCGTCCAGCATCAGGGTCGCAACGTTGGCCTGGGGAATGATCGCCCCTTGCTCTCCGGTCAGCCCGCGTGCTTCACAGAGGCGGAAGAAACCTTCGATCTTCTCGTTAACCCCACCCACTGCCTGCACTTCGCCAAACTGGTTGATCGAACCGGTAATGGCGAAGCACTGCTTGAGTGGCGTTTTCGACAGAGCCGAGATCAGCGTGCACGCCTCGCCGAGTGACGCACTGTCACCATCGACGTACCCATAGGATTGCTCCAGGGCAATACTCGCCGAGATCGCCAACGGGAATTCCTGGGCGTAGCGGCTTCCCAGGTACCCGGTGAGGATCATCACGCCCTTGGAGTGAATCGGCTGGCCAAGGTTGACCTCGCGCTCGATGTCGACGATGCCGCTGCCACCGGGGTAAACCGTGGCGGAAATCCGCGCCGGTACGCCGAAGGCCGAATCACCGACTTCCAGCACCGTCAGGCCGTTGCACTTGCCGACCGCGGCGCCATCGGTGTCGATCAGGATGATCCCCGCCAGCATGTCGTCGAGAATCCGCGCCGAGACCCGCCCGGTGCGGGTGGCCTTGGCCTTGAGCGCCCGTTCGATATGCCCGGCGTCGGTCATTTCGTCACCCGCAAGGTGACGGATGAAATCCGCTTCACTGACCAGTTGGAACAGATCGCCGATACGGGCGGATAAACGCCCCTGGTGCTCGGCCAGTCGCGCGCTGTAGGTGGCCAGGCGCGCCACCGCATCGGCGGTCAACGGCGCCATGCCCTCCTCCGAGGTGCGCGTCTTGAGCAACTGGGCGAACTGCTCCAGGCTCTCGTCGACCATGGGAATGTCTTCGTCGAAGTCCACCAGGACGCGGAACATCTCCTGGAAGTCCGGATCGAGGTCCTGCAGCGTGTAATACAACTGCCGGGCACCGATGATAATGACTTTGACCTGCAACGGGATGTGTTGCGGTGTCAGCGTGACCGTGGCCAGGCGCCCCATCTCGCCCAGCGGCGACTCCATTTTCAGCTTGCGCGATTGCAGGGCGCGCTTGAGCGCATCCCACACGAACGGCTCGCTGAGCATTTTTTCCGCTTCGAGGATCAGGAAACCACCGTTGGCCCGGTGCAATGCCCCCGGACGCAACTGCCGATACGTGGTGTAGAGCGCGCCCTGATCGGTAGTGTACTCGATTCGGCCGAACAGGTTTTCGTAGGTTGGATGCGGCTCGAACACCACCGGTGCGCCGCCGCTGGCCGGATGACCGACCACCAGGCTCGGCGCGTATTGTTCTTCCAGCAGCTTGCGGGCGATGGCGTCGGTCTTGCTGTCGTCCACCAATTGCTCGACCACGGTCTTGAGCAAGTACACCTGCATCGCTTGCAAGTAACCGCAGACGGCAGCGTTCTCGGCGTACTTTTCCGACAACGGCGCCAACAATGGCTGCAAGGCCAGGGTGATGGTTTCTTCGTTGAGCTGGCGCATCTGGTTGCTGGATTCGCGCTTCCATTGCGGCAGGCTGGCAAGCTCTTCGTTGAGTCGCTCTTCGAGGCCGGAAATATCGTCGTGGAAACGCTCGCGATCGGCTTCCGGCAACTGGGCGAACTCGGCTTCGTCCAGGGCCTTGCCTTCGCTCATCGGGGTGAAGGCGATGTTGCTGCTGTCGCGATACAGGGCGACTTCTTTTTCCAGGGCCAGGCGCTCGATGACATCCAGGGCGCGGTCATAACGCTGGTTGAAAGCGCGGTCGATGGCGCTTTTCTTCTGCTGGTACGACGGGTGTTCAAACACTGCTGGAAAAGTCGCCAGCAGGTTATCGATCAAGCCGTTGATGTCGCCGATGAACGCCCCGGCGGTGCCCGATGGCAGCTCCAGGGCACGAGGTTCGCGGGGTTCATCGAAATTGTTGACGTAGACCCAGTCCGCCGGGGTCTGCAGGCGCTTGCCTTCGGCTTTCAGGTAGCGCTTGACGAACGAAAACCGGCCGGTGCCGGGTTCACCCATGACAAAGACGTTGTAACCGGGGCGTGGCATGGCCACACCGAACTGCAAGGCTTCAACCGCACGTTCCTGGCCAAGCACACCGCGAAAAGGCTCCAGATCATTGGTGGTAGAGAAGCTGAACTGTTCAGCGGAAAACGGACGGGTCAGCGCTTCGGGCGCTAGACGCAAGCTGGCAGCAACAGGATCAGGCATCGGGCTTCCTTACATCAGGCGGGGCAGTTGACGGCATTCTGGCGCCGGCCGTGCCGAACTGGCAAGGCGCGCCGCAGGTAAAAGCATAGCCAACGGACAAAGCCCAGGCGGGGCGGGGCGAAAACCGCGCGCTTGATGAATGTTTTGCAAAAAATCACGGAACCCTTGGAACGTGCCTAAACTCCAAACTGCGCGGCTGGAACTAATAACCGGCCCACTGGCGCCATTAGGGGCCAGAACCCTTGTCCATTGGTATGCACATAAAGAGAACAAAGCTATGAAACGGATTCTTCTCGGTACTCTCTTCACCGTTGTATCCCTCAACGCCATGGCTCAGGCGCCAGGCGGCCCGGATTGCGGTTGGGGCAACATGCTGTTCGAAGGTCAGCGTGGCACCCCGGCTCACTTCCTGGCATCCACCACTAACGGCACGTCCGGTAACGCCACTTTCGGTATGACTTCTGGTACCAACGGTTGCTCGACCAACGCGTCGCTGACCTATGGCGGCAAATCCTGGTTTGCCATGAATGGCATGATGAACGAGCTGTCCGAAGACATGGCAAAAGGTAACGGCGAAGCGCTGACTACCTACGCCGTGGTCCTGGGCGTGGCGCCGGAAGACCGTGCGCATTTCGCCGCTGTCACTCACGAGCACTTCCAGCAGATCTTCAGCAAAGCTGACGTGACCGCTGAAGACGTGCATACCAACACCCTCGCAGTCCTCAAAGGCGACGCTCGTCTGGCCAAGTACGCCACTCAAGCTTAAGCTCGATCCACCCGCTCCTCTCGGGGAGCGGGTTTATTTTTTGGACCTAACCCTCTTTGGGTCTTTGTTTTCCCCGACTTAAGTTGCCGACTATGCTCAAACGCCTTGCCTGGCTGGCGCTCTGTGTCTGCGCGCCACTGTCTGCCGCGCCGCACCTCGACCCTCAACGTTTGCAGCAATTGGCCAACGATCCGTTCTGGATCTCCCTGGGCCATTACGAAACCGCTAAGCTCGGCGGCTGGCGCAGCTATGTCAGCGACAAGAAATTCTTCCTCGCCCCGGATGGCAATGAACACCCCGACCGTGAGCTCGCCGCCACAGTCCAGGCGCTGTATGGCCCGGCCAGCACCGGCCAGCAACACGCTCAATGCGTCTACCCGGCCCGCACTCGCTGGCTCAAGGCACAGTTGAACCTGAATGACCTGCCGGCGGTGGATTGTGCGGAGTTCAAGCAATGGTTCAAGGACGTCTCGCCCCACAGCGCGGTGATGATTTTTCCAGCGGCCTACCTCAACAGCCCATCGTCGATGTTCGGCCACACCCTGTTGCGCATCGACCAGGCCGACGTGCAGAGCGACAAGACCTCGCTGCTCAGTTACGCGATCAACTTCGGCGCCTACATCGAGGGCTCGGACAACAGCATCCTTTACGCCTGGAAAGGCTTGATGGGCGGCTATCCAGGGCTGTTCGCGCTGGTGCCCTACCAGGAAAAACTCTCGGAATACCGCAGCCTCGAAAACCGTGACCTGTGGGAATACCGCTTGAACCTGACCCAGGCCGAGACCGAGCGCATGGTCGAGCACGTCTGGGAACTCAAGCAGATTCAGTTCGATTACTTTTTCTTCGACGAAAACTGCTCCTATCGCCTGCTGGAGTTGCTGCAAGTGGCACGACCGAGCCTGCGCCTGACCGAACAATTCCCGCTGACGGCGATTCCCACCGACACCGTGAAAGCGGTCAAGGAAGCCGGCCTGGTGGAGTCCATCGAATATCGCCCGTCCCGAGAACGTGAGCTGCTGAGCCGCGCCGAGCCCTTGAACGGCGACGAGCAGGACTGGGTGCTGAAAGTCAGCGCCGACCAGAAACAATTGCAGGCGCCCGCGTTCAAGGCGCAGCCCAAGGCGCGCCAGGCGTTGATTATCGACGCGGCCTATCGACTTGAGCGTTACCGCGCCAATGGCCAGGAACGCGACCCCGCGCGGGCGCAGCGCAGTTTCGAATTGCTGCGGGCGATCAACCAGAATCCGCCACCGGAGCTGGACATCCCGCAACCGGGCCTGCCCGAAGACGGCCACGAGTCGCGCACCTGGCAAGTCGGCGTCGGCACCCGGGGCGATAAGGCGTTCGGCGAGTACGGCCTGCGCATGGCGTACCACGACCTCAACGACAACATGGAAAGCTTTCCCCTCGGCGCGCAGATCGAAATCCTGCAAATGAAACTGCGCCAGTACGAGGGCAATCACTGGCAGTTCCAGCAATTGGACCTGGCGACCATTCGCTCCCTGACCCCGCGCAATGAGCTGCTGCAACCGCTGTCGTGGCAAGTCACCGGTGGCCTGGAGCGGGTGCCGGGAAAACATGACGACGAAACCCTGGTCAGCCACGTCAATGGCGGCGGCGGCGGTACCTGGCAATTGGGCGAGGACATGTTGGGCTTTGCCCTCGGCACCGTGCGTATCGAACACAACAACGACTTCGCCGGTTTCATCGCGCCGGCGGCGGGCTTCAACACCGGGCTGCTGTGGAAGAACCCGGTGGGCAACCTCAGTCTGGAAGCCAAGGGCGATTACTTCACCAACGGCGAAGTGCGCCGCAGCTTGAGCCTTAACCAGCAGTGGGAATTGTCGCGCAACCTCGGCCTGCGCCTCAGCGCCCAGCGTGAGTTCAGTCAGTTGGCGACGCCGGAGACCGAAGTGATGCTAGAGGTGAAGTGGTATCACTATTGAGGGGCGGGTTCTGTGGGCGTGAACAGATTCATCACGTCCCTTTCACGCGCCGTCGACGAATCCGCCCCTAGACTTCCCCTATCAGCCGGCAATCGGCGCGGGAGTCTGACATGTGGCGCGGTGTCGTTGTGATGGGGGCTTTGCTGTTGATCGCCGGTTGCCAGTCAACCCACGAAGACCTGATCGCCAAGGGCTATCCACCGGCCTTCGCCGATGGCTTTGATGATGGTTGCAGCAGCGGCCGACAAGCCGCCGGGGCTATTTCCGGCGAGTTCAAGAAAAACGTCCCACGCTATCTCAAGGATAAAACCTACGCCGAAGGCTGGAGCGATGGCTTCCGCCAGTGCCAGGCCATGCGCGAAAGCCAGGACCGCGACGACTACCGCAGCCATCACTGGGACGACCGCGAAAAAGCCTGGCAACAGCAGAAAGACCAGGACGCGGCCCGGGCCTATCGGTCGCCCTGAGTCGTTTATGGACATTCGTCGAAACTAAAAGCCTGCGAGCATGGCCCAAACCCTATAACGGGAGAACGCCATGAGCCGTGCCTTCGTCAATGAAGACAACGCTGCCGCGCAAGCCGACACTCCGGTGGAACGGCAAGTCAGTACGCAGCCCAATTACGTCACGCCCACTGGGCTCGCCCACCTGCAAGGCAAAGTCGCCGACTTGCAGAAGCTGCACAGCGTCGAAAGCCAAAAAGGCGACCAGGCCGACAAGCAGCGCCAGGCTGACCTCGAACGCGACTTGCGCTACTTCAATCAGCGGTTACAAAGTGCCCAGGTGGTGGCGCTGTCGACGGCTGGCGACAAAGTGCAGATCGGCCATTGGGTGACCTTTGTCGACGAACAGGGCACCGAGCAGCGGGTGCAATTGGTCGGCGAAGACCAGGCCGATGCCGGCGCAGGCTTGATCAATTGGGGCTCGCCGCTGGGCCGGGCCTTGCTGGGTGCCCGGGTTGGCGATGAAGTGCTGTGGAAGCGGCCGGTGGGGGATGTGTTGATCGAAGTGATTGCCATCGATCTCGCGTGATATTCAGGGCCTCATCGCTGGCAAGCCAGCTCCCACAATAATCGCGTTATTCCTGACATCACCGAATACCTGTGGGAGCTGGCTTGCCAGCGATAGCCGCGACGCGGTGTTAGTGCAACCCATAAAAAACGGAGCCCCGAAGGCTCCGTTTTTTTCATCCGGCCACTGAAATCAGGCCAGTTTCTTGTGCCGTACCCGATGCGGCTGGGCGGCGGCTTCGCCGAGGCGTTTCTTGCGATCGGCTTCGTACTCGGTGTAGTTGCCTTCGAAGAACACCGCTTGCGAATCATCTTCGTACGCCAGGATGTGCGTGGCGACGCGGTCCAGGAACCACCGATCGTGAGAGATCACAATGGCGGCGCCCGGGAAGTCCAGCAGGGCTTCTTCCAGGGAGCGCAAGGTTTCAACGTCGAGGTCGTTGGATGGTTCGTCGAGCAGCAGGACGTTGCCGCCCTCTTTCAGGGTCAAGGCCAGGTGCAAGCGACCGCGCTCACCACCGGACAGGTCCTTGACGAACTTCTGCTGATCGCCGCCCTTGAAGTTGAAGCGACCGACGTAAGTACGCGACGGAATCTCGTAGTTACCGATGCGGATCTGATCCGAACCGTCGGAGATTTGCTGGAACACGGTCTTGCTGCCGTCCAGGTCTTCGCGGCTCTGGTCCACACAGGCCAGCTGCACGGTTTCGCCGACTTCGATGCTGCCCGAATCCGGTTGCTCCTTGCCCATCAGCATGCGGAACAGGGTCGATTTACCGGCACCGTTACCGCCGATCACACCGACGATGGCGCCTTTAGGCATGGAGAACGACAGGTTGTCGATCAACACGCGATCGCCGTAGCCCTTGGTGACGTTCTTGAATTCGATGACCTTGTCGCCCAGGCGCGGACCGGCCGGGATGTAGATCTCGTTGGTTTCGCTGCGCTTCTGGAATTCCTGCGATTGCATTTCTTCGAAGCGTTGCAGACGTGCCTTGGATTTCGACTGGCGGGCCTTGGCGCCTTTGCGCACCCACTCCAGTTCTTCCTTCATGGCTTTTTCGTGGGCCGATTGCTGCTTGGATTCAGCGGCCAGACGATCGGACTTGGCTTCAAGCCAACCCGAATAGTTGCCTTCGTAGGGGATGCCGGCGCCGCGGTCGAGTTCCAGAATCCAGCCGGCGACGTTGTCGAGGAAGTAACGGTCGTGCGTGATCGCAACCACAGTACCCGGGAAGTCGTGGAGGAAGTGCTCCAGCCAGGCCACCGAGTCGGCGTCCAAGTGGTTGGTCGGTTCGTCAAGCAGCAGCATGTCCGGGGCGGACAGCAGCAGGCGGCACAGGGCCACGCGACGTTTTTCACCACCGGACAGGTGTTCGACCTTGGCGTCCCAGGCCGGCAGGCGCAGCGCATCGGCGGCGACTTCCAGCTGGCGATCCAGGTTGTGACCGTCGCTGGCTTGCAGGATGGCTTCGAGCTTGGCTTGTTCGGCGGCCAGTTTGTCGAAGTCGGCATCTTCCTCAGCGTAAGCGGCGTAGACCTCGTCCAGGCGCGCCTGGGCGTTCTTGATCACGCTTACCGCTTCCTCGACCACTTCACGCACGGTCTTGGTCGGATCGAGGATCGGTTCCTGCGGCAGATAGCCGATGTTCAGGTCGGGCATCGGACGGGCTTCGCCGTCGAACTCGGTGTCGACGCCGGCCATGATCTTCAGCAAGGTGGACTTACCCGAACCGTTGAGGCCGAGCACGCCGATCTTCGCGCCGGGGAAGAACGACAGCGAAATGTTTTTCAGGATTTCCCGCTTCGGCGGAACAACTTTGCCCAGCCGATGCATGGTGAAGACGTATTGAGCCATGGAGAACCTTGGGTCAGTGATAGATGAATAATGGGAGCGCAGGCGAAGCCTGGCCAGGCTGTGCGCGTCGTCCGCCCGACGGGATCAAGCGTGCGCGCTGAAAAAACCTGATTTTAGGAGCTGGAACGCTCTTATGTAACCGGCAAAGCTACCTCAATGACCGATGGCAGTCCAGCCGCGCAGGGCTGGCACTTTGCCACAACTCAAGGCATGCTAGCCGCCCTTCGGGCGTCCGGCTTATAGTGCACGTCGCGCCAGTCCAGCCAAACCGCAGGATTACAGCTTGTCCAATGTCACCCCGCCCAATCCCGCCAGTGCACCGGCTGTAGCGCCCGGCGCGCCCCTGCGCGGCACTTTGAAAGGCGCCCTGGCGACCCTGGTCTTGCTGTTGCTCGCCTTGCTGTTTTGGCAACTGTTGGACCAGTTGCGCGAAACCCAGAAAAACCAGCGTCAGTACACCATCGACTACACCGCCGACCTGGCGTCGCAAGTCAGCCTGAACATGGCCTTGAACGCGCAGATCGCGCTCAACTTGCTGCCGATCGTCGCGCATCCACAGAGCGATGATGAACAGCAAGCGCTATTGCGCAAGTTGCAGCAATCCTTGCCCGACCTGCGCAGCCTGGCGCTGCTGAGCCCTTCGGGAAAAATCCTCAGCGACACCGCCCTCGACAGCAACGACGCCGATTACCTCGCCGACCTGGTGCGCCGCAGTCACTCCCAGGCGCATTACTTCAGCAACGCCAGCGACGGCTCGGTGGTGCATCTGCTCTTGCATCAAGCCAGCGGCGGCAGCCGAGGTTACTGGGCGCTGCGCCTGACGCCGACCTTCTTCTCCTCGCTGACCAAACAGGGCGACATGGGCATTCGTCCGTTGTGGCTGGTGGAAAACCGCGTCAACCGGCAGATCATCAGCCGCGACGAGGGCATGCCCGCGACCACCCCCGGCACGCTGACCGAAGAGGATGTGGCCGACACCGTGCTGACCGTGCCTTTGAGCAGCAGTGACTGGCAGATGCGTGGCCTGTTCGACCGCGAACGGGTGATCGAGGAATTGTTGCCAGCCTTTATCGGCAAATGCCTGCTCGGCCTGGCGTTCTCGATGCTGCCGTTCATTGCCTTGTTGAACATCCGCCGCCGCCAACGGCAGATGCACGAAGGCCGTCGGCGCTACCAGGATATTTTCGAAGGCACCGGCGTCGCCCTGTGTGTACTGGACCTGTCCGGGCTCAGGAGCCATTTCGAACGGGCCCAAGTGTTCAGCAGTGAAACCCTGCAACACTGGCTGGCGGATCCGGCGCAGCGGCATCAACTGTTGCAGGAATTGCGCATTACCGAGGTCAACCAGGTCGCCTTGCGCCTGCTGAATGTCGAGTCCACCGAGCAGGCCTGGAAGCTGCTGATCGAGGGTCACCCGCTGGACGGCATCGCCATTGGCGGGCAGATCCTCGAAGCGGTGTTCAACCAACAGAAGCAGCTCGAGCTGGAAATCAAACTGCCGGACCTCAATGGCCGCGACCAGCACCTGTGGCTGGTGCTGCGCCTGCCGGAAGAACAGCACGACTTCAAAGCGGTGATCCTGAGCATCAGTGACATCACCAGTCGCAAGCTCATCGAACTGTCGTTGCTGGAACGCGAAGGCTTCTGGTCGGACGTGGTGCGCACTGTGCCGGACCACCTATACGTGCAGGACGTGATCAGCCAACGGATGATTTTCAGCAACCACCACCTCGGCCAGACCCTGGGCTATAACCGCACCGAACTGCACCAGATGGGCGAGTATTTCTGGGAAATCCTCCTGCACCCGGAAGACGCCGACCACTATCACCGCTTGCGCCAGGCCCAGCGCCAGGCCGGTTACAGCCAACTGTTGCAATGCCAGTTGCGCTTCCGGCACCAGGACGGCAAGTGGCGGCGCTTCGAGGTCCGCGAGCAGGCCCTGGCGCGGGACCGGCACGACCAAGTGACGCGGATCATCGGCGTGGCCAAGGACATCACCGACCAGATCGAAGCCAGCGAATCCCTGCGCGACAGCGAACGACGCTACCGCATGCTCGCCGAAAGCATCAGCGACGTGATTTTCTCCACCGACAGCGCGCTGTCGCTGAACTACGTCAGCCCGTCGGTGCAAGCGGTGCTCGGCTATAACGCCGAATGGATCTTCCAGAACGGCTGGCAATCGACCATCGCCAATCCGCAACAGTTGACCGGCATCTACAGCCTGATGGAACGCGTCAGCAAAGCCTTGAGCAAACCCGAGCAATTGGCCGAGCTGCGCCGCCAGGTGCAGACCCAGTTGTTCCTGTTCGATTGCCTGCGGGCCGACGGCCGCAAGATTCCCATCGAGTTGCGCCTGGTGCTGGTGTGGGACGAACACGGTGCATTCGAGGGCGTGCTCGGGGTCGGCCGCGACATCAGCCAGCAACGCCGCGCCGAGAAAGACCTGCGCATGGCGGCCACGGTGTTCGAGCACTCGACCTCGGCCATCCTGATTACCGACCCGGCGGGTTACATCGTCCAGGCCAACGAAGCCTTCAGCCGGGTCAGCGGCTACGCGGTGTCGCAGGTGCTCGACCAGTTGCCGAACCTGCTGACCGTCGACGACCAGCAAGAAGCCCACCTGCGTTATGTGCTCAAACAATTGCATCAGCACAGCACTTGGGAAGGTGAAGTCTGGCTCAAGCGGCGCAATGGCGAGCATTACCCGGCCTGGGTCGGCATCACCGCCGTTCTCGACGACGAAGGCGACCTAGCCAGTTACGTGTGTTTCTTCAGCGATATCAGCGAGCGCAAGGCCAGCGAGCAGCGCATCCATCGCTTGGCCTACTATGACGCCCTGACCCACCTGCCCAACCGCACGCTGTTCCAGGATCGCCTGCACACCGCGTTGCAATCGGCGGAACGGCAGAAGTCGTGGGTGGTGCTGATGTTCCTCGACCTCGACCGCTTCAAGCCGATCAACGACTCCCTCGGCCACGCCGCCGGCGACCGCATGCTCAAGGAAATGGCCACGCGCCTGCTCGGTTGCGTCGACGATGACGACACCGTGGCGCGCATGGGCGGCGACGAGTTCACTTTGCTCCTGCAACCGCGCGCCAGTCGCGAAATGGCCTTGAACCGGGCCATCCATGTCGCCGAACAGATCCTCGCCAGCCTGGTGAAACCCTTTGTACTGGAAGGCCGCGAGTTTTTTGTCACCGCCAGTATCGGCATCGCCCTCAGCCCGCAGGACGGCAACGAGCTGAGCCAGTTGATGAAAAACGCCGACACCGCGATGTACCACGCCAAGGAACGCGGCAAGAACAACTTCCAGTTCTATCAGGCGGACATGAACGCCAGCGCCCTGGAACGCCTGGAACTGGAGAGCGACCTGCGCCACGCCCTGGAACAGAACGAATTCGTGTTGTATTACCAGCCGCAGTTCAGCGGCGACGGCAAGCGCCTGACCGGCGCCGAAGCGCTGCTGCGCTGGCGTCACCCACGGCGCGGGCTGGTGCCGCCGGCGGATTTCATTCCGGTGCTCGAAGAGTTGGGGCTGGTGGTGGATGTCGGCGACTGGGTGATCAGCGAAGCCTGTCGCCAACTCAAGACCTGGCACCAGGCCAAAGTGCGGGTGCCGAAGGTCTCGGTGAACATCTCCGCGCGGCAGTTCTCCGACGGCCAGCTCGGCGAGCGGATCGCCACCATCCTCAAGGACACCGGCCTGCCGCCGGCCTGCCTGGAGCTGGAGTTGACCGAAAGTATTCTGATGCGCGAGGTCAGCGAGGCGATGCAGATCCTCGCCGGCCTGAAAAACCTGGGCCTGAGCATCGCGGTCGATGACTTCGGCACCGGTTATTCATCGCTCAACTACCTGAAGCAGTTCCCCATCGACGTGCTGAAAATCGACCGTACCTTCGTCGACGGCCTGCCGTCCGGCGAACAGGACGCGCAGATCGCCCGGGCAATCATCGCCATGGCCCACAGCCTGAACCTGGCGGTGATCGCCGAGGGCGTCGAAACCCACGAGCAGCTCGATTTCCTCCGGGAACATGGCTGCGACGAGGTCCAGGGCTACCTGTTCGGCCGGCCGATGCCAGCCAGCCGGTTCGAGGCGCAGTTCAGCAATGATGCGCTTTTCATGTTTGACTGAGGCCTATGCCCCTGTGGTGAGGGGGCTTGCCCCCGTTCGGCTGCGAAGCAGTCGCAAAACTGCTTGCGCAGTCTGGCTGGAAGAATGCTGGGGGCCGCTGCGCGACCCAACGGGGGCAAGCCCCCTCACCACAGCCAGCAAAGACACCACTGATCCCCTCATGAAGCCCACTTGTCCGCGACATGACGTCCTTTCATATGCCATCTAAAAGCGCTTGGGTTAGAATGCCCCCCTTTTCTGCCCCGATCCTTGAGGACCGCCATGTTCAGCCGTGATTTGACTATTGCCAAGTACGACGCCGATCTCTTTGCCGCCATGGAGCAAGAAGCTCAGCGCCAGGAAGAGCACATTGAGCTGATCGCTTCGGAAAACTACACCAGCCCCGCGGTGATGGAAGCTCAAGGCTCGGTATTGACCAACAAGTACGCCGAAGGCTATCCCGGCAAGCGCTACTACGGTGGTTGCGAGTACGTCGACATCGTCGAGCAACTGGCGATCGACCGTGCCAAGGAGCTGTTCGGCGCCGATTACGCCAACGTCCAGCCACACGCCGGCTCCCAAGCCAACAGCGCCGTTTACCTGGCTCTGCTGCAAGCCGGTGACACCATCCTGGGTATGAGCCTGGCCCACGGCGGTCACTTGACCCACGGCGCCACCGTTTCTTCCTCCGGCAAGCTGTACAACGCCGTCCAGTACGGCATCGACGCCAACGGCCTGATCGACTACGACGAAGTCGAGCGCCTGGCGGTCGAGCACAAGCCGAAAATGATCGTCGCCGGTTTCTCGGCGTACTCGCAGATCCTCGACTTCCCGCGCTTCCGCGAAATCGCGGACAAGGTCGGTGCCTACCTGTTCGTCGACATGGCCCACGTGGCCGGTCTGGTCGCCGCTGGCGTCTACCCGAACCCGGTGCCATTCGCTGACGTGGTGACCACCACCACCCACAAGACCCTGCGCGGTCCACGGGGCGGCCTGATCCTGGCGCGCGCCAACGCCGACATCGAGAAGAAGCTCAACTCCGCGGTATTCCCGGGCGCCCAGGGTGGCCCGCTGGAGCACGTGATCGCCGCCAAGGCGATCTGCTTCAAGGAAGCCCTGCAACCTGAGTTCAAGACCTATCAGGAACAAGTGGTGAAAAACGCCCAGGCCATGGCCAGCGTCTTCATCGAGCGCGGTTTCGACGTAGTGTCCGGCGGGACCAAGAACCACCTGTTCCTGCTGTCGCTGATCAAGCAGGAAATCTCCGGTAAAGACGCCGACGCCGCACTGGGCAAAGCGTTCATCACCGTGAACAAGAACTCCGTGCCTAACGATCCACGTTCGCCGTTCGTCACCTCCGGCCTGCGCTTCGGCACTCCAGCCGTCACCACTCGCGGCTTCAAGGAAGCTGAGTGCAAGGAACTGGCTGGCTGGATCTGCGACATCCTGGCGGACCTGAACAACGAAGCGGTGATCGACGCCGTTCGTGAGAAAGTCAAAGCCATCTGCAAGAAACTGCCGGTGTACGGCGCTTAATCAGCCCCGCTTCGCCGCCATAGAAAAAACCGGTCAGCAATGACCGGTTTTTTTTTCGAGGTTTATTCAGCCGCCACCTTCGCAAACCCCTCGCGAATCTTCTCTTCCGGCAAATCGTCGGCGATAAACACGATCACGCTCTCCCGCGCCTCGCCCTCGGCCCACTCGGTGTCCCAGTCGAAGCCGTACAGCTTCAGCACGCCCTGGAACACCATGCGCCGTGGCTCGCCGACGATGTTCAGCACGCCCTTATAGCGCAGCAGTTGCTTGCCGTGGTCTTCCAGCAGCTCGTTCATAAACTCGCTGAGCTTGTCGATATCCAGCGGCTTGTCGGTGCGCAGCACCAGGCTGGAAATGCGATCAATCGACGGCGCCTTGCTCACCGGACGCAAGCTGACGCCACCGCCAAGGTCGGCATTGAGGTTGAACCCGCGCACGTCGAGCAATTCCGCCAGATCAATCTGGCCATGCTCCACCACACGAATCGGTGCGCGCCGATTGATCCGGGTCAGGCGTTCGCTCAGGGCCTCAAAGGCGCTGGCGTCCACCAGGTCGGTCTTGCTCACCAGCAAACGGTCGGCGAAACCAATCTGCGCCTGGGCGATGGTCTGGGTCAGGTGCTGTTCGGCGTGGGCGGCGTCCACCAAGGTGATGATGCCGTCGAGAATGTAGCGCTCGCGCAGTTCTTCATCGATGAAGAAGGTTTGCGCCACGGGTGTCGGGTCGGCCAGGCCGGTGCATTCGATCACCAACCGGTCGAAAGCGATTTCACCGCTGTCGAGGCGCTCCAGCAGCAAGTACAAGGCCTTGGTCAGGTCGGTGTGAATGGTGCAGCAGACGCAGCCGTTGGACAGCGTCATCACTTGCACCGGCTCGGCGCCCAACAGTTGGGTGTCGATGCCGGCGTCACTGAATTCATTTTCGATCACGGCGATTTTCAAGCCGTGCTCGGCTTTGAGGATGTGGCGCAGCAAAGTGGTCTTGCCCGCGCCGAGGAAGCCGCTGAGCACCGTTACCGGAATGGGAGAGGACAACACTTGATCTCCTGAAAAGAAACACAAAACAAATGTGGGAGCCAGCCTGCTGGCGATGAGGGTGTGTCAGTCGACATTTCTGTTGAATGACACACTGCTATCGCCAGCAGGCTAGCTCCCACAGGGGGATTGCTTCAACCGCAGGCTGTCAGATCAACAGCACTTCGGCCCACCCTTGCCGCCGTAACGGGCTTCTTGACGTTCGCGGAAGAACATCTCGTAGCTCATCATCGGCTTGTCCGGGTGCTTGGTCTGCATATGCTCGACGTAGGTGTCGTAGTCGGGCATGCCGACCATCAGGCGCGCGGCCTGACCGAGGTATTTACCGAGGCGACTCAGGTCATTGAACATGCTGCATTCCTCGATTACGCATCCGGCTGGGCCTGGAACGGTGCTTCTTTATCCGTGCGTTCTTTGCTGCCCCAGGCGGCGATGCCGACTTTGAGCGCGTAGAACAGGATGCTGAAGACCACGAACAGGAACAGCGCGGTGAGCGTTGCGTTGGTGTAGGCGTTGAAGATCACATGGTTCATTTGCTCGACACTCTTGGCTGGCGCGAGGATCTGGTTGTTCGCCAGGGCATCGCTGTACTTCTTCGCCAGGGACAGGAAGCCGATCGCCGGGTTGGCGTCGAACAGCTTGATGAAGCCCGCAGTGGTGGTGCAGATCAACAGCCAGGTCGCTGGGAGCAAGGTCACCCAGATGTAACGCTGGCGTTTCATTTTGATCAGCACAACCGTGGCGAGCATCAGCGCGATACCGGCCAGCATCTGGTTGGAGATACCGAACAGCGGCCACAAGGTGTTGATCCCGCCCAATGGATCGACCACGCCCTGATACAGCAACCAGCCCCACATCGCCACACAACCGGCAGTGGCGATCAGGTTGGCGGTCCAGGACTCGGTGTGTTTGAGCGACGGCACGAACGAGCCAAGCAAATCCTGCAGCATGAAACGCCCGGCACGGGTACCGGCGTCTACGGCGGTGAGGATGAACAGCGCTTCAAACAGGATCGCGAAGTGGTACCAGAACGCCATGGTGTTTTCACCTGGCAGCACGCTGTGCAGGATCTGCGCGATACCGACCGCCAAGGTCGGCGCACCGCCGGCACGGGCCAGGATGGTGGTTTCACCAATGTCATGGGCCACGGCTTGCAGTGCTTCCGGGGTAATTGCAAAACCCCAGCTGCTGACGGCCTGGGCCACTGCCACCACGTCACCGCCGACGACCGCAGCCGGGCTGTTCATGGCGAAATACACCCCTGGCTCGATCACCGAAGCAGCAACCATGGCCATGATCGCCACGAAGGATTCCATCAGCATCGCGCCGTAACCGATGTAACGGGCGTTGACTTCGTTATCCAGCAGTTTCGGGGTGGTGCCGGAGGAGATCAGCGCGTGGAACCCGGAGACCGCGCCACAGGCGATGGTGATGAACAGGAACGGGAACAGACCGCCCTTCCACACCGGGCCGGTGCCGTCGACGAACTGGGTCAGCGCCGGCATTTTCAGCTCGGGCATGGTCACCAGGATGCCGATCGCCAGGGCGATGATGGTGCCGATCTTGAGGAAGGTCGACAGGTAGTCGCGCGGCGCGAGGATCAGCCACACCGGCAGTACCGCGGCGACGAAACCGTAGCCGACCAGCATCCAGGTGATCTGGATCCCGGTGAAGCTGAAGGCCTTGGCCCACACTGGATCAGCGGCAATCTGCCCACCGAGCCAGATCGAACCGAGCAGCAGCAACACACCAATTACCGAGATTTCGCCAATGCGGCCCGGGCGGATGTAGCGCATGTAAATGCCCATGAACATCGCAATCGGGATGGTCGCCATCACCGTGAAGATGCCCCAAGGACTTTCGGCCAGGGCTTTCACCACAATCAGCGCCAACACCGCGAGGATGATGATCATGATCAGGAAGCAGCCAAACAGCGCGATAGTGCCGGGGATGCGGCCCATTTCTTCGCGGACCATGTCGCCCAGAGAGCGGCCATTACGGCGGGTCGACAGGAACAGGACCATGAAGTCCTGCACTGCACCGGCCAGAACGACACCGGCGATCAGCCACAGCGTACCGGGCAAGTAGCCCATCTGCGCGGCCAAGACCGGACCGACCAGAGGCCCCGCGCCAGCGATGGCGGCGAAGTGGTGACCGAAGAGAATGTGTTTGTTGGTCGGAACGTAGTCCAGACCGTCGTTGTTGAGCACGGCGGGGGTGGCCCGTCGCGGATCGAGTTGCATCACATGGTTAGCGATGAACAGACTGTAGTAACGGTATGCCACGAGATAAATGGCCACTGCCGCGACCACAATCCACAAGGCATTGATTGCCTCGCCGCGGCGTAATGCCACTACGCCCAGGGCGCACGCTCCTACGATTGCCAGCACTAGCCAGGGTAAGTGGCGTAGCAGGCTATTATTATTTTTCATTTTTTATTATTCCAGCCAGGGTGGACAAGAAAGACAGCCACCCCGAGTTTAGCGCTGTTCGCGGCAAAGGCCATACCCGACATTGGTATAGCCCCGTTTTTGCAGGTGGCGACAGTCGCCAGGCCCCGTCTATAGTCAGCCAACATCCAGAGGATTGCGCCATGAGCGACCACCCTGCCGAGCGCCGCCGTTTCAAACGTATTGCCTTCGATGCCCGAACCGAATTGAGCCAGGGCGAATACATCTGGCCGGTCAAACTGGTCGATTTGTCACTCAAGGGCTTGCTGATCGAGCGCCCCGAGCCTTGGCTGGGGGACCCTGATCAGGATTTCTTCGTCGACATCCACTTGAGCGATGAGATCGACATCACCATGGACGTGCACCTGACCCACGAAGACCACGGGCAGTTGGGCTTCGTCTGCCGCCATATCAGCCTGGAATCGATCCAGCGCCTGCGCCGGCTGATCGAGCTCAACCTCGGGGATGAGGCTGAGCTTGAGCGGGAGTTGGGGGCGTTGATCGAGATTTAATGGAGTGGGAGCGAGGCTGCTCGCACACATTCGGATTCTGCGAATGTACTCAGTACCTGTGGGAGCTGGCTTGCCAGCGATGGCGGCCTTAAAGCCGACCTGTCGCTGGCAAGCCAGCCCCACAGGTGATGCAGTGAGTTATTCGAACAGAGCGTCGAGCGCCTGTTCCAGCCGCGTCACGGCAATAATCTGCAATCCTGGCGGCGCTTCCTTCGGGGCGTTGCCCTTCGGCACGATGGCCCGTTTAAAGCCGTGCTTGGCCGCTTCCTTGAGTCGCTCCTGGCCGCTGGGCACCGGCCGCACTTCCCCGGACAAGCCCACCTCACCGAACACCAGCAAGTCATGGGGTAACGGCCGATTGCGCAGGCTGGACATGACGGCGGCCATCAACGCCAGGTCAGACGCCGTCTCGAGCACTTTCACTCCGCCGACCACGTTGAGGAACACGTCCTGATCGTGGGTCGGAATACCGCCGTGGCGGTGCAGCACCGCCAGCAGCATGGCCAGGCGATTCTGATCCAGGCCGAGGGTCACCCGACGGGGGTTGGCCAAGTGACTGTCGTCCACCAGAGCCTGGACCTCCACCAGCATCGGCCGGGTGCCCTCCCACGTCGCCATCACCACACTGCCCGGCACTTCTTCCTGGGCGCGCGTGAGAAAAATCGCCGACGGGTTGGAGACTTCTTTCAGACCCTTGTCAGTCATGCCGAACACGCCCAGTTCGTTGACCGCGCCAAAGCGGTTCTTTACCGCCCGCAGCAGCCGCAACCGTCCGTCAGACTCGCCTTCGAAATACAGCACGGTGTCGACCATGTGCTCCAGAACACGCGGGCCGGCCAGGGCGCCTTCCTTGGTCACGTGGCCCACCAGGAAAATCGCCGTGCCGCTTTGCTTGGCATAACGCACTAGCAGGGCCGCACTCTCGCGCACCTGGGACACGCCACCCGGCGCCGATTGCAACTGCTCGGTGAAAATCGTCTGGATCGAGTCGATCACCATCACCTTGGGTTTTTCCACCCGGGCGGTGGCGATGATGGTTTCGATGCAGGTTTCGGTCATGACCCGCAGTTTGTCCTGGGGCAAGCCCAGGCGACGGGCGCGCATGGCCACTTGCTGCTGCGATTCTTCACCCGTGACGTACAGGGCCGGCATACGCGTGGCGAGGTTGCACAAGGTTTGCAGGAGAATGGTCGATTTGCCGATGCCCGGATCGCCGCCAATCAGCACCACCGAGCCGTCCACCAAACCGCCGCCGAGCACCCGGTCCAACTCGCTGGACGCAGTGGAAAAGCGTGGGATTTCCTCGACGCTGACCTCGGCCAGGGTCTTGATCTGCGCCTGCTGCCCGGTCCAACCGGTGCGGCCGCTGGGCGCCGCGGCGCCGCCACTCTCGACCATGGTCTCGGTCAAGGTGTTCCACGCCCCGCACTCACCGCACTGGCCGGCCCACTTGGGGAAGGTTGAGCCACACTCGGTGCAGCCGTACATGCGTTTGGCCTTGGCCATCTGAACTCCCCGGCAAAAACCGCGATGATAGCGCAAGCCGGGGCGGAACATTCGTGGTGGCCGCTTAATAATACTCAAGCAGTCGTAACATCAAACCCTCAGTAGCGGGCATCGAATAACTGCCAGAAAAGTAATAGCGCAGCGCCCTATTTGCTTCCGCCAAAACTTATACAACGGATGAACTATTAGATATCGCGAGTATAACTTCATGACAATGACGTGCTACAACCAGCATTATTCAACAATTTCACAACCACACTTTATAGACGATTGAGCAAAACGACATAAGCGCTGTGCATTTTTAAAACCTATGTAGCTGAACGGCTAATACCGTTATCCCTTCACGCACTTATTACAATATGTTTCTCCGTACAAGTTTTAGAGAGACATACCCAACGTCACAGCAGAACGTTACATGATCTCATCTCGACTTTTCCGACGCGGTTGCCCGTGATGGCCTTTCGTAAACTTTTTCCCGCTGCGCGGGTCGATTACCTCGGAAGCTGTAAACAGGTGTGTCAGGCGCGATGCGTTTTGCTGATTTACACTGGGATCACCAACCTCATCAGTGATAAGGAATAACCAATGGGCGTGATAAGTGAGTTCAAGGCCTTCGCGGTCAAAGGCAACGTGGTCGACATGGCCGTGGGGATCATCATCGGTGCGGCGTTCGGCAAGATCGTTTCGTCGTTTGTCGGCGACGTCGTCATGCCTCCTATCGGCCTGCTGATCGGCGGGGTGGACTTCAGTGACTTGGCGGTGACGCTCAAGGCTGCCGACGGCACCATCCCTGCGGTGGTGCTGTCGTACGGCAAATTCATCCAGAGCGTCATCGACTTCGTGATCGTCGCCTTCGCCATTTTCATGGGCGTCAAAGCGATTAACCGCCTGAAACGCGAAGAGGCCGTGGCCCCCAGCCTGCCACCGGTACCGACCAAGGAAGAAGAGTTGCTCGGGGAAATCCGTGACTTGCTCAAGGCCCAGAACAGTCGGCCTGACGTCTAACCCGTCGAACAACGGCGCCTGTGGGCGCCGTTTTTGTTTACCAGTAATTCTCCACCGCCACTTGCCCGGGCCGGCGCGTCAGGCTCAATTGCAGGTCACGGGTCTTGAGCAGCTTGCGGGTGTCATCGATCATCTGCGGGTTACCGCATAGCATCACGCGCGAATGCTCCGGGGTCAGAGCCACACCGGCGGCGCGCTCCAGCTCGCCGTTCTCGATCATTTGCGTAATCCGCCCGTTCAATGCGCCGGGGAATTGCTCGCGGGTCACGGTATTGATCAGTTGCAGCTTGTGCGCGTACTCCGCCAGGTAATCCCGCTGCCCGAGCCCCTCGATCAGCGCCTGGTATGCCAACTCGCGGCCCTCACGAACGCTGTAGACCAGGATAATCCGCTCGAATTTTTCCCAGACTTCGAAGTCTTGCAGGATCGACAGAAACGGCGCCACCCCGGTCCCGGTGGACAACATCCACAAATCCCGACCATCGACGAAGCGATCCAGCGTCAGGTAACCGATCGCCTGGCGCTCCACCAATAGGCTATCGCCCACGGCCAGACGACTCAGTTCGCTGGTGAATTCACCGTCGGGCACCACGATCGAGAAGAATTCGAGAAACTCATCGTGTGGCGAAGACACCATTGAATAGGCCCGCCACACCACGCTGCCATCCGCCTTGGTCACGCCGAGGCGAGCAAACTGCCCGGCGCGGAAGCGAAACCCTGGGTCTCGCGTGGTGCGCAGGGTAAACAGGCTGGGCGTCAGGGGCTGGACGTCTAAAAGGGTCTGGCGGGTGAACTTGTCTGCGCTGGCAGTCATGGGGCGCTCCAATGAACAGGTCGTCCCAGTGTCCCGCAAAGCGTGCCGAGAAAACACCGGCGGTTTGTAATGATATTAACAGCGGCCTATGTAGTAACACTTAATTAGTGGCCTATTGACTTCAATTAAACCGGATGCACGCGCTTATAGTTTTAATGTTGAGCCTGCCATTGAAACCTGTCGAAAAATTCATTTCACAGTGTATGAACTGTCCTACACTATTTTTCTGTTGGCGAATGGATCCAACGCATCGCTGGACTTTCCTGTGGAGACAGTTATGGAAATCTGGAAAGAATCTCAACTGAAAAAATTGTCGATAGCGCAGAACATAGATGTCGCTTACGCCCTATCGCTTAATTTTTTCAATAACTTGGGCTATGAGTATTGTGCTTTCTCAGTCACACCTGAAACACCGAGTCACTACCATAAACCGCTGCACTTGAATAATTATCCTCACGAGTGGAATGCTCAGTACGAAGCGCAACGTTTCGTCGAAATTGATCCCGTAGTGGCGCATTGCAATCAATCTTCCCTGCCCATCCTCTGGAATGAGCAGGCTTACGCTAACGCCCCGGACCTATGGCAAGCCCTGCAAAGCCAAGGTTTGCAGCATGGCTGGACGCAAGCGGTGCATGATCCTAATGGCAACCACTACAGCCTGTTCAGCCTGGCCCGCAGCCACTGCGCGATCACGCCATACGAGCTGTACGAAAACCTCGGCTACGCCATTTTCATCAGTCAGACCCTGCACGATCTGGTGGCGAAAAAGTGGCCGAGCCACGCTCCCTCCACCACTGTGCACCTGTCGCCCAGGGAGGTTGAGGTGTTGCGCTGGTCCGCTCGGGGCAAAACTGCCGCGGAAACCGCACGCATCCTCAACCTGACCGAGCGCACCGTGCATTTCCATATCAGTAGCTCGATCAAGAAGCTGGGCGTTAACAATAAGATTTCTGCGGTGATCGCCGCCTCCAAGTGCCACGCTATCTGAACCAGGTAAAAAAACGTACTATTTGCGGCCCTTTCTGAGTGATGTCGCGTAAAACACGCAGCGCAGTCCGCTCAGACAGTCCCGCAGATCACCCCACAGCTCACCTTGCGGGACACCTGTCGATTACCCAGAGTCTCGCCCGATGCCCCTGTTCGAAAGCCCCTTCGCCCAACTCGACCTGATCCGTCAGCCTGAACAGCAGAACGAACCGCTCCAGGCCTTCGATGCGGCAGACGAATATTTGCTCAATCACTTGGCCGAGCAACAGCCGGCGCCGGACTGCCGGGTGCTGATCCTCAACGACAGCTTCGGCGCCCTGGCCGCCAGCCTGGCGGGCAAAGTCCGGGTCAGCAGCAGCGGCGACTCGTTCCTGGCCAGCCTGGCCCTGGAAAAAAACCTCGCCCGCAATGGCTTGCCGTTCGACGCCGTACCCTTTGTACCCGCCAGCACGCAGCCGCTAGGCCCCTTCGACCGGGTGTTGATCCGCGTGCCGAAGACGTTGGCGCTGCTCGAAGAGCAACTGATCCGCTTGCAGGATCAACTGGCCCCCGGCGCCCAAGTGATCGCCGGCGCGATGATCAAGCACTTGCCCCGGGCGGCCGGTGACTTGCTGGAGCGCTACATCGGCCCAGTGCAGGCGTCACTGGCGGTGAAAAAAGCCCGCTTGCTGATCGCCACGGTGGAGAACAAGACCCCTGCCGTGTCGCCCTACCCCACCCGTTATCGCCTCGACACACCGGCCATTGAATTGCTCAATCACGCCAACGTGTTTTGTCGCGAAGGCCTGGACATTGGCACTCGGGCCTTTCTCCCGCATTTGCCCACAGGCCTGGGCGCGGCGCGGGTGGCCGACCTCGGTTGTGGCAATGGCGTGCTGGCAATTGCCAGCGCTTTATTGAACCCGCAAGCCGAATACACCTTGGTCGACGAGTCGTACATGGCGGTGCAATCGGCCCAGGAAAACTGGCAAGCGGCGCTGGGTGATCGAGAAGTCATCGTTCGCGCAGGCGATGGCCTCGCCGGCCAAGAGCCGCAGTCGCTAGACGTGGTGCTGTGCAACCCGCCCTTCCACCAGCAACAAGTGGTCGGCGACTTCCTCGCCTGGCGCATGTTCCAGCAGGCGCGCGAAGCCCTGGTGGTCGGTGGCGCGCTGTACATCGTCGGCAACCGTCACCTCGGCTACCACAGCAAACTCGCGCGCTTGTTCCGTGGGGTCGAACAAGTGGCGGCGACGCCGAAATTCGTGATCCTGAAAGCGCGCAAATAAAAAACCCTCCGCGAGGGAGGGTTTGTGCGCTGACCGACGGTCAGTGGGTCGACAGGCCTGCGGCATTCATGAACATACGCATCAGGCTGGCCACGATAAACAGCGCCACGACGCTGCCGGTCCAGATCATCACCAGCCAGCCGAGCCGCTTCCACAGCGGCTTTTTTTCGGCCTGTTCAATCTCGTGCAGGGAAGGTTTGGTGGACATGACTCAATCCTCTCTGAAGTGAAAGGCGTCGCGACCGACGCCTTTGCCAGCAGGTTCGCTCCGACGGCGGCTAGTGATAACCGTCTTCGTGGGTGACCTTGCCGCGGAACACGTAGTAGCTCCAGAAGGTGTAGCCCAGGATGAACGGAATGATGAACAAGGTGCCGACCAGCATGAAGCCCTGGCTCTGCGGCGGTGCGGCGGCGTCCCAGATGGAGATCGACGGCGGCACGATGTTCGGCCACAGGCTGATCCCCAGGCCGCTGTAGCCAAGGAAAATCAACACCAGGGTCAACAGGAACGGCGTGTAGTTGGCATTGCGTGCCACCGCGCGAATCAGCCCGTACATGGTCACCAGCACCAGAATCGGCACCGGCAGGAACCAGAACAGGTTCGGCAGCGTGAACCAGCGTGCGGCGATTTCGGCGTGGGCCAACGGCGTCCAGATGCTGACAATGCCGATCACCGCCAACACCACGAACGCCAACGGCCGCGCAAGGTCGTGCATCTGCTCCTGCAACTTGCCTTCGGTCTTCATGATCAGCCAGGTGCAGCCGAGCAACGCGTAAGCAATCACCAGCGCCAAACCGCAGAACATCGTGAACGGCGTCAGCCAATCCAGGGAGCCGCCGGCAAACTGGCGGTTGACCACCGGCAAGCCATCGATAAACGCCCCCAGCGCCACGCCCTGGAAGAAGGTGGCGGCGATCGAGCCGCCGATAAACGCCTTGTCCCACAGGTGACGCTTGTCGTCCTTGGCCTTGAAGCGGAATTCGAACGCCACGCCACGGAAGATCAGCCCGATCAGCATGAAAATCAGCGGCAGGTACAGGGCCGACAGCACCACGGAATACGCCAGCGGGAACGCCCCGAACAGCGCGGCGCCGCCCAGCACCAGCCAGGTTTCGTTACCGTCCCAGACCGGAGCCACGGTGTTCATCATCACGTCCCGGTCGGTCTTGCCCGGAATGAACGGGAAGAGAATCCCGATGCCCAGGTCAAAACCGTCCATGACCACGTACATCATGATGCCGAAGATGATGATCACGGCCCAGATCAGCGGAAGATCAATACCCATGAGTCAAATCTCCTTGGTCAGGCTGGGGCGGTGGTCACTGTCGACGTCATCGTCGTCCGCAGCGGACAACGGACGGGCCGGCGTACGTTTCTGGCCAGGGCCGCCGTCGTTGGTTTCCTTGCCTTCGTCGATCTTCGGCCCTTTGCGCACCAGGCGCATCATGTAGCCGAGGCCGGCACCGAACAGCGCGAAATAGACCACGACGAACATGATCAGGGTGATGCTCATCTGCATGAAGCTGTGATTGGACGACGCGTCCGCCGTGCGCATCAGCCCGTAGACCACCCACGGCTGGCGGCCGATTTCCGTGGTGAACCAGCCGGCGAGGATCGCGATCAGCCCTGACGGACCCATCCACAACGCCAGGTACAGGAACGGACGCGAGGTGTAGAGCCGGTCACGCTTGCGCAGCCACAGGCTCCACAAACCGGTGAAGATCATCAGGAAACCGAGGCCAACCATGACCCGGAACGACCAGAACACAATGGTCGAATTCGGCCGGTCTTCAGGCGGGAAGTCCTTGAGCGCCGGTACTTGCTTGTCCAGCGAGTGAGTCAGGATCAGGCTGCCGAGGTACGGAATTTCCACAGCGAATTTGGTTTTCTCGGCTTTCATGTCCGGCCAACCGAACAGGATCAACGGCGTCGGTTCGTCGCCTTTGTTTTCCCAGTGACCTTCGATCGCGGCGATCTTCGCCGGCTGGTGTTCCAGGGTGTTGAGGCCGTGGAAGTCACCGATGACTGCCTGGATCGGCGCCACGATCAGCGCCATCCACATGGCCATCGAGAGCATGGTGCGAATCGCCGGGTTGTCCTTGCCGCGCAGCAAATGCCAGGCCGCCGACGAGCCGACGAAGAACGCCGTCGCGACGAATGCCGCCGTCGCCATGTGCATCAAGCGGTAGGGGAACGACGGATTGAAGATGATCGCCAGCCAATCCACGGGGATCACTTGGCCGTTGACGATTTCATAGCCTTGCGGGGTCTGCATCCAGCTGTTGGACGCGAGAATCCAGAAGGTCGAGATCAGGGTGCCGATGGCCACCATCACCGTGGCGAAGAAGTGCAGCTTGCGCCCGACCTTGTTCCAGCCGAACAGCATCACACCGAGGAAACCGGCTTCGAGGAAGAACGCCGTCAGCACTTCATAGGTCAACAGCGGCCCGGTGACCGAGCCGGCGAAGTCCGAAAAGCGACTCCAGTTGGTGCCAAACTGATAGGCCATGACCAGGCCCGAGACCACGCCCATGCCAAAGTTGACGGCGAAGATTTTCGACCAGAAATGGTACAGGTCGCGATAAGTGTCGTTACGCGTCTTCAGCCACAGGCCTTCGAGCACCGCGAGGTAACTCGCCAGGCCAATGGTGATGGCCGGGAACAGGATGTGGAATGAAATGGTGAACGCGAACTGGATTCGGGCGAGATCAAGTGCCTCCAAACCGAACATATGTCTTCCTCTGTCAGGTAATACCGGTTGCCGGCCTAGGGCCTGCACCCACTGCCCCCACGGATATGGAGTGTGGCGAATTCCAATTCGTTCTTTTTCTAACCGCGTCACAACGTAGGGAGTCTGGCCAACGGGCCGCCGGAACAAAACCCGAGGGTTTTTGATCTGGGTCAAGCAACGCTGAAAGAGTAGTCCCAATTTCGCTCGCGCAAGCTGTGGTCTTTTGCCGCGTGACAGCTTGCCTCATGGCGCTGCTCATGTACTGAAATACATTTCCAGTGACCTGTGGTGAGGGAGCTTGCCCCCGTTGGGCCGCGAAGCAGCCCCGAATCCGGGCACCTCATTCTTTATGACAAAGCGCATTGCCCGATTTTGCGGCTGCTTCGCAGCCGAACGGGGGCAAGCCCCCTCACCACATTGTGTTTTCGGAATCGATGCCTAGCTAACAATTTTTCCGACTATGGCAACTTCTCGTTACATCTAGATGCTAATCTCGCGTTCTCCTCGCCCAAGACTTGCCTCCCGATGCCCAGCCAAGCGCCGTTGCTGTTACGTCACCATCGTCCTTTCATCGCGTTCTGGCTGGCTCGGGTGTTCACCGCCAGCGGTTTCCAGATGCTCACCGTGGCCATCGGCTGGAATCTCTACCAACTGACCGGCAATGTGCTCGACCTGGGTCTGGTCGGCCTGGTGGAGTTCGCCCCTCGCGTGCTGTTCATGCTGCACACCGGGCACGTCGCCGACCGTTACGACCGGCGCAAGGTCGCGGCGATCTGTCAGTCGCTGCAAGCCTGTATCGCCTTGGCCCTGGTCATTGGCAGTGCCACCGACCACGTAACCCGCGAGATGATCTTCATCCTCGCCTTTCTGCTCGGCGCCGCACGCTCGTTCGAAATGCCCACGACTCAGGCCCTGCTGCCGAGCATCGTCCCCAGTGCGTTGTTCCCCCGGGCGGTGGCGGCGGCGCAGTCGGCGCAACAATCGGCGACCATCGTCGCCCCGGCCCTCGGCGGTCTGCTCTATGCCTTTGGCAGCGTCTGGGTGTATGGCCCGACGGTGATTCTCTACGTGATCGCCTGCTGCCTGATGCTCAACTTGCCCGCACGGCAAACGCCGCTGAACAAAGGCAAGGCGACCCTGGATTCGTTGCTGGCGGGGATTCGCTTTATCCGCAGTCGCCCGGACATCCTCGGGGCGATTTCCCTGGACCTGTTCGCGGTGCTGCTCGGCGGCGCGACGGCGCTGCTGCCGGTATTCGCCAAGGACATTCTGCTCACCGGCCCCTGGGGCCTGGGCCTGTTGCGTTCGGCACCTGCGGTCGGCGCCTTGCTGATGTCGCTGTACCTGGCGCGCTTCGCCGTGGAGCGTAAAGTCGGTCGGGTGATGTTCACCGCCGTGGGCATTTTCGGTGTCGCGACCATTGCCTTCGGCCTGTCGACCTCGTTCTGGTTCTCCCTCGCGGTGCTGGTGGTGCTGGGCGCGGCGGACATGATCAGCATGGTGATCCGCGCATCCTTCGTGCAACTGGAAACCCCCGATGAAATGCGCGGTCGGGTCAGTGCGGTCAACGGCTTGTTTATCGGCGCCTCCAACCAATTGGGCGAATTCGAATCCGGCGTCACCGCCCACTGGCTGGGCACGGTGCCCGCGGTGGTCATGGGCGGCATCGGCACTCTGGTGGTGACCGGGGTCTGGATCAAACTGTTCCCGACCCTGGCCAATCGCGACCGCATGCACGTGCCGGTGGAAGAAGCCAAGGTCTAGAGCAGTTTGTCGAGGGTGATGGGGAAATCCCGCACCCGCTTGCCGATGGCGTGATAAATGGCGTTGGCCACCGCCGCCGCGACGCCAACGATGCCAATCTCGCCGACGCCTTTGGACCCCAGGGCGTTAACGATCGGGTCGTGTTCTTCGACGAACAGCACGTCAATCTCGCCGATATCGGCATTCACCGGGACGTGGTACTCGGCCAGGCTGTGGTTCATGGAACGCCCGAGATTGTGGTCGACTTGGGTTTCTTCATGCAGCGCCATGCCGATCCCCCAGACCACGCCACCGAGAATCTGGCTGCGGGCCATTTTTGGATTGACCACCCGCCCGGCGGCAATCGCGCTGACCACGCGAGTGACCTTGACCGTGCCCAGGTCCTCGTCCACCCACACCTCGACAAACACCGCCGAATGGGTGGCGGTGGCGTAGGCTTTGCGCTTCTCATCGGGTTTGGCGTCCACCGTCACCTGCAACGGCGCTTCTCCGCTGTCACGGGCCAGGTCGGCGACGGATACCTGCGCGTCCTCAAAATACAGCACCCCGTTTTCGACGCGGGTTTGCTCCAGAGTCGCTCCGCTGAATGCCGGCCGAGTCTGCCGCGCCACGGCCAGCAGTCTTTCGCGCAAGGCTTCACAGGCTTGCTGAACCGCCGTACCGACCGAGGACACGGTGAACGATCCGCCCTGCAACGGCGCGGTCGGCATCGAAGAATCACCGAGGATAAAACGCACGTTCTCCACGGAAATGCCTGACGCCTCGGCGGCAATTTGCGTCATCACCGTGTAGGTGCCGGTGCCGATGTCCGTGGTGGCGCTGCTGACTGTGAGCTGGCCTTGATGATCGAGGCTGGCCTTGGCGCTGGCTTTCATTTGCATCGCCTCCCAGACACCGCCCGCCATGCCCCAGCCGACCAATTGCCGGTCGTGGCGCATGCTGCGCGGTTCCGGATTGCGTTTGCTCCAGCCGAAGCGTTCGGCGCCCTGGGCATAACAGGCGCGAAGCTCTTTGCTGGAATAGGGCTTATCTTCGTTCTGGTTACGCTCGGAATAATTGAGCAAGCGCAGTTGCACCGGATCGATGGCCAGGGCGCAGGCCAGTTCGTCCATGGCACATTCCAGGCCGATCAAGCCCAGCGCGGCACCCGGCGCGCGCATGTCCAGCGGCGTGTAGACGTCCAGCGGCAGCAGCTTGTAGGTGAACTGCACGTTGTCGCAGTGGTAGAGCATGCCGCTCCACTCCACCACGTGCTCGGTGAAATCCTCGAAACGCGAGGTCTGGCCAATGGCCGTGTGCCCGACCGCGAGTAAACGGCCATTGGCCGCCGCGCCCAGTTGCAGGCGCTGCAAGGTCCGGGGCCGGTAGCCGAAGGTGAACATCTGCTGACGGGTCAAAGTCACCCGCACCGAACGTTTGAGCGCCAGCGCCGCCATCACCGCCAGTGGCAGCTGATATTGCGGCCGCAGACCCGAACCAAAGGCACCGCCGACGTAGGCCGCGAAAATTCGTACCTGTTCTTTCTCCAAGCCGAAGACTTTTTGCACATAGCTCTGACAGTTCTGCGGCCCCTGAGTCTTGTCATGGATGTGCAGACTGCCGTCGGCCTGGTACAGCACGGTGCTGGCGTGCGGTTCCATCGGGTTGTGATGCTCGATGGGCGTGCTGTAGTGCAAATCCAGGCTCATGGCCGCGCCGGCGAATTCCGCCTGAAAATTCCCACGGGGCTTGGGCAATTCGGCGGGTGCCGGATGGGCTTCGTCTTGCAGGCTGAGCAGATCGGTCTGATGTTCATGCTGCTCGTATTCGACGGTCACCAGGGACCCGGCGTGGCGCGCCAGCTCCAGGTTTTCAGCGATGACCAACGCCAGCGGCTGGCCGCTGTACAGCACCCGGTCGTTGTACAACGGCCGGAATGGCGAGCCTTCCGCCGAATCGGCGTCGTCGTAGTCCTTGTCGTAGCTGGCCAGTTTGGGCCGATTGCTGTGGTCCAGCACCATCACCACGCCCGGCAACGCCAGCGCTTTACTGGCATCAATGCTGAGCACTCGCCCGCAGGCAATCTGACTGGACACTACGCTGCCAAACAGCAAGCCGTCTTCCGGGTATTCGCCGGCATAACGCGCCTGGCCGGTGACTTTCAGTCGGCCATCGACCCGGTCCAGCGGCTGGCCCATGGGTTTGCTAAAAGAACTCATCAGGCATTCCCTCCCAGCGCGGCGTCGCTCAAGGCGCGGATAATCGCCCGGCGCGCCAGTTTGACCTTGAAGGCGTTATGCGCCAGGGGTTCGGCGTTTTGTAGCAAGGCATCGGCGGCGGCGGTGAACGTCTCGCGGCTGACCGGTTTGCCCGCGAGCCAGGCTTCCACCGTCTTGTCACGCCAGGGCTTGTGCGCGACGCCACCGAGCACCAACCGCGCCTCACGGATCACCGGCCCGGTCATCTCCAGCGCAGCGGCCACCGACACCAAGGCAAAGGCGTAAGACGCGCGATCCCGGACTTTCAGGTAGTGGCTGTGCTCGGCGAAGCCGAGGGGCGGCAATTCAATGGCGGTGATTAGTTCATCATCGGCCAATTGATTGTCCCGCTCCGGGGCATCGCCGGGCAGGCGATGGAAATCGGCGAACTCAATGCTGCGTTCGCCCCCGCGACCTTGTACGTGCACCACTGCGTCCAACGCGGCGAGGGCCACGCACATGTCAGATGGATGGGTGGCCACGCAGTGCTCGCTGGCACCGAAAATCGCATGAATCCGGTTCAAGCCTTCTTTCGCCGGACAGCCACTGCCCGGTACGCGCTTATTGCACGGCACTTGGGCGTCATAAAAGTAGTAGCAGCGGGTGCGTTGCAGCAGGTTGCCGCCGCTGGTCGCCATGTTGCGCAACTGCGGCGACGCACCGGCCAGGATCGCTTGGGACAGCAACGGGTAACGTTGCTCGATCAGCGGATGCCAGGCCAGGTCGGCATTGCTCACCAGCGCACCGATCATCACCCCGCCCCGGGCGGTTTCCCTGACTTCACCCAGCGGCAATCCAGTGATGTCGATCAAGTGCTGCGGGCGGGTGAGGTTTTCTTTCATCAAGTCCAGGAGGTTGGTGCCGCCGGCGATGAACCGCGAGGCCGGACCCGCCAATTGGACGGCGCCTTGCACCGAATCGGGCTTGCTGTACTGGAAGGGATTCATTGACCACCTCCCTGTGGACGGCTGGCGGGCAGCGCTTCTTCGATGGCGTCGCGAATGTTGTTGTAGGCGCCGCAACGGCAGAGATTGCCGCTCATCAATTCCTGAATCTGTTCCGCCGTTTGCGCCCGACCTTCATTGGCCAGGCCCACCGCTGAACAGATCTGCCCTGGCGTGCAATAACCGCACTGGAAAGCATCGTGTTTGATGAACGCCTGCTGCATCGGGTGCAACTCATCGCCGTCGGCCAGGCCTTCAATGGTGGTCAACTCCGCGCCATCGCACATCACCGCCAGGGTCAGGCAAGCATTGATCCGCTTGCCGTTGAGCAACACGGTGCAGGCACCGCACTGACCGTGATCGCAACCCTTCTTGGTGCCCACCAGGTCCAGTTGCTCACGCAACAGATCCAGCAGCGTGATCCAGGGCAATACCTCGAGCGTTTGCACTTGGCCATTCAACGTCAGGCGTAACGGATGACGGACAAACGACGGCTGCCCCGCCTCGGGAATCGACGCATTCATAAACACCTCACGGTTAGTCATACATTCGCGGCGTTTTGCCAAACCGCCGTCATAAGGGGTACGACTTCGGGGGGTGGTGAGCGTTCAAGGGAATTGATGGGCGCGAACGGGTTAAACCCCCAACTCCCCCGCCACCACCGTTCGCGTCGGCTTGCCGCAAAGTTGCTCCACCAGGGCCAGGGCGAACGCCAGGGCGGCGGCGGAGTTTTGGGCGGTGATGCAGTTGCCATCGACCACCACCGGTTGATCGATGAAGTTGCAGCCGGACAGATGATGACTGGCGGACGGCAGGCAGGTCATGCGCCGTTGCCGCAGCACGCCAAAGCTTTGCAGGGCCAGCGCCGGGGCTTCGGCGATGGCGGCGAACCAGCGGCCGGCGGCGGCCTGGTCCTTGACCAGTTGTTGCAGGGGTTGGTGGGCGGCGAGGTGCTGGGCGCCGACGGCGCCACCGGGCAGGACGATCAGATCGAACGGTTGCGCCAGCAGGTCGACCAGCATCGCATCGGCGGTCAGGCGGGTCCCGCGAGCGCAGGTCAACATGCGCCGGCCTTCGATGCTGGCCACCACCACTTCAACCTTGGCGCGACGCAGCACGTCGATCAGGGTCACGGCTTGCAGGTCGTCGATGCCCTCGGCAAGGGTAATCAGAGCTCTAAAGGTCATGGGCGCGTTCCACAGGATGATCTTTAAAGCGTAGTCAGCTTTCCTGACCCTTGTTCGAGACCGCCGTTACCGAATGTGAAGCTACTTGATGTAAAGCTGAGTCGACAGCGTGTTGCCCGGTGCATTGATCGAAGTATTGCTGAAGGTGAAAATCCCGTCCTGCTTGCCCGCCAGGTCGAAGATGTACAGATAGCCCACGACTTTGGTGCGCTGCGAACAGTCGGTCAGGTTGCCGTTATCGAACGCGCAGACTTTGGTCCGGGTGCCGTCCACTTCGAAACCGTCCAGCGCCACGTGGGGCTGGCGGCCGTAGCCGACTTCCAACACGTAGACCCTGATGTTCGGGCCCTTGTGATCGCAACGAGTTTGCGCCTGTCCTTCGTCAATGTCCTCAAACCCGCAGGCCGGCGATTCGACCTTGAGCACTTTGAGCTGGGTCAACGGCGCCGCCGAGGCCGCCAAAGCCGGTTGTGCGCCCATCAGCACGGAGCCCAGCAGCCCCAGTGTAAACATCATCATGCGAACCATAGTGCCCCCCAAAATCAGCGCGCAGTATGGCGCAGATCCCTTTATCGCAAAACATCGCCGACGATCGCCACCATCAGCAGCCACAACCCCGTGTGACTGGTATGATGCGCGGCTTTTTCCGACCCTCCGAAAATTCCCAGGCGCGTTCAGCGGTCTGTGCTTTGCTGTTGAGGTCGATACATTCACGGCGCCGGGCGCGCCACGGGGAGCAGACATGCTGGAAAGGCTGTTTCAACTCAAGGCACACAACACCAACGTACGCACCGAGATCCTGGCGGGCGTCACGACCTTCCTGGCCATGGCCTACATTCTGTTCGTCAACCCGAGCATCCTCGGCGAAACCGGCATGGACAAAGGCGCGGTGTTTGTCGCGACCTGCCTGGCAGCGGCCATCGGCTCCACCGTCATGGGCTTGATCGCCAACTACCCGATCGCCCTCGCGCCGGGCATGGGCCTGAATGCCTTCTTCACTTACACCGTGGTCCTGCACATGGGCCATACTTGGCAAGTAGCGCTGGGTGCGGTGTTTATCTCGGCGGTGCTGTTCTTCCTGTTGTCGATCTTCCGCATCCGCGAGTGGATCATCAACAGCATCCCGCTGCCCCTGCGTTCGGCGATTGCCGCCGGTATCGGCCTGTTCCTGGCGCTGATCGCCCTGCACAACGCCGGCATAGTAGTCAGCAACCCGGCTACCATGGTCGGCCTCGGTGACTTGAAGCAACCCGCGCCAATCCTCGCCACCCTCGGTTTTGCCCTGATCGTTGCCCTGGAAGCCCTGAAAGTACGCGGCGCGGTGTTGATCGGCATCCTGGCGGTGACCATCGCCTCCATCGCCATGGGCTTCACGCCTTTCGCTGGCGTGATGTCGATGCCACCGTCCCTGGCACCGACCTTCCTGCAACTGGACATCAAGGGCGCACTGGACATCGGCCTGGTCAGCGTGATCTTCGCCTTCCTGTTCGTCGACCTGTTCGATAACTCCGGCACCCTGATCGGCGTCGCCAAGCGCGCCGGCCTGATGGGCAAGGACGGCCACATGCCGAAAATGGGCCGCGCCCTGATCGCCGACAGCACCGCCGCCATGGCCGGTTCGCTGCTGGGCACCTCGACCACCACCAGCTACATCGAGTCGGCGGCGGGCGTGAGCGCTGGCGGCCGCACCGGTTTGACCGCCATCGTGGTCGCGATCCTGTTCCTCCTGGCGTTGTTCTTCGCGCCGTTGGCCGGCAGCGTTCCGGCATTCGCCACCGCACCCGCGCTGCTGTTCGTCGCCGTGTTAATGACCTCCGGCCTGGCGGAAATAGACTGGGACGACATCACCGTGGCCGCCCCGGTGGTCGTGACCGCGCTGGCCATGCCGTTCACCTATTCCATCGCCAACGGCATCGCATTCGGCTTCATCGCCTGGACTGCGATCAAGCTACTGTCCGGCCGCGCCCGTGAGCTGAACCCGGCGCTGGTGATTCTGTCGATTCTGTTCGTGATCAAGTTGGGTTGGTTCAACGCATGACTTTTGATTCCCAGGCTTACGCCACGCAACTCGAAGACAAGGTCACGCGCCTGCGTGACCTGTTGGCCCCATTCGACGCACCGGAGCCGAGCGTCTTCGACTCGCCGTTGCAGAACTTCCGCCTGCGCGCCGAATTCCGCCTGTGGCGTGAGGCCGGTGAACGGCATTACGCGATGTTCTCCCAGGACGACAAGCGCACGCCGATCCTCATCGAGGAGTTCCCGATTGCCAGCCTGCGCATCAACCAATTGATGCCGCAACTCAAGGCGGCCTGGCAAGCCAGCGCGGCCCTGAGCCACAAGCTGTTCCAGGTCGAATTCCTGACCACTTTGGCCGGCGACGCGATGATCACCCTGTGCTATCACCGCCCACTGGACGAGCATTGGCACAACGCCGCCGCGAAACTGGCCAGCGACCTCAACGTCAGCATCATTGGCCGCTCCAAGGGCAAGCGTGAAGTGATCGGCCGCGATTACGTGGTCGAGCAACTGGACGTCGGCGGGCGCACCTTCAGCTATCGCCAACCGGAAGGCGCCTTCACCCAGCCCAACGGTACGGTCAACCAGAAGATGCTGAACTGGGCCTACGACGCCTTGGGTGAGCGCAGCGATGACTTGCTGGAGCTGTATTGCGGCAACGGCAACTTCACCTTGCCGCTGGCCACCCGCGCCGGCAAAGTGCTGGCCACCGAGATCAGCAAGACCTCGGTCAACGCGGCGCTGAGCAACCTCAGCGAAAACGCCGTGGATAACGTCACCCTGGTGCGCCTGTCCGCAGAGGAACTGACCGAAGCGCTGAACGAAGTCCGGCCGTTCCGCCGTTTGCAGGGCATCGATCTGAAAAGCTACGCATTCGGCAGCGTGTTCGTCGACCCGCCCCGCGCCGGCATGGACCCGGACACCTGCGAACTGACCCGGCGTTTCGAGAACATCCTCTACATTTCCTGCAACCCGGAAACCCTGGCCGCCAACATCGCCCAACTGCACGACACCCACCGCATCACCCGCTGCGCGATGTTCGACCAATTCCCCTGGACTCACCACATGGAATCCGGGGTCCTGCTGACCCGCCGTTGAGCGCCAGCCAGAAAGTGAAAAAGCCGTCGCAATGACGGCTTTTTTAATGACGCTGCTTGCTCACGCTTCGCGTTTTCGATGCTCGCTGATCGTCAGCCCGGTGTGGCCCCAGTTATCCATGTCCACTTCTTCTATGACGATGTGGGTCAACTCGGGCGGTTTGCCGAGGACGCGTTGCAGGGTCTCGGTGATTTCGGCGATGACTTGGGCTTTCTGTTCCCGGGTGACGCCGTCGCGGGTAATCCGCACGCTTACGAAAGGCATGATGCTGCTCCAGTGGGAAATTCTGATGAATCGCCCGTTTACTGTGGCGATAGGCCGAATGGGATGCAAGTCGAGGAACGCGCTGTATTTATGCGCGGGCATTTGATAAATACAGGTCCAGGCCCCTTATCTGATCCTTGGCGTAATCAATCATGCAGCGACAATTCGACGATCTTCAACTGGGCAGCATCGAACTGTTTTGCCTCGCCGCTGAAGCGGGGAGTTTTACCGCGGCGGCGCTGACCGCGGGTGTTACCCCGGCGGCGGTCAGTCGTTCGGTGTCGCGCATGGAAGAACGCCTCGGCGTGCGCCTGTTCGCCCGCACTACCCGCAGCGTCAAACTCACCGACAGCGGTCGGCGCTATTTCGAAGAGTGCCGCCGCGCCTTGGCGCAACTGGTGGAAGCCCAGCGGGAAATCATGGGCCAGCAACAGTTGCCTTCGGGGACATTGCGCATCAGCGTGCCGACCACCTACGGGCACCATCGCATCCTGCCGTTGCTGCCGGCCTTTCGCGCGCGCTATCCGGAAGTGAACGTCGAGACCCACATCAGCAACCGCAACATCGATTTTGTCGGCGAAGGCTACGACATGGCCATCCGCGTCCGGGCCATTCCGGATTCCGGCCTGATCGCCCGGCACCTCGAGGACGCGCGGCTGGTGATGATCGCCAGCCCTGAGTATTTGCAACGCGCCGGCACGCCGCAATCGGTGGATGACCTGGTCCACCACGAATGCATCCAATACGAATTGCCCAGCAGCGGTCGACGCATCGCCTGGCTGTTCACCGACCACGGCAAACCCCGAGAGCTACAGGGTTCCGGCGGTTTCACTTGCTCCGATGATGTGCTCGGTGGTGTGACCCTGGCCAAGCACGGCGCCGGGGTATTCCAGACCTACCGTTTTATCGTCGAAAAAGAACTGGCCGACGGCTCGCTGGTGGAAATCCTCAAGCCTTATGGCGGTCGGTCGCGCCCCTTCACCCTGCTCTATCCGCAGAGCCGACACGTACCGCTACGCTTGCGTGCGTTCATTGATTTTCTGATGGAGCATCAGCGGGAATGGAGCCGTACCTGACGTTATGTGTTCGATCATCGAACAGTTCTCGCCAGGACAATTGATTAAAGTAACCAGTTAGTACAACTTGTCTCCACGGGCCGAATCGCTTCGGCCACGACGAACAATAAAAAGTGGAGACACCTCGATGGCCCCTATCGTGCTGGTGCTTAACGGCCCCAACTTGAACCTGCTCGGCACCCGCGAGCCTGCCACTTATGGCCATGAAACCCTGGCTGACATCAGCGACCTCTGCGGTCAGGCCGCGAAAGAGTTTGGATTGGCGGTGGAATTTCGCCAGACCAATCACGAAGGCGAATTGCTCGACTGGATTCACGCGGCGCGCGGTCGCTGCGCCGGAATCATCATCAACCCGGCCGCGTGGACCCACACGTCGGTGGCGATTCGCGATGCGTTGATCGCCAGTGAATTGCCGGTGATCGAAGTGCACTTGTCCAACGTCCACGCCCGCGAGCCCTTTCGTCATCACTCGTTTGTCTCGGCCGTCGCCACGGCGGTGATGGCCGGTTTCGGCAGTCACGGTTATCGCCTCGCGCTGGCCCACTTTGGCCAATGCCTCAAGGGGTGACGACCATGAGTTCGAACACTGCGGTACTCGCCGGCCTGATCGGCGCCGGCATCCAGGCCTCGCGCACCCCGGCCATGCATGAACACGAAGGCGATGCGCAACACTTGCGTTACGTCTATCGGTTGATCGACCTCGACGCACTCAAGCTCGACGTCACGGCCCTGCCCGACCTGTTGATGGCGGCGGAGCGGCTGAACTTCACCGGGCTGAACATTACCTTCCCGTGCAAGCAAGCGGTCATCCCGTTGCTCGATGAGTTGTCCGAAGAAGCCCGCAGTATCGGCGCGGTCAACACCGTGGTGTTCAGGGACGGCCGGCGTATCGGCCACAACACCGATTGCCTGGGTTTTGCCGAGGGTTTTCGACGGGGCTTAAAGGACGTTTCCTTGAATCGAGTAGTTCAGATGGGCGCGGGTGGCGCTGGCGCGGCAGTGGCCTACGCCTTGCTCAGCGAAGGCGTACAGCACCTGAGCATTTTTGACGTAGACGTGAGTCGCGCCGACGCGCTGGCCAACAATCTCAATCAGCATTTTGGCGTCGGTCGGGCCGAAGCCGGACATGATTTACCGAGCGCCCTCGGCCGGGCCGCTGGCCTGGTCAACAGCACGCCCATGGGCATGGCCAAGCTGCCAGGCATGCCCGTGCCCCTTGAGCTATTGCGGTCGGAATTGTGGGTGGCGGAGATCGTTTACTTTCCGCTGGAAACCGAATTGCTGCGCAACGCCCGCGCCTTGGGTTGCCGCACCCTGGACGGCGGCAACATGGCGGTGTTTCAGGCGGTGAAGGCGTTTGAACTGTTCAGTGGCGTGGCGCCGGATGCGCAGCGGATGCTGGAGCACTTTCGCGGGATGAAGGGCTGATCGGCGAGGGGGAGCACAACCCCCTCAGTCACGCTCAAGCCTGCAAATAACGCAGCACCGACTCGCAGATCATCTCGCGATGACGTTGTTTGATCGCTTCGTCCGGCAAGTCGATCTGGAACATCGCGCCAAAGGTGTGGCGGTTCGACACCCGGTAGAAACAGAACGAGTTGATCAGCAGATGCACGTCCAAGGGCAGCAATTCCTCGCGGAACACGCCTTCTGTCGCGCCACGGCGTAGCACTTCGCCGAGTGAATCGAGGATGGTGTTGTTCATCGCCTTGATCGCGTCCGACTGCTTCACATACTCGGCGTTGTGGATGTTCTCGATGCTGACGATTCGCACAAAATCGACGTTGCGGTCGTGGTGATCGAAGGTGAATTCCACCAGCCGGCGAATCGCTTCCACGGGCGTCAGTGCATCGAGGTTCAAACGGCTTTCGGTGTTGCGGATCTCGCCGTAGAGCTTTTCCAGCACCTCGACGTAAAGCTGTTCCTTACTGCCGAAGTAGTAATAGATCATGCGTTTGGAGGTGTGGATGCGCTCGGCGATCGCGTCGACGCGCGCACCGGAAAGGCCCTGCTGGACGAACTCGACAATCGCCTCTTGCAGGATGTTTTCGCGGGTCTTTTCCGGGTTGTTCTTGCGACTTTTGCGCGGCTCGGCCAGCGGTTCGTCGGGGGCTGCGGGAAGCTCTGAAGTCATTGTCATTGCGGGGGCTCACGGCCATCACTGCACAGGCTGGCGATTATGGGCCGCACCGCACAGCGAAGGAAGCCGTGCGGCGGCGGTTTCACCCTGTGGTTACGAAATTCCTACAACTTGGCATGGCGCACGCCACCGCTGCGGGATTTGGCCATGGCCGCCAGCCGCACCGCGACATTGGCCGCGCCATAACCGGCGTAACCGTTCTTGCGCTGAATGATCTCGAAGAAGAACCGCCCTTCGAAGGGTTCGGTGTACACATGAAACAACTCCCCGCCCTGGGCATCGCGGTCGTACAGCACGTTGAAATACGCCAGTTCGCTGAGGAACTCGTCGTCGAAATCAAACCGCGCCGCCAGGTCATCGTAGTAATTGAGCGGGATGTCCAGCAGCGGCACGCCGGCCTCTTTGGCACGGCTGACCTGGGCAAAAATGTCGTCGCAATCGAAGGCGATGTGATGCACGCCAGAGCCGCGATAACTCGACAGCGCGTGTGAGATCGCGGTGTTGCGGTTCTCGGAAATGTTCAGCGGCAAGCGGATCGAACTGCAACGGCTACGCAACGCGCGGCTTTTCACCAGGCCATAAGGGTCCGGCAGCACCACTTCGTCATCGGCTTCGAAGTCCAGCAAGCTTTTGTAGAACAGCACCCAACTGTCGAGGCTGTCGGCGGGCAGCGCCATGGCCATGTGGTCGATGCGCTTGAGGCCGCCGCCCGCCGAAGTGGGCGGTTGCAAGTTGAAATCGGTGCCATAGACGTCGGCGTCCTGGTCCACCAGGTAAATCAGGCTGCCATCCGGTGCGCGTACCGCCGCCAGTTCCAGCTCGTTGGGGCCGACCAATCCACGATACGGCTGGCCTTTGTAGGCCACGGCCCGGGCCAGGGCACTGGCGCTGTCCTTGACCCGCACGGCGGTGGCGCACAACGACGGCCCGTGGGCCTCGAAAAAACTGTGGGCAAACGAATAGGGTTCGGCGTTGAGGATCAGGTTGATATCACCCTGGCGCAGCAGGCTGACGTTCTTCGAGCGGTGCTGCCCGGCCTTGACGAATCCCAGGCGCTCCAGCCAATGGCCAAGCTTGGCGCCGAGGCTTTCATCCACGGCGAACTCAAGAAACTCGATGCCGTTGTATTCGCTGGCCTGGGGCGTGTCGAACAGAATCTCCGGCACCGCTGCCGGCGGCGGCTGTTGGGCCAGGCGCTGGCGGGTTTTCTCTTCCAGGTACAGCAACGAACGCAGGCCATCAGCGGCATTAGCCCGTGGCGGCGCGGCGCGGAAGCCGTCATTGAAGATTTCCAGGGATAACGGTCCGCTGTAGCCACTCTGGATGATCGGCGCGAGAAAGCCCGGCAGGTCAAACTCGCCCTGGCCGGGGAAGCAGCGGAAATGCCGGCTCCACTCCAACACATCCATGGCCAGGATCGGCGCGTCGGCCATTTGTACGAAGAAAATCTTGTCGCCGGGAATCTCCGCGATGCCACTCGGGTCACCCTTGAGCGACAGGGTGTGGAAGCTGTCGAGCAATACGCCCAGGCTCGGATGATCGGCTTGGCGCACGATGTCCCACACTTGCTGCCAGGTGTTCACGTGCCGGCCCCAAGCCAGGGCTTCATAGCCAATGCGCAAACCGCGGGCACCGGCCCGTTCTGCCAGCAGTCGCAGGTCGTCGGCCAATATCCGCTGATCGCCTAGGCTGTCAGCCGAGGCGTTGCTGCACACCAACACGAGGTCAGTGCCCAACTCCTGCATCAAGTCGAACTTACGCTCGGCCCGCTCCAGATTGCGCGGCAAGCGATCACGGCGGCAGCCTTCAAAGTCGCGGAACGGCTGGAACAAGGTGATAGCGATGCCCAGGTCAGCGCACATCTGTTTAATTTCCCGGGGGCTGCCGTCGTAATAGAGCAGGTCGTTTTCGAAAATCTCCACCCCGTCGAAACCAGCGGCGGCAATGGCTTCGAGTTTTTCCGGCAGGGTACCGCTCAAGGACACGGTGGCAATGGAACGCTGCATGGGCTGCTCCCGGTGGCGGCTGTGGGCGATGGGCCGCGCCGCTTTATTGAAGGAATGCGCCGATTATTGGACGGCCTCGTCCATTGATCAATTTAAAGTGTACGAACCAGTTAGTTTTTGGTGCGATTATCGAACACAATGCTCATTCGTGAATTGACGATTTTTTGCTCACTGCGCACCATCGATCACACATTGAGTCCGCGCTTGAACCCACGGTCTCACTGGCCAAAGACCCAGAACACACCATAAAAATTTCAAAAAACGGGTACACGCTCATGCCTTTTTCCAACGCCTCGCCCTACCGTTTCGCCGCCCTCGCGCCTTCAGTGCGCCGGCGAATCCGCCTTGACCTCAACCTGACTGCACCGACCCGCTGAGCCCGACTGTCGCCGTCGATCCAGACCCTCTACGTCTGGTCGACGACCACCCGAGCCGCCTTCGTGCGCCCTTGAAGTCCTGACGATTGAACGGATGGCCCCATGACTCCTTCTCACAGCAATCCCACCGCTCCACGCCTCGCCGCTCACGGCGGCATCGGTGACAAGATTCGCGGCGCCATGGCCGTGGGCAAGACTCGCTGGGGCATGCTCGCCCTGGTGTTTTTCGCCACCACCCTGAACTACATTGACCGCGCCGCCCTGGGCGTGATGCAACCGATCCTGGCCAAGGAAATGAGCTGGACGGCCATGGACTACGCCAATATCAACTTCTGGTTCCAGGTCGGCTATGCGATCGGTTTCGTGCTGCAAGGACGGTTGATCGACCGGATCGGCGTGAAGCGCGTGTTCTTCTGCGCGGTGCTGCTCTGGAGCCTGGCCACCGGCGCCCACGGCCTGGCGACCTCGGCACTGGGCTTCATGGTCTGCCGGTTTATCCTCGGTTTGACCGAAGCCGCCAACTACCCAGCCTGCGTGAAAACCACGCGGCTGTGGTTCCCGGCGGGCGAGCGAGCGGTGGCCACCGGCATCTTCAACGCCGGGACCAACGTCGGCGCGATGCTCACGCCGATGCTGTTGCCGCTGATCCTTCACGTCTGGGGCTGGCAGGCGGCGTTCCTGTGCATGTCGGCACTCGGCGGGATCTGGCTGCTGTGCTGGGGTCTGAAGTACTACAACCCGGAAGATCATCCTAGCGTTAAGAAATCCGAACTCGACTACATCCAGCAAGCCGTCGAACCGGAACAAACCCGCGTGCCGTTCTCGCGCATCCTGCGCATGCGGGGCACCTGGGCGTTTGCCGTGGCCTATTCGCTGACCGCGCCGGTATTCTGGTTCTACCTGTACTGGCTGCCGCCGTTTCTCAATCAGCAATACAACCTGGGCATCAACGTGACCCAGATGGGTATCCCGCTGATCATCATTTACCTGACGGCGGATGTCGGCAGCGTCGGCGGCGGCATCTTGTCCTCGTTCCTCATCGGTCGCGGCCTCGACCCGATCAAGGCGCGGTTGCTGTCGATGCTGTTGTTTGCCTGCTGCATCATCGGCGTGATCATGGCCGCCGGTTCCAGCCACCTGTGGGTCGCGGTGTTTGCCATTTCCCTGGCCATCGGTGCGCACCAGGCCTGGACCGCGAACATCTGGAGCCTGGTGATGGACTACACGCCCAAGCACATGATGAGCACGGTGTTCGGTTTCGGCGGGATGTGCGCGGCGATTGGCGGGATGTTCATGACCCAGTTGGTGGGCCATATCCTGACCGCGACGAACAACAACTACACGGTGCTGTTCATCATGATTCCGGCGATGTATTTCATCGCGCTGACCTGGATGTACTTCATGGCGCCGCGCAAGATTCCGGATCTGCAAGACTGACGGAAAAGCTCGAAAAAACGGCCGACCTGCATGCCAGGTCGGCCGTTTTCATTTGCGCCGTTGCTGCCAAGCCGCCGCCAGGCCACTGAGGCAAATGATGCCAATGCCGATGATGGTGGTGGACGTCGGTGTGTGGGAAAACAGCAACCAGCCGAGCAACCCCGCGAACACGATCTGGCAGTAACCAAACGGTGCCAGCAGCGCCGGTGCGGCGTGGCGGAAAGCCTGGGTCAGGAACAGGTGCGCAGTCATTCCGCAGGAACCCAGCGCCAGCATCATCAGGCCGTGGGTGAGGGTAGGGATTTGCCAGAAGAACGGCACCAGCGCACTCATCACCAAGGTGTTACACAAGCCGGCGAAAAAATTGCTGGTGGTGGGGCTGTCGATCTCGCTGAGCTTGCGGGTGAGCAACTGGTAGAAACAGAAGAACATCGCCGAGCAAAACGGCAGTAGTACCGCCGGGGTAAACAGGTCGCCGCCGGGATGGACGATGATCAACACCCCGACAAATCCGCAGATCACCGCCAGCCACTGGCCACGGGTGACGTGCTCGCCGAGCAGCGGCACCGACAACGCGGTGACCAGCACCGGTGCCAGGAAGTTGACTGCCGTGGCTTCGGCCAGCGGGATATACAGCAGGCCGGTGGTGAAAAACAGGCTGGTGCCCAACAAGCACAACGCCCGCACCAGTTGCCACAGCGGGCGCTTGCTGCGCAGTACCCCCAGCCCGGACTGCGGCAGGAAAATCCCCGCCATCAGCAAGGTGTGCACCACGTAGCGCGCCCACACCACCATCACGATCGGATAGAACCCCGACAGGTATTTCGACAGCGCGTCGTGACTGGAGAACAGAAAGGTCGCCATCACGATCAGCAAAATGCCCTTGAGGGGACGATTGACGCCGGAGAGCGGAGTGCTGAGGGTCATGGCAGACTCTGAAATAAAAAGACCGGTGGAGTAAAAGACTGCATGGCTCTCAGTCGCCCCCGCAACCCTCATGAAAAAAAGTTTAACCTGGCGCCAATTTGTCACTGGCGCACCCCGTTGTCGAACCATTCCGCGCCACGGGCAGTCTGACGACCGGACTGGCGCATGCCCTGCGCACCAGCAACACTCAACAGCACGCATCTCCCGGTAACCCAGAGGACTCCCCCATGCTATGGAAAAAAGGCCGACGCAGCGACAACGTGGTGGATGCCCGTGGTGACGACATCGGCGGCGGAGGCGGCGGGATGCGCTTCGGCGGCGGCAAGGGGTTGAGCCTGACGGCGATCATCCTGATTGTCGGCATCGGCTGGATCACCGGCCAGGACCCGATGCAGATCCTCGGCCAACTCACCGGGCAGATGAGCGATCAATCCGCGCCGACCAGCAGCCAGACCCGCCAGGCACCGCCGGCCAATGATGAAGGCGCCGAGTTCGTGCGCTCGATCCTCGGCGACACCGAAGACACCTGGGGCCAGATATTCCAGCAGGCCGGCCGCCAGTATAAGGAGCCGACCCTGGTGCTGTTCAGCAACCGGGTCAACTCGGCGTGTGGCCTGGCCACGTCCGCCACCGGCCCGTTCTACTGCCCGGCCGATCAGAAGGTTTACCTCGACATGAGTTTCTTCCGCGAGATGTCGCAGCGTTTTTCCGCTGCCGGTGATTTCGCCCAGGCCTACGTGATCGCGCATGAGGTTGGCCATCACGTGCAGACCTTGCTCGGCGTCTCGGCGAAAATCCAGGCTGCGCGCCAGCAAGGCCGGCAGATGGAAGGCGACGGTGGCTTGCTGGTTCGCCAGGAGTTGCAAGCCGATTGCCTCGCCGGGGTTTGGGCCAACAACGCGCAGAAACGCCTGAACTGGCTGGAGCCCGGTGACATCGAAGAGGCGCTGAATGCCGCCAACGCCATCGGTGACGACCGCTTGCAGCAGCAAGGCCAGGGCCGCGTGGTGCCGGACTCGTTCACCCATGGCACTTCGGCGCAACGGGTTCGCTGGTTCAAGACTGGCTTCGCTCAGGGTAACATCAGCCAGTGCGACACCTTTGCGGCGAAGAGTTTGTAGATGAGAACGTGGTTTTTGTTGCTGTTGATCCTGTGTGCCCACACCCAAGCGGCCGAGCATGCCGTGAAGGAGATCAGCCCTGGCCGGCTGTTGATGAAGGAAGGCGAAATGCCGGTGGGCATCAGCGCCGCGCCGGCGAAGATCGAGCGGGTGCTGATCATCCTCCATGGCCGGCTGCGTAATGCCGAAACCTACCGACGCAGCGCCGAGCACGCCGCACAATGGGCCGGGCAAAGCGCGAACACCCTGGTGATCGCCCCGCAATTTCTCAACGAAACCGACATCGCCCTGCACCCGCAACCGGAGAGCGTGTTGCGCTGGAAAGGCAACGACTGGATGGCCGGAGGCGAATCCACCGCGCCGTTTCCGCTGAGTTCCTACGGCGCGCTGGACCAGATCATCGAGCGCATCAGCGACCGTCGACAGTTTCCGGACGTTACCCAAATCGTCATCGCCGGGCACTCCGGTGGCGCCCAGGTGGTGCAGCGCTACGCCCTGCTCGCCCGCGACATCCCGGCCCTGAAGACGGCCGGGATTCAATTGCGCTACGTGGTCGCCAACCCTTCGTCCTATGCCTATTTCAATGAACAGCGGCCAGTGGCCTTCAATCACGCAGCCTGCCCCGGCTTCAACCGCTGGAAATACGGCCTGACGGATCTACCGATCTACGCTGGCGGGCAAACCGCGCAACAGCTTGAAAGCCGCTACATCAAAAGAAACGTGATTTATCTGTTGGGCCAGGAAGACACCGACCCGCAGCAGAAAGCCCTGGATAAAAGTTGCGAGGCTGAGGCTCAAGGGGCTTATCGCTTGATCCGTGGCCGCAACTTCTTCAATTACCTGTTGCGGCGCAATCCGCAGGGCGTGCATCAGCAACTGGTTGAAGTGCCCGGCGTCGGGCATGACGGAAATGGGATGTTGACCTCGCCGGAGGGTGTAAAGGCGTTGTTTGGGCAGTGAGGTTTTATCGTCCTTCAGGGCCTCCTCGCGAGCAGGCACTGTGTTGAGCAGGCTTCTGTGGTGAGGGGGCAGCCCCCTCACCACAGATCCAGCGACACAACCCTCAAGCCGACAACAATTGCCGCAACGCGTCGCAATCCTGCGCATGCCAATCCGTCAGCTCCGGCCACGGATTGTCCGGCAGGTTCACCAGCACCGTCCGCGCTCCGGCCGCCCTTCCGCAATCCAGATCAAACCGGTAATCGCCGACCATCACCATTTCTGAAGGGGCCACGTCCCAGGCCTCGGCCAGTTTCAGCAGCCCGCCCGGATGTGGCTTCGGCGGTGCTTCGTCGCGGCCCAGCACATCCTCCACGGCAAAGCAGTCCGCCAGGCCGATGGCCTCCAGGGTGACGTGCGCCAGCTCACGCGCGTTGCGGGTCAGGATTCCCAGGCGATAACCGCGCCCGGCCAATTCCCGCACCAGTTCCACCGCGCCCGGTGCCGGTTTCGACCCGAGGGCCAGGTCGCGCTCGTGTTCCAGCAACCAGGCGTGCTTGGCCGCCGCTTCATCTGCCGGCAAGGCCGCCAAATGAGTGAGGATGTCGTCCTCGGCGGGAATCGACAGGGCCACGCGAATCGCGGCGAAATCGTGCACGGCAATGGTCAGGGTGCCGTCCATGTCGAACACCCAGTGACGCACCTGCGCCAGGCTCATGCCCAATCCTGCCGATGGCGGATCAGCCCTTCCTGGGTCACCGACGCCACCAGTTGCCCGGCGCGGTTGTACACGCTACCCCGGGAAAACCCGCGGGAATTGCCGGCCCACGGACTGTCCATGGCGTAGAGCAACCAGTCATCGGCGCGCAAGTCAGCGTGGAACCACAACGCGTGGTCGAGGCTGGCGACCTGCATGTCCTTCTGCCACACCGATTTGCCGTGAGGCAGCAGCGAGGTGGTCAACAAACCGAAGTCAGAGGCGTAGGCCAGCAGGTATTTGTGCAAGGCCGGCGAGTCCGCCAACGCCCCATCGGCGCGGAACCACACGTACTTCACCGGGTCCGCCGGTTGTGGGTTATAGGGATCTTTTTCCGTGACCGGACGCACTTCGATCGGCTTCGGGCACAGCAGCTTTTCACGCATGTGCTCGGGGATCAGGTGCGCCCGTTGCTGGAACAGCTCCAATTCGGAGGGCAGGTTTTCCGGGCCGACCACCTGGGGCATGGTGGTCTGGTGCTCGAAGCCTTTCTCGTCGTACTGGAACGAAGCGCTGCAGGTGAAGATCGGGTGACCCTTCTGGATCGCCGTCACCCGCCGGGTACTGAAACTGCCACCGTCGCGGACCCGGTCCACCGAATACACCACCGGTAACGCCGCATCGCCTGGACGCAGAAAGTAACCGTGGAGCGAATGCACGTGACGCGTTTCCTCCACCGTCTGACTGGCCGCCGACAGCGACTGACCGAGCACCTGGCCACCAAACAGCTGGCGAAAACCCAAGTCCTGGCTGCGCCCGCGAAAGAGGTTTTCTTCGATCGGTTCCAGGGTCAGCAGGTCGACCAGATCATCCAACACGTGGCTCATTCAGACTCTCCTCACACAAAGCCTTGCCGGTCAGTCTGTGCTGGGCCGGCGCTATTCATGGGCTGGCCGCAGCCAACATTGCCGGCATTGTAAACCTTGGCGCCGGCTTAGCCATGCAAGGTTTGCAGCCATTGTTCACGGTTGATGCGGTACAGCACGTGGTGGCGCAGGGGATCACCGACGGCGACGTTCGGATGTTCGAAGTCATCGGCCGGGTCGTGCTGCATGCCGATCGCCTGCATGACCTTCTGCGAAGGGGTGTTGTTGTGGGTGGTGAAGGACACCACTTCTTTCAGCGCCAGGCGATCAAAGCCGCAGCGCAGAGCGGTCCACGCCGCTTCACTGGCATAACCCAGCCCCCAATGCTCGCGGGCCAGGCGCCAGCCGATTTCCACGGCGGGGCTGAACGGCGCGTCGAAGCCGACCACGCCCAGGCCGGTAAAACCGATGAAGGCCCCCGTGTCCTTGCGCTCCAGCGCCCACAGGCCAAAACCGTGCTCGGCAAAATGTCCGCGCACGCGGCCGATCAGCGACGCACTTTCCAGGCGGCTCAACGCAGCGGGGAAATAACGCATCACCTGCGGGTCGGCACACATCGCCGCAAACGCCGGCAAATCCTCATCACTCCATTGCCGTAACACCAGGCGTGCGCTTTCGAGTTGCAGTATCGGCTCCATCGGTCCCCTCCATTTCCCTGCGGGCAAGTCTACATCGCTGGTAGGATCCGTTACGTCATTCCTACGCGCCCTCTTGTATAAATCCCACATGCCATTGCCCCTGATCTACCACGAAGACTACAGCCCCGAGTTCCCGGCGGATCACCGCTTCCCCATGGACAAGTTTCGCCTGCTGCGCGACCACTTGGTCGACAGCGGCCTGACCCGTGATGAGGACTTGCTACGACCCGAGCTGTGCCCAGCCGAGATCCTCGCCCTGGCCCACGATCCTGGCTATATCGAACGCTACATGAGCGGCGAGTTGTCCCGGGAAGACCAACGGCGCCTCGGACTGCCATGGAACGACGCCCTGGCCCGACGCACCGTGCGCGCGGTGGGCGGCTCGCTATTGGCGGCCGAGCAAGCCCTGGAACATGGCCTGGCCTGTCACTTGGCCGGCGGCACCCATCACGCGCATTACGACTACCCCGCCGGATTCTGCATCTTCAACGACCTGGCGATCATCAGCCGCTACCTGCTGGCCAGCGGTCGAGTGAATCGGGTGCTGATCTTCGACTGCGACGTGCACCAGGGCGATGGCACCGCACGCATCCTCCACGATACCCCGGACGCTGTGACCGTTTCCCTGCACTGCGAAAAGAACTTTCCTGCACGCAAGGCGCAAAGCGACTGGGACATTCCGCTACCCATGGGCATGGGCGACCACGATTACCTGAAGGTGGTCGACGACGCGCTGAATTACTTGCTGCCGTTGTATCAGCCCGACCTGGTGCTGTACGACGCCGGGGTCGACGTGCACAAGGATGACGCCCTCGGTTACCTGAAGCTGACAGACGAAGGCGTCGCCGCCCGCGACGAGAGCGTCATGCGCCACTGCCTGGGCCGCGACATCCCGGTGGTCGGCGTGATCGGCGGCGGCTACAGCAAGGACCGCCAGGCCCTGGCGCGCCGCCACGGCATCCTGCACCACAGCGCGCAACGGGTATGGACGTCATCAGGTTGTCATTGAGCTGTGAGTCTTACCCACAATGCCTGTGGAACCGCCTGTGGATAACCTGAGCGAAAGGCCCTACACGCCACACCGAGCAAGGTGTACAGACCAGTGGTTGTTTTTTGATCACCCCTAATCCTGTAGGAGCGAGCCTGCTCGCGAAAGCGGCGCCACAGTCAACATTTCGGTCGACTGTCATGCCGTTTTCGCGAGCAGGCTCGCTCCCACATAGGGCTGGGCGGAGCTGTTAGAATCCGCCGCTAAATCCGCCACGCCGCAGTCCACGCCATGACCCAGCCGTCCCCGCCCCGCTCTCTTCACGTCGCCATCATCGGCGGCGGCCCTGCCGGCTTGATGGCGGCGGAGGTGTTGAGCCTGGCGGGCATCAAAGTGGATCTGTACGACGGCATGCCCTCAGTCGGTCGGAAATTTCTACTGGCCGGTGTCGGCGGCATGAACATCACCCACTCCGAAGCCTACCCGGCGTTTCTGGCCCGCTACGCCGAACGGGCGCCGCAGATCGCCCCGCTGCTGCGGGCCTTTGGCGCTGACGCCTTGTGCCAATGGATTCACGACCTGGGCATCGACACCTTCGTCGGCAGTTCCGGCCGCGTATTCCCTACCGACATGAAAGCCGCGCCGCTGTTGCGCGCCTGGCTCAAGCGCCTGCGCGACGCCGGCGTGGTTATCCACACCCGCCACCGCTGGCTCGGTTGGGACGAGCAAGGCGCGTTGCGTATCGCCGGCCCTGAAGGGGAAAAAACCCTACGCGCCGACGCGACATTACTGGCGCTGGGTGGCGGCAGTTGGTCGCGACTGGGCTCTGACGGCGCGTGGATGCTGCCCCTCGAGCAACAGGGTGTAGGACTGGCGCCGTTGCAGCCGAGTAATTGTGGCTTCGAGGTGCAGGCCTGGAGCGAGTTGATGGTGAGTAAATTCGCCGGCGCGCCGCTGAAAAACATCGCCATCGGCCTCAATGACGACGTGCCCCGACTAGGAGAATGCGTGATCACCGCCACCGGCATCGAGGGCAGTTTGATCTACGCGTTGTCGGCGCCGATCCGCGAAGCGATCAACCGGCATGGCTCGGCGACGATCCACCTGGATCTTCTGCCCGGCCGGCCTGTGGATAAGATCGTCACGGCACTCAACAAGCCGCGCGGCTCGCGCTCCATGGCCAAGCACCTGCACAGTCAGTTAGGTCTGGATGGCGTGAAGGCGGCGTTGTTGCGAGAGCTGACACCGGCAGAGGCATTTTCCGACACGCTGTTGCTGGCCCAGGCGATCAAGGCCCTGCCATTGCACCTGGTAAAAACCCGGCCACTGGACGAAGCCATCAGCAGCGCCGGCGGTGTGCGGTTTGAATCGCTGGATGAGCGTCTGATGCTCAAGCCACTGCCCGGCGTGTTCTGCGCCGGGGAAATGCTCGATTGGGAAGCGCCGACCGGCGGCTATCTGCTGACCGCGTGCTTTGCCAGCGGAAGAGCCGCCGGGCTGGGCATGCTGGAATGGATTAAAAGCAGCGGCAAGCTTTAAGCGGCAAGCTGCAAGTCTGGGCGAGACGGCTCTTGTCGCTTGCAGCTTAAAACTTGCAGCTGCTCCTACGGTTTCCGCTTACGCGGCCCGGTGTTGAACACCGGTACTTTTCGCACAGGCTTGATCGAAGGTTCCGGCGTCGAGGCGTCGCCGCTTTCCACCCACTTGCCCAGGTTGCGTTTACCGCCCCCCGAGGTTTTCGGCTTCTTCGGCTTTTTCGGCTTCTTCACCACTTGGCCGCTCGCATCGGTGTCGGGCACGCGGTGTTCCGGCTCGAAGTCCTGCTCGATTTGTCGGGTCAGGGTCTGACGGGTCAGGGTCTCGATGGCCGACAGCAGATTCACTTCATCCGCGCAGACCAAAGAAATCGCCTCACCGGTGGAGCCCGCACGGCCGGTCCGACCAATGCGGTGGATGTAGTCTTCGGCAACGATTGGCAAATCGAAATTCACCACCAGCGGCAAGTCTTCGATGTCCAGGCCACGGGCCGCAACGTCGGTGGCCACCAGGATCTGCACTTCGCTGGCCTTGAAACGGTCCAGCGCGCGCTGGCGCGTGGCTTGGGGTTTGTCGCCGTGGATGCCGTCGGCGTTGATCCCCAGGCCTTGGAGTTTTTCCACCAACGCGTCGACGCCGTTGCGGGTCTTGGCAAACACCAGCACCTGCTTCCATTTGCCCTTGCGCAGCAAATGCACGAAGAGTTCCGGCTTGCGTTTCTTGTCCACCGTCACCACCCATTGCTTGACGGTGTTGGCGGCGACGTTGCGCGGGCTGACTTCGATGCTCAGCGGATCGTTGAGCATTTGCCCGGCCAGCAGGCGAATCGCGTCGGAGAACGTGGCGGAGAACAGCAGCGTCTGACGTTTCTTCGGCAGCGCCTTGTAAATGTTCGCCAGCTCTTCGGAGAAGCCCAGGTCGAGCATGCGATCGGCTTCGTCCAGCACCAGGGTCTGCAACTGGTTGAACTTGAGCGCGTTCTGACGGAACAGATCGAGCAAGCGGCCCGGTGTCGCCACCAGCAGGTCGACACCTTTGCGCAGCTTCATCATTTGCGGGTTGATGCTGACGCCGCCGTACACCGCATAGGTGCTCAACGGCAGGTTTTCCGCGTACTGGCGCACGGCTTCGTGAACCTGTTCGGCCAATTCGCGGGTCGGCACCAGGATCAGCGCGCGGACCGAGTTAGCGGTGACTTTCGGCCCTTCGGTGGTCAGCAACTGCAACAGCGGCACGGCAAAACCGGCGGTCTTGCCGGTGCCGGTCTGGGCCGCGGCCATCAGGTCACGACCGGCCAGCACCGCCGGAATGGCTTGCGCCTGGACCGGCGTCGGGGTCTGGTAGCCAAGCGTCTCAAGGGCGCGCAGCAAGGGTTCGATCAGGCCAAGGGTGGCGAAAGTCATGGTAATACCGTAGGAAAATTCAGCGCGGTTGTGCAAAACGAATGTGCAATGGCGCGCAGTTTACCCTAATTCACACGGGATTCTGTTGGCGCGGCTACAGCCGGCTTCACCGGCCCCCGCCGCCATTGCGGCAAACCGATCAACACCACCGCGCTGATGATCACCAGCATCGCCAGGCCTTCCTCGATACCGATGGTCTCGCCGACAAACACAATGCCCAACAACACCGCCACCGCCGGGTTGACGTAGGCATAGCTGGTGGCCGCCGCCGGGCGCACGTTTTTCAGCAAATACATGTAGGCGTTGAAAGCGATGATCGAGCCGAAGAAGATCAGGTACGCCAGCGCCACCCAACCTTCCAGCGGCGGCCACTGCTCCAGGTGTTCGCCGCTCACGGCGCTGCCAATTAACAGCATCACGCCGCCAACCAGCATTTCCACGGCACTGGCCATCGCGCCTTGGGGGAGCGGCAAATGTTTGCTCCACACCGAACCAAACGCCCAGGCCGCCGCCGCAAACACCAGCAACGCCGCGCCCAGCGGACTGGATTGCAGGTTGGAGCCGAGGTTGAGCATGGCGATGCCGATCAGCCCGAGGACAATCCCGGCCCATTCAAGCCGCGTATTGCGCGCGCCCCAGAAATAACCGCAGAGCAAGGTAAACAACGGCACCGTCGCCACCGCCAACGCCGCCACGCCCGAGGCCACACCGGTGTGCTCGGCCACACTGACCGCGCCATTGCCACAGGTCAGCAACAAAATCCCGACAATCCCCGCCGCCTTCCACTGCGCCCAGGTCGGCGCCGGCGCACCGCGCCAACGCAGGAAGGCGTACATCAGGGAGCCGGCGATCACAAAGCGAATCCCCGCCAGCAACAACGGCGGCCAGTACTCCACACCAATGCGAATCACCAGGTAGGTCGAGCCCCAAATCACATACAGCGCAAAAAAGGCAGCGATCAAAGGCAAGGGGAAACGGCGTAGGCCAGGCATGGGACGACTCATTGGCAGGACAGAGTGGACAGCCATTCTAGAAAGGCCGGATGCGGAAAATAAGTTACAAAACTTGTTTATCGCGCCGGTACACTTTTTATTCGCCTGGTTTGTTGGGCGGGTTTGATCAGACGGGAATTGCCCCTGTGGGAGCGAGCCTGCTCGCGATGGCTTTAGTTCAGGCGATGTATTTTTTGGGGTGTATATCCGTTCCTGCGGTAACGGCGGCTGGCGGTTTCGCCCTTACGGCGAGTCACTTTGGGGCCCAAAGTAACCAAAAGCTTTTGCCCCTGTCGTTCGGTGCCTCGCCTAGGCTCGGCATGCCCTCGCTCCGGTCCTGCTCCGTGGGCCCGCCGCCATCGGCCATCCATGGCCGGCGGCGGCTAACCCGGCATCCATGCCGGGTTGCCCACTGCGCAGAACCTCCACTCGGCCTCTCGGAGGGGGCGGTGCATCCCCAGCCGCCGAGGCGGCCTTATAGCCGACCTGGCTGTTGGGTGCTGCGCATAACTCACTGGATCGCAGATCCCTGTGGGAGTGAGCCTGCTCTGGGCGGCATCCCGACGATGGCGTCGTGTCAGTCGATGAAGATGTTGCCTGACACACAGCCATCGTCGGGATGCCGCCCAGAGCAGGCTCGCTCCTACAGTGGGATCTGTGTACAGCCGCCAGCGACAGGTCGGCTACTAGGCCGCCTCGGTAGCTGTTGATCTGGCTTTTGATGTTGATGTTGATGTGCCCCGTAAACCAGAGGCTGAACGCAGGTCTTGCGTAGGGGGCACCGCGGCAGGGATGCCGCGGTAGCCGCCCCCGGCCATGGATGGCCGATGGCGGCGGGCCCCCGGAGCAAGGCCGGAGTGAAGGCATGCCGAGCCTAGGCGAGGCACCGAATGGAGGGGATAGAAGCGCTTGGTTACTTGGCGCTTCTCCAAGTAACCCGCTGTAAAAGCGGAACCGATAGCTGCCGTTACCGCAGGAATGGATATGTACTCCGTCAATCGCCTTCGCGAGCAGGCTCGCTCCTACAGGGATTTGTATCGTTATCAGAACCCGCGATGCCGCTTCAGATGCTCACTGATCTTCGCCGCCGGCACTTTCTGTAAGCTGCACAGCAAATCATGGGACAACTCGCGCAACCCATGCTTCTGCCGCAGTTCCTGAGCCAGGTGCGCGGTGAGGTTGGCGGCCATTTCGGCGTCGGCCATGGCCCGGTGAGCCTGGCCCGTGTGGGGCAACTGGGCGAAGGTGGTGAGGGTGCCGAGCTTGTGGTTCGGCGCAGCGGGCATCAAGCGGCGGGCGAGCAGCAGGGAGCAGGCAAAGTTCTGCAAGCGCGTGCGTTTGATCCGCCCAAGTTCGAAGTCCCAGAACTTCTGGTCGAATGCCGCGTTGTGCGCCAGCAGCGGCGTGGTGCCGACGAATTCGTGGACCTCGTTCATCACCTTTTCCGCCGGAGGCGCGGTGCGCAGCATGGCGTTGCTAATGCCAGTCAGTTGCTCGATAAAACCCGGCACCCGCACGCCGGCATTCATCAGGCTTTGGTAACGCTCGACGATGCGCCCCTGTTCGAGGATCACCACGGCGATTTCCGTGGCCCGGCAACTGCTGCTCGGCGAGATGCCGGTGGTTTCAAAGTCGATGACTGCGATGCGTTCCAAACCCTGTCTTACTCCGTAATCGTTTAATTCTTAAGCAGCAACGCGCCTTCGATGGGCACGTAGCGGCTGGCCGCGCGGATCAGCGAGTTGGCGGTCAGGCCCGGGACGCCATAGGCCACAGCCTGCACCCCGTGTTTGCTGATGATGCGGTCGAGCAACATGTCGAAATCGCCATCGCCGGACGCCAGCACCACTTCGTCGACGTGATCGGCGGCGTCCATGATGTCGATGGTGATGCCCACGTCCCAGTCGCCCTTGGCCGAGCCGTCGCTACGCTGAATGTACGGCTTGAGCTTCACGGTGAAACCGAGGTTGCGCAGGATCTGCTGGAATTGCTGCTGCTTGCTGTCACCGCGATCGATGGCGTAGGCGTAGGCCTCGACGATCTGCCCCTGCTTGCTGATGTCAGCCCACAGTGCCGCATAGTTGAAGTGACAACCATAAGCCTGACGCACGGTGTAATAGAGGTTCTGGACATCGGCGAACACTGCGATTTTTTTCACCGGGTTTCCTCGTGGCGCGCAAGCACGCGGGCTCTTGGCGCCTCAGCGCGCAAGCGGGATCAGGCACCAGGCCCGAAAAGTCGCCCAGTATGCCAGCCCGGAGGAATGTTCCGCGAATAATAGGTCCGGGGCACGGTCGCGCCCCGGACGAATGGCGTGTCAGACGAAGGAATCGTCGTCGCCGAAGAACGATGAACTGTCATCGCTGTAGTCGGTGTCTGCAAACCCACCCTGGTCGTTGCCATAGCTATCGTTGCCGGCCATCCGCTGGTCATCGCCCCAGCCGTTGCCGCCGCTCTGGTCGTTGACCTGGGCCGGTTCTTCCTTGATCACCTCGACCACTTCCTGAGGCTGCTGATTGTGGTGGAACAGGCTGCTGATGCCTTGTGCCAGCATCACGCCACCGGCCACGCCAGCAGCGGTTTTCAAGGCTCCGCCGAGGAACCCGCCGCCCATGCCTGGCGCGGCTGGCGGTGGTGCAGCGTAGTTTTGTTGCGGCGGATAATTCTGTGGCGCCGCGCCGAAGTTTTGCTGCGGCTGGCCGCTGAACGATGGTCGCGCCGGTTCACGCCAGCCGCCGGTGGACGCCGGGGCACTGGGCGCAGGCGCCGGCTGCGGCTCGCGGGAACCCCCGCCGAAGATGCTCGACAGAAAACCACCGCCACTGCTCGGCGCCGGTTGGCTGGCCTGGGCCTTGGCTTGTTGCAAGTCGGCCTGCAATTGCTGGATCTGCGCTGCGAGCTGTTTGTTCTGCTCGTCGAGGCTTTTGATCGCCGCTTCCTGGACCAAAATCGCCTGGGTCATGAAATAGCCGGCGGCGGGCTGGCGCGTCAGGTGTTCCTTGATCCGCGCCTCGGCCTGGGCGTCGCGCGGGGCTGAATCCGTTTCGGCCTGTTGCAGCCGGGAAAACAGTCCATCGATCAGGGTTTGTTCTTCGCTGTTCATGGCGACCTCGTTAGATTGCCGGTAATAAACGCCCTCGCCCGATACGAACGAGGTGCCGTCCAGTTATGGGGCTGTTGCCTGATGTTTCAATGACCTTTACCGAACGTTTACGTTTGCTTGCCGGCCCGCATCATCGGTTAAAGTGTGTGACCGCTTTTTTCTACTGCGATGCCCCTGATGAATTCGTTCGATGTACTGCGTGACTCCCTGTATTTCTTCCGACGCAACCTGGGCCGGATCGTGCCTTTGTGCCTGCCACTGGTGGTGCTCGAAGCGCTGCTGCAACAAGTGGTCGACAACAGCGTCGGGCCCGAGGGTTTCCCCGGTTACAGCGTGGTCGTTGGCCTGCTGGTCTATCCGCTGTATACCGCGGCGCTGATCCTGTTTCTCGATGCCCGCAGCCGTGGCGAATCGCCGCGCACCCGCGACCTGCTGGCCATGGCCGCGACCCTGTGGCCACGCTTCGCCCTGCTGACCGCGCTCAACACCTTGCTGATTCTGCTGGGCCTGTCGCTGTATTTCCTGCCCGGCCTGTGGCTGATGGTGACCCTGGCGTTCGCTGAATACTTGCTGGTGCTGCGCGGCATGAACCCGCTGGCGGCGATGAAGGAAAGCCTGCGCCTGACCCGTGGTCATTTCCTGCGCATTCTCGTGTGCATCCTCTGCGTAATGGGCCCGTTGTGGGTGCTCAAGGGTGCGAGCCTGGCGATCTACCCCGACCCGCAAAATCCGTTGATCGCCTTGTTGATCGACAGCGCCCACAGCTTCCTTCAGTTGTTCACCAGCGTGGTGCTGTTCCGCTTGTTCATGTTGATTAGCGAAACGCCTGACAAAATTGATAGACCTGTCTGACACGGCTACCCATGGGCTCGGCGCCGGCTCTCGGTTATGCTCGGGATCAATTTTGTAACGCTACTAAGCCGAGCCATGACCCGACTGCTGCGCTACACACTGCTGGCCCTGCTGCTGATCGCAGGCCTGGCGTGTCTGTTGATCTACAACCTGACCTGGCGACCGTCGGCCAAGGAAACCTTGCCAGTCAGTTGCTCGACCCCGGCGCCGACGCTGGTACCCGGCCAAGCGCTAAAAGTCATGACCTGGAATGTCCAGTACCTGGCGGGGAAACGCTATGTGTTCTGGAACGACCTGGCCCAGGGCGATGACGACAGCCCAACGGTCGAAGACATGGCCTTCAGCCTCGATGAAGTGGCCCGGGTCATTCGCGACGAACAACCCGACATCGTGCTGTTGCAGGAACTCGATGACGGCGCCAAGGCCAGCGATTACCAGAACCAGTTGAAGTTGCTCGAAGAACGGGTTGCTGACCTCTATCCGTGCAGTGCCCACGCCCTCGACTGGAAAGCCGATTTCGTGCCCGACCCGCATATCTTCGGCAGCGTCGGCCGGGAACTGGCGACCCTCAGTCGTTTCCAGATCGAGCACGCCGAGCGCCTGCAATTGCCGGTCGAGCCGGCGAACCTCATCAGCCGTCAGTTCAAACCGAAAAACGCCTTGCTGGTGACGTACCTGCCGTTGAGCGATGGCGGGCAACTGTCGGTGCTCAACACCCACCTCGATCGGCAGAGCCAACCGGACAACACCGTGCAAGCGCAGGTGGCCGCCGTGGCCAAGGTCCTCGACAAGTACGAAAGTCGCGGCACGCCCTGGCTGATCGGCGGCGATTTCAACCTGCTGCCCCTGGGCCAGTATCGTCGCCTCCCGGCCGAGCAACGCACCCCCTACTCCGCCGACAGCGCGTTGCATCTGCTGTGGGACAAGTACCCGATGATCCCCAGCAACAGCGAGGCCAGCGGCGTCGACCGCGATCGTTGGCTAACCCACTACCCCAACGACCCAGGCCTGAACGGTCCGGACCGCACCGTCGACTACCTGTTCTACAGCCCGAAGATCAAACGGGTCGCGGCCAGGGTGCGGCAGGACGACACCCTGCGGATTTCCGATCATTTGCCGGTGATCGCGCGATTCCTGTTACCTGCGGCGCTGTAGATCAACCGCTTCGCGAGCGGGCTTGCTCCCACAGGAATATCGGGTGCGCGAGCCTCGATCGCCTGATTACTTACGCGGCTTGATCCGCGCCGTCGCCTCCGCCACCAGCGGGTCATCCGGCCAGTAATGCTTCGGATACCGCCCCTTCAAATCCTTCTTCACCTCGGCATAAGTGCTGCGCCAGAAGTTGGCCAAATCCTGGGTGACTTGCACCGGCCGTCGCGCCGGGGACAGCAGGTGCAGCTTGACCACTTGCCGCCCGCCGGCAATGCGCGGCGTGTCGGCGAGGCCAAACAACTCTTGCAGGCGCACCGCGAGAATCGGCGGTTGCTCGCTGTAGTCGAGGCGAATCGACGAGCCTGACGGCACGCTCAAATGATGCGGTGCCAGTTCGTCCAGGCGCTGGGGCAGCGGCCAGGGCAACTGATTACGCACAATGCTGCCGAGGTCGAGGTTGGCGAAATGGCTGAGCCGCGAGAATTTGCCCAGGTACGGCATCAACCAGTGTTCAAGGGTTTTCAGCAGCGCGCTGTCGCTGACATCCGGCCACTCGCTTTCACCCTTGCTACTCAAATCCAAATTCCGCAACAAGGCGACGCGGGCCTGCCACTGGCGCAGTTCCGGGGTCCAGGGCAATAACTCCAAGCCCTTACGCCGCACCAGGTTCACCAGCGCCTGGCTGCGAGCGCTTTCGTCGAGGCCAGTCAGGGGTTCGCGACTGAGCACCAGTTCGCCGACCTTGCGCTGGCGTTCGGCGCGCAAGACACCTTCGCGCTCGTCCCAATCCAGTTGATCGACCACCCGTACTTGCTCGGCCAACACCGCGTCGAACAACGCCGGATCGAACTCCGCCGCCAGGTAGATCCGCTCTTCACGCTGGCCCTGACGGCTGCCGAGGTCGGCAATCACCAGCCAGGGTTGTTTCATCAAGCTGTCGGCTTCGGCGAACAACGCGGCCCGGCCGTTGGCCAAACGGTATTCGGCGCCACCGGCCCGGCGTTGCTGGGCGACGCGGTCCGGGTAGGCCAAGGCCAGCAATGCGCCGAGCCAGCGGGGATGATCGGGATCGCTGACCGGTTCCGAGGCCTTGCCGCGCAGGTAGCCGCGATACTGCCGCGCCAGTTGCTTCGCCCGTTGCACGCCACCCTGAGCGCCGCGACCGGCGCGGGCCTCGCCCGACAACAGGACCAGACGACTGTGCAGATCCGCGCCCGCGCCACGCAGAATGTCGCGCTCGCCGAGCAGTGCCGCGACGTCACACGCCATCTCCGCCAGGCCCAAGGCCTGGCCACGCAACAGCAAATGGGCGATGCGCGGATGCGCCGGCAGCTCGGCCATGGCCTGCCCGTGACGGGTCAGCGCCTCGCCCTCCAGGGCGCCCAAGCGTTCCAGCAGGTCCTGGGCCTGGGCATAAGCGGCGCTCGGCGGCCGATCCAGCCACACCAGTTGCGCCGGCGTGACGCCCCAGCGCCCGAGTTGCAAGGCCAGGCCGGCGAGGTCCGCCGAGAGGATTTCCGCCGTGCCATAGGCTGCCAGTTGTTCATGCTGATCCTGCGACCACAGGCGATAACACACCCCCGGCTCCAGACGCCCGGCCCGCCCCGCACGCTGCGTGGCGCTGGCCTTGGAGATGCGTTGCGTGTCGAGCCGGGTCATGCCGCTGCCGGGATCGAAACGCGGCACCCGCGCCAGCCCGGCGTCAATCACTACTCGCACGCCATTGATCGTCAGGCTGGTCTCGGCGATGTTGGTGGCCAGCACCACTTTGCGCTGCCCCGGCGGCGCCGGATCAATCGCGGCGCGCTGGGCGGAGAGATCCAGTTCACCGTGCAACGGACAGAGCAGCACCGGCGTACCTTCGCCCAAGGCGTCGATCAGTTGCTGGTGCACACGACGGATTTCCGCTTGCCCCGGCAGGAACACCAGCACGCTGCCGGTTTCATCGTTCAGTGCCTCAAGAATGGTTTGCACCACTCGCGGTTCAATAAACTCACCGGGTTGGAAGGGTCGGCCCCAGCGCGTCGTCACCGGGAACATCCGGCCCTCGCTGCGCAGGATCGGCGCATCGCCAAGCAACCCGGCCAGGCGCTCGCCTTCGAGGGTCGCGGACATCAACAGGATTTTCAGCGGCTGATCGTCGCGGAACAGTTCGCGACCGTTGAGGCTCAAGGCCAAGGCCAGGTCGGCGTCGAGGCTGCGTTCGTGGTATTCGTCAAAGATCAGCAGGCCCACGCCGTCCAGCGCCGGATCGTCCTGCAAGCGTCGGGTGAGGATGCCTTCGGTGACCACTTCAATGCGGGTATTGGGGCCGACTTTGCTGTCGAGGCGAATGCGGTAGCCCACGGTCTCGCCGACCTTCTCCCCCAGTTCGCTGGCCAACCGCTCGGCCGCCGCCCGCGCCGCCAGCCGGCGCGGTTCGAGCATCAGGATGGTTTGCCCGGCCAGCCACGGTTCATTGAGCAGCGCCAGGGGCACGCGGGTGGTTTTACCGGCGCCGGGCGGTGCTTCGAGCACGGCTTCGTGGCGCGTCGCCAGGGCGTCACGCAGTGCAGGTAAAACTTCATCAATTGGCAAAGAAATCATGCTGGCTCCCAAACAGAGGGCCGAGTATAACGGCGAACTGCCCAGCGTTCGTCGCGGTCCTAATTCCAATCGACGACGCTTCGTTTCGAGATCACTCAGGAGTTTTTCTATGCGTGCACCCTTTCGTCTGATCGGCGGCGTTCTGGTCGCCACCCTGCTGACCCAAGTGACCGCCTGCGGTTCGATCTTCTACCCGGACCGCCGCGGGCAGATCGACGGCAAGATCGACCCGGCCATCGCCGCCCTCGACGCGGTGGGCCTGCTGTTCTATATCATTCCGGGCCTGATCGCGTTTGCCGTGGACTTCGCCACTGGCGCGATTTACTTCGAGCCGGGCCGCACTGCCCAGGTCGATCCAGAAAAACTCAAGCAAGCCATCGGTCCCGACGGAAAAGTCGACAACCACAAGTTGCAGGCGATTCTTGAAAGCGAACTGGGCCGCGACTTCCCGCTGGACGATCCACGCTTGATCCAGCACAAGGGCAGCACCCAACAACTGGCGTTGCTCGGCCTGCAACCGGCGGCCTGAACCCTGGCTCGAAAGGAATCCATGCGTCGATGATCACCTCCCCGGAACACGCTCGCCTGTTGCGTCTGGCCACCCGCGCCTCGGTGGCGGTGGCCTGCACGCTGATCGTCGCCAAGGCTATCGCCTGGTGGTTGAGCGGCTCGGTGAGCATGCTCGCCGGCCTGACCGACTCGGCGCTGGACGGCGTGACTTCGTTGCTCAACCTGCTCGCGGTGCATTACGCCCTGCGCCCGGCCGATGACGATCACCGTTACGGCCATGGCAAGGCGGAATCCCTGTCGGGCATGGCCCAGGCATTGTTTATCGGTGGCAGTGCGCTGTTGATCGCCTTCCAGGCCTTCGATCGCTTGCAACACCCGGAACCGGTCGGCGCGCCGTGGCTGAGCATCGGGGTGATTGTGTTTTCCCTGGCGCTGACCCTGGCGCTGTTGATGCTGCAACACAAAGTCATCCGCGAAACCGGCTCCAACGCCGTGCGCGCGGACTCGCTGCATTACCGCTCGGACATGCTCCTGAACGGCAGCATCCTGGTGGCGCTGGTACTCGCAGGTGTTGGCTTTCATCAACTGGACGCCTGGTTTGGCTTGGGGATTGCCGCGTACATTTTGTGGAGCGCGGTCCAGATCGCCCGGGAAAGCTTTGCGGTGCTGATGGACGAGGAATTACCGGCGGACGTCAGCCAGCACATGCTCGAACTGGCGTGCAGTGTCCCGGGGGTATTGGGCGCCCATGACTTGCGTACACGGATTTCCGGCAGCCATTGGTTCGTGCAGTTGCACCTGGAATTGCCGGGGGAACTGACGTTGTCAGTGGCCCACGGCATCAGCGACCAGGCCGCCGATGCCATTCACCAGGCCTACCCGCGTGCCGAAGTGCTGGTGCACGCCGACCCGCAGGAAGTGGTCCAGGCTGCCCGGGCTCAGAAAGTGACCTGATAGCCGCGACCGGCCAGGCAACTGCCCTGGGCTTGGCGGTACGCTTGCACCACCGAGGGGTCCGGCTGATACGTCGCGGTGCGTGGGTCGAATCCGCTTTGCTGCACGGCGTACTGGTAACACTGGTAACCGTCCTGCTGGACCTGCTCTGGCGACTGGCCGTTGGCCGGGTACGCCACCACGTCGTAACTGTTGCCAGGCGCGTCCGGTTGCGCTTGATACTGAGGTTCAGGCGCACCGATCGGGGCGTCGACCACCCTGTAATCCTGGGTGGATTGCTCGTAGGCGTAATAAGAGCCTGCCGCGAGGAACAGCAGCGAACCGCCGATCCACACTTCACGGGCGTAGTCCGGCAGGTAACTCACGCGAATCCCGCGAGGTGGTTGCACCACGATGTAACGCGGACCTTGCGGGCGATACCAGTAGCCACCGGAAAAGAAATAATCCTGGCCACGGTAAGGCACGCGGTAATTGCGGTCAGGGAAGCGATCAATCACATAACCCGGACGGTATTGCGGGCCGGGGCCCCAACCGTTGCCGTGGCCATTCGGGCGACCAGGCCAATGCTGGTCGTTGGGACGGCCGGGATTGCCCGGGCGATAGCCGGAATTGCCGTTCTGCCAGTTCGGGTTGTAACCGTTGTGCCGCTGCTCGTCCTGGTAATAGCCGCGTCGCGGTTCCTGGGTCTGGCGCACGGCGTCCGGCCGGTTCTGGATCGGCAGGCTATTGGCCGGCAATTGCGGTGGCGGAGGTGCCGGCCGCACGCCGTTGTTGGGATCACGGGGCTGGTTGTTCTGCCATTGGCTCTGGCCGTTGCCCGAGTGACCGTTATGCTGGAACTGCTGGCTGTTGTCGCCGCGGATGATCCCGTTGTTCTGCGGGGCATTCTGCGGACGCGGCTGATTGTTCTGGAATGACGGGTTGTTCTGCGGGCGCGGTTGCGGCTGGTTATTGCCGGGCTGCCCCTGATTATTGCCTGGCCGCTCATGCCCTTGCTGGTTGCCATGAGGGCTCCGGCTTTCCGGGTCATCGGCGAACACCTGCGCACTGACACTTACACACAGCAAACCAACACCTGCCAAACGCCAGATGCGCGACTTCATGCTATTCCTCACGACGGGTTAGGGCCTGTAGGTAAGACTGGGAAAGCTAAGGCCGGTTCGGCGACAGGTTATCAGTCACGCGACTTATTTATTGAGTGTTTTGCGGGCAAGAAAAAGGGGAGACCCGTCGGCCTCCCCTTGAGAACTTCGTCCGTGCTCGACGCTTATGACGCCGGCTCACCTCACGCCGTCTTCTGGACAGTGTGTAGCTCGGGGGCCGACTCAGCCCCGGTGGGGGTTGGCGACCGCAGCTGGCCTGATTGGGCGAGCCGCACTGGACTGTTTGTCCGAGCAGTGATTCTGGTGATAAGCATAGGCCGGCGCCGTCGGCAGCGGATTGCGAAGATTGCTGGAATAAACATCACTTGCGCAATTTTTAACCCTGGATAGATAATCCGCCGCAATAGTTACGACAAAGGCCCGATTGATGAGCAAACTCGACCGTTACGACTTGAGCATTTTGGCGGAATTGCAGCGCGACGCGCGCATCTCCAATCAGGAGCTGGCCGAGCGCATCGGCCTGTCACCGTCGCCCTGTTCTCGCCGGGTCAAGCAACTGGAAGACGACGGCTACATCACCCGCCAGGTCGCCCTGCTCGACCGCAAGATGCTCGGCCTGAGCCTCACCGCCTACGTGCTGATCGGCATGGACCGCCACACCCCCGAGCGTTTCGAAAACTTTGAAGCCGCCATCCGCACCTTGCCGCAAGTGCTGGAGTGCAGCCTGGTGACCGGGATGGACGCCGACTATCAACTCAAAGTCGTGGTGCCGGACATGGACCACTATCAGAAGCTGCTGCTGGGCCACCTCACCCGGATTGAAGGCGTCACCAGCGTGCGCTCAAGCTTTGTGTTGAACCAGGTACTGAACAGCACTGAGCTGCCATTGACTCATCTGCGTAGCTAAGCCCATTTATCGGCTGGGAACGATCAGTAAACCGAGTCGGCTTCATCGCCAGCGGGCTGGCTCCCACAGGGGATCTCCAGCGTCCACAAAACTATTGTGGGAGCTGGCCTGCCAGCGATGGGGCCCGCACAGGCGACGAATAGCTGCGGCACAGCGCCGCAGGCCAATGCTGCGCCACGCGCCCGGGCGTATACTCGCCGCGCCCTTTTAGCCCCGCCCGCGCTGGAGATGTTCGATGGATCCTGCACTGTTCGAAGAGTGGATGATGACCGGCCTGGTCACCATCCTGATCATTTTCATGGGTTTCATCGTGTGGGATCTGGCGAAGAAGTCCAAGGCCGGCAAGTTCGGCACCTTCATCCTGTTCTTCGTGCTGGGCCTGGGGATTCTCGCGTTCATCATCAAAAGCGTCGTGATCGCCTACATCGAAAACGGCTCATAACCGCGCCGGCACTTCCTTCCACTGGCCCTGATCGAGCCCTTCGAGGGTCCAGTCGCCAATCCTGACCCGCACCAGCCGCAACGTCGGCAGGCCCACCGCCGCGGTCATGCGCCTTACCTGACGGTTACGCCCCTCGCGAATCACCAACTCCAGCCAACTGGTCGGCACACTTTTGCGAAAGCGTACCGGCGGATTGCGTGGCCATAGCTCCGGCTCCTGCAGTTGCCGCGCCTCGGCGGGCAGGGTCATGCCGTCGTTCAACTCCACGCCATCGCGCAATTGCTGGATCTGCTCGGCGCTCGGCTCACCTTCCACCTGCACCCAATAAGTCTTGGCCAGTTTGTGCTTGGGGTCGGCGATCCGCGCCTGGAGCTGGCCGTCGTTGGTCAGCAACAACAAGCCTTCGCTGTCGCGGTCCAGGCGACCGGCGGGATAGATACCGGGGATCTCGATAAAGTCCTTGAGCGTCGCCCGCCCTTCACCGTCGCTGAACTGAGTCAGCACGTCGAAAGGTTTGTTGAACAGAATCAGCTTCGGCTCGGCCGGTGGCGCCTTGGCGACGCGGCGCGGGGACGATGAGGACAACGGCGGCTTGACGCCAGGGCGGCGCGAGGCAGGACGTGGGGGACGGGACATGGCGAAATGAACATCTAACGGTCAGGACCGACAATGCTAGTGGCCCGACCGTTAAATGACCATCATCAATCAGCGGAACGGCGGCTCATCGAAGCTGCGCAGTTTGCGCGAGTGCAACGAGTTGAGCTCGGTGCGCAGCAAATCCACCGCCTCGATACCGATCTTCAAATGCTGGCTGACCGCGCGTTCATAGAAGGCGTTGGCCGATCCCGGCAACTTGATTTCACTGTGCAGCGGTTTGTCCGAGACGCAGAGCAACGTGCCGTATGGCACCCGCAGACGATAACCCTGGGCGGCAATGGTGCCGCTTTCCATGTCCACTGCCACGGCCCGAGACAGGTTGATCAACGGTCGCTCCTGGGCCCAGCGCAGCTCCCAGTTACGGTCGTCGTAGGTCAACACGGTGCCGGTGCGCAGGCGTTTTTTCAGCTCTTCGCCTTTCTCGCCGGTAACGTTGGCAGCGGCCTGCTGCAACGCCATCTGCACTTCGGCCAGGGCCGGGATCGGAATGTTCGGCGGCACCACGCGGTCGAGAATGCCATCGCGGCGCATGTAGGCGTGAGCCAGCACGTAGTCGCCGATGGTTTGCGACTGCCGCAAGCCGCCGCAGTGACCGATCATCAGCCAGCAGTGCGGACGCAGCACCGCCAAGTGGTCGGTGATGTTCTTCGCATTGGACGGGCCGACGCCGATGTTGACCAGGGTTACGCCGTGGCCGTCCGACGCCTGCAAGTGGTAGGCCGGCATCTGGTAACGGTGCCAGACCACCCCGGCGGCAATCGCCGAGGCTTCGCCGTGGTCCATGCTTTTTTCGATGATGACGTTGCCCGGCAGGACCATGCGCACGAAACGCGGATCGCTGCGCAATTGCTCAAGGCCATGGACGATGAACTGGTCGACGTAGCGGTGGTAGTTGGTCAGCAAAATCCACGGCTGCACATGCCGCCAGTCGCTGCCGGTGTAGTGCACCAGGCGCCGCAGGGAAAAATCCACCCGCGCGGCATCGAACAGCGCCAATGGCAACGGGTCGGTGTTTTCCCAATCGTAGAGGCCGTCGGCGATGCCATCGGTGGCCGCCGACAGGTCGGTGCTCGGGAACACCCGCGCCAGCACGGCGGCGGTTACACCGGAACCGGCCAGTTCATCGCCCTGCTCGACCACGTAGGGATACGGAATGTTCTGCTCGCTGACGCCCACTTCCACCGTCACGGTGAAGTCGTGCATCAGCGGCACCAGTTGCTCCAGCAGATATTTACGGAATGCCGCCGGATGGGTCACGGTGACGCTGTAGGTCCCGGGCAACTGCACCTTGGCGTAGGCGCGGGTGGTCTGCGGGACTTCGCCCTGGCAGTGATAGGTCAGGCGTAATTCGGGGTAACGAAATTGTGCGCGTTGCGCGGCATCGGGCTCAACCCGGTCCTTGAGGTAGCGCTTGAGCGCCTGGTTCAGCGCGGTGGTTGCACGCTCGTGCAGTTCGGCCAGCCGATCCACGGCTTGCTCGGCGGTTTGAACAACAATAAACGCTTCGGTCACGATCAGCTTCCTGTGTTCTGACTTGCAGAGCTTCATCTTGCCTGCATCGCCGGACAACGGGAACCCTGTGGGAGCGAGCTTGCTCGTAGGTTGTTGTCTATGTGGTGAGGGGGCTTGCCCCCGTTGGAGTGCGAAGCGCTCCTGCTGCTGTGCATCGCATTCTCCTGTTTGACGACTGCTTCGCAGCCGAACGGGGGCAAGCCCCCTCACCACACAAGCCCGCTCCCACAGGGGTTTGTGTTGGGTCAGAACTGTTGCGGGGTGGACCGGGCGACAATCGCCTCTACATCCAACCCCCGTGGCAGCGCGCCGTACACCCGTCCGGCATTACCCAAGCGACTGGCGATGAATGCATCACTGACCGCCGCATTCCCCGCCTCCAGCAACAGCTTGGCTTGCAAGCCCAGGGCGATGTCTTCGGTCAGTTGTCGGGCGCGGTACTGGATATCGTCGGTGTCCTTGAAGGCCGCTTGCAACTGACCGATATGCGCCGCCAGGCGTTTGTCGCCGTGGCCATCGCCCAACTCGCTGAACAACGCATCGAGCACGCCGGGCTCTTTCGACAGGGCGCGCAGCACGTCCAGGCACTGCACGTTGCCGGAGCCTTCCCAGGTTGAGTTGACCGGCGCCTCGCGGTACAGGCGCGGCAGGATGCTGTCCTCTACATAGCCGGCACCGCCCATGCACTCGGCGGCTTCGTTAATCATCGCGGGCGCGCGCTTGCAGATCCAGTATTTGCCCACCGCCGTCACCAGCCGGGCGAATTTGGCTTCCTGGCCGTCATCCAGATGATCCAGCGCCCGGCCCATGCGCAGGCTCAAGGCCAGGGCCGCTTCGCTTTCCAGGGCCAGGTCGGCCAGCACGTTTTGCATCAGCGGTTGTTCGCTGAGCAACTTGCCGCCGACGCTGCGGTGCGCGCAGTGATGACTGGCCTGGGTCAGGGCCTGGCGCATCAAGGCACTGGAACCGACCATGCAATCGAAACGGGTCATGGCGACCATCTCGATAATGGTCGGCACGCCCCGGCCTTCTTCACCGACCATCCAGGCCAGGGCGCCACGGAACTCCACTTCACTGGACGCGTTGGAGCAGTTGCCCAGTTTGTTTTTCAGGCGCTGGATGTAGAACTGATTGCGCGTGTCGTCCGGGCGATGGCGCGGCAGCAGGAAACAGGTCAAGCCCTTGTCGGTCTGCGCCAAGGTCAGGAACGCGTCGCACATCGGCGCCGAACAGAACCACTTGTGACCCACCAGTTCATAGGCCTGGCCCGGACCGCCCGCGCCCACTGGATACGCCTTGGTGGTGTTGGCCCGGACGTCGGTGCCACCCTGTTTCTCGGTCATCGCCATGCCGATGGTGACGCCGGCCTTATGGGCCATGCCGACGTTACGCGGGTCGTATTCGGTGGCGAGCACTTTCGGCAGCCATTGCTTGGCCAGGTCCGGTTGCAGGCGCAGGGCCGGCACGCTGGCGAAGGTCATGGTCAACGGGCAACCGCTGCCCGCCTCGGCCTGACTGTGCAGGTAAGTCATCGAGGCTCGCGCCACGTGGGCGCCGGATTGCGGATGGGCCCAGGGCAGCGAAGTCAGGCCGTGCTCGACGGCGGTGCGCATCAGCTCATGGTAGGCCGGGTGAAATTCCACCAGATCGACGCGATGGCCATATCGATCATGACTGGAGAACACCGGTTTGTTTTCATTGGCCAGGAACCCCGCCGCCATCAAAGGGCCGCCGGCCAAGGCGCCGTAAGCGTCGATCCGCGATTCGGCCCAACCGGCCCCGAAACGCTTCGACCATTGCTGCAAAGGCAGGTCGATGCGGTACAGGTTGGCGCCGTCCAGGGAGGGCGGCTGGTTGGTGACGTCGTGGGTTTCGGCGAACTGATGCAGGTTCATGACGGGCTCCTTTGGTCGGCCAAGGCGGTCAGTTAAGCACCGCCCCGGGGCCGATCAAAGTGTCATACCCGCCTAAATGCCGGCGCTTTCGCCTTGTTCGAAGAGCAACACGTGACGCAGCAAGGCGCCCTGCAACTCTTCGAATTTCACCGGTTTGCTCAGGTATTCGATGCCCGGGCCGTCCTGGCTGTGATCGCGGCACGCACCCGCCACCACCATCAGCAACGGCAACCGCTCGCAGCCGGCCAACGAACGAATCTCACAACCCAGGGACGCGGCATCGATCGATGACTGCTGGCCATCGACCACCACCGCATCCACCGCTTCGCTGCGCAGCAAGGTCAAGGCCGCGAGGCGGTTGTCGGCGGTGCGCACCCGATAGCCGAGCTTGAGCAACATGCCGCGCAGCACCAGTTGGTTAATGTGGTCGTCATCCACCAGCAGCACCGTGCACACCTGCGGCTGACGCGCACGCAGCGAATCCCGGGGCAGGCTGGCCAGCGGCAACTGGTCGGGACTTTCGAACTCAACGTCCAATTGGAAACGACTGCCGCGACCGGGTTCGGATGTGTGGGTCAGGCTGCCGCCAAGCAACTCCACCAGTTGCCGGCAAATCGCCAAGCCGACGCCGAGGCCGCCGAATTCGCGGGTCATCGAACTGTCGATCTGGAAAAAGCGCTGGTACATGGTGGCTTCACCCAGGTCGGTAAAGCCAATGCCGGTGTCGATCACCGCAAAGGACAAACCGACCCGCCCCTGCGCCGCCGGCTTGGCACTGACGCGCAAGGCCAGGCCGCCAACGCGGGTGAACTTGATGGCGTTGTCCAGCAGGCACTCCAGGCATTGCGCGAGCTTGGCGCTGTCACCCACCAGGCGATCCGGCAAACCGGGGGCGATCTCGACCTTGAAGTCCAACGCCTTACTCGCGGCATTGCCCTCGAACTGTCCCTGCAACGTCTTGACTACCCCACGCAGGCTGAACGGCCCCGGGAAGGTCTTGAGCTTGCCGGCCTGCAACTCGGTGAGGGTGAGGATGCCGTTGACCATGCGCATCATGTCCCGGGCAGAACCGGCGGCGGTCTGCTGGTACTGCTCCAGTTCGGCGTCCATCTCCACGGTTTGCATCAATTCCAGGGAACCGATCACCCCGTTCATCGGCGTGCGTAATTCGTGGGTCAGGGTGGCGAGGAATTCGTCCTTGAGCTTGTTGCTGTGGGCCAGTTGCTGGTTGAGCACTTCGAGGGTCTGGCCGGCGTCGTAAAGAGTTTGTGCCTGTTGCTCGCGCATGGCATTGATGCGGTCGGCCAGGGCCAGGGACAGCAAGGCCACTTCGATGGCCGAGCCGATCTGGCTGGCATACATGGTCAGGAACACGTTGGGCAAGTAGCCGAGCACCATCAGCGTATTGACGATGCCGCCGAACAGGAATGCCGACCAGGCAATGATGAAATACCGCGCCACGCGCAAGCCACGCAGCCAGGCAAAGATCCCCGCCGCGAAAATCACCACGGTGAAGGTCAGCGCCAGCGCGGTAGCCAGACGCAAAGCCAGGGCGTAGCTGGTCATCAGCGACAAACCCACCACCAGCGCGCTGAACGCAATCAGCGCCAGCAGCAAGCGATCGAGCCAGCGGCTGTGTTGGGCGGTCTGCAGGAAACTGCGGGCGAACTGGCTGCCGAACAATCCGGCGCAACCGATGAAGAACGGCGTCGCGGCATTCGCCCACCAGGGATTGTTCGGCCAGAAATATTCCACCGCCGCACCATTGACCGACAACTGATACAGACCGAACGAGGCGATGTAGACGATGTAATAGAGGTAGCTGGTGTCGCGCACGCTGAGGAAGATGAACAGGTTGTAGACCACCATCCCCAGCAACACGCCGTAAATAATCCCCAGCACATACAGGCGCACCGGTTGTTCTTCGAGGTAGGCGGTGCTCGACCAGAGCGTCACCGGGGCCTGGATCGAGCCTTGGCTTTGCAGCCGCAGGTAAACGGTTTGGGCTTGCTCGGGTTTGAAGGTGAGGTCGAACAGGTAGTTGTTCTGGCGGATCTGCCGGCTGGCGAACGGCAAGGCGTCGCCGGTTTGCCGAGTCAGTTGATAGCGGCCGGTGGCATCCGGCAGGTACAGGTCGAGGTGATCGAGGGGGGGATACGCCAACTCCAGCAACCAGGTGCGTTGCGCAGCCGGGTTGCTCGGGCGGTAGTGCAAATCGATTTTCAGCCAGAACACCGAGCGCGAATAGCCGGCGTTCAGCGTGGCTTTATCGTGGGCCTTGAAGTTGCCCGCTGCGGCTTGGGCGAGGATGTCAGCAATGTCGGCTCGGCCGTCCGCATCTTCATAGACCTGAAGCGCGCGGCCCAGGGGCAGGCTTTGAGTGAACTCATCGAACTCGACAGCGCTCGCCATCAGGGGCAAGCAAAACAGCAACATCAGCAAATAGCGCATTTAAGCCCCAGCGTGGCCAGTCCGGTAACGTCAGGAAGCCCCCCATTCCCTTTGAGTAGACGTAAAACCGGCATTACCTGTTATTGGTTTGGATCCACTCTAGCATAGCCGTTGATGGCCATTGAGCACCATTGAAATTTTTCCTGAAAAGGCTCTAGAACAGGCATTTCAGACGCACCATCCGTTTCGTAACTGTTGCTTCGGTCAATTTATGAGAGGGGTCATGGCCTCGCTGCGCGCGTACTCCCTCTGTATCGGCCAAGTCGACGGCCACTGCACCCGAAAAAACATGTTTGGTGGTAAGCTCGCGCACCATGAATATCTACAGCTCTCGCCCCGTTGTCCTCTGTCTCTCCGGCCACGACCCAAGTGGTGGCGCCGGCTTGCAGGCAGATATCGAAGCCCTGCTCGCCCAGGGTTGTCATGCAGCCCCGGCCGTCACGGCCCTGACCGTGCAAGACACGGTCAATGTCAGTGACTTCCGCGTTCTCGACCGTGAGTGGGTACTGGCCCAGGCCAATGCCGTGCTCAACGATTCGCAGGTCGCAGCGGTCAAGCTGGGCATGCTCGGCTCACTGGAAATGGTCGACACCGTGGTCGAACTGCTCCAGGCCCACCCGCATTTGCCAGTGGTCTGCGACCCGGTACTGCGCGCCGGCGGCGGCGGACGCCTGGGCAAGGACGAAGTCGGCTACGCCATGCGCGAACGCCTGCTGCCCCTGGCCATCATCGCCACCCCTAACCTCCCTGAAGCCCGCATCCTCGCCGAACTGCCTGAAGGCACCGCGGACGAGTGCGCCGAAAAACTCCTGCCGTTCGTTAAATACCTGCTGATCACCGGTGGCCACGGTGACGAACATGAAGTCCATAATCGCCTGTACAGCCGCGATGGCAGTTGCCAGACCTTCACCTGTCAGCGCCTGCCGGGCAGCTACCACGGTTCCGGTTGCACTCTGGCCAGCGCACTGGCCGGGCGCCTGGCCCAGGGCGAGCAACTGGCCAGCGCCGTGAAAACCGCGCTGGATTACACTTGGCGGACCCTGCGTGACGCCGAACAACTCGGCAAGGGCCAGTTCGTGCCACGCCGTCTGCCACTGGATTTCTGCTCGTAACGCCATGAGGCCTGCCCGATGAAACTACGTGGCCTGTATGCCATTACCGACAGCCAACTGCTGGCCGGTAAATTCCTGTCGTACGTGGAGGCGGCGCTGGAAGGCGGCGTCACCCTGCTGCAATACCGCGACAAGAGCAGCGACGAGGCCCGCCGCTTGCGTGAGGCCGAAGCCCTGCGCGAGCTGTGCAATCGCTACAAGACCCGGCTCATCATCAACGATGACGCCGAACTGGCGGCCCGCCTCAACGTCGGCGTGCACCTGGGACAAACCGATGGCCCGCTGACGCCAGCCCGCTCGTTGCTGGGCCGCGACGCAATCATCGGCTCAACCTGCCACGCCCAATTGGAACTGGCCGAACAGGCCGCCAAGGAAGGCGCCAGTTACGTCGCCTTCGGCCGCTTCTTCAATTCCAACACCAAACCCGGCGCGCCGACGTGCAGCCTCGACCTGCTCGACCAGGCCCGCAGCAAACTGCATGTGCCGATCTGCGCCATCGGCGGCATCACCCTGGAGAACGCCGCGCCACTGGTGGCCCATGGGGTCGATCTGCTCGCCGTGGTCCACGGTCTGTTCGGGGCCGAGAGCACCGCCGAAGTGACCCGCCGCGCCCGCGCCTTTAACGAATTGTTCAAATCCTGATTTTTTGAGAGCCCGATCATGTCTCGTTCCGAATCGCTGTTTGCCGATGCCCAGAAACACATCCCCGGTGGCGTGAACTCGCCCGTGCGTGCCTTCAAAAGCGTGGGCGGTACGCCGCTGTTCTTCAAGCACGCCGAAGGCGCCTACGTCACGGACGAAGACGACAAACGTTATGTGGATTACGTCGGTTCCTGGGGGCCGATGATCCTCGGCCACAGCCATCCGGATGTGCTCGACGCGGTGCGCCAGCAACTGCAACACGGTTTGTCCTACGGCGCGCCGACCGCCATGGAAACCGAGATGGCCGACCTGGTGTGCTCGATCGTGCCGTCGATGGAAATGGTGCGCATGGTCAGCTCCGGCACCGAAGCGACCATGAGCGCCATCCGCCTGGCCCGGGGTTTCACTGGCCGCGACGCGATCATCAAGTTCGAAGGCTGCTACCACGGTCACTCCGACAGCCTGCTGGTGAAAGCCGGTTCGGGGCTGCTGACCCAGGGCGTTCCGAGTTCGGCCGGCGTTCCAGCGGACTTCGCCAAACACACCCTGACCCTGCCGTTCAACGACATCGACGCGGTCGAAGCCATGCTCGCGGAAGTCGGCCAGGACGTGGCCTGCATCATCGTCGAGCCGGTGGCTGGCAACATGAACTGCGTGCCGCCAGCGCCCGGTTTCCTCGAAGGCCTGCGGACCCTGTGCGACCAGCACGGCGTGGTGTTGATTTTCGACGAAGTGATGACCGGTTTCCGCGTGGCACTCGGCGGCGCCCAGGCGCACTACGGGGTGACGCCAGACCTGAGCACGTTCGGCAAAATCATCGGTGGCGGCATGCCAGTGGGCTGCTTCGGCGGCAAGCGCGACATCATGTCGTGCATCGCTCCGCTGGGTCCGGTGTACCAGGCCGGCACCCTGTCGGGCAATCCGCTGGCCATGGCGGCTGGCCTGACCACCCTGCGCCTGATTAGCCGCCCGGGTTTCCACGCCGAACTCACCGACTACACCACCCGACTGCTCGACGGTCTGCAACAACGGGCGGATGCTGCCGGTATTCCGTTCGTGACCACCCAGGCCGGCGGCATGTTCGGCCTGTACTTCAGCGGCGCCGACGACATCGTCACCTTTGACGACGTGATGGCCAGCGACGCTAATCTGTTCAAGCGTTTCTTCCATCTGATGCTCGAAGGCGGCGTGTACCTGGCGCCGAGCGCCTTCGAAGCCGGATTCACCTCGATCGCCCACGGCGATGCCGAGCTGAAACTGACCCTGGACGCCGCTGAACGCGCCTTCGCCGCGCTGAAGTAATGTCAGGCCGCTGACGTTGGCCATCGCCAGCGTCAGCATTTGCCTACATTTGTGGGCATTTTCCTGCACCGCTACGGGAAATCTCTCGGAAAGCGGCTGATATCTTCCCCGCGCAGCAGAAAAACGAGTAAAGACTTTGTAAGGATGGCCCTGCTTATTTCATAATGCGCGCTTATTGGATCCCTCGATGGGTCCGCGCGCCCCTCAGAGGTAAGTCGATTCCCATGAACCGCACCGGCCGCACCCTTGCATTGGGCTGCCTGTTGCTCCTTCAGCCCCTGCTCGCGCACGCACAAGCAGGCGGCAACTCGTTGTTGATCCCAGCGATGGGTCGTTGCACCCTCAATACCCAGCCACAAGACCTTCAGCAAGCACTCGATGCCTGCCAGAAAGCGTCGGACGCCGGGGATGCGCAGGCGCAATACGAGTTGGGTGAGTTCTACTACGACGGCCAGCACGCGCCGCGCGACCTCAATCAAGCCCTGAGTTATTTCGAGAAGGCCTCGCTGCAAGGCCACGCCCAGGCGCAATTCAAACTCGGCAGCATGTTCTTCCACGGCGAAGGCGTGCCGGCCAATAACGTTCAGGCGTATATCGTGCTGAAGATGGCCGCGGTCAACGGCGCTGAAGATGCGCTGGACACCGCCGACGAAGTCGCCGAAAAAATGCCCCGCGAAGAACTGGAAGTCGCCACCCAGGTGCTGGGCCAGATCTTCCGCAAATACCTGATGGAACTGCAAAGCGCCGATGGGCGCACACCTTTCGCGCCCTTGCCCTGAATCCTGCGTCGATCTTGCCGGCCTCATCGCCAGCAGGCTGGCTCCCAAAGATTGCTGTGTCGAACTCAACACTTGCGAACAGCGCTAATCCCTGTGGGAGCTAGCCTGCTAGCGATAGGGGCGACTCGATCTTGAGTCTTACTTCTCAGGCATCGGCATCGGAAACGGCATGACATTGCCGACCGCGCCGCGGGCTTCGCTGATTTTCGGGGTGCCGAGGCGTTCCACTTCGTCGATGCGCACGATCGAATGCATCGGCACGAAGCTGCGCACCACGCCTTCGAACTGCGCCTTGAGCTTCTCTTCGCTCGGATCGACGACCACCTGAGTGCGCTCGCCAAAGACGAACTCTTCCACTTCCAGGAAACCCCACAGATCACTTTGATAGATCTGCTTGGCGTACATTTCGAACACCTGGCCCTGGTTGAGGAAAATCACCTTGTAGATTGGAGCTTCACGTTTGGTCATGGCAGGCGAGCAACACATCGGGGATAAAAATGAGGGCGCGAACTATAGCATAGCCGCCGGACGCACAGCGGTAGGAACCTGGGAACATGTTCCCTATAATGCGCGGTTCTTTGAATCAGGTGATGAACCCGTCCATGGCCAAGAAGCTTTACATCGAAACCCACGGTTGCCAGATGAACGAGTACGACAGCTCGCGCATGGTCGACCTGCTGGGTGAACACCAGGCCCTGGAAGTCACCGCCCGCGCTGAAGACGCGGACGTCATCCTGCTCAACACCTGCTCGATCCGCGAGCGCGCCCAGGACCGCGTTTATTCGCAGTTGGGTCGCTGGCGCGAACTCAAGCTCGCCAACCCGGAGATGGTCATCGCTGTCGGTGGTTGCGTGGCCAGCCAGGAAGGCGCGGCGATCCGCGACCGTGCCCCGTACGTCGACGTGGTGTTTGGCCCGCAGACCCTGCATCGCCTGCCGGAAATGATCGACGCCGCCCGCTTGACCAAGCTGCCGCAAGTCGACGTCTCGTTCCCGGAAATCGAAAAGTTCGACCACTTGCCCGAGCCGCGCATCGACGGCCCGAGTGCCTACGTCTCGGTGATGGAAGGTTGCAGCAAGTACTGCACCTTCTGCGTGGTGCCTTATACCCGTGGCGAAGAAGTCAGCCGGCCATTCGACGACGTGATCGCGGAAATCATCCACCTCGCGGAAAACGGCGTGCGTGAAGTGACCCTGCTCGGGCAGAACGTCAACGGCTATCGCGGCGCCACCCACGACGGACGCCTGGCCGACCTGGCGGAACTGATCCGCGTGGTCGCCGCCGTCGATGGGATCGACCGCATTCGCTACACCACCTCGCACCCGCTGGAGTTTTCCGACAGCCTGATCCAGGCCCACGCCGAGGTACCGGAACTGGTCAAGCACCTGCACTTGCCGGTGCAGTCGGGTTCCGATCGCATCCTCTCGGCGATGAAACGCAACCACACCGCGCTGGAGTACAAGTCCAAGCTGCGCAAACTGCGCGCGGCGGTGCCGGGGATCTGCATCAGTTCGGACTTTATCGTCGGCTTCCCTGGCGAGACCGAAAAAGACTTCGAGCAGACCATGAAGCTCATCGAAGACGTCGGTTTCGACTTCTCCTACTCCTTCGTCTACAGCCAGCGCCCGGGTACCCCGGCGGCGGACCTGGCGGACGAAACCCCGGAGGAGCTGAAAAAAGAGCGCCTCAACGCCCTACAACATCGCCTGAACCAGCAAGGTTTCGAGATCAGCCGACAGATGGTCGGCTCGGTGCAGCGCATCCTGGTCACTGATTACTCGAAAAAAGACCCGGGTGAATTGCAAGGTCGTACCGAGAATAACCGTATCGTCAACTTCCGCTGCGACACTCCCAGCCTGATCGGCCAATTCGCCGACGTGCACATCGATGCCGCACAACCGCACTCGTTGCGGGGTTCGTTGATCCAGTAGCACCTTTTTGGAAACACTGAGGATCGTGTGGGAGCTGGCTTGCCAGCGATGGGGTCATCACCCTCGACAAACATTTCGCCTGTTGCACCGCTATCGCTGGCAAGCCAGCTCCCACAGAGAATGGTGCCAGGCATTGAGATATTTAAGAGCTTTCGCACCCACGCCTCTGGCGTTATCCTTGATTTCATCTTAATTGCCCCAGGGCGGCTTAATACGACCTTGAACGCACCCATCGAACCACATCGTTTCATCCTCGAGCCCTTCGAGGCCCGCCGCTTCGCCAATCTGTGCGGGCAATTCGACGAGCACCTGCGCTTGATCGAACAGCGCCTGACAATTGAGATCCGCAACCGCGGCAATCAATTCGAGCTGATCGGCGACCCCAAGCACACCTCCTCCGCGGAAAACCTGCTGCGCCGCCTGTACCGGGAAACCAAGGGTACCGAGCTGTCGCCAGATATGGTGCACCTGTTCCTCCAGGAATCGGCCGTCGAAGAGCTGGACAACCACTCTCCCGCCGAACCCGCCGTAGCCCTGCGCACGAAAAAAGGCATGATTCGCCCCCGTGGCTTGAATCAGTTGCGCTACGTGAAGGAAATTCTCGGCAACGACATCAACTTCGGCATCGGCCCGGCCGGTACCGGCAAGACCTACTTGGCTGTCGCCTGCGCCGTGGATGCCCTGGAGCGCGAGCAGATCCGGCGCATCCTGCTGGTGCGTCCGGCGGTCGAGGCCGGCGAGAAACTGGGCTTCCTGCCCGGCGACCTGTCCCAGAAGATCGACCCGTACCTGCGCCCGCTCTATGACGCGCTTTACGAAATGCTCGGCTTCGAATACGTGGCCAAGCTGATCGAGCGCCAGGTGATCGAAGTCGCGCCGCTGGCCTACATGCGCGGTCGCACGCTGAACAACAGCTTCATCATCCTCGATGAAAGCCAGAACACCACGGTCGAGCAGATGAAAATGTTCCTGACCCGGATTGGCTTTGGCTCCACCGCCGTGATCACCGGTGACATCACCCAGGTCGACCTGCCCAAGGGCACCAAGTCCGGGCTGCATCACGTGATCGAAGTGCTCAAGGACGTGCCGGGCATCAGCTTCACCCATTTCATGCCCAAGGATGTGGTGCGTCACCCGTTGGTACAGCGGATCGTCGAAGCCTACGAGCGCTTCGAGAATCGCGTGGCCGATGATGCCGCCGCCAAGGACAACCGCCGCGATGCTTGAGCTTGACCTGCAACTCGCGACCGAAGCCGCCGCCCCCAGCGAAGCCGAGTTCCGCCGGTGGTGCGAACTGGCCCTGCGCCAGCGCACGGCGGATTCGGAAATGACCATTCGGCTGGTGGACGAAACCGAAGGCCGCGAGCTGAATCACACCTGGCGGCAAAAGGATTACGCGACCAACGTCCTGTCGTTCCCGGCCGACGTGCCGGACGAGTTTCTCGACATCCCGCTGCTGGGCGATCTGGTGATCTGCGTGGCGGTGGTCGAGCGCGAAGCCGCCGAACAGGGCAAGGCACTCGAAGCCCACTGGGCACATTTGGTGATTCACGGCTGCTTGCATCTGCTCGGTTACGACCATATAGATGACGACGAAGCCGAAGAGATGGAAGCGCTGGAACGGGAGTTGCTAGCTGAACTGGGCTACCCCGATCCGTACGCGGACGACGAAACCGACACATCCCCTATCGTTACAACAAAGGATTCAGAGTAATCGCTATGAGCGAAGATCGATCGAGCAACGGGCAGAAGTCATGGCTGGGTAAGCTCACCCAGGCTTTTGCCCACGAGCCGAAAAACCGCCAGGAGCTGCTGGAGCTGCTGCGCGATGCACACCAGAACAAACTGTTGGACAGCGAAGCGCTGGCCATCGTCGAAGGCGCCATCCAGGTAGCGGACCTGCAAGTACGGGACATCATGGTCCCGCGCTCGCAGATGGTCAGCATCAAGGCGACCCAGACTCCCCGCGAATTCCTGCCGGCGGTGGTCGATTCGGCCCACTCCCGTTACCCGGTCATCGGCGAAAGCCACGATGACGTGATGGGCGTGTTGCTGGCCAAGGATTTGCTGCCGTTGATCCTCAAGGAGAACGGCGACAGCTTCAACATCAAGGATCTGCTGCGCCCGGCCACGTTCGTGCCCGAGTCCAAGCGCCTGAACGTGCTGCTGCGCGAATTCCGCGCCAACCATAACCACATGGCCATCGTCATCGACGAATACGGCGGCGTGGCGGGGCTGGTGACCATCGAAGACGTGCTCGAGCAGATCGTCGGCGACATCGAGGACGAACACGATGTCGAGGAAGACAGCTACATCAAGCCATTGCCCAGCGGCGATTTCCTGATCAAGGCACTGACGCCGATCGAGAACTTCAACGAGTTCTTCGACAGCGAATTCTCCGATGACGAGTTCGACACCGTCGGCGGCCTGGTGATGAGCGCGTTCGGGCACTTGCCAAAACGCAACGAAACCACTGAAATCGGCGCCTATCGCTTTCGCATCCTGAATGCCGACAGCCGTCGCATCCACTTGCTGCGCCTGACACCTATCGCCCGTTAAGGACTGACATGTTGCGCTTAACCCGCCCCGGCTGGCCCGGTAACCTGCTGGCCGTGGCGGCCGGTGCAATCACCACCCTGGCCTTGGCGCCGTACAACATCTGGCCGCTGGCGCTGCTGGCGGTCGGTCTCTTCTACGCCGGTTTGCGCGAACTGACACCCCGTCAGGCCCTGGGCCGTGGTTGGTGTTTCGGTTTCGGCCTGTTCGGCGCGGGCACCAGTTGGATCTACTACAGCATTCACCACTTCGGCGGCGCTTCAGTGCTGCTCGCCGGGTTGCTGATGCTGGCGTTCACTGCGGCGATTGCCTGGTTCTTCGCGCTCCCCGCCTGGCTCTGGGCGCGCTGGCTACGCCGCAACGAAGCGCCGCTGGCCGACGCCTTGGCGTTTGCCGCGTTGTGGGTCGGCCAGGAAGCGTTTCGCGGCTGGTTCCTCACCGGTTTCCCGTGGCTGTATTCCGGTTACAGCCAGCTCGACGGCCCGCTGGCCGGGCTCGCGCCGGTGGGTGGCATGTGGCTGGTGTCGTTCACCCTGGCCCTGACCGCTGCCCTGATCTACAACGCTGCGCGCCTCTTCAAGAGCGGACGCAAAGTCTTTATCGCCGCGGGCGTGGTGCTGTTGTTCGGCCCTTGGGTGGCGGGCCTTGCCCTCAAGGGCCACGCCTGGACCAGCCCGGCCGGGCCGGCGCTGAGCGTTGCGGCGATTCAGGGCAACGTCGAACAAAGCATGAAGTGGGACCCGGCGCAGCTCAATGCGCAGCTCGCGCTGTACCGCGACATGAGTTTTGCCTCCAAGCGCGTCGATTTGCTGATCTGGCCGGAAACCGCCGTGCCGGTGCTCAAGGAGTCCGCCGAGGGCTACCTGAGCATGATGGGCAACTTCGCCGCCGAGCGTAAATCGGCGCTGATTACCGGGGTGCCGATCCGCGAAATGGTGCGTCATGAAAAACGCTTCTTCAACGGAATTACCGTGCTCGGCGAAGGCGACGGCACCTATCTGAAGCAGAAACTGGTGCCGTTCGGCGAGTACGTGCCGTTGCAGGATGTGCTGCGCGGGGTGATCGCGTTCTTCGACCTTCCAATGTCGGACTTCGCCCGAGGCCCGGCCGACCAGGCGCTGCTGCAAGCCAAGGGTTATCAGATTGCGCCGTTCATTTGTTATGAAGTGGTGTACCCGGAGTTCGCCGCCAGCCTGTCCGCTCGCAGCGACTTGCTGCTGACCATCAGCAACGACACCTGGTTCGGCACCTCGATCGGCCCGCTGCAACACCTGCAAATGGCACAGATGCGCGCCCTGGAAGCCGGCCGCTGGATGATCCGCGCCACCAATAACGGCGTCACCGGCCTGATCAACCCCTTCGGCCAGATCACCGCGCAGATCCCGCAATTCCAGCAAGGCATCCTTTACGGCGACGTGGTCCCGATGCACAACCTGACGCCGTACCTGCAATGGCGCTCGTGGCCGCTGCTGATCCTGTGTCTGGCGCTGTTTGGCTGGGCGCTGCTGGCCAACCGGATCGCCAAGACGGTCTGAAAGGCTTCAGGCTTCTGACTGTGTGGTGAGGGAGCGTACTCCGTCACCACAGTAGCGTTGCGTCAATCACCGATAAAACAACCAATACCCCACCTGCCCCACCGCCTCGTTGATCAACTGCCCCGAGCGCCAGATGGATTTGAACGTCGGCATCCAGCCGCCGAACGGCTCGCCATTGTCGGTGCCGAGGAACCCCACCGGGGCGGGCACCACGGTCAACCCGGCCGCTTCGAAACTCCAGACGCTGCGCGGCATGTGCCAGGCCTGGGTGACCACCACCACCCGTTTCAATCCCAAGGGCTGCAACAATTCGGCGGTGAATTGCGCGTTTTCCCAGGTAGTCAGGCTGCGACCCTCCTGCCAACGCACCGTGACGCCAAAGTCATCGCGCATCGAATCGGCCATTAATCGCGCTTCACTGGGCGGTGTGCCGTAATGCAGGCCGCCACTGGTCAGCACCGGCAAGCCCGAAGCCTTGGCCAGCCGCGCCGCATAGCGCTGGCGCTCGAGGCCAATGCCGGTCGGCTGGTCTTCGCCCCAGGCCAGATCCCCGCGCTCACGCCCCGAGCCCAGCACCACGATCACATCGGCCCGTTCGGCCAGGCTCGCCCATTCACTGCGCGCCAGCACCGGCTCGCGTTCCAAGGCCTTGGCGCCCCATTGCACCACCACCGGCAGGCTCATCAGCCAGAAGCCGCCCAGGCCCAGGGCAAAGCAGGCGCCAGCCAGGCGCGGTCGGGTACGACGCAACCACCAGGCAGCGGCCAGCAGGATCAGGAAAAGGCCCGGAGGCAGCAGAAGTTGTTTCACAAAATAACGAAAAGGCATCGAGCATCTCCAAAGATGCCCGAAGCCTAAGTGGGTTGAAGCGAAGCGACAACTGATGCAGGCAGCTTTTTAAGGCAAGCAGCCTGATGACTGCATGGACCAGGCCGGCCCTGCACACTCACTTGAATTGCAGGGACCGGACCTTTACCGCGTCCTTGCGTCGTGCCTTGTCTTTCAACCAGATGACATTGGCTGAACGGGGCACGCTGACAGGTTTCACTGCCTGTTGAATGCTGGCTTGCGGCGCTTGATCGTTACGATCCAGGTACGCCTTGATCAGTTCGAATTCAGCGTGACTCAAACCGCGCAATTCCAACTCGACGGGACGCTCATCGCGCAGCCGGCCAGCGGTTCTCGCAGCGTCCAGGGCCATCCCAAGACGGTCGATCAATTTTTCATACAACTCGGGTTTCGTGACTTTTTGCCGTGACTCAACCATCCCTCACCTCATTGAAGATAAGACTTACTCCCCAATTAGCAGCTTAGCTTCGCTGCACGAACCGGCTGCGCGCCGCGACCAACGGACTGCGCGGCACAATCAGCGTTTCCCTAGGCCAAGCGCGGTCATGTATGCTACGGCGCTTCCTGTAACTCCACTTCCAGCTCGGCTGGGCCACGAAACGCCGCATCGGCGCCTTCACTGCCCAACGTTGCGTTGAAGAGGATTAGGCCACCCCATTCAGTTCAAAAGTAGCCATGCACGAACACTATCAGCCCCGTGAAATCGAAGCCGCCGCCCAGTCGTTCTGGGATGAGCAAAAGTCCTTTGAAGTCAGTGAACAGCCAGGCAAGGAGACTT